>WNGH01005545.1_pt1 | contig 20319 bp, 17 predicted proteins | sample 5400631 | NCBI WGS metagenome assembly WNGH01 (sample SAMN13153373, study PRJNA577476) | soil metagenome | isolation source: 115 cm soil or saprolite under Garry oak tree replicate 1 | place: USA:California | collected 2016-06-15
TATGGCGTGCTTGAGAACGAGCCGCGTTCCCTCGACTGTCGTCGACTCATCAATTCGGCTGTGGGCGCAATGGATAACGACTTCGATGCCGGCCATGGCAGCATCGAGGGATTCTGGATCCATGATGTCGCAGTGTACGATCTCAAGTGGCAACCCGGCGATCCGGGCGACGTTCGCCGTGCGCGCAACACCCGCTCGCACATGGGTCGCGCCGGCGCGACATAACTCTTCGGCCGTCCAGCCGCCGATAAAACCGGCCGCTCCCGTGATCAGAATTCTTGGCCAGCTCAACAGCACCACCAACGACCGGATGTCATACGAAGAAACCCATCTGGCATGGGGTGAGCAAGTTGCGACGGCGCAACGCGGGACAGACCCCGGTCGGATCAAGTCGGATCGGATTGGCACGCAGACATCTGCGCCCTGTGCGGTCTGCTATTTCCACGAGGCGCTCCAATAAGTCACGACATAGGCATGCGGAAACAGCCAGCGCGCTTTCGTGCTTTCGACCACCGCATTCTGTTTGAACAGCTTTTTCCGGAGCACGGTGTGCATAAAGTTGTTCCAGTTTACCGGATACCAGATCGCGGGAGGCAGTATGCGTATTTTGCCGAAATCGCACTTCGCAATCTCAACCTCCAATTCGGGCAGCGTTTTGACAGGCGCCGCCGAACCTCCTCCGTCGTATGGCTCGAATAAAAATCGACGACATCCTTGAGCAATATAGGCCCAGTGAGCCATTCGGGCCGAATATCTTGTGCGCCTTTGCGCAGATGGAATTCAGCGAGTCGCTCGCTCGCGAACGCAATGGCCAGCAGCCAAAAAGCCTGACCTGCCTTTGACGCCATCACCGCATTGGGAATCGAGTGTTCGAAATCGTTGTCGCCTCCCATGCGACCGACCAACACATCTCCCATTTCGCGCATATCCTCGAGCGGCCTCAAGCATTCCGAATCCATGTCGGCATAGAAACCGCCGTAAACGTACAGGAAGAACAATCTTATGACGTCCGCGCGAAAGATTTCTTTCGGATAGCTGTTGTACCTGCCGAGAAACCAGGAAAACCTCTGTTCTATAAATTGCCGATTGTCATCGTCGTCCCACAGAAAGCATCTGAAGCCGGGATTGGTTAGAAGAAAGCTCCTTCTCCAGTACCGATAGTTGGCCGGCATTTCGTGATGTGATTTCCATGTCTGAAAGACGATTTTTGGAATCGCCGTTCTGTCGTCGACCGGTTCGTCGCGCGGCATTCCAAACTCGCCGGTGGGACCGCGATCGGCCTCGATGCCTTCCAACGGGATCGGACGATCGGTCAGACTGTACCATAGCAATCGATACGATGAGGGGTCGCTGATGGCGTCCAGCACCCGCTTGGTACGTGGGCTCAAAGAACTCATTTTGAAACCTGCTTCCATTCAAAATTAGCGCCTGCCGCTGTCATGCGACGCGCCGTCCGGCGGTCAGCCAGCAAACGAGAGACGCGATGGCCGCATTTCGAAAATCGGCAGAATGTCGTGCGGCAGCGCGCATCGAGATCGCTTCCGCAATTGCCCAGCAACGCGCCACTTATCGTCGAGAATTTCCTCAATACCCTGCGAACAAACCGTTTGCAAAAGCGTTATCGACCACCCACACTGAGTACGACACTTTATTGCCGGGGAACAAGATTGCCGGGGAACAAGCGCAGGCAACGCTCACTAACGGCCTGTCATGGTTAAGGGGTTCGGTATGAAGCGGCTCCTCCTTGCAGCGGTTATCGCAGCCTTCAATTTCGGGTTCGCGCGCGCCAACGACCCCAACGCCCTCACCGCGGCTGAACTTTCGAGTGGTTGGAAGCCCCTGTTCAATGGTGTGAATCTCGACGGCTGGCGTGGATTCAGGAGTGCTACCCCAGGTGAAGGCTGGAAAGTTACGAACGGCGAGATAACGACACCAGGTCATGGGGGCGATCTGATAACCGTTGGGGAGTTTGGAGATTTCGAACTGAGTCTTGAATGGAAAGTCGGCAGAGGTTCAAACAGCGGTATCATATATCGCGTCGGCATGAACGAAGCGGCCACCTATGAGACCGGACCGGAATATCAATTGTTGGACAACCTCAATTCGCAAGAAAATGATGGTCTGCACAGCGCCGGCGCACTGTACGACGTGGTCGCGCCGATCAAGGACAATACCAAACCTACCGGCCAGTGGAACGAGACGCGCATCATCGTTCGCGGCTGGAAAATTGAGCACTGGCTGAACGGAGAGAAGATCGTGGATGTCGACCTTGCCAGTCCGGAGGGCAAGAAACTCGTCTCCAACAGCAAGTTTCGACTGATGCCAAAATTCGCAACCTTGTCTCGGGGGCATGTTGCGCTCCAGGACCATGGCGACCTCGTCAGCTTTCGCCGCATCAAGCTTCGTGAACTGAATTAGCCTTGGTCCGGTGTTCGATTTGCGCTTTCCTTCCTGACAGAGCTCATGCCCGACCGAGGTCCGCCAAGTTGTGTTGCCTGATGTAAGTCAGCGTTAACCAGCTCGAGCGCGTTCCAGATCGGTCTTTTCTAAGCGCGGGGTTCTGTTAAAGATTTAGCCTTATGCGATTCTGCAAATCTTGAGTGGCGTTGCGCCGGTCGAGAGCAGCCCCCTGGATCGACTGCCCTGAGGCAATGATTCAAACGAAAGCATTTGATGCGGGTCGCAATCATCCACTACTGGCTCGTCGGCATGCGGGGTGGCGAAAAGGTTATCGAGGCGCTCTGCGAGATGTATCCGCAGGCCGACATTTTCACCCACGTCTACGTGCCGGAGGTGGTCTCCGAAAGGATTCGCCAGCACCGCATCATTCCGACGTTCATCAACTCGCTGCCTCGCGCGAGCAAGATGTACAAGACGTATCTGCCCCTGATGCCGCTCGCACTCGAACAGCTTGATCTGCGCGGCTACGATCTCATCATCAGCAGTGAATCAGGGCCTTCCAAAGGTATCATTGCGCCCTCGGAGGCGCTTCACGTTTGCTATTGCCACACCCCAATGCGCTACATCTGGAACATGTATCACGACTACCGGAACAGCGCCGGTCGCGTGGCACGGCTGATGATGCCGCCGCTCACGCATTACCTGCGGATGTGGGACGTGACGTCGGCCGCACGGGTCGACAGCTTTGTTGCGAACTCGGCAACGGTCGCGAGACGCATTCACCGATATTACGGAGCGCCTTCGGTCGTCATTCACCCACCCGTCGACACCGGTGCGTTTTCGATCGCCGCGCCCTCCGAGCTTGCCGATTATTATTTGATGGCTGGTGAACTCGTATCCTACAAACGACCGGATCTCGCGGTGCGTGCCTTCAACGAAATGAAGTTGAAGCTGGTCGTGATCGGCGGCGGCGAGATGCTCGATGAAATTCGCAACCTTGCCGGCCCCACCGTCACGGTTCTGGGTTTGCAGCCGTTCGATGTCCTGAAGCAACATTACGCGCGATGCCGCGCCTTGATCTTTCCGGGCGAGGAAGATTTCGGGATGGTCCCGGTCGAAGCAATGGCGAGCGGCCGTCCCGTCGTCGCCTTTGGCCGGGGTGGCGCTACCGAAACCGTTGCCACGGGTGTGTCAGGTGTTTTCTTTGCCGAACAGTCGGTCGAGGCGATCTCGTCGGCGGTCAGAAGTCTGGCAGACATCGAGATCGATCCCCGAAAGATCGCAGCACATGCGAATCAATTCGGCCGGGACCAGTTCTTTCAAAAGATGCGCGCGCACATTGACGGCCTGCTGGCCGCGAAATCGGGCGCCCATTGATCGCGCAAACCGCGGGAAGAATTTTTGCCGCTCGCCCGGCGCGTCAGGAGTCGAAAGAGGTATCGATCACCGACAACTCTTCCCCCTCAAGTACGAGACACGACAGGCAGCCAGTCGCAAAGGCGCCGGTATCGATATTGATCCGGTTCGGTCCCACCTCTATTTCGCGGGTGGGGGTGTGCCCGTGAACGATAATCTTGCCGAAATCATCCTTTGACGTCAGGAATTCTCCCCTTATCCAAAGCAGGTCAATTTCCTTTTGGCGCGACAGCTCGACGTTTGGTTTCACCCCGGCATGAACAAAGAAGAAATCGCCGCACTCGAACGAATTTTTCAAATCTCGAAAAAAGCGAAAATGCGCTTGTGGCAACGCGCCGTGAAAGGCCGATTGAAGCTCGGCGATCTGCTTCCCGTTCGCCAGGGTTTCGGCAGGCACGCCATACGAGACCAGGGTTTCCAGACCGCCCAAACGCAACCATTGATCGAACAGACCGCGATCACTCAGGCACTTGATCGCGATCAGTTCATGGTTGCCCTTCAGGAATACCGATTCATGCGTCTTGCCATGTTCGATCAATCGATCGATCGTTTCGCGCGACGCTGACCCGCGATCGATATAATCACCCAAGAAGACGTAAAGCGGCCTTGCCGTCGGGCGCAGCGCGATATCGCTGCCGATCCGAGCCAGCAATTCATTGAGCAAGTCGAGGCGACCATGAATGTCGCCGATGGCATAGATCCTCAGCTCTGCCGGTAACGATGGACGCCGTCCCCGCACGCGGAGTTCCCTAAGACCCGGAAGAGTAGCCAGCACTTGTCAACTCGCCATTGCGGAACGGATTCCATACGGGTGGAAGGTCAATTTGATCCGCATCTTGAACCTTCCGATCACGCAACGCACCAATCCATTGCGATGCCGGACTTCGACAGCGTCGCTGTGGTCTTACTCATGGAACGAAGGGTCACGCAAATTGATCCGTCATCTTATCTTGTTTGGACGCTGCGCGAGCACGCGTCCAGCAGATCAAGCCGGACCATTGAAACGGCATAAAAGATTAGGGTTATCAAAATGTTAACAGACGTTATCAACCTTGGCTACCCGGATCAACCATAACGACACGGTACTGTTGATAGGCCCTGTGGTCTAATGTAGTTTGAGAAACAATTTTCACCCATAAACAAATAGTTGGGGGCGTTTCCCATGACCACCCGAATCGCGTCCACGGCACTTGTTGGTGCGGCGCTGCTTGCCGTTTCCGTAACCCAGGGATGGGCCGGGTGCCTGAAACCGCCCGCTTCCGACCAAGCGATAAGCCAGTTCCGGGCCAATCCCCAAGGTCTGGTCGCGCCAAATTCCGATACCCGCACCATCGAGGTGACGACGCGAGATCTCGCGGGAACAGACGCTTCGCTTGCCGCGGATATTATTCGGGTCGCGGAAGGAACTAGCCCGCGATTTCAGACGGCGATCGCTGCCGGTCTCGCCCAAGCCGCAATAGCTTGTGCGACCGTCGACCAGCAGGCGGCCCAGCTCATCCAGCAAGCCGTGGCCGGCTTCCAGGATGGACAATTCCAGGCTTCGTTTGCCGCGGTCGCAGGGGATCTCTCGACCGCCGCGACGGAAGCTGCGACCGCTTTCGCGACCAGTTCGGTAGGCAGCGTGATCGTGATCAATCCGAACGGGTCATCCCGCTCGACCGTGACGCCCGGCGGTGGCGGGGGTGTTTCCGCACTTGGCCAGCTTACGGCAGGCGCCGCTTCCACCACCCCGAATAGCACATCACCGACCGCGGCAGTTCCGGTAAGTGCGACACGTTGAGTTCGTTTAACCGCAAGCCAACATCGCTGAAATCGGCCTGGGTTAGTCTGAGGAACTGTGAATGAACATTGCCGGGCAATTTCCACCCTACACGCCGGCGATAGACAACGATCCCAGTTCCGGAACGTTATCCATGCTCCAGGTTCGCGACTTCCTCGGTCGCGAGTGGCGCCTCATCGCCTTGATCACCGGCTTGTCGATTGTTGTTGGAGCCACCTACGTCGCCATTTCGCCGTACAAGTATACGGCGCAGGCGGACATGATCATCGATACCAAGAGGGTTACCTGGACCCAGACCGAAATGGCGTCTGAAAATCGCACCGTTGAAGATGCGTCGGTCGAAAGCGAGATAGAAACAACCAAATCCGAAAAAGTGGCGGAAGCAGTTATTCGTCGCTTGCATTTGACCGAGGATCCCGAGTTCGTCGGAGCAGGTTCGGGTCTCAGGCGCCGTATCTTTTCGCTCTTCAAGCTGGGTTCAGGACCGGAGCAGGAGCCGTCGAACGACGAACTGATGCGCCGCGTCGTTGGCTCGGTTAAGGACAATCTGCGCGTTACCCGCCTCGGACGCAGTTACATCGAGCAGATCGCCTATACCTCCCTTGATCGGGACAAGGCTGCCAAGATCGCCAACGCCTTTGCTGATGCCTACATCGAGGATCAACTGCAGGCGAAGTTTGAAGCGACCCGTCGCGCCAGCGCATGGCTTGAGCAGCGAATTGGGGAGCTGCGCCAGCAGGCGAGCAATGCCTACAAGGAAGTTCAGGATTTCAAATCCGAGAACAGCATTATCATCGGTGTCGATGGCAAGCTGGCGAGTGAAGTCGAGCTTGATCAGCTTGGAATAGCCTTGGCGAAGGCCCGCGCCGATACCAGCCAGGCCCGGGCCAAACTTGACCGGATATCGCGCGTTCTGGAACAGCGGTCGGACAAGGAGAGCTTCAATATTCCTGATCCGGTCGTCACGGATGCACTCAGCAATCCCGTGATCACGAAGCTCCGGCAGCAGTTTCTCGACGATCAGAACAAGGAATCCGAGTGGAGTGCCCGTTACGGGGCGGATCACACCGCCGCCAGAAATTTGCGGGCGGAAATGGCGGCTCTGCAGCGCGCGATCTGGGATGAAATTTCCCGCATCGCCGAGAGTTACAAGAGTGAACTGCAGATCGCGAAAAGCCAGGAAGAATCGATCGACAAGCGCATGATCGAAGTGTTCCAGAAGTCCGCTTCGACGAGACAGTCACAGGTCCGCTTGCGCGAACTCGAAACTGCCGCGAATACCTATCGCGGTATCTATGAGACATTCCTGTCGCGCTTCACTCAATCGGTGCAGCAACAGTCGTTCCCTTCGACCGAGGCTCGGGTCGTCACGTTCGCGTCGCCTCCCCGTGGGCCAAGTTCGCCAAAGATCTCGCTGACGCTCGCGCTGGCAGCCCTTTGCGGATTGGGTCTTGGGATCATGTCAGCACTTGCGCGCGAGCAAATGAACCGTCAGATCCACACGCGCGCGCAACTTGAAAAACTTCTGGGAATCAGCTGTCTCGCCGTTCTGCCGGCATTTGCCCAGAAGAGACCTGTGCTTCGCAAGCTGCAGGCAACGCGGGATTCCGGGGCATTTCGGCAGATCAGCGAGGTCGCGCCGTTTTCCGCGACCGCCGAGGCGCTGCGATACATCAAGGTCGCGATCGATCTTCACCCGACCGGGGGCAAGGTTATCGGGATCGTTTCGGCCCTCCCCGGCGAAGGAAAAACGACGGTCGCGACAGGTTTCGCGGCCTTCGTGGCGAAGAGCGGCGCACGCACTTTGTTGATTGACGCCGACTTGCGAAACCCTTCGATGACCAGGGCTCTTGGCTATATAAATGCGCCAGGCCTGGTCAACATGGTTGCCGACAAATCGGACTTTGCCGATCTGGTCATCACCGACTCCAAATTCAAATTTGATTTCTTGCCATCTTCAACGCGAATGAAGCCCTCCAATAGCTCCGATATCCTGAACTCGCCGGCGATGAAGGAGATGTTGAGGGCGGCCAAGAACGATTATGACTACGTCCTTGTCGACTTGCCTCCAATCCTTCCGGTGGTTGACGTCAAGGCCGTGGCCCATCTGTTCGACGCCTTTGTTTTGGTCGTTGAGTGGGGCAGCACTTCCACCGACGAAATTGTCAAGGCGGTCGGCGCCTCCCCCGTTGTGTCGGAGCGACTTCTGGGTGCCGTCCTCAACAAAGCCGATGAAGCCGTCATGCGCCGCTTCGAAGGTTATTCCGATCGGCGTTATACTTATTACACAAATGAACCAGCATCGGCGGAAACCGTCTAGGTCTTGGGCCCTGCATCAAAGACTCGTGGATTGGTCGTTGGGCGAGCGCTGACGCTTGCGATTGGCTGCCTGGGGCTGGTTTGGGGAATTTTCGCTCTTCCGCGGAGCGAGGCGGCTGATGATTTTCGGGATATCGAAAGTCGTCTGCTGCGATCGGAGACCTTCAGTCGGACGTCATTGACCCAGACGCTGGAAAGCCAGGCTTCGCAGAACGTGAGCCCTTGCGACATCCATTCCCAAAGAGCGCTGTTGCTTATGGAAATGCCTTTGGCAGAGGCTGCGCTGCGATCCGGGGCCGCCGGCGAGTTCGATCGACGCATCCAGTCTCTTGAGGCTCGCTCCAGACAGGTTATCAGCTGTACGCCGCGCGAGTCGTTCGTTTGGCTTTTGGCGTTCAACCTGGAAGTTCTGCACGGGCGATTGAACGAACAGTCGTTTAATCTGCTGGCGATGTCCTACGAGACGTCGCCGAATGAAGCATGGATCTCAATCCGTCGAATTATCGTTGCGATGCCTCTCGTTCTTGTCGCGCCCGAACCCGTTCGGCAGAAAATTCTTTTCGAGTTTCAGCAGCTTATTCGCAATGGATTCGAAGATGATGCAGCCCGCTCGTACTTCACGGCACCCGGGTCGGTTCGTTCATTGCTGCAAACCCAGATCGAACAGCTCGACCTCCCCCAGCAGAAAAAATTCTCGGACACATTGCAGAGACTCGGCTCTTGACGAGCTTTTTCGCAATCCCGAGTTCCTATTGTGCATCGTCAACATCAGGAATAAATAATCTCAGCCGTCGTGTGCGGACGACGATATGCCCCAACTCGCGAAGTTCTCGTCATGATACTTCGGACCATGGCTCTGCTCGTTGGCTGGTTACTGCTGGCACCATCCGGGTACTGTTACGCGCAGGATTCGGAGAATTTTCCTGACGCCGCGCTGACAGGTGAGCAGTGGCAACAACGCGTGCGGGACGCCCGCCGCCGGTCCGAGGAATTCGTTGCGAACGCGCGTACGCAGCCGGCGGATCCTCCATCCGACAAGGAGGACGCCGCAGCTGCGGATCAACGGGCGATGAACGACCCAAGCCTTCAGCGCGGCGACATCATTGCGACCAGCCAGGGCTTCCTGGTCTTCGTCGGGCGCGACAGCGAAGAGCGTCAGCCTGGTGATTTCGTGCCAGCCCCGTCGCCGCGCTAGCCACCGTGATCCATCTCACAGATCTATGCTGCGGGAGCCGATACAGAGAGGCCACAAACATCGTTAACCGCAATCGCCCGCATTTCACCGGGCGCGGCTTAAGGCAGAAACATTAATTACTTCAGAAGGTTGAGCCCGTCTGCGATCGGCTCGATCACATGAGGTTGATCCAAATCGGACCTAAAAATATCTTGTTCCAATTCACTAAAACACGCATAAAGGTAAATTAACGGCTATTTTTGGACACGTAGAACCCGCCACGCTGCGTTGCAGCATTTCCAACGTCTGATTCTTGGCCAACCAACGCTTATGACATGCTCACTTTGCCCGCGCCTGCAAAATGGTTAATAAAAACAATACGTTATGATATTCAGCTTAACGGAAACTTTGCTTAGAATACAGGCTTGCGAAAATTGTGCACTGCCCATTAATTTGATAAAAAAGAGTTACGAAAAAAGGGCAGAGGAGATTTGTTTTTGAAATTGTTTTTAGGAGTACCCGCATGAACGGATTGGTCGATGTACGCAGTTTGCGATTTGCTGCGACTGGATCACCGCATCCAACCGGACTTCTTTCGAAGAGAGTCATTGACATTATCTTGGCAGTCTCCGGAATTATTTTGCTCGCTCCCTTGTTGATTATTTGTTTCCTCGCGACTGTCGTCACGTCGCCTGGACCGGCGCTGTTTCGTCATAGACGGGTAGGCTTTAAGGGAAAACATTTCGATTGCTTGAAGTTCCGCACGATGGTGACGGACGCACCCGAGCGTTTGCGCCACCTTCTTGATTCGGATCCGGTCGCCGCCGCGGAGTGGACGGCCAATCGCAAGCTACGGTACGACCCGCGGGTAACCGCGATCGGCGCCATTCTACGCAAGTCCAGCCTGGACGAGCTGCCCCAGTTGTTTAACGTCCTTAGGGGCGACATGAGCATCGTAGGACCGCGCCCGGTTACCGAAGAAGAGCTGGTCAGGTATTCCGGCGCCGCCAACGCCTATCTGGCTTGCCGGCCGGGCATCACCGGGCTCTGGCAAGTTAGCGGCCGCAGTACAACGACCTATAACAAGCGCATCGCGTGTGACACGTTCTATGCGCGCAATTGGTCGATGACTCTGGACGCGAAGATAGTGATTGTGACGATTCCTGCCCTTTTGCTTTCCGATGGCGCCTATTGAAGATGCGATGATCAATCTCTGATACAGCCGGCAGGAAACAAAAGATGGGGAGAGCTCTTATACCCCTGCCCCGTTTGGCGCTTCCGTATTTCAGTTGAACCCGGCTGGATTTCACAGACGGGCCTGTTTTCGAATCGGCCCCAGCATTTGAGCATCAGATCGACCGATCGGACGCGTCTTTGACGCCACGTCGTGGCACAAGTGAGCAGGCATCCGGATTATCGGGCCTCCTTCAAAACGCCTCTTTCAATGAGATGATCCGATCTGGTGACAGGCAACGCCGCCTGTGAAACCACGTCGTCTCAATCCCGAAAAATCTGCCTAAGATCTGCCAATGTCTCAGCTTGAACTTTTCGACGGCTGTCACCGACAGATCTGTGAGTGTTCGTATGTGTCGGACCACATTCAGCAACAGGGCCCAATCCCTCGACCAGCTGAATTTTGGCAAATCGGGTAGTCCCGCCTTGGATAAGAAAAGGATAACCCGGTGCCCTCATGATATGCGAAACATTCCTTTACGTTAATTCGCCGTTGAGATTGCCGGCCCGATGCGTTGCAGTTACTGATCGCTTATCAAACAGCGGTAACAACGAATGAATGATCTACAGCGATCAGTGAAATTGCAGAATCCGCCAATCAAGTCTCGATTGTCTGCGCAACCGGGCCAGAAAATCACAATCTGCCTCCTTGCCGCACTGATCGTAACGGTGATGATCGTATGGTTCAGCTTCCTGGGCTGGGGATTTATCGCAATATTGCAGTGGCTGCTTGATTGCATTAAGAACTTCTGGATGTCTTACTAATTTAGATAGTCAGCCTCCGTTTGAAAACGCGCCTGGACCTGGATCCTTCTCTGCCACTAGGGTTCGCCTCGCAGCGAACGAATTATCGATCGCAACGGAACTGACAAAATTGCGGCCCATTTTGGGAAGTTCTATTGATGACAAATATTCTCGTTGCTGGTGGAGCGGGATATATCGGGGCCCACACGTGCCTTGATCTATTCAACAAGGGCTTCACACCAATCGTGTATGACAATCTCTCGAATGGTCATGCTGAATTCGTGAAATGGGGTCCGCTTGAGATAGGCGACATCCGTGACCGCGGCAGACTCGATGAAGTGCTTACGAAATACAACCCCCTTGCGATCGTACATTTCGCTGCGGCGATCGAGGTTGGCGAGTCGGTTCGAGATCCCGGCGCCTACTATGACAACAATGTCGCCGGAACAATAACCTTGCTGCGAGCGGCGCAGGCCGCGGGCATCGACAAGATCGTATTTTCCTCGACCTGCGCCACGTATGGCATTCCCTCATCAATACCGATGAATGAGGCTCACACCCAGTCGCCAATCAATCCGTACGGTCGAAGCAAGCTCATCGTCGAGCAGATATTGAACGACCTGGACCTCCACCAGGGCTTTCGGTCTTTTATCTTGCGCTATTTTAACGCGGGCGGAGCAGACCCTGAAGGAAGAATTGGCGAATGGCATTCGCCGGAAACTCACGCCATACCGATTGCAATCGAGACCGCTTTGGGCCGCCGGCCACATTTTCAAGTTCTCGGCACCGACTACGATACCCGCGACGGATCTTGCGTGCGCGACTTCGTTCACGTTCTCGATCTCGCCGATGCGCATACCCGCGCGATCGAACATCTCTTGAATAACGGCACGAGCCATGCCCTGAATCTAGGGACCGGACATGGGACAACCGTGAAGGAGTTGCTTGAGACTGTTCAGCACGTCGCAGGCAGAGATCTCAATATCAAATACGGGCCACGGCGCGAAGGCGACTCGCCAGTTCTGGTCGCTGACAATGCCTTGGCAAGGCGTACGATCGGCTGGTCCCCCCAGCATGATCTCCAGTCGATCATCGGAACCGCGTGGAACTGGCACTCAAACTACCTGCCCGCGTAAGCCGAAGTTTTCGCAGCGGCGGAACTTGCATCGACACGATTCGTTAACGCCAATCCATAGCGAAGATTTAACCTCGCTGCGGGACAATCGCACCATCAATCGATAGCGCGATCACACGATCGCATCTCCCTCGATCATTGGTGTTTCATGGCGCGACGCTTTCCGTCGATATGCTTGGCGATGTTTGTTGGCGCACTCTCCGTGGGCAGCGCCGACGCGCGCAACAGGCCTCTGCCGGATTCGAACTCGCTGACACCGATTGTTGAAGCGTCGCCAACCTTGGCTCCATTTCAGCACGTGCGATTTTGCCTTCGCTATCCCTCCGAGGCACGAGCTTCTTGAGAACGGCCTGCCCTCGAAAGCCCTGCGGCTGTCGGTGGTCAAGACAGCCTCGGGAATTGGGCATCTCGTTCTTGTCGTTGTAACGACAAAGGGCGACATCGTAATGGACAATCTGACTGAAGTGATCCGCCCCTGGCAGAGCACAGACTACCATTGGCTCAAGATACAGTCCGCCACCGACTCGAAGTTCTGGTACGAGATCAAGGCACCCGCGGTCGGCCCGACCGTGTCGCAAGCTGATCAAAAAGTTCGTTTGGCGGGTCGATAACCGGTCCGGTTGAATCCTCCGAAGCCCGCGCGGCAATCGCGGACGGCTTCGTCCCTCGTCATACTTTTCGGCTTCGCGCGAAATCCCTTGTCGGCACACATGAACATCATCTCGGCGCTGTCTTGAAATGCTAGCTCAAGCAGGCGCGAACGATCGCACTGCGCCGACCGCCGCCGGTACAGCGGATGCCTTGGCGAGGCCGCAACCGAGCAGAATACCGAATAGGACAAGATAGCCGGGAATCTGCAGGGAAAAATCGATCATCGAATGGAGATAGCTGAGGACTGCGATCCCGGTGATCGCAGCCAGCGGGCGGCGACTTCTGCTCTCTGATCGAAGCGCAGCGCGCGCGAGGATAAACAGCGACGCCAACGCAGCAATCACAACCATGGCCGCAACCGGAATTCCCATCTCGACCGCGATTTCAAGAATGGTCGAGTGAGCATAGTCCCACACACCCCAACTGTAAAAACTGTCGGCCCGCAGCGAAGGAAACAGATCCTCAAAGGTGCCAAATCCGGCTCCCAGCAGCGGCCGCTGCCGGATGGCCTCCACGCAAAATCCGTAAACGGACCATCGCCCATCATCGAACAGCCCCTGGCTGCCAATTCTACCCATTCGGCTGAGCAACACGACAGTGACCGCAAGTGCCGCGGCTCCCCAACCCACCATGCGCCGGAATCTCGGCTTTTGCCTGTTGGCAACCATCAGGATGATTGCGACGAGCAATCCTAAGCAGGTGCAAATCAGACCGCCGCGCGAGCCCGTCAAAAGCAGCGCAAAGAAACAGGTGAGTGCGGCCCCGGATCGAGCGAGGAAACTGAATGCAAGATGCTCATTCGCTCGATTCAGCAGCAACAACCGGATCGACGAAAATCCAGACGATTGTTGCAACGATGAAAAGGCAGAACAGAACCACAGGATCGCACCGGCACCAATGAAAGTCGCGGCGGTGTTGTGGTTGATGAAGGTCGCGGTCAGACTTCCGCGGTAAGCGAGCTTTGGGGCCCACAACACCATATTCGGGGTGAGTATCAGCGCGGCCAGGCCGTAGATCGCATAAAGCAAAATCGAGTATTGCGCGAACCAAATGAGGCTGTCGCTATTACGCCGCGATGTCCCGATGAAGAAGCCGCTTATGACAGAAGCCGCAAACAGCAGGAAATGCCCGACCGCAAGCGGCGGCATCTCCGCACGGCTTGAAATCCGTGGCAACGCATCCAGGCCAAGAAGGTCGTTTGCCTGCCGCCAACTCGGATCGTTGAGCTGGTCGACGACATGGGGAGTGATCTGAACGATCGCTACCAGCGTGTAAATGCCGCACAAAGCAAAAAAGCCGAACAATACCCGGCTCTGCCCCGTGTCCATCGGCGCGGCTACGCCGCACAGAACACTGATCGAAAGCAGAATTGCCCAAACCGCGACCCAGAACAGATCGACCGAACCGAAGAACAGCGGCGCCAAAATCAACGCGACGACCGTCGTCCAAAGCTGGATTGAACTGAACATCGCGACCGGCAACTCCGACTGCGGCCGGCGCATCATCGCGATGAGATCGTGACTTTCAGTCTAAACCTACCACCTGGTCTTGACGGCCGTGTTCACATTAGTCACCGCATTTGCGGTAGCGGATGTCGTAGCTGCCGTGTTGCTGATGAGCGTTAGCAGCTTGTAGTAGTCCACGACCTTCGCATTGGCGACGTACATCACGTCCTTGATTTTCATCTGGAAGGCCGAGGCGAGCAGCATGCCCGCAGGATCGCGCAGGTTGACGTGATAGATCGTCGGAACCCGGTCGAGCGTAAACTTGGTGGTGTCGACACCCAGCTTCTCCAGGAAACGGCGGTCCTCATACCGATAGACGTAGATCTCGCTGGGGTCGGATTGCTGGTCGTTGAGTCCGCCGGACTTGCCCATCGCCTGGGCCAGTGTCAGCGTTTCAACGTCGAACGGAATTTCGGTATTTGTGCCGAAGATGTTCTGATTGAGCGCGCCGAGCGCGGTGAACGAGGGCGATTCGCGGGTGAGGAAAATCACATCATTCGGTCGAATGAAGATGTTTTCGCGGGGGTCGTGCACCACACGGCTTAGCAGGACTTTGACGCGCTTGCCGTCCCGCTGCAGCGTCACATAGCTTTCGATCGCCTCGAACTTCGGTCCACCGGCGCGCGCGATCAGCGCCAGCAGCCGCTCGCCGACGCTGTTGAGAGCCAATACGCCGGGCGTATTCACATCACCCAACACGCTGACGACGCTGGAATGCTGCTGATTAAGGCTGACGACCACCTGAGGCTCGATAGCGCGGTTGCGCAGCCGGGCAACGATCGCCTGCTGAATGTCCGGTATGGTTCGCGCAGCGGCGGGAATCTCGCCGGCATACGGAACATAAATGCTGCCCTTCTGATCAACGGCCTGTGCCGGCAGATCGACGAAGTTGCCGGGGCGTGCGCCCGCGGCTTGTCCGGGCGTGAACAGACCGCCTGGCGCGGCTTCAAAGATCGATATGTTGAGAACGTCGCCGACCCCGACGACCTGGTTGGGCTTGGCGCGTTTATCGGGGAATTCGCCCTGGAACGTAACCAAATTGGGTTGCGACAAAAAGCCGATCGTGTCGGCGCTCACGTCGACCAGCGCGTAAGAAAGTGCTGCGCTGGACCGCACCCCGGCTGTCGCATTGTTCTCTACGACATCGCCTTTCGGCCCCGTTCCCGGAAGCAGCGAGCAAGCAGGCAGCACCGCTGCGACAACAAGCGCAAGTAGCGGAGAACCCAATCGTTTCAGCATACCGACACGCCCCACCGACCGCCAGAATGCCCGACCATGACCACAAGCCCCAAATTCGCACGCAAACGCTTGGCTAAATTCAACCCGCCCTCAGTCGCAAAAATGGGTAGGGTCCTGAATTCCAACGTCGCCCCCAAGTTTCCGCTCAGCCGTCGAACTTTTTGGTTAATTTGACCATAATTCGCGGGCTGGCCCGCAAACTCTCTCTTGGTGCAAACCTACAGGGGGAGTCGCCGGTATCAAATAGCTCAATACCGGCTAGCCGCCGTTTTGCCCGCTTCGTTGCGTTCGTGCCACACTCGCCTGATCTGCTACGCATGTGATTGTAAGGCTTCGCAAATCGGCTCTTTTTTCGTTGGAGCGGGCCTCCTTCTTTGCTCGAATGAGGCATCGTTCGGAATGCCAATGGCTTGGCGGCATCGCTGTCGAGTGCGTCGATCGCCCCAGATGATGACCGCACATCGTCATCATTCCCTTAACGAGTCGCGAGGGCACTTGATGGTTGCAGCAAAATCTCAGCGCCATTGAAGAGCCCCTCGGCCAGACTGAAATTCCGTCGAGATTGTGGCTGCTTTTGGTAAAACGCTGTGATTGAATCAGGGTGTGATTCGCTTTTGCAGGGCATGCCAAAAAGGCGCCCGCTTCGGCGATGCGTTCACTCGCAGCAGGAATATTAATCTTTGCCGGTCACCAATGGTGCTCGTCTGGCAGTGCTTTGAGTGTAATTCCTGCGGATACTGACGTTAACTGCTGCAAACGACGGGGACATTGGGATGGTATATGCCGCCATCGCGCTTGCCATAGTGGGCGCTGCGGTTGGTCTGGCGTTCCGGTTGAAAGTCCTTTTACCGGTTCTTGCGCTGCTGCTTGTCGTTTCGGTGCTGTTTTCCCTCGACCGCGGCTTTGGCTTCCTGGACACCGCGTTGACGATCATGGTCGTGCAGACCATTCTCCAAGCCAGTTATTTTCTGGGATTGGTGATCCGGGCGGTTCTGACCGCAGGTCATCGCATGCGGCCCATTCTCTGATACCAACACCTGACGCATCAGGTCTCTTGAACTCAGAAAAGCGCTTATTGCTTTTGACAATCTGAATAGAAAGTTCCGTTGGCCGCATCCGTCCGTTCGAGACACTGCGACGGATCAGTCACCTTGCCGGCGACAGTAAAGTCGTATCCCTGATTCTTTAGAACAAGAACGTAGCGGCCGGCAGGAAGCACGAAATCGGGGTTCTCCGCTTGCACCATGAGCATTTCGGGATTTCCGGAAATCGGCCGTACCCTGAATTCAGAAGATAGATTCCGAATGTTCCAGGCGTCCGAGACTGGCGTGAAGCTCGCTTTTCCCTTGGCATCGAAGGTCAGGGCGCGCACCACGCGGGCGACCACACGAACCTCAATTCGATCGGGCGCGGAGCCCACGAGATCGCGGCGGAACACCACAAATCTCGCTTTTCCGTCGGGGAGAGTCGTCCGGCTGGACTGATTGATGGGTGTCGACATCGCAATCCTCTTATCCGGCACCTGCTCCTGCAGCACATTAAGTTCGCTCAGCTTGGCATCGTTCAGGGCATACACGCCATAATCGGTCGGCAGCGGGAAAGGCAACGCACCCTGTGAAACGGCGCCTGTGACCAGGCTCTGTTGGGCTGGATCCGGAATCGCCGGCTTTGCGACCAACGTGGCCGGGGAAGGCGCTCTCGCGCTCGTCCCCAGCAGGGACGTCCGCTGGCTATATATTGCCAAGCCGGCGACCGTACCGAACAGCAATATTCCAATCGCGAACCGGGCCAGCGTCGATAGCAGCACCCGCGTTTGCGCCGGTGCAATCGACTCCGCTTCCGGCCGCGCATAAACTTCTTTCAAAACAACGCTTTTTGGCGCGGAGTTTACCTGATGGATCGTCACCATCGAGGTAGCCGGCGGTTCGGCCGGAGAAGCGCCAAGCCCAATTTGCGGAGACGGAGTCGGAGGCTGCAGGCGCTCCTTCTCGTCGCGGCGCGCCGAAAACTGTTCAACCCCCTGGATAGCCGTTTCGAGCGCGGCCGAAAACCGCTCCCGTTCAGCCTCTTCAGCCCATGAGGTATCGATCTGCAGTCGGGCGCGCGCAAACTCGTAGATCGACAGGCGCAGCTGAACCGGATCTTCCTTTACCGTATTGATCATCCGCGAAAGAATCAGGGCGAACTCGACCTCTTGCGCATGAGGCGAGACCGTCTTGTCCTGATCTATCGCTGGAAACTCAGGTTTCATGACCGCATTGGGTTGACTGACAAAATTTTATCGGATCCACACACTCACGTAAACAGTTGAGAAAACAAGTCTTTTTCGCACTCTTGCGCGCGCCGCATCGGCGCGGGTACGAATCGCGGTGGTGCGCGCGGCAGCGGTCCGGCAAAAGTCCATTTGGGAAGCCCATCAGATTGGCCAGACACCATTAGTCAGGGGATCGCGGTAGTCGATTGTAAAGATCGCGCGGCATACGCCTTGGCGAACCGCCGCTTTACGGTTTATGGTCCGCGTCACCAAGTATCACCGTCCGACGATTATATTTCAAGGATCAGGATATGTCGCACGCCACCAAGATCGCTATCGTTGCTGCATTCGTTGCTGCGCTCGGCGGCATATCGAACGAGGCGTCCGCTCGCGGACGCCTCTATCCGCTGACTCGTTGCGGACCCGATCTCGCCTACCTCTGCCCTATCCACGGCTACTTTGATCAGGCACCCTTCCATTACAACGTCGCCGTCTACCCCGGCTGCATCAAGGTGGTCCCCGTTGAAACGCCCAACGGCATCGAGCACCGGCGCGCTATCGTTTGCGGCGCACCTGAAAGATCGATGATCTGGTGGTAAGAAACTGACCGCTTTCGGTCAGCTCGCATCCGATAGAAGATCGATACCGCGCGCTACCGGATTGCACCGTTATTCGTACCCGCCTTGGCCCGCGGGGTCGAGCCAGGCGCGTTTGTGATTGGCCCGTTAAGATTGCTGGCGGGCCCGAGATAAGTGGCTGGGCCCTGGCTGAAACCTCTCACCGGATTCATGCCGGTATTGCGGATCAGATTGCCGTTGCCATCCCTGGCGTTTGATACGCCGTACTGCGCCATTGCTGAAGTGCCGCAAGCAAACATGCAAAAAATCGCCAGTGTAAATCTCATGTGCCCTCGCTTGTATTCAAGCCACCACAATAGATCAGGCTGCCGGGATATGCATCCCCAAACGGCGGTTCCCGGAGCGACCTCGAGCCGTGTCCGTGACTGACCAACGACGGAGTTTCGGTTGCTGACCAGGAAGCGCGACTGGAACGCTGGAACCTGGGCTCGAAAGCCAAGCCCATGACCGGTGAAATGCAGCCCGCATCACCCGCATCAATTGTGATCCGAAGCGAGCGCCTGGTTGCGGAGATTTCCCCTCACGGCGCAGAACTGATCCGACTGCAGGATCGCGACGGCAAAGACCGCCAACGCCAGCAGTAAATTCGCGATCGAGATTTGCCTGCTGGGAGCGGACGAGCCATCCGCTTGATCGTTCGCTGGCAATAGGACCGTGTCTCACGCCAGCTCGTGCGAACCTTCATGCCAATCCGCTCTTTGGGACCAACGGCGGGCACCGGCCAATAGGCAAGACCGCCAACGGCAGGCCATGATATGATGGCGCAAAGCAGGAGATACCGCATGGAATGGGTTCTTTTCGTTTCGTTGCAATGGATTGTTTTTGGAAGTCCTACCCAACCCATCTCGCAACAAATTCAGCATTTTTCCTGCGTCCAGACAAGAGACAAGTGAATGACGGCGCACTGGGCTGGCGCCGCGCCCGGATCCTTGTTCATCCGCCATGGCCGCTGGCTCAGTCCCGCGACTCACATTGATTTCAGAAGGTTGCCCGCAAGCCGGCGTAGAAGGCGCGCGGCCGTGCCGGGCTGACGGAACGTGGGTCCGTGAAATCCGCGCCGCCATTGGCGAGATTGGGGATAGCGCCGGTATCGAAGAATGTTCCATGGGTCGCATAGCGGTTATCGAAGATATTGTCCGCACGCGCGTAGATCTGGAACGTCTTGTTGATCTGATACGAGGCGTGGAGGTTGAACACCGCATAAGAAGCCAGCCTCTGTGCCTGATTGGATTCGTCGCCGACAAAGTATTGACTGCCAACGAACAGCGCATCACCTCCAACCTTGAACGCGTCGGTGACCGAAAAATCGATGCCGGCCTTGACCCGGTTACGCGGGATCGCCGGGACACGGTTGCCGGGCAGAATCTGGACGTTGCCGTTGCCATCGGCGAACGGGCTGTTGGAGCCGACCAGCAATGTGTCAAGGAATCGCGCGTCCACGAGCGCATAGCTGGCGTACAGATTTACCGTGGACGACTTCAGCGTGACTTCAGCTTCGATGCCCTGGCGGCGCGTCGAACCGACGTTCTGGAAATAGCCAAATCCCTGCACCTCCGGACTGGGGATCGCGAGGATGTCGTCGGTGTTTTTGGATCGGAAAGCCCCGACCTTCCAGCCGAGCGTGCCGATGTTTAGATCCTTGGTGCCGCGCAGGCCGGCTTCCACGGTGCGGGACACGACTTGCTTCAGCGGGGGATCGGAAACGAGGAATGCGGCGACGATACAGGGATGCTTGGGATCGGCGCATCCCAGTTCCAGCGGGGTTGGCGCGCGGTTGGCTTCCGAATAGCCAGCATAGGCGGTCAATCCGGGCGCGATCTTATAGGTGCCG
>WNGH01004035.1_pt1 | contig 20282 bp, 14 predicted proteins | sample 5400631 | NCBI WGS metagenome assembly WNGH01 (sample SAMN13153373, study PRJNA577476) | soil metagenome | isolation source: 115 cm soil or saprolite under Garry oak tree replicate 1 | place: USA:California | collected 2016-06-15
AACGTCAGGGCATTGCGGGAGAGCACAACAAGCACCATCGCAGGGACGAAGACGTTCAACGCAAATCCCAGCGATGCCTGCTCCTGCCTGTAATGCCGTGTGTAACCGGCTGCGAACAGCGTTGAAGGAATCACGCCAACGGCAATGGTGAGGAGGAAAAATGCAGACAGACGATCCAGGCCGAGCGCCAGCCCCCCGGCGAGCGGCAGGATCCGCGGCAAAAGAAGCTCGAATGAATTTCCACTGAGACCGGCGATGCCCACGACCAGAATCAGAACGGTCCCGCAAAGCGCGAGGCCATGCGTCATCCGCCGGCAAAGATCGGACTTCCGGGCAAACACGAGCGCGGCCGCCGCGCCGGCGGCAAAGAGCATCAATGAAGCAGAAAGCAGCAGCTTGAGCATGGCGTCTACCCCCGCGGGGAATTTCGGGGACGGACCCCAATTTCTTCGGTTGCAGAAATTGGGGTCCGTCCCCGAAATTCCCTCCCCCGGAGAGCCGTCAGAATGCCGGCCAGAATCGCGCGCGGATGGGGTGGGCAGCCTGAAACGACGACATCGACAGGAATGACAGACGATACGGGTCCGACCACGCCATAACCTCCGGCAAAAATCCCGCAATCCTTCGCGCAGTCTCCCACAGCCACAACAATCTTCGGGTCTGGTGTGGCGTCATACGTGCGCCTCAAGGGATCTGCCATGTTTCGCGTCACCGGGCCCGTGACGAGCAAACAATCGGCGTGACGCGGCGAGGCCACGAAATGAAGGCCAAACCGCTCGAGATCGTAGTATGGGCTGTTAAGTCCGCCGATCTCGAGCTCGCATCCGTTACACGAACCCGGATCCACTTCGCGGATATGCAGCGAGCGTCCGAACAGCTTCCGCACCTCTTCAGTGAGGGCGTTACCCAGTGTCTCGATGTCCACCTCCGCCGTTAAAATTCCAGACTCGGTCACTACAGGCGTCTTCAGGATCTTCCGTAGTAAAAGCTTCATTACTTCTTGCGCCGGCCCTCCGCCTTGATTTATTCGAGTATGCTCCGAACCCCGATCAGATGGTTGTTAAAGATCAAAAAAAATGCTGCGAAGCTACCTTTGAAGCGGACGGTCGTCGCGAGAATTTGTTTCTAATTGAGCGAAGGGATAAGCCAAAATGGTGACGTTCGCGTTTGGAGGGGTACATGTCTCGTTTGGCACTAATCGCTTCTCTGGTGGTGCTCCTGACGCCCGTGCCCGGCATGAGCGTGGCCGAACCCGATGGCCGGCTAGCTGACGCAGCGATGAAGAGAGATACGGCTGCCGTGAGGACTCTGCTGCAACAGAAGGTCGATGTGAACGCTGCCGGAAAGGACGGAACGCCCGCGCTGCACTGGTTGGTCCGCGTGGATGACTTGGAGACAGCCCGTCTGTTGATCGGCGCTGGCGCGGACGCGAAGCTTGCGGACCGCTATGGCGTGACGCCTCTGTATCTTGCTTGTTCCAATGGGAACGCCGCCATGGTCCGGGTGTTGCTCGATGCCGGTGCGGATCCGAATTCGGCCGATCCAACGGGAGAGACCGCCTTGATGACCGCTGCGCACGTCGGCGGCATCGACGCGGTCCAGGTGCTTCTCGATCGCGGGGCCAAAGTCGATACCCGGGATCCTGCGTTTCAACAGACGGCCCTGATGGTGGCGGTAAGGGAAAACCATCCCGAAGTGGTCCGGCTTCTCATCGAACGCGGCGCAAATGTTAACGCCAAAACCCGCACGGGCGAAACGCCAGGCTGGGTGCTGCCGAATTCGGTTCCCGGATTCGGGCACGGTGTGGGAATTGTGCGCGGCGGCTTGCCTGAACGTGGCTCGCGCTACACCATCCCCGGAGCGCTCACTCCTCTCTTATATGCAGCCCGTGACGGACGACTTGAGGCCGCGCGCATTCTCGTGGCGGCTAAGGCGAATGTGAACGACACCGATGCGAACGGAATCACTCCGTTGATCATGGCCATCACCAACAATCAGATCGAAACAGCCCGTTTTCTGCTCGACCAGGGAGCGGACATCAATGCGACCGATTGGTACGGCCGGACTCCTCTATGGGCCGCGGTGGAAGTGCGCAATATGGACGTGGACAACGCCTCGTTCGAAAACGGAGTCGACCGCGAGCCCGCTCTTGAACTGATCAAGGTTATGCTGGAACGGGGCGCGAATCCGAACACGCGGACCAAGGAGAGCATACCGATTCGAAGATTCATGCTTCGGACGACTGGTACTCTGGAGTGGGTGGACTTCACAGGTCAGACACCGTTTCTTAGGGCCTCATGGGCTGGTGATCTGACCGTCATGCGTCTTCTGCTGAAGTACGGCGCTGATCCGAAGATTCCGACGTTTGCCGGAACCACAGCATTGATGGCGGCTGCCGGAGTGAACTGGGTCGTCGACCAGACTTACGACGAGGGGCCGCAGGCGCTGCGGGAAGCCGTGAAGCTCTGTTACGAACTCGGCATGAGCGTCAATGACGTGAATTCCATGGGCATTACTGCACTGATGGGCGCCGCCAACCGAGGATCCGATGACATCATCGAGTTTCTGGTCGAAAAAGGAGCAAAGCTTGACGTCGCCGACAAAGAAGGACGAACGCCCATGACCTGGGCCGAAGGCGTCTTCCTTGCAACGCATCCGGCGAAGCCGAAACCGAGCTCGATTGCTCTGATCAAGAAGTTGATGGCGAAAGCCAGTGTGGGCCAGTAATGCACGGGGGTGTGGAACGAATGTTGAAGAAGAACGTATTCCCCTCCTTGCAAAGGCTTGCCATGTCCCACATCTTTTGCGGGACACGGGGGGCATTGAAAACAACTGAAGGGAAAGCCGAAGTCCCCTCCTTGGACAAGGAGGGGTGGCTGCGCCCATTAAAAAAATGCCGCGAAGCCTCCTTAGCGGGCGCAGACGGGGTGGTTGGCTCAAGCCACCGATTATCGGAAGTTGAACGAACCACCCCGTTCTTGATGTTTCGCCCTACCGGGCTCACGCTTCGCGCCGCGCTTCCAAAGGAACGGGACCATTTACTTGATGGCGCGGCCACCCCTCCTTTGCCAAGGAGGGGACTTCGCCTTTCCCGCCGGTTGTCCCAGACGCCCGTGTCCAGCGGACGACTTGTGGGTAATGATCAGTTGCAAAGGAGGGGAATCTTCCAAAGATTAATCCGCATTGCGGCTATGGCGACAGCCCTCCTGGCTAGCGTTCCCAGTGACGCACAAATCGCCGGACCCCAGAACAATTCCGCGGTCTCGCCGCAACCTGCCCTCCTCAATCAGTACTGCATTACCTGTCACAACCAGCGGGCAAAAACCGCCGGACTCGCCCTCGACACAATGGACTTCGAGCATGTTGGGAAAGATGCGGCGGTCTGGGAGAAGGTCGTACGCAAAATCAGAACGGGCATGATGCCTCCCAGCGGTGCTCGCCGGCCGGAGCGGTCTGCGCTGGATGCCTTTGCCTCCGAACTCGAAGCGCGCATCGACCGTGAGGCGGCTCTCAGCCCCAATCCGGGAATTCCGGCGCTGCATCGGCTCAATCGAACCGAATACGCCAACGTGATCCGCGATCTGCTCGCGCTTGACGTGGATGTCCCGACACTTCTTCCGGCGGATGATTCCACCGAAGGGTTTGACAATATCGCGGATGCCCTGGGAGTTTCTCCGTCGCTTATTCAGGGCTACGTGTCCGCGGCGATGAAAATCAGCCGGCGGGCCGTGGGCGATCGTACGCTGATCCCGACGCAGATCACGTATCCCGCTCCAAGCGGGCTCTCCCAGGACCGTCACATTGAGGGCCTGCCCCTTGGAACTCGTGGCGGAATGCTCATCCGGCATACTTTTCCGATGGATGCGGAGTACGAATTCAACGTTGGCGGCGGATTCGGTGGCGGAGGTGGCGGCGCCGCGATCGATGTCACGATCGATGGTGAGAAAGTCGCCGTGAGCAATCCCCGCAACTTCCGGCTCGCCGTCAGGGCGGGACCCCACACCATCGGCGCGGCTCTCGTCGACCGGCAGAGGGCGGCCGGCGTGGACGAGGCGTATTCGGACTTCAGAATCAAATCCGTGTTCACAGCGCCCGGAGGTGTGAACAGCGTAGTGATCACCGGTCCGTTCAATGCCACCAGCCCCGGCGACACTCCCAGCCGCCACCGCATATTCGTGTGTTATCCCGCGACGGTCCCTGACGGCGTGGGGGGACCGGCCGGCCCTCCATCGAATTCCTCCAGTGGCCGGACGGTGGGCCCGACGCTAAACGACGAGTCCGCGTGCGCGCGCCAAATCCTCACGACGCTGGCCCGCCGGGCATTCCGCCGGCCTGTGCTCGACGCGGAAATCGAAACGTTGATGAGTTTCTATCAGCAAGGCCGCAAAGATGGGGACTTCGAAACCGGTATCCAACAGGCGTTGGCGCGGGTGCTCGTGGCTCCCCGTTTTTTATACCGGGCTGAAGAGGAACCTGCGGGATTGAAGGATGGCGCCGTATACCGCCTGAGCGATCTCGAGCTCGCTTCGCGCTTGTCGTTTTTTCTGTGGAGCAGCATTCCCGACGACGAACTGCTGGACGTGGCCATCAAAGGCCGGCTCAGCAATCGCATGGTGCTCGAACAGCAGGTGAGGCGGATGCTAGCGGATTCAAAGTCGGACGCCCTGATAAAGAACTTTGCCGGTGAGTGGCTGTACCTGCGGGAACTCGCGAAAGTAGAAACTGGGGCGAAGGACTTCGACGAGAATCTTCGTCAGGCGTTCGCACGCGAGACCGAGATGTTGTTTGAAAGCATCGTCCGCGAGGACCGCAGCATCACCGACCTGCTCGATGCGAATTACACATTTGTGGACGAACGGCTCGCCCGTCACTATGGCATTCCCAATATTCATGGGAGCTACTTTCGCCGCGTAACCCTCGATGCGGCCAGCCCACGGCGGGGTCTTCTGGGACAGGGCAGCATTCTGACCGTGACATCCGTCGCCACCCGGACTTCCCCGGTGACGCGCGGCCGATGGATTCTCGAAAACATTCTGGGAACACCCGCTCCTGTGCCGCCCGCTGGAGTCGATACCAATCTGGAGAAAGATGCCGAAGCCGTAAAGGTGACATCCTTGCGCCAGCGCCTGGAGTTGCACCGCAAAGTTGAGCCTTGTGCCAGTTGCCACAAAATCATGGACCCGATAGGTTTTGCTCTCGAAAACTTCGATTTGATCGGCGCGTGGCGTCAGCTTGATGGTAAGACGCCCATCGACGCTTCGGGCCAACTCGTGGACAGCACCGCGCTCCATGGCCCCACGGACCTGCGGCAGGCGCTTCTGAGCCGGTCGGACGCGTTCGTGACGACGGCGACCGAAAAACTTTTGACATATGCGCTGGGCCGAGTGGTTCAATATTATGATATGCCGGCAGTGCGCTCGATCGTTCGGCGTTCGGCTCCGAACCAGTATCGTTTTTCTTCGCTGGTCCTGGGAGTCGTTCAGAGCGAACCGTTCCAAATGAAGATGAAGAACTAACAGGAGATGAAATCATGTTCATCACAAGGAAGCATCTTTCACGCCGCACGTTCCTCCGTGGCGCCGGTGTTACGATCGCTCTGCCTTTTCTGGAATCGATGGTTCCCGCCGCGACGCCCTTGAGGCAGACAGCGGCCAGCCCGCGGACGCGGTTCGGTGCCATCTATTTCCCGCACGGCGCCACGATGGACAAGTGGACCCCGGAAAAGGAAGGCTCCGCGTTTGAGTTTTCGGAAATCCTTCTGCCGCTTAAACCATTCCGTGATCGGGTCAACGTCATCAGCGACCTCAGCCATCCGCAAGCGTACGGGGGAGGTTCGGCAACTTCCAACCACACCCGCTCGGCCGCGGCGTTCCTCAGCGGCGCTCAGGCGAAGGCCGGCGCCCAGGCCTATTTGGGCATTACCGTAGACCAACTCGTGGCGCAGAAGATCGGACAGGACACTCCACTGCCCTCAATCGAGATGGGAATTGAGGACCCGAGTTTGAGCTGTGGCGATGGCCTCAGTTGCGCTTACCGCGATACGATTTCGTGGCAGGGGCCGACCTCTCCGCTTCCGATGCAGAACAATCCTCAGGTGGTTTTTGAACGATTGTTCGGCGATGGGAGCACCGATGCCGAGCGCCGGGCGCGCCGGCAGCAATCCCTCGGTCTTCTGGATTCCGTTCTGGGAGAAGTGCCGTCTCTGCAGCGGAAGCTACCTGCAGCTGACCGCAGCCGGCTGGATCAGTATTTGAATGACGTGCGTGAGATCGAGCGGCGAATCGAAAAAGCGGATCAGCAGGTCTCGGCGGATCTCAAAGTGCCGCGCGCACCCGCGGGAATCCCTAAAGATTTCGAAGAGCACATCAAGTTGATGTTCGACCTCTGGGTCCTGGCCTGGCAGGCCGACATCACACGCATCACCACACTATTGATGGCAAAAGAACTCAGCAACGCCGTTTATGCCAAGAGCGGCGTGCGCGATGCTTTCCACATCCTATCGCACCACTCCCGGAGGGCGACGGAACCCTGCTGGATCATTCCATGGTTTTATATGGCAGCGCCATGAGCGACGGGAACCAGCACAATCACGCTCCACTACCGATCATCCTCGCGGGAGGCGCGTCGGGCCGGCTCAAGGGCGGACGCCACATTCGGAATCCCAAAGACACCACCATGTCCAACCTGCTTCTGGCCATGCTGGACAAGCTTGGGATTCACGCGGAGAAGTTCGGCGACAGCACCGCAATGCTGGAGATCTAACCTGACTTTCGCAGTTCGCGGTCATTTCAAGCTTTTTTTGGCCGCTCGCAAACGACAAGTCCAGCCAGATCAGCGCAAGGGTTTGCGACGGACACTTCGGTGAAGACCTGCCGTCTTTTCTCACCCGACTCGTTCTGCCATGGTGCGTTTGCAGTGTTAGCGAAACAATTCGGGCCCTCGTCCCGGAAGAGCTGAAGGAGAAACCAATGAAACGTTTTTTTGCGAGTGTTTTTTGGATTTTGACCATAACCGCCATTTCGTCGGCTCAGACGACTTTCTACTATCCACAGATTGTTAACGGCCAGCAAGGGGGAGGCATCAGTTGGGTCACATGGATTTTGGTTACTAATTCGGGGACAAGTCCGACGAGCGGTTCAATCCTTTTCACACAAGACGACGGTACGCCGTTCAACATCTCTTTCTTCGATGCCGATACGGGACAGCCCGCCGCTGGAAACAGTAATATAATTCTGTTCCAGCTCGAGGTAGGGCAGACGCGTATATATATCTCAAGTGGCGCCGGCCCTCTGACCGGAGGTTTTGGCACGTTATCATCGGGCTCCCGTGTTACAAGCACTGCCGTATTTTCCGAATATGGCTTCGGAGGGGGGCCGGGGGCGCCGGGCGGACTGTCCGGTGGATTAATTGCAGAAGCCAGCGTACCGGCTGTAACAGCGTCGATGCGGCAGGCCACCTTCTTTTATGTGGCTGATAGATTCGACAGTGCCGTGGCCCTCGTCAACACCGGTAGCAGTTCGGCAGACATTACACTCCAGATTCTGGATCGGAATGCAGTGGTGATTGCGCCCCCGGTCGTCATACCGCTCGGTGCCAACAACCACACGGCAAAATACGTCAGCCAACTGTTCCCGAGTGCCGTTGGTCATGACGGCACGATGCAGATTATTAGTTCAACGCCGCTGGCCGGGGTGGCTTTGCGTTTCTCTCCGAGCGGTTCGTTTACCACGTTGCCAGTGTTCCTGGCGTCGTTGTTGAATCCCGCGTGGGAATGGCTAGACCAGCGTCCCTGGCTGACGCCGCTCCATTCGCTGGCAAGACTTCTAGGAGGTTCACCATTCAGGATCGGTTAGTGTTGGCACAAGGCGTCGCCGAGCGAAAGGAATTGGCGGTTCGCTCTGCACTCGAGTCGAGCCGCTGGCATATGATGCGGCAAATGCTCGCCGAGAGCGTTCGGCTTGCCCTCGTCGGAGGCGTGCTAGGTTTGTTCAGTCGCGTTATCCTGCAATCACTTCTAAGGGCAGTACAAACGCGGGCTAAAGCCCGCGACTACACATTGCGACAATGTCTCGGCCAAGCATGTAGTCGCGGGCTTTAGCCCGCGTTCGCATCGCCGAGACATGGTCAACTGAAGTCCTTGGGGATCTGGGTGCAAATCGCTTTTCATTCTACGGAAAACGCCAATAAAACGTTGCCGGGGATGACGCCTCCGTGGTGAGAGTAGCCGGAATTGGTAAAGACCATGCCACCCACAACCGTCGGGCCGGAATTGCTCATGGAACCCCCGTTGGCCTTCACGCCGTTCAACGTTTCATATTCGCGAACGGTGTCGTATTCCCAGATAATTTTGCCATCGCGTGTCGAATAGGCTCGCAATTGGCCGTCCATCGTGCCCGAAAACACGACGCCCGGGATGCCCGTCACTGCCGCCGCCTGGGCCGGTTTGCAGGGCGTTCTCTCTCCACACGGCGGAGGCGGCGTGGACCAGACCGTGCGCCCGCTGCCAATGTCGAGTGCAGTTATTCCTCCGCTCGCATTAGGATTCGCGCGATCGAAGTAGGCGATGGCTGCGTAGACGTTCTCGCCGTCTATCGCCGGACCCCACATAACGCCGCCTCCCGAACTCCCCTGACCGACGCGTTGTGCCCACAAGATTTTCCCTTCCCCATCCGGATCCAGGGCAAACACCATGCCCGCCTTGTTTGCGGCAACAATGATCTGGCGGCCGTTCTTCAATTCGACGAGACTCGTCGAGGATGCGAAATCCGCGTCGGGAGCGCTCGCGTCAGGGCAAACCGCTGGGTTGCGATCGGGGCGTCCGCAGCTCGCATTCCAGACATCTTTCTGGGCAACTTGACGACTCCATCGAATCTTGCCCGACTTCATGTCGAAGGCCACGATGGAATCCGACGCCTCGGTTGCCGGAATGGAGTAATTGTTACCGGTGCCGACATACAGCAGATTTCGTTTCAGGTCGAGGGTTGGAGCATTCCAAATCGGGGCTCCGGACGGACCCCAGAGTTGGGTGCCAATCGGATTCTTCTCGGTCTCGTGCGCTTCTTCCGGAATCGTGTACGTCTTCCACAACACGTTGCCGTTCGAGGCATCCAGAGCGACGAGACTTCCCCGGAACCTGCAACACGGGTATTTCAGATCGCCCACCTGGGACTCTTCACGCGAGGAAACCGGCACGTATAGACGCCCGGCATGTAGAGTGGGCGCTCCGGTAATGGCAGAGCGCCAGTAGTCATCGACCTTCTTCTTCCACAGCAACTTTCCGGTTTCGGCGTCGACGGCGTACACATTGGCCGACTGGTCGCCGAAGTACGCCGCGAGCCTGCCAGCGGAGATTTTCCCGATGCTGACCGCGCTCCGGACACCGGCTTCGGCCTCGATCACCCAGTGAACGCAGCCGGTTCTGGCATCCAGCGCGAAGACGTCACCTTCGGCCGTCCCCACGTACAGACGACCACCGACGACAACAGGCTGGGTTCCGCCTGAAGTGGCACCCGGGAATCCGAACGCCCACTTCAGTTTCAGGCGCGGCACATTCGCAGCAGTCAGGCCAGCCGCCTGCGGCGGCTGAAAACGAGTGTTCGTGAGCGTCACACCCCAGCCGTTCCACCCTGGACCGGCGAGAGCGGTGCTGAACGACCCGGCGGCGTTGCCGCAAAACGCAGACCTGGGAATTCGATCGACTGGCTCGCTTCCGAAGGGTTTTCCCGACAAGTACTGGGCCAGCACCCGCCGCTGCGTGCGACTGCGCTCGGCTGCCTGAGCTTTCATCGCCCCCGTCTCGAGCACCTGGAGGATGTGCTCCGGCGTCATCTGCCTTAGAACGTCGCGGCTCGGCCCTCGGGCTTCCTCACCACTCGCGGCTTCATGACAGATCGCGCAATACGTTTTGAAAAGGTAATCGCCATCCTGCGCTCGCAATGGCGAAGAAGGGAGAACAACCCATACGATCCAGGCGAACAAGGTACCGAATCTCGTTGCTTTCAATGTCACCTCGCCGCGCCCCAACTGGAGCGGCACTCTACAAGATTTTGTAATCCGGAACGCGGGCTAAAGCCCGCGACTACACGCTTTGTCGAAACGTTATGACCTTTATGTAGTCGCGGGCTTTAGCCCGCGTTCCGGCTGACCCCCGTTTCGTGTTTTCCGCGCTAGAAAATTTCCGGCCAGGAAAACGTGATCACGCTGTTCATGATGCCGCTCGGCGGGCGGATCCGCTGACCCGCTGCGCTCATGATGATCTCTTTGTGAACAGGATCCAGAGCAATTCCGGATGGCGCATATCCCGTGAGCTGCTGAACTGGGATTTTCCAGCGGGGTGCGACGTCACCATTATCGTTGATGCTCCAGGCGCAAACCGCCGGGCTGGATCCTGCCATCCCCGGGGCGCGGTCGCAGCCGCCGATAATCCAGCCATTCGGCGGATAGACCTGTATTGTGGAGATGGCGGCCATAAGGCTCTTCGGTCCCCGAATCACGGCTTTCGGCTTCGCGTTTCCGCTGGCGGTACGATCAAAAATCAACATGGCGCCGCCACTGTTTACGATCATGGCATTATGGACCGGATCCACTACGACGGGGGACATGCCTCGAATTTGCCCACGTCATTGGCGACATACAGCTCTCCGCGCTCCGGGTCCACAGACATCGCTCCGGGCCAATTCAACTGCGTCTTGGGACCTTGAATGACGCGCAACGGACTGGTGTCACCGTTGACGTTGAGTGGGTAGACCGTAATCGAAGGGGCTTCGAACCTGCCCGTACCCGCAATGCTGTAGTCGCTGATGTTGCCCCAATTGTTGACGAACAATAATCTGTTCTTTGTATCAATCGCAATGCCGTGGGCGTCCGATAGTCGAGTGCTTTCCCCTTGCAACAAGCGCAGCGGCTTCTCGTCTCCGGAGGCCGTCTTCCGGTATACCGCCACCTGAGGAGGATACTGGACTGACAGGAACAGCTCCTGGTTCTCTTCATCCACAGTCATGGCGTAGCCCCGATGCGTAATTTTCAACTTACGGATGGGCTCGACGTCTCCATTGGCATCGTGAGAAAACACCACAATACTGTCTCCGATGTCGTTTTCTACCGAATAGATGTCCCCGTTCTTCGGGTCCACGTAAACACAACTGTTGAACTGGACATCGGTCTTCGGACCTCCAATCAACCGCTTCGGTTCGGTACGGTTGGCATTGGGCGGCGTATTGTCCAGCCGGTTGAAGACGCGGATGCTCCACGTGTTGGTGTCCTGAAGGAGTACTTCGTCGAGCCGGGTGTCGACAGTAACGGCAGTGTAAATGGGATCCGTATCCCGAATGTTGCGAACCGGCGGACGCCCCACATCTCCTGTCTGCCCCGCATCCTGCGAAGCGGCATAGACGGGCCCCTCCTGGAACGCGGCAAACAGATTGTCTCCTTGCGATGCGCCTGTCCGACTCGAGTTGGCGCTAGCGGGCTCCCACAAGCACATTTCTCCAAGGTCGGGCAACTGCTTGATGGAAACCAATCGAGCTGAGCTGGCGGTTTTTTGCAGTCGTTCCACTGTGGATAAGCCGAAGATGCCTACCGCGATCACCACTACGCCGGCAAGGATCGCCCTTCTACGTTTGTCTTTTCCTACGCGCATATGCCTCCTTCACAGTTAGCCGCGGCAAAATCTTTCCTCTTGTGCGACCCACCACGCTGCTCGCACTAACGCTCTTTTTCGAACAAGGTATAACAGCTTAGAATTGGCCAACGTTACGCTCTCGTATTTAACGATGTCAAGAAGGAGAAAACGCAGGCGCTCCTTGGAACAGGAGGCGCTGCTGCGCCATCCAGAAAATGCTGCGAAGGCTGCGATCGACCTTAAAGGCGCAGACGGGTTTCGAGGACTGACCACCCCGTCCGCGCCAGCTTTGGTGGCCTTCGGCATCATTCTTTTTGATGGCGCGGCCACCCCTCCTTTGCAAGGAGGGGAATAAGTTCCTGTTCAACATTCGACTCATCACGGCCCGAGCTTCCCAAAATGTCAAATGTTGGGATGTCCCATGAACGATGTCAAATGTAGTTGTCCAACGACCAAACAACCCAATGATCCAATAATCTTCTGCCTTGCCCGGCCGCTTTGCCTAACCTGGTTGACGCCACCTGATGTGTGCAGGTACCTTACTCCACTCAAGCGCGTCGTTGGGAGGACAGCATGTCTAAAATTGAATTGAAAATAGCATTGAGCGTGGAAAGAGGGTCCCCTCACCCTGTGGGCGCGACTGCGGATCACGATGGAGTGAATTTTTCGTTGTTTTCGGGGAATGCCACTGGCGTTGAATTGTTATTGTTTCATACCCACGATGACGTGGAACCGTTCAGGATCGTCCAACTGGATCCCTATGTAAACAAGACATTCCATTTTTGGCATCTCTACGTCCGCGGGTTGCGGCCGGGAACGCATTATGCCTATCGCGTGGACGGACCTTCCGACCCAACGGCTGGACATCGCTTCAATCGGAACAAGGTTCTGATCGACCCGTACGCGCGAGGCAACACCAACGCTCTTTGGAAACGCGCGGACGCGTGTGGTCCTCAAGATAATCTCAAGACGTCCATGCGCTCGGTCGTGATCCATAGTGGCAGTTACGACTGGGAAGGAGACCGGCCCTTGAACCGGCCCATGGAGGACACGATCATTTATGAGATCCACGTTCGAGGCTTCACCCGCTCCCCGTCTTCTGGAGTTCGCCATCCCGGCACTTTTTCGGGAATCATCGAGAAAATCCCTTACCTCCAGAGCCTTGGTATTACTGCTGTCGAGCTTTTACCTGTTTTTGATTTTGACGAAAGCGACGTTCTACGCGTTGTTGACGGGACAGCGCTTCGCAATTTCTGGGGCTACAGCACACTAGGTTTTTTCGCCCCGCAATCGGCCTATTGCATCGCTCCCGAGACTGGAGGTCACCTTGATGAATTTCGGGACATGGTGAAGGCGCTCCACAAAGCCGGCATCGAAGTCATTTTAGACGTGGTCTTCAACCATACCGACGAAGGCAACCATCTGGGACCGTTGTTCAGCTTCAAGGGAATCGACAATCGCACCTACTATCTCACGGAACGCGATCAGCGCTTTTACGCCAACTACACGGGCTGCGGCAACACCCTTAACTGCAACCATCACATCGTGGGGAAACTTATCCTGGACTGCTTGCGCTACTGGGTACGGGAAACTCATGTGGATGGGTTCCGCTTCGACGAGGGATCCATTCTGGCGCGCGGTGAAGACGGTGATCCATTGAAGCATCCGCCCGTTGTTTGGCAGATCGAACTCGACGACGAGCTTTCGGATTCTAAATTGATCGCTGAGGCATGGGACGCTGCCGGGCTGTATCAGATCGGCCATTTCCCGGGAGACCGCTGGGCGGAATGGAATGGCCGCTATCGCGACGATATTCGGCGCTTCGTCAAGGGAGATCCGGGACTGGTGGGTGCCCTCGCCTCGCGGCTTGCGGGCAGCGCGGATCTCTATGAAGATGACGGAGAACTCCCCATCAACAGCATCAATTTCATCACTTGCCATGATGGATTCACGCTCAATGACCTCGTCTCCTATGACGCGAAGCACAACGAAAGCAACGGCGAAAACAATCAGGATGGCATCAACGACAACTTGAGCTGGAATTGCGGTATCGAGGGCGAGACCAGCGATCCTGCCATTGAGTTGCTACGAGAACGGCAGGTCAAGAATTTCGCCACGATTCTCTTGCTCTCCCGCGGCGTGCCAATGATCTTGGGAGGGGACGAGATCCGGCGGACTCAGAGGGGAAACAACAACGCCTACTGCCAGGACAATGAAATCAGTTGGTGGGATTGGAGCCTCGCCGATAAGAACCGGCACATGTTCCGGTTTTGGAAGCAAATGATCGAATTCAGAAAGAATCACCCGGCACTGCGTAGCCGCTACTTCTTCAACGGCGCAATTAACGAGCGCGGGCTTCCCGACGTGTCCTGGCATGGCTGCAAGTTGAACAGCCCCGGTTGGGCAGACCCCTATTCCCGGGTACTGGCCATGACGCTTGGCGGCTTCAATGGTGAGGCCGACATCCACGTGATGATGAACATGTATTGGGAGGCCCTTGGCTTCGAAGTCCCACTTCTAGAGGATCGGCTCTGGTTCCGTGCGGTGGATACCGCTGCACTCTCCCCTCATGAGATTCTCGGGCCTGGCCGAGAGAGCCTTTTCACGGACCGCATCTGCAAGGTGGAGGGACGCAGCATCGTCGTGCTGATTTCGAAGTGAACGCGGGCTAAAGCCCACGACCACATTGTCGCAACCACGTTTGGTCCAAATGTAGTCGCGGACTTTAGCCCGCGTTCTTTTTCGACGGATTACATCAATTCGGCAACCAGGTCTCGCGCTAGCTCCTCGGAAATCCCGAGGGGTCGAAGAGCCATAGGTCCTCCCTCGAGAACGGGTTCAGCCTGGTCCAACGACGGCAGATCCGTTCTTTGAAAGAACTTTCCGATCGGAATTTCATCACCCCAAAGCAACGCTTTCTGCATTGCGCCTTGCCAATCCGATGGGTCGTAGGACGGATCGTCCTCGAGCTTCTTGACGCGTTCCCGGAACCAGGGATAAGTGTTGTCGTGGTTGTACGTCACACATGGGCTGAATACATCAATGAATGCGAATCCTTTGTGCCGGAGTCCCTGCTTCATCAGTTCAACCAGGTGCTTCGGCTCGCCGCTGAAACCGCGGGCAACGAACGTCGCGCCCGCGGCCAAAGCCAGCGTGATGGGGTTAATGGGCTCCTCGACGTTGCCGAAAGGCATGCTTTTGGTCTTCATTCCTCTTTGGCTCGTCGGAGAAGTCTGGCCGGTCGTCAATCCGTAAATCTGATTGTCCATTGCGACGTAGAGCAGATCGACGTTCCGCCGCATCGAATGGATGAAGTGGTTTCCACCAATGCCGAAGCCATCTCCGTCGCCTCCGGTGACGACAACGTGCAAGTTGTGGTTTGCCATCTTCACACCGGTCGCGACAGCGAGCGCGCGGCCGTGGAGCGTGTGCATGCCATAGGTATTGATGAAACCAGGCAGGTTCGAAGAGCACCCAATGCCGCTAATGGTAATCACGTCGTGCGGCTGAATGTGCAACTCAAACAGCACCTTCTGGAGTGAAGAGAGGACACCGAAGTCCCCGCAGCCCGGACACCAGTCGGGATCCACTTTACCTTTGAAATCGGTCAACGTGAGCTTTCCAGGGTCCAATACTGTCGCCATCGCTTCTCCTTTTACTGAGTGTCGGTCCCCCACACTTAAATTACTGAGTGTCGGTCCCACCGGCCAAGCTACTTATGGTACACCGCCTTTCGGCGGCCTCCTTGAATGGCATTTTGGCCGGTCCCCCACACTTAAACCATGATTTCGTGCATCGGCACCGACAGGTTCGTCCTGCCGGCGAGTTGTTCTTTCACACTGTCGACGATGTGGTGGGGCATAAAGGGCTCGCCATCGTACTTTCGGATGTGGCCGTCGGGAACGTAGCTTGTCTCGCTGCGGAGATAACGGGCGAATTGCCCGCTGTAGTTGTTCTCGACGATGATCGCGCGCTTTCCGGAGGTCTTGAGAATGTCGACGATGGCCTGTCCGTGAAGCGGAACCAGCCATCGGATCTGAAGCTGATTCGTCCGGATCCCTTGAGAGTTGAGGATCTCGACCGCTTCGCCGATGACACCTTTCGTCGAGCCCCATCCAATAAGCGTAACGGCCGCGCCGGGCTCGCCCATGAGCTCCGGCGGTCTCACTGCTCGTTCGATGCCGCCGATCTTGCGCTGCCGCTTTTCCATCATCGCGCGGCGCTTGTGCGGGTTCGTGAATTCATCGCTGATTAAGACACCATCTTCGTCGTGCTCGTCGGTTGCCGCGGTGTGCACATGGCCCGGAACGCCTGGAATTGCGCGAGGAGACACGCCGCTTTCGGTGATCTTGTACCGTTTATAACCGGTGGTTTTGCCGTTATTCTCCGCGGCAGTGATCAACTCACCACGGTCGATTTTCGGATTAAACGCGAGTTCCTTCGGATCGATCGAGGAGCGGCCTTCCGAGAGGAGCAGGTCGCTGAGGATGATTCCAGGGCACTGGAATCGATCCGCGATGTTGAAAATCTCGGGCACGAGGTTGAAGCAGTCCAGAATGTCGGTCGGCGCTGCGATGACGCGCGGAAAGTCGCCGAAGCCCGCACCGAGCATCTGCCAGAGGTCACCTTGCTCCGTCTTGGTCGGAACGCCGGTTGACGGTCCAGCGCGCTGGACGTCGATCACGACCACGGGAGTTTCAATCATCGCCGACATCCCAAGACCTTCCGTCATCAGCGCGAACCCGCCGCCGGACGTTGCGCACATCGCGCGGGCTCCAGTATGAGCAGCGCCGATTGCCATGTTGATCACGCCGATTTCGTCTTCGACCTGACGCACCATGATGCCGGCCTTCCGGGCGTGCGCAGCCATCCAGTGGAGTACGCCTGTCGATGGGCTCATCGGATACGCGCAATAAAACTTCACGCCGGCGGCAACGCCCCCCATCGCCAGCGCGATGTTGCCCGACAGGACGGCATACTTGTTGCCGGTCATTGGAAGCGGCTCGGCAAACGGTTTGAAATTGGCGGTTGCGTAATCATAACCTGCTCGAGCGATACCAACGTTTTGGGTGACGACCGTGTCGCCCTTCCGTTTGAACTGCTGCGTGAGCACCTCTTCAAGCGGCTGGAAACCTACACCCATCATGCTCAACGAAGCCCCGAGTGCCAGCGTGTTCTGCTCCACTTTGTTACGGCTTCCTTTCGATAGTTCGTTCACCGGAAGCGGGCACAACTGAACTCCTTCCGTTCGCTCTTTCGGCTTGAGAGCGTCGCCGTTGTAAATGACTGCCGAGCCGGGACGCATCAGGTGCAAATGCCGATCGATCGTGTCCTGGTTCAGAGGAATTAAGAGATCGATACGATCGCCGAAGTTGGTCACCTCCTCAGGCCCCGTGCGGATCGTCAGAAACGTGTGCCCACCACGAATAATCGATTGATACGCGTTGTACGCGTTCAAATGGAGACCTCGGCGAGCGAAGATCAGGGCAAAGATGTCGCCCGGAGTGGCTACACCCTGTCCCGCTGCCCCACCAATCGAAACGGCAAATGTGCGCTTCATACTCACTCCTGAATAAAAAAGGAACCGGCGGCCAAAGGCGGTGCAATAAATTTCAATCCGCACGTCTTCTAAAAAGTCCAGATGTTTTGTAGTCTAAGCCCGCTATTCGGGATCAGGCAAGGGCTCTTTAAGGACGGCCAATCCTTTCTGTTTCTTCCCGGTGAATTTCGGGACGGAGGAAAAACGCTTGAACTACCGAGATTTTCCTCCGTTGCGATGACCTCATCAACAAACCGATCGATCCTTTGGTCCTTCGGGCCAGACTCAACGGTCATGTTCAGCGAGCGGAAATTCTTTTCACGGACATTCGCGGATTCACTGCTTTATCTGAAGAATTAGATATGTTGACAAATTCGGAGGGGACGGACTCATGTGTATTCGATGGTGAAGACATGGCAATACCACCTTGCTTACGGGTTCCTCCCTAAAACCTCTCTCACTTTTCGAGCCAGCCATTTTGCCTCGAATGGCTTCTGGATAAAGAACATACGCCCATGCAGGACTGCTTGGTGAACAATAGCGTTATCCGTAAAACCGGACATGTATAGCACTTTGAGTCCCGGACGAGTTTGCGCCAATCGGCGCGAAAGATCGATACCGTTACCTCCCGGCATGATGACGTCAGTAAGAAGGAGATGGATTGGCGGAGTGTGGCGCTCGGAGATGGAAGTGGCTTCCTCCGCATTGGCTGCTTCCAGGACTCGATAACCGCGTACCTCAAGCATAGTGCGAGCGAGTTTGCGCAGGGAGTCGTCATCTTCAGTCAACAAGATCGTCTCGGTGCCGCGATCATCTTCGGCTGCCCCGGCATCAGGGTAAGACTCTTGAACCTCTTTGCCTTCGCCAACGGATGGAAAGTAGATCTTAATGGTGGTGCCGTGTCCAACTTCGCTATAAACGCAGATGGTGCCGCCCGATTGTCGAACGATCCCGTACACGATAGAGAGTCCCAGACCCGTTCCTTTGCCCGATTCTTTCGTCGTAAAAAAAGGTTCGAAGATCCGCGCTTGTGTCTGCGCGTCCATTCCAAGCCCGCTGTCACTCACCGCCAGCATCGCGTAAAGGCCAGGCTTACATTCAGGATGTTGCCGAACATATTCCTCCTCCAGGGTAACCCTCTCGGTCTCGATCGTCAGATGGCCCCCGTGCGGCATCGCATCGCGAGCGTTGACAGCGAGATTCATAATAATCTGCTCAATCTGTCCGCGATCCGCTCTTATGTTTCCAATTGAGGAGCTGAGCACTGTCCGCAGCTCGATATTCTCGCCGATGAGCCGGGCCAGCATCCTCTCTGTCTCCGGGATGATGGAGTTGAGATCAAGCACTGTGGGTTGCAACACTTGCTTCCGGCTAAAAATGAGGAGCTGTCGAGTTAAGGCGGCCGCACGGCAACCGGCCTTCTTGATCTCTTCGATTTTCTCCCGCAGCGGATCGTGTGCGTGCAACTTGCCGATGACCAACTCACTGTATCCATTGATTACGGTGAGCATGTTGTTGAAGTCATGTGCGATTCCACCTGCCAAAGCTCCAATGGCCTCCATCTTCTGCGCCTGTCGAAGCTGTGCTTCAAGCGTTTTTCGTTCAGTGATGTCTATATTGACTCCCCGCATACCAGCAGGCTGGCCTTTGTCGTCCGCGATAACCGTGGTATGCGCTTCGACCCACACCCTTCGTCCGTCCTTGCGGATCCAACGAAATTCCGACTGACCACCCTTACCGCTGGAGAATTGTTCGGCCGCTTCAGCGGCGACGCGTTTCTTATCATCTGGATCGACGATGGAGAGCCAGAAGTTTGGTGTCGAAAGCCATTCCGCTACTCTATAGCCGAGGAGCGTTTCAACGTATTCACTGACAAAATCAATGCGCTGATCGGCCTCGTCCGGTTTGCCCCATGCCTCCCAAACAACCCCAGGGACGCTCTTTACGATGCTCTCCAGTTGCTGTTTCTGTTTGGACACCTCGATACTCAGCCGGGCGGTCTCCGCTTCTGAACGCTTGGCGTGAGTGAGGTCCCGCTTCACCGCAACGTAGTGCAGCAGCCTTCCATCCTTACCGCGAACCGGCGAGATAATCGTCTCCTCTTCGTAGAGAGTTCCATCTTTGCGTTGGTTGGTAAGAGGGCCCGACCACACTCTTCCCTCTGTCAGAGTTTGCCAGAGGCTCTTGTAGAACTCGGGGCCCTGTTCGCCGCTTTTCAGGATTCGGGGGTTTTTTCCGATCACCTCTTCCCGAGTGTAGCCAGTAACCCTTTCGAAACTAGGATTGACGTATGTGATCACTCCATCGGAATCTGTAACAATGATGGATTCGTCTGCTTGTTCAACGGCCATGCCTAGCGTTTCCCGCTCGGATTCGGACCGCTTTCGGTTGGTGATGTCGGTCATGGCGCCAAGCAGCCGAATCGGTTGGCGATGATCGTCCCGGAGAATAGCGAATCGATCCGTGAAGTAACCGTAAGTGCCATCGGCTCGCCGAAACCGGTACTCCGCTTGACATGTGTGGCTTTCACCTTTGAGACAGGAGCCCAGGTCAGACAACACACGTTGGCGGTCATGGGGATGAATCAGTTCCATCCACTCATCGTATGTGAGGCTTGGGGACGAGTAGCCAAGCACTGTGCGCAATCCTTCGTTCCACCAGACCTGGTTGTTGATGATGTCCCAATCCCACAGCACATCGTTGGTGGCTTCAGCGATGAGACGGAACCGCTCTTCGCTTTTGGCGAGCCTTCCCATGAAGCCTTGTTCGAGCGGCGATTGATCGATGCGAGTTGTCTGTTTTTGATTATCAGCCGGTGACCGTTCCATCATCCCCATCATCTCATCGAGAACCTCCAACTATTTCTCCGAATAGCATGATTAGGGCCGTCCGTGCCAAATCGCTGATAACGCAAAGAGACGAGACCTGACAGAAAAAGCCTCACTGAGTAATTTTGTCAAAAGGTTGCTGCAATAAGCATTAATGGCCGTCTTTTTGTCACGCCGCCCAACAAGGGTTTCGACCAATGGCTCGGCTGCGCAGCCTTCGCGCAGCCGGCCGACGGCCAGTGCGGAAACATGGGCGTGAACGATCAACGCGAGCCTCGAAGTGGGCCAGGTTGCC
>WNGH01006510.1_pt1 | contig 20282 bp, 20 predicted proteins | sample 5400631 | NCBI WGS metagenome assembly WNGH01 (sample SAMN13153373, study PRJNA577476) | soil metagenome | isolation source: 115 cm soil or saprolite under Garry oak tree replicate 1 | place: USA:California | collected 2016-06-15
TTCAATCCAGCTTTCACGCTGCTCATTGCGACTGTTACACTCGGTGAGGTCCCCGGCATTCGCCAGAGCCTTGGTGTGGCGATCATCCTCTTCGGGACATATATCTTAGAGGTGGAACAGGCACGAACGGGATTGCTCGTCCCGCTACGAGTGTTGATGCGCAAACCTGGGACCCTGCTCGCTCTTCTGGCAAGTGCGCTGTGGGGAACGACGACAGTGCTGGAAAAGCTGGCCATTGACCATTCGTCCCCGCCCAGTGGACCGGTGGTGGCCTTGCTAGGAACAGCCCTGCTGGTCATCCTACTCACGCCAACGGCCTGGCTCTTGCGCCGAAACAGCGAACACCAGACGCCCGCCAGCGTGTGGAAGGGTCTCCATGCGCATCCCCGTGCATTGAGCAGTGCTATCCTGCTCTCAGGTGTAGCTCCGCTCTTCGGTTTCACGGCTATTGCACTTGGTTTGGTTGGGTATGCCACCGCCCTGTTCAAGCTAAGTAGCGTCTTAACCATCCTATGGGCGCGATGGTTCTTGGATGAGGGCCAGCTGAGGAGCCGCCTACTTGGTGCAAGTGTGATGGTCGTAGGAGGAATGCTCGTTGCTCTATGAGGGAAACACCGGTGCTGCGCCCTGAGGCAAGCCCTCGACTTCTGCCTGGTTTACCACCTGAACACATAGCCTACCCCGCGCATCGTTTGAATCAGGCGAGGATTGGCAGGGTCTTCCTCCAGCTTCTCGCGCAGCCAGCGTATGTGCACGTCCACCGTGCGCGTATCGCCTGTGTAGTCATACCCCCAGACGTTGTGGAGAATCTGGTCACGCGTCAGCACCGTACCCCGGTTGCGCACCAGGTAGGTCAGCAGTTCGAACTGCTTGGGTTGTAGCTCATGCTCCTGCCCCCGGCACATGACGCGTCGTCCCGCCAGGTCGATCCGCAGCGGGCCTGCCGCCAGTTCGCGATTGGAGTGCGCAGGCTCTTCCGTCGTCACCTGCACCGGACGCTCTTCACTGTGAGGAGCATACTCCGCCCGCCGCAGCAACGCCTTCACACGCGCCAGGAGTTCGCGGCGGCCAAAGGGCTTGGTCACATAATCATCGGCCCCGACCTCCAGCCCCACCACCTTGTCGATCTCCTCTCCCTTGGCCGTGAGCATCATAATGGGAGTTGTAGCCGTACTGTGCTCCCGCCGCAACAGCCGGCATACCTCTAGCCCGTCCATCTCGGGCAGCATAATATCTAAAATGACCAGGTCCGGCCGCTCACGACGTGCTGCCTCCAGCGCGCTGGCGCCATCCGCAGCGGTCGTCACCTCGTAACCGGCCTGCTCCAGGTTATAGGCTATGGTTTCCACCAGCACCGGCTCATCGTCTACAACCAGCACTTTTCGCATGTTTCACCCCACAAGTATGCTCCAATATCAACCAAACCGCCCACTGACATAGTCTTCTGTCTCTTTTTTCTGTGGACGCTGAAAAAGATCCATCGTCGGGGCATACTCAATGAGTTTGCCCGACAGGAAGAATCCTGTATAGTGCGAGACACGAGCGGCTTGCTGCATGTTATGCGTCACGATTACAATTGTATAGTCTTGACTGAGCTCAGTGATCAACTCCTCAATTTTGAGGGTAGCGATCGGGTCCAGCGCTGAGCAAGGCTCGTCCATCAGCACAGCTTCGGGTTTGACAGCGAGAGCGCGTGCAATGCATAGGCGCTGCTGCTGCCCACCTGAGAGTCCCAGAGCGGAAGCCTTGAGCCGATCTTTGACCTCATCCCAGAGGGCTGCTCCACGCAAGCTCTGCTCCACGATCTCCTCTATTTCTTTGCCCGGTTTTCTCTGGATCCGCAAACCGTAGGCGACATTCTCAAAGATCGATTGTGGAAACGGATTTGCGCGCTGGAAGACCATGCCCACCCGCTGGCGCAAGCTGACCCCGCTGGCGCAAGCTGACTACATCGACCGCTTTGTCATAGATATTCTCTCCATCCAGCATAGCCTCACCCTCGGTACGCGTCTTGGGAATGAGATCGTTCATGCGATTGAGCGTACGCAAGAAGGTCGTTTTCCCGCAGCCCGATGGGCCGATGAGCGCCGTGACCTGGCGTTCGCGTATCGGCAGCGTGACATCGTAGAGCGCCTGCTTCTCCCCATAATAAAAGTTCACATGGCGCACATCTATCTTGGTATCAGCTTCTCGATTCACCACCAGAGGGGTCTCACCGAACCGCACCTTTGTCAGAGCAGGAACGGCAGACAGATCATCCGTGGCCCCGGTGGTTTTTCTCTGTTGCTGAGTAGATTGGTTGATTTGGGCCTCCATGCGACCTCCTCGAACATTGCGGACCACAAGGGGCCAACCTTTGGCTCCCCCACAGTCTTTACATACATCCTATACCAACGGATACTCTTTGTGCAATGGAATAGCCGCATCGACAATCAGGCGATCAGCCAGCACCACCAGGCGAATATAGCGACCGGCAAGCGCCTTACTGATGAAATATGGGCGACCTTCGTACGAGATATGGCCGCTCCGCGCTACCTTCCGTGAGAAGATACTGGCTCCTTGCGGGATGGTCACCATATTGCCGGGGAGGAAAAATGGGCAGCGAAGCTGCAACCTTTCGTTTCCCCAACCGTATACAGAGGAGCTACGCCTTTCAGGCACTTCCACCGGAAGCAACGGTTTACAGGCGTTCGCACGTTTCCAACTAAACACATGGGTTCGAGAAGAGAATTCGTCTTCTCGGTAAAAGTGTTTGCGTATCCCCTTTCAGGTCGCCAGTCAAGCGGCCTATAGTAGCGCCCGTACGTGGGTAGTTACAAGCCCCTGGCTTTAGCTATGGGGTACTTGACATCAGCACTCTCCTCGTTTTTAGCCTGATTCATCAGCCGAACCGTCCGCTTACGTAATCTTCTGTTTCTTTCTTCTGCGGGCGAGAGAACAGATCTGGCGTCTTTCCTTCTTCGATGATTCTTCCCAGGAGGAAAAAGACGGTTCTCTCCGCTACACGCGCGGCTTGCTGCATATTGTGCGTCACAATAATAATGGTATAGGTCTGCTTGAGTTCCCCAATCAGCTCCTCAACCTGCAGTGTAGAGATGGGATCAAGAGCAGAACAGGGTTCATCCATCAGCAGAATCTTCGGGTTATTGGCGAGCGTTCGTGCGATACAAAGCCGCTGCTGCTGCCCACCAGACAATTCTGTCGCCGCTGCAGACAGCTTATCCTTGACCTCGTCCCACAGCGCCGCCTGCCGTAAGCTCCGTTCTACCACCTCTTGCACGGCTGATCCACCCGCCAAACCGTTGATGCGCGGACCAATCGCCACATTTTCAAAAATGCTGCGTGACGGCAGTGGATTCGGTTGCTGAAAGACCATGCCGATATGTTGCCGCACATACCTTGGCTGGATGGAACGTGCGTAGATATCGACGCCATCCACCTGCACCGAGCCCTCGACGCGAGCACCCGGTATCTCTTCATGCATGCGATTGAGGCAGCGTACAAAGGTCGACTTGCCACAGCCCGAGGGCCCGATCATCGCGGTGGCACTCAGTGGCTCAAGCGTAAGATTGATGTCGTAGAGGGCTTGCTTGGGGCCATACCAGGCGTTCAAGTGTTGAACGCTAATTGACATCTTGTTCCTGGCTCCTTTCTCTCAGGGACATTTCCCCGGCTTCATGTATCATGCCCGGCGCTTGAAACCACCGGTGACCCAACGCACAGCAAACGAGGCGATCACAATGAGCAAAATCAAAACAAACGCGCCCGCGTACGCCTGATGGACCTGCACCGGGTAAGGACTCTCGGTAAACACGAAGATGCGCAGCGTCAGCGCATCCATTGGCTGGGTGATATCTGTATTCCAGAACGTCGTCCCAAAGGCCGTCATCAGCAGCGGCGCCGTCTCACCTGCCACGCGGGCAAGTGCCAGGAGGATCCCGGTAATAATGCCGGAAAGTGCTGCCGGCAATACGACTCTGGTGATCGTACGCGCCTCTGTCGCGCCCAAAGCGAGCGAAGCCTCGCGGAGTTCTTTTGGTACCAGGCGCAGCACATCTTCGGTGGTGCGTGCCACGATCGGGATCATGATAATCCCCAAGGCCACGCCACCGGCAAAGCCCGAAAAGGTTTGCTGCGGCACCACAATGAGCACCCAGGCGAAGAGGCCGAAGATGATAGTGGGGATACCGGTCAGCATGTCAACCAGGAAGCGCACGCTATTGGCAAAACGCCCTCGCCCAAATTCGGCCAGATAGATGCCCGTGAACAGGCCCAGCGGCACGCCGAACAGGGCTGCCAGCCCCAACAAGATCAGTGTTCCCTGGACCGCTTCTCCCATGCCTCCACCCGGCTCTCCGTTCGGTGTGGGGAGTTTTGTAAAGACATCCAGGTTGATGAAGCGGATGCCCTGGCCCAGGACGTAGAAGAGCAGGTAGAGCAGCACACCCACGGCAAAAGCGACGCACAACGTCGTAAACGCAATGACCAGGGCATTGCCTGCCTGCCGCCGCAGATCCAGGGCAGAGCGCTGCGGCTGGAAGGGATTCACGGTGGTACTCATGCGCGTGCTCCTTTTTGCTGCAGGCTGGAGATGAGCCATCGCGCCAGGAAATTCGTGATCAAGGTGATGATGAATATAATCAGACCTGCCTCCAGTAAGGCGGAGAGAAAGAGCCCGGGGGTTGCCTCTCCAAACTGGTTAGCGATGACACTGGAGAGGGTATAGCCCGTATCGAACAGGCTCGCCGTCGGTCGACTGGCTTGATTCCCGATTACCATCGTGACCGCCATCGTCTCCCCGAGCGCACGCCCAAGCGCCAGAATGATCCCACCCAGGATGCCAATACGCGCAAAGGGCAGCACGGCATAGCGGATCACTTCCCAGCGCGTGGCTCCCAATGCCAGCATGGCTTCACGCTGTGCCGTGGGGACCACCAGCATCACCTCGCGTGAGACGGCAATGATGAGCGGAAGTACCATGATCGTGAGAATCATCCCGGCAGCGAGCAGGCCCAGGCCATGGATCTCGCCCTGGAAGAACGGCAAGAAGCCCAGGTGCTGCTGGAGCCAGGGTTCACCTGTTTGCTGGAGCCAGGGCGCCAGGACGAGGAAGCCCCAAAGGCCGAAAATGACACTGGGGACCGCTGCCAGGAGGTCCGCGAAGAACGCCAGTGGCTGGCGTAATGCGCGCGGACAGAAATCCACCAGGAAAATGGCCACACTGACGCCGATGGGGATTGCGAAGAGCATGGCAAAGGCGGAGGTCACGAGCGTTCCGAAGATAGCCGGGAGGACGCCAAAGACGTTATGCACCGGATCAAACGCCAGATTCGTCAGAAAACTGAAGCCGAATTGCTGGATGGTGGGCCACGAGTTGATCAGCAGCACCAGCGCCACCCCTGCCACCAATGCGAGCACGATGAAGACCAGCAGCAGGGTCACCCCGCGAAACAGCAGATCGCTGGGCCGGCGACCAAACCTCCTGGTGAGCCAGGCAAGGCGACGCTGTCCAGCGCCACCCCGCGCCAGGGATACGTGTTGTTGCATGCAATCTCCACTTCATATATATTTCTGCGATATTATTTCTCTTTGGATAGGGTATCTATGCTTCTCAAACGCATTGTACGGCGTCATTGCCTTGTACTGGAAGATGGACGAGTCGTCCATCTTCCAAAAGATCGCTATTGTGCCTTGTAGCATGCCGACCCGCCACAGGTCATCGACTGGATCTGTGCCTCACCCTTGGTCACAATGGTAGCTGGGAGGGGAACATAGTTCAGTGGCGTTGCGTACTGCTGTCCATCGTGGGTCATCCACCACAGCAGATTAGCCAGGGCCTGCCCTTTGTCGGCATTGCTCTGGTTTTGGTAGACGACTGCCCATGAGAAGCCCGAAATGGGGTAGGCGGTATCACCAGGGGCATTGACAATGTAGAAGCGCAGGTCAGCAGGAATGGTGGTCACACCCTCAGCATCGGCCTTTGCCCCATCCAGTGATGGATCGACAAACTTCCCATTGGCATTCTGGATCGACGCATAGGGGATGTTGTTGGCCAGCGCATACGCCAGCTCAACGTAGCCGATGGACCCCTTTGTCTGCTGGACAACAGCAGCGACCCCTGCGCTCCCCTTGCCACCAACACCAACCGGCCAGTTCACGGTGGTCGCGGCACCGACCTTCGACATCCAATCAGGACTGACCGCAGCCAGGTAGTGGGTGTAGATGCCCGTTGTTCCACTCCCATCGGAGCGGTGTGCAACCGTAATCGTCAGATGAGGGAGCGTTACTCCCGTATTCACTGCCTTGATCTGGGGATCATCCCAGGATTTGATAGTGCCCAGGAAGATCGCCGCGATGATAGGTCCCGTCAATTTAATGCGCGTTGTGACGCCAGGCACGTTATAAACGATAGCCACGGCTCCAAGAGTCACGGGGATGTGAATAATGGGGCCAGCTTTACTCGAGGCAAGCTGGGTGTCGCTCATCGGGGCATCGGTGGCTCCAAAGGCAACAATCTGCTGGAGTAAATCGTTAATGCCCGCGCCACTGCCAACCGACTGGTAGTTGACATTGATGCCGCACTTGACACTGGGGTAGACAGAAAACATTTTTGAGAAGAGGGGATTATCAAAGGTTGACCCTGCCCCGGTCAGCGCTTTCGTGGCAGGACAGCCGTTCCCAGTTCCAGTTGCGGGAGGGGTCGATCCCCCACACGCTGAAATAAGGATGCTCACTGCCATTGCCACTGCTAACACGAGTGCAATGCGCGATCGTTTTACCATACGTCCTCCTACTCGCGTTCTTGCGAGATTGAAAAAATTGTATCTATACCACACGATTGGGATATATCCTCATCCCTTATCGTCGCATCTATACCGTAGCACTCATGCATTAACTATGCTTTATGGATATGTTAAGGGACGGTAAACTTTCCCTGAGGATAGGTTTTTAGTTGCAGTGTGAGGCTAGTGCGTCGAGCCGAACTGCTGCATATGCCGGCGCTCCTGCTCAAGAGCGCCGGGAGGGAAGCCTTGCTCTCCGCCGAGTGTGCGCGCATCGAGCGTCAGTTCGGCTGCCTCTTCCATAATGATGATGAGCTGCGCGGTAGAGCGCGGGTCGCGGCTAAAGGCCAGCAGGCCATGGTTAGCCAGCAGGACAGCGGGGACTGACGGATGAAGCTGAAGCTGGCGTACGATATTGCTTACCGATTCTGGCGACCCGCGCGGCGCCCATTCCGCTATAGGAATGTCCTCTGTGATGCCAAAACGCAGGAAGGCTTCATAAACACAAGGCAATGGCTTATGGGCGAGCGCAAAACTGGTGACACGTGGTGAGTGGGTGTGAATGACGGAGTCAACATCTGCCCGCGCACGATACACGCCAGAGTGCATCGCGACGATCTCACGCGTGGTCGGATCAAGCGTACCATCTACTACTTCACCGTCAAAGGTGACGACAGCCAGTTGCTCGTATGTTAACTGAGCAATGTTGCCTGTCGCAGTGAGGAGCATGTGCTCTGCCTGTGGCAATCTTACACTCATATTACCATGCCCGCTATGTGACATGACACCTGCCTGAAACAGCATGCGTGCTGCCTGCAGCAATTGTTCTCTCAATTCGCTATAGGTAGAGTTTGTCATCGGGTTCCTCTCGATCACAAAAATAGGACATGGCCAGTAGAAATGCTACCGCGATTCACCTGAATTTTATCCCGCAGTACCAAGAAGCGTCAATCTTCACTAGCTTATCGGGCCCTTGTAGGATACAATAGCTAGGGGAAATGCCAGGAATCACTAGCAATAATGTTGCCTGGTGGCAGTTCAGAAAATAGAGTGGTCATGGCAGAAGATTTCACTGGTGACGTACCACAGCAAAGTGTACGCAAAGCATTTGAGGCATTGATCGCGGGTGAAGATGCAGCTATCGACCTGGCACAGGCAGCATTACTTATCGCCAAAGAGGAGTACCCTGACCTCAACATTGCGTACTATATGGAAAAACTTGACTACCTGGCACAACAGGTACGGGGAGTCCTTGGTCTCTCCGATGCTGGCACATCCCACCAGCCTCCGCAAGAGCAGGTACTTGAAGCCATGAATCGTGTCCTGTTCGATCAAGAACACTTTCATGGTAACACCAAAGATTACTACAACCCGCGCAATAGCTTTCTCAACGATGTTTTAGAGCGGCGGACAGGCATACCAATCAGCCTCTCGCTGCTCTACATAGAAGTCGGCAGGCGTGTAGGCGTGCAGATCGATGGTATCGGGCTGCCCTGGCAATTTGTGGCGAGGTGTAATTTGTCAGGGGATATGATCTATATTGACCCCTATGAGGGTGGACGCCTGCTCAGCGAGCAGGAATGTCGTGAGCGAGTCACGCGCGTCTTGAAAGGAAAGATCAGCTTTGATCCACTCTGGTTGGAGCCAGTAAGTCATAAACAACTGCTGGTACGCCTGCTCAGCAACCTCAAACACATCTACTTCCGCAAGGGTGATTATGTGCGAGCACTCTCCACCTGTGACCGCATTCTCCTGCTCACACCTGACTCTCCCATCGAACGACGAGACCGCGGCGCGATTCACCTGCAACTCAAAAGGTATGCTCGCGCCATACGCGACCTGATGACCTATGTGGAACTTGCGCCTCACGCCCGCGACATCGGCAGGGTCAAGCGACAGATCCGGGAGATTCGCCAGTTGATCGCTCAAATGAACTAGTGGGTCAAGCTGCCCTATCCCTGTGGAAGTAAATGGGTCTGCCCGATAACGTGTAATATAAACACGTATATATACAATGGGTGTCGCTCGCAGGAAAGCGTAACGTTTTACTCATGCTGACCGTATTAAGTATAGGTATATTCGAAGATATTACGCAAGGCGCCATGATTTACATTACAAATGATCAAAAATAAAAATACGGTCAAGACCTGAGCCTATTTAAGGTGCTTACCCGATGTTGCGACGGGGCCTATTCTTTTACAATTAGGGAGAAAGAGTAGGTAGATAAACGAATAGCGTGAGTGCGCTATTCAACTGAAAGTGATGACCACCAGGCCACACACAGTCCGACAGCTGATTTTGTTGGTAGTTCCCCTGAAGGGAGTGTGGGATTATGGCAATTTCTTATCCTGTCAGTGAAGCGCGTAGGACCTTGCTCAACACGTACGTCCCTGAAAGAACAGTATTCCCTATCGCCATCACATCCGATTATGAAGCGGGTGCAGACGAAGAATTGCTGTTGGACAAGACTTCACCGGAGAGGATCACAGGACCACTGGTTGCAGCAGAGTTGCCGCTGGTTGACAATGCTGATGCGTTACTCAATGAAGCAGATGACTTGGATGAGAGTAACGAAGCTGGTGAATTGGCTGAGGGTACGGCCCATTCACAGCGCGCGCGAACAGTAGCAGCCCGGCAAGCAACAGGCACTGAAGATGCTTTTCAGAGCTATTTACGCGATATCCGTAAATATGGCCTGCTGACGCACGCGGAGGAAATCGATCTTGCCCGCCGGTCTGCCAGCGGAGATGAGCTGGCACGTCGCAAGCTCATCGAGTCGAATCTGCGCCTGGTCATTGCCATTGCGCGACGCTATACCAGTACCGGGGTACCCCTGATCGATCTCATTCAAGAGGGCAACCTGGGATTGATGCGCGCGGCCGAGAAGTTTGACTACAATCGGGGCTGCCATTTTGGCACCTATGCCACCTGGTGGATTCGCCAGGCGGTTAGCCGCGCGGCTGGTGAGCAGTCTAGATTAATTCACTTACCCGAACACGTGGCTACGCGTTTGCGCAGGGTGCGGCGTGTCGCGGCACAACTATCGCAGGAGAATGGCCTTGAGCCACTGCCAGAGCAGATCGCAGAGGCATGCAATATAGATGTGAACGAGGTAGTTGATTTACTGGGCGTTATCGAACAGCCTGTTTCCCTCGATGCCCCCGTAGACGATGAGGCGCGGTACTCACTGGCGGACACGTTAGAAGATAGCGGGGCGCTGGCTCCTGCTGAAACCGCTTCACAACACCTGCTTGGCGAGGAACTCCATCGAGCGCTGGCCCTGCTTACTCCACGGGAGCGCTCGGTAATTACACTCCGCTACGGCATTGGTGATGGCCGCAGCCGCACGCTCCTCGAAGTGGGGAAGGAGTTGGGTATCTCGCGTGAACGCGTACGCCAGCTTGAAGTGGTAGCCCTGATGAAACTTCGCAGCATCAGCAGTAAAGCAGCGCTCAAGGAATGTGTATAAGCGCCATCTCGACGAATCGGGCAATCTATGCTACACTGCACTAAGATGCGTGAGAGCAGTGTCCTTATAGATTCAAGGAGGATATCTAAAAATGGCGGCCTGTACATCCTGTGGCGTTGACGTCACTGGCAAAAAATTCTGCCCGGAATGCGGAACACCTGTGCCATCCCCGGCCACTCAAGTTGCCACAGCACAACCAACTTCATCGAGCACCTGCCCCCGCTGTAATGGAGAAGTGAAACCAGGAGCGGCGTTCTGTATGCATTGTGGTTCATCATTGAGCGCGGCTGCCGTGGCTGCTACCGCAACTCCTTCACAACCATTAACTCATCCTTGCCCGGCGTGCCGGACAGAGGTTCCTGTGGACAGCGCATTCTGTACGAATTGCGGACAGAGTACGCGAGTACCGGCAACAGCGGCGGCAGCAACCCCGGCACCTAGCTTTTGCACCAACTGCGGGCACCAGAACGCGCCCGGAACGAATTTCTGTGCCGGGTGCGGCTCTTCGCTTACGGCAGCGCAGGCTCAGACCGGACAGGCTCCGTATACGGCGTACCCGCAGCAAGGGCCTTATACACAGCAGCCACAGTATCCACAACAGCCCTACGGACAACCACAGTATGGTCAGCAGCCACAGTATCCACAACAGCCCTACGGACAACCACAGTATGGTCAGATGGGCTATCAACAGCCTATGCTGGGACAGCAGCCCATGGTGCTGCGCTGCCCTGTCTGTATGGCTATGGCACCGATGGGAACCGCTAATTGCCCCAGCTGCCATACAAGCCTCGCAGGTGTCGTCCCTACTCCTGCAAATGTACCAGCACAAGGTCAACAGGGCGGCTTAGGCGGATTTTTGCAGGGTAGCGGCGGTAATATGGCGGTGGGGGCCCTGGGGGGCGCGGCAGCAGTCCTGGGCGGCGAGTTCCTGCTGCACGAAATGGAAGGTCATCACCGGCAACAGCAGTACCAGGGTGGATATGACGACGACGGGAATCCGCTGGGTGGAATAGGTGAGATAGCCAGAGATATCGGCTTGTTATAATACGTACGCAGGTGGGGGATGGACCAGTGGCTCCGTCCCCCTGCCTGTGAAGCACGTACTTAAATATATATCTGGAGCCTGTCCTCACCATCCAAAATGGCTACCTCCTCCTCCTTTCTCCTGCTCTCTTGTTGCGATATACGCTGAAACCGTCTATAATACTGCGAGGTAAAGCAATCCCTGATGGGTAAAAGGGTAGTGATTTCAGTCCTATAATGCCCAACGCTGTCTATTGACCAAGGAAGTATCATTTCGGATGAATTACGAGCGAACGACGCTGCGGAACGGACTGCGGCTACTGACCGCGCAAATGCCGGGTATGCGTTCTGCCAGCATCGCCTTTTTTTTTACCGTTGGCTCACGCTACGAAGACAATGCCGTCGCAGGTATTTCGCACTTTATCGAGCATATGCTGTTTAAAGGCTCACAGCGCTATCGTACTGCCCGGCTGATCTCGGAGACGATTGAAGGGGTTGGTGGTGTTTTTAATGGGAGTACGGGTAAAGAACTCACCAGTTATACTGCGCGCGTACCTGCCGAACATCTCCCCATCGTGATGAATGTGCTGGCTGATATGGTACGGCATTCGCTGTTCGATGCGGTTGAGATCGAAAAAGAACGCAGTGTCATTCTTGAAGAACTCAGTTCCACACGTGACGACCCGCAGGAATGGGCGGGATTGTTGCTCGATCAAGCGATGTGGCCTGGATTGCCTCTGGGGCGTGATGACGCTGGGTTTGAGGAAACTGTCGCACAATTGCAGCGCCAGCAAATGCTCAGCTACCTGGATGAGTATTATCGACCTAACTCACTTGTCATTAGCATAGCTGGCAACATCGACCATGCACAGGTGCTCGACATGACCGAAAGTCTTTTCGGCGATTGGGAGGCACGCGAGCATGCATCATGGAGCAAGAGCCTGCCACCGCGCGATACGCCACCTGTCGTACTGGTTACTAAAGAGACAGAGCAGGCCAATATTTGTTTAGGGACGCTCGGCGCCGCTCATTCCTCGCCCGATTACTACACGCTCGTGCTGATCAATGCCATACTCGGGGACGGAATGAGTTCACGGCTCTTTCAAACGATCCGGGAAGAACAGGGACTCGCCTATGACATCGGTAGTTATTTTAATAGTTACCATGAAACCGGTAATGTGGTAGTGAGCGCAGGAGTAGACCCTTTACAAACCGAACCGGCCATACAAGCTATCGTTGGTGAGCTCAAAAACCTGTGTGAGGCGGAAGTACCAGCAGATGAGCTTGGTCGAATCAAGGCCTACGTACGGGGCAGTATGGTTCTGGGATTGGAAGGAACACAGCAAGTAGCTTCCTGGTTGGGCGGCCAGGAGAGCATACGTAATCGTATTGTCGATATCGATGAGGTGATCGCGCGTGTTGACGCCATCACTCCACAAGATATCCAGCGGGTTGCACAGACTTGCTTTGCTCCCGAGTGGCGTCGTCTGGCCATCATCGGGCCATATGATGCGCGGCGGGCAGAGTGCTTTGGGAAGTTGCTCAATGGTGCATAAATGAGGAGAGGAGGCCAGGTTCTATGGCACAAATAATGCTTCGTGACTACTTACAGCAGGCAGAGGACGCGCTCAGTTCTGCTCACATTGATGACGCCCTGGCTAGTTGCCAGCATGTTCTTACTCACTTTCCGGGATCACTGGAGGCCCAGCGTCTCCTGGGTGAGATTTACCTGGCACAAGGCCACCTGGAAGATGCGCAACAAAGCTTCGATTGGGTATTGACAAGCGATCCAGAAAATGTGGTCGCCTACTGCGATCGCGCCTTGATCAGTGAGCGTTTGTCGGATTTCGATACCGCGCTGGACTGCTATCAACAGGCATACGAACTCAGCCGTGGTAATAGCCAGATCCGGCAGGAGTTCAATTCACTGAGCACGAGGGTGGGGCAACCGGATTTTATGTTCTCACGAGCAGGCTTAGCACGCCTCTATATGCGCGGTGATCTGCTTGCACAAGCCATCCAGGAGTGGGAGGTTGTATTGGCAACTACTCCCGACCGCCTCGACGCTCGCGCCGGGTTACTTGAGGCATATTGGCGTGAAGAACAGTTTGATCGAGTCGAGCAGCTGGCAAAACACATACTTGATGAGAATCCCTCATGTTTGAAAGCTTTACTCTTACTTGCTCACACCACGGCCCCACGAAGCCCCATCGCTCTTCCCGACACCGCTAATGCTCAGCCAGTGGCTGCGATGACCGTACCGCCTACACTGGAACCGACTGCTACAACAGCAAACAGCACACAAACCGCTGCAGCTTCCATGAGTCCAGCCTTCGGCTGGAGCAGTTCAGACAGCAATGCCGGGGTACAAAAAAGCTATGAATCCTCGCAAGCGTCGCCAGATTACGGCATCTGGTCAAGCGGCGACATAGAGCGCACTGGCACGAGCGGACCGGAGTTTAGAGAAACGGATCTTCCTACACCGCCTTCGTGGCTGGAGATACTCACACAACGGGAGCAACACGATTCAGGCGGAGCAATGCTGTCTTTGAGCACAACTCCATCAATTGAGCAAGAACTGCCTACAGCGATACCACCGGCAATAGAGCCGGCACTCGATGTGTCCATGACACAGATCGAGATGCCTCAAAACTTTACAGTGGAGCAATCAGGCAGGAGAGTCGCCCGTCCGGGAGATGAGTCCAGCCTGGACGGAGCAGGTGGCAGGGCAGCCCATCCCGCAGGCGACTCCTTCATGGTTAGATCAACTGGCCGCACCACTTGCCCGGGAGACAGTCTCACCCTGGACGGAGCAGGTGGCTGAACAACCTGGCCAGCAGGAGCTTCCCGTGTGGTTAGATCAACTAGCTGCACCTTCTGACCAGCAAGCGCAGTCGACCTGGATGGAGCAGGCAGTTGAGCAACCCATCGAGCAGCCGCTTCCCCTGGTGGAACAACGCGCGATTACAATGTTAGAGGACATACAACAAAATTTACACGCACAGGGGTTTATAGAGTTAGAGCCAGGTTCCCTCTCGGCCATTGCTCACGGCGCGCAGGAACCCACGCTATCATCGGCGCTGGCCCAGCTAGGGAATCTGGACACCTCGTCATCTCCGCAACCCGCTGAGCCTGCTGATACCATTTCAGAGGTTCCACCAATTACCGAGGATGCTGCTCAACCGACCCAGCCGCTGCGGGCTGTCACATCCGGCCCGCTTCCCATGCAAGCGGAGGATCCAAATAGTGGCGTTTCACCACAGCCTCATGTGATCCCACCCAATTTCGCAGATACTCTGCTCGATAGCGAACTGGAGGTGACAATGAGGTACCCGGCTGTGCGGCTGCAACCGGTGCAGCCGCGGCCACCCATACGGCGAGACCAGGCACCCTTGGCAGGAAAGGGATATGCCGGGGAAACAGTGACAGAGAGCTACAGCAGCGAGCACGAACGTTTGCTCCAGGGCTATCACTATCAACTCGCTGGCGATTTCGACGGGGCTATGCAGGAGTACCGAGCGATCATTCGCAGCACCCCTGATCTGCTTGACGAGGTTATCAGCAACGTACGCGCCTTGCTCAAATTGGCGCCGAATTACTCAGCGGGCTACCGCGTGCTGGGTGACGCCTATATGCGCAAGGGAGAGTATTTACAGGCAATGGAGGCCTATAATAAGGCTCTCACCATGAACAAGAGGACGAAAGGTGGGGTCAGTTAGGACAGTAGTAGAGGAAAGGTAAAGGAGTCGAAGGTGGAAACTATTCTACAACGGTTGACCGATCTTGATGAAGTCATCGGTGCTGTGCTCGTAGGTAAGGACGGTTTGATCGTCGCGGGGGCACTGCATAGCGATGAGGAGGAGGTGTTGGGGGCGATGTCGGCGGCGGTCATCGGCTCCATTAACAACTACACGAGACAAATTAACAGCGGCGAGATGCGCCACGTGATTATTGAAACGCGGACCGGCATGGTTCAGCTCGCGGAGGTAGGAGACCTGATACTCGTGGTCACCAGTCGTACTACGGGCAACCCTGGGCGTATTCGCCTGGAGATGCAAAAGATGTGCCGTCAACTGTCGCAATTGGTAGCGAGTTTCTAATTTGATATCACCTGCCGCCTGGAGGCGGCAGGTTCATCCCTCACGGACATTCCACGGCATTTTGCCAATCGAGCCAGTCAGAGAATAGAAACATATCACTGCATTGAGCATATTTTGAGGTATTTGATCAAATCTCATAGATTCTCTTGACCTCTTCTGGGCTACACTAGAGGCGTGAAAAAGGAGTGTTTCCCCAGAAAAAACCAGGATGGGTCGCTATGAGTTCAGTCGAACACTTGCCGCCAATTGAGACAAAAGCAAAGCCTGTTGAGCATTATTGCCCATGCTGTGGTCGATGTGTTTTCCTCATGGGGTGTGCTCGACTGTGCCCTTCTCCTGCCTGACGAGCGAGGAAAGCCAACATGAACACACGACGCTGGCTCCTGCCCTTTACGCACGGAGTCGACATGCAGGCAATCGATTCCGTGGTCAGCCTGGCGGAAAGCGCTGGGACCATGCTGGTGGCGCTATCCCTGGTCTCTGTGCCCGAGGCTCGCCGGTCACGGGGAGCGCGCCTGGAAGACATCCAGCAGTCGAAAGACTTCCTGGAAGCCGTCAAGTGGAAAGTCTCCAGGCGCCAGATCCTGGTAGAGTACCATGAAGTTTTCACCGAGGATGCGTTTGAGAGTATTGCGACGCTCGTGCATGACCTGAGTTGTGACAACATGATCCTGGTGAGCAATGGAAAGTATGACGCATTGTTGCACGGCTACGAGTTGAAACACATGCTCGTTGAGCCGCCTGGATCCTTTATCCTCCTACGCCTGCCAACACCGCCGGAGCGATCACACCTGGGAGCGCGGTTCCTGTCCTGGCTGCGCCAGAGGCTCAGGCAACAGGACGAGTCCCGGCAGGTAGGGGAGCCGGAGGCGGATGACCATGCGCAACCGGAGTGGAGGAGTCTCAGCGAGAGTGAACTTGTTCCTGGGAAGGAAAGGAGTTGACGCGGATGCCTAAAGCACGCATCTTACTGGTGGAAGACGATGAGGTCCTGCGCGACGTCGTGGAACGCAATCTGTTCGTGCCACGCAGTGGAGAGGAAGAAGCGTGAGGTCGTCGCGTTCCCGCTATTGTAGGTCAAAGAAAGAGGGGTTCCTAATGCAAGCAGTTGAACGGATTCCCCAGCTCCCGGTGCGTACAGAGAAGCATTGGCAACGGTATCTCATGGATAGCCTCCTGGCAGTGGGAGGAGCATTGGCCGTGACAGGGATCATTTACGCGTTCCATCTATATCCAACCATCCCGAACATTTCGATTGTCTACCTGCTGGTCATCCTGGCACTGGCAACGACGCGCGGTCGCTATGCGGCGCTCGTGGCAGCTGTGGTTGCTTTTGTCTCTTTCGATTTTTTCCTTGTTCCTCCCTTTTATAGCTTTACCATCTCTCGTGGGGAGGAATGGATTGCACTTTTTGTCTTTCTCGTGACGGCTCTGATTGCGAGCCAGCTCGCCACTGTGACGCGGCAAAGTGTCGAGCAAGCCAGATTGCGAGAGCGTGAGGCACGGATTCTCTATGAAGCGGGGCGAGTCATCAATAGCACGGACCGCCTCGATGAGCAACTGGATAGCATCGCGTTGTCTCTCGTCAGAGTATTTTCCCCCTGGGGAGTGCGCGAATGTGCACTGCTGCTCCCTGATGAAAACGGAACACTCAGTATTCTAGCGGATGCGCCTATTCGTATCGAACGTTTCACCCTGTCGCCCGATGAGATGGTGGCAGCAAGAGAGGTGATGAGCCTGGGGAAAATGAAGGAGATGAGCCTGGCTTCATCGACTTCTCAATCTGCTTCTTCGGGACAGAACGCAATATTACGTCTGATCCCCCTCAAGGCCGGTGAGCAGGTATTGGGCGTTCTCTGCCTGCGTATTGAACATGGGGTATCATGGTTTGCAAGCAAGCAACGTATGCAGGAAGAACAAGAGCAGCCTGGTGATCAAGCCACCTTTTTTGGGACCTTTCTTGACCAGGCCATCCTGATAATTGAGCGGGCACGCCTGCGGGCGCGTGCCATATCAAACAACGAATAAGACAAATACGGCTGTCTGTGACGGCTGTTCCGCCCTGGCGTGGCGGTCTTGAATTTGCCCCAGCATCTCCTGCGTAATCGGCGGAGATAGTGAGCGAGGAACTCCGCTTGCTCATAAACCCTCCCCTCGGCCTTTCCGCGCTTCCATCTGCGGGTCTGCTGCACCGCCAGGGGTTCCTCCAAAAGCTTGCCCACTCCCTGGGATCGAAACTCGCTTGACCCCTGCGGCCTCCAGTGCGTCCGGCGTTTCGGCTGAATGTACGCCCCGGTCACCTGTCACCAGGTTGGCAGGATGCTCAAAGACCTCCCCTTGTTGAACGAAAAAGAGGTATGGTACACTGGAGGAAAGCAATCTGTTCATCTCACACTCTATGGAGCGCCGGGAAGCCTGGTCGGCATGTCCCGGTGCTTTTTTGTGCACGACGTTGACTTGCAGGTCTCACGTCGTTTGCTCGTGTGAGCCACAACAAAGCCAGATGCCACAAGGAGTACCTGAGGTGGAAGCCTTGTTCTTGCACATCACACCTTTCCAGAGAGGAGAGAGGCATGTCTGTTGGCATAGTCGTGCTCGTCTTTCTCGCTTGTCTGATCGCGACGCTGGTCTCCAGCGAGGTGCTGGCGCGTGGGCTGGTCGCGCTTGGGAGCAAACTTCACTTGACCGAAGGCTTCTTGGGGTTGCTCGCGGCCCTGGGGGCGGATGCTCCAGAAATCGCCTCGGCCATTGCGGCTCTGCTCGTAGGTGCTGCTGACCTGGGACGTGGTGTGGTGCTTGGCTCCAATCTCTTCAATCTCGCGATGCTCCTGGGACTCTCTGCCGTCCTGTCTGGGCAGGTGCGCATGCGACGGCAAGGTTTGCTGCTTGATGGCGCCGTGGCGCTGTTCACGCTGCTGGTGGTCGCGGCGCTTCTTCTGGGTCTCTTCACCCCTGTCCTGACAATGGCCCTGCTCGCTGTGCTGCTCCTTCCCTACGTGCTGCTCGTGGGGCTCCACCCACGTCAGGTTGACCACCTGCCACTGCCCGATAGGCTGGCGCGCCTGCTGGCAGTAGCGGCGAGCCAGGTCCATGGGGAGCACAAGGACCAGCAGGAAACGGAGGGATCATGGCTTCCTGTCCTGCTGGTGCCACTCTCGCTGCTCGTGATTGTGCTGACCAGTGTGGGGCTGGTGCAGGCAACGTTGGTGCTTGCCCAAGGATGGCACCTCCCTCATGCGTTGGTGGGGGGAGTGATCCTGGCCTCGCTCACCAGCTTACCCAATGCGTATACGGCAGCGCACCTGGCGCGCCGAGAGCGGGGGGCAGCCGTGGTGAGCGCGGCAGTCAATAGTAATACCATCAATCTCGTGGTCGGATTAGCGCTACCAGCCCTGGTGATTGGGATAGGGAGTGCAGCACGTGATGTAGGTGTCGAACTCGGGTGGCTGCTTGGCATGACCGTGACCGGGCTCCTGCTGCTGCTCCCAGCCAAAGGAATGACCCGTGTGGGGGGAGCCGCCATGATCGTCCTATACCTGTTGTTCGTCGTCGTGCATCTGCTCTGGCCCACCATCTAGGGGATCAACTCCAGGAATGGCGTGCCGGCGTCTCTTTTCTCTCCTTCAGTCATTAAAACACTGCCAGGTCCCCTTGACCTGTTGGCAGATGAGTACTCCCTTGTCAGCCAGATGCTGCAAGGCCTTTTTGGCGGCCGTGACCTCCTTGCGGCGTGGGCGGATGTGATGCTGAGGAGAAAAGCGGGAGGCCACCTCCTCTGGGGTGAACATGAACAAACCAGAGGTATGCTCGGACAGCTCGCGAGTGATCGCCGCTTCATACCAGGTGACCAGATGGGTGGAACTCGAGGGCATGGGCACTAGCAGGACCAGACAAGGAGCCCTGCGCAAGACCTGCGCGGTTGTACTTCCCAGCAGGAGGCGGCGCAGGCGGTGTCGGAGCGCAGCGCCGCGATATCCCAGGACGATGCAGGCTATCTGCCATTCGGCTGCCACTTTCACCAATTCCTCGGCGGGCACGCCCTCACGCACCTGCATTTCCAGACGTCCAGGCGCGACGCCACCTTGCACCAACACAGCCCACGCCCGTTGTAAGGTACATCTGGCCTGCCTTCGTTGCACAGATGTTGCAGCCAGGGAAGGCGCCTGCCCTATGATACGCCCTCTTCGCCTGGGCGTATCATAGGGCACCGGGATGACGGTCAGCAGCAGCGCCTGACACTGTGGAGCGAGCTGCACCAGAAAGCTCCTGGCCATCTGCAGCATCGCAGAGGTGGCTGGAGAGAGATCCATATCTACGCCGAGAAGAAGTATCTGCTGGCTCATAGGCGCCACCTCCCTTCCTGGTGTCTCCTGCTTAGTGCCAGCGCTGCTCTTCCAGGTCCAGTTCGCGCTCGACCAGGCGGAGCGTCTCATCATCGATGCGGCCCTGGTCGCGTAATCCGATCACCGCTGCCCGTTCGGCTGTGAGCACCTCTTGCTGGAGTCGCTGCTGGATTGGCGCATGCCCATCGAAGCGCTCATCGCCCGCGCCATCCATCGCTTCGGTGAGGGTCTCCAGCTTGTGTGCATAGTGGGAACGCAGGTCGGCGAATGCTTCCTGGGGGACCCACGCCTCGGTGGCCAGTTCATCCAGGCGCGAGAGGGCCGCACGTGCTGCCACCAGATGCGCCTGCGCGTGTTCTCGTTCGAGTGCGCTGTCCCGTTGGAGACCGAGCAGCCGGATGATGGGCGCCAGGCTCAGCCCTTGTCCGACCAGCGTGACCAGAATCACCCCAAAGGTGAAGAAGATGACAAGGTCGCGCTGCGGGAAGAGTATGCCACCGGTGAGCGTCAGGGGCAATGCCAGCGCCGCGGCCAACGAGAGCCCACCGCGCATGCCGATCCAGGC
>WNGH01007139.1_pt1 | contig 20262 bp, 20 predicted proteins | sample 5400631 | NCBI WGS metagenome assembly WNGH01 (sample SAMN13153373, study PRJNA577476) | soil metagenome | isolation source: 115 cm soil or saprolite under Garry oak tree replicate 1 | place: USA:California | collected 2016-06-15
CGGATGGCCGCAACGAAATGGAGCAAAGGATTGCGCTGTTTCGAAATGCCCTGATCGCCGAGCATCTCGGAGTACAGCCGGAGCAGGTAAGCCGAACGTTGTCAGGCACGAATTCGTTGATCAAGACCATTGATGCTTTGCGGGGGAACAGCGCGCGCACTCTGGAACTTCTCGACGGATCCGTTTCGGAATGGTTGGATCAGATGATTCCCGAATCCGCCATCGTGGATCCGGAATCCCCCATCGCCGCGGAGAAACTCGTCGATGAACTGGTTGCTCCCGAGGAGCGTGGTTCGAACAGCGGAGCGTTGTTTCGGGGGGTCATGATCTTGGTTCTTTTATTTGGTCTTGCCGCGGCCTGGCGCTGGACCAGCCTGGGGCACTGGGTGAACGTTCAAACTATCGCAAGTTGGGAAACTTCCCTCCAACAGAGCGCCGCGGCGCCTCTATTCGTTATCGGCGCTTATCTGCTCGGCGGTTTGGTCGTGTTTCCCGTCACGCTCTTGATAGTCGCTACGGCATTTGCTTTCGGGCCGTGGACGGCAGTTATCTATTCGTTGCTCGGCTGTGTGACCAGCGCAATGTTGGTATATGCAATTGGCTATCTACTCGGGCGTGACACGGTCGCGCGCTTGACCGGACCGAGATTGCGTCGCCTCAATCGCCTGATCGGGCGACACGGTATCCTCGCGATCGTAGTGATTCGCATGCTTCCTGTCGCGCCTTATTCCGTGGTGAATTTGGCCGCCGGAGCGGCGCGTGTTCCTTTTCGTGATTTCGTCTTGGGATCCGTGATTGGCATAAGCCCCGGAGTGATCGGCATCACCTTATTCGAAGACCAGCTTGAGCAAATGATTCGCTCCCCAAGTCTCCTGACGCTCGTGACATTGGCGGTTATCTTGTCACTCATGTTGCTGGGAGTGACGTGGTTTCGCCGCTGGTCGGCGCCGGCCATACTCCGAGACGAACGGAAAATTAACGACGAAAAACGGCCGGCGGATCTCGATGATTCCGCTCGTTGACGATAGAGCCATTCTCTGTCTCTACCCCTTGGAAACCGGCCGATTTGGCAAGACAGCCTTACGCCCGATATAGCGTCGCGGTGACGGAACCTCTTCATTTGGGCTTTTTTTTGGCTATAGTGAATGAGTAAGTCAGTTAAAGTGAAACATCCAAATCAAGATGAACCTGGGAATGGGTCTGAGGTTGCGGACGGGACCGATGAGCGTCGGCCCAACATTATCGAGACCGCCAACTTCCTGGAGCCTGTACACGTTCGGTCATTCACGCTGACGGGTATTTTTCTCCTTTTAGCCTTATACGCGCTAAAGATTGGCAGCGATTTCTTCGTGCCCGTCATACTGGCTTTTTTGTTGAGTTTTCTGTTTGCGCCCGTCGTGCGACTTTTGCACCGTTTGTACATCCCTTTGTCTCTCGGAGCCGCTCTGGTTTTGTTCGGGCTTATTGGCGTCCTGACATTTGGTATCTATCAACTCGCGGCGCCCGCCAGCGGTTGGATGGCGAAACTGCCGAAAGCCGCGGCGCAATTGGAATATCGACTCAGCAATTTGAAGCAGACATTCAGGGAATTCAGCAAAGCGAGTCGGGAAGTCGAGCGGATTACTAAATTTGATACCGCCGGGACGGCTCAACAGGTGGAGGTGAAGAAGTCCAGCGTCGGGGAAATCCTGTTAGGTCAGACTCAAGGATTTCTTGTGAGTGGCGGCGTCATGTTCGTTCTCTTGTTTTTTCTCCTGGCTTCCGGCGACATGTTTTTGCGCAAACTGGTCACGGTGTTACCGCGCTTTGAGAACAAAAAGCTCGCCGTGGAAATCTCTCGTCAGATCGAACATGACATTTCGAGATACCTGTTGACCGTGACTCTGATTAATGCCGTGTTTGGATCGGCAGTCGGGCTAAGCATGTATTTTATCGGTCTGCCCAACGCACTTTTGTGGGGCGTAATGGCGGGTTTATTGCACTTCATCCCGTTCTTGGGAGCTATTGTAGGGATCAGCGTCGTAACTTTAGTGGCCCTCGTCACCATGGATCAACTCACCTCGATTTTGCTCGTACCGTCAGCGTATTTGGGGTTGAACCTGCTTGAAGAGTATTTATTTTTCCCCTTCCTCATCGGCCGCCGCCTTCTGCTTAATCCGGTCGTCATTTTCATATGGCTGATTTTCTGGGGATGGCTTTGGGGTATTCCGGGAGCGTTAATGGCAGTACCCCTGCTTGCCATTTTCAAGATCGTTTGTGATCACATAGAGCCCCTCGCTGCCGTGGCCGAATTCCTCGGCCATTAATGTCAGCGGCGCGGCAACCAATCGGTCCTATGTCTCAGTTCGTCCCAAATCTGCACCACTGCATATGGTTTTGTTTCACTTTTGAGATCGACGCGAATTCATACCGGAATGCCAGTGTAAAACCGTTGGTATGTTCCTTGCGTTTAAAGAATTTAAAGACAGAACGAAGGAAAAATTCATACATAGAATATAATGCGATGAGCAGAAGGCAATGACCCGCAGACGCCGAAATAAAAGAAAGGGACGCGCAAACTCCACGACTGATCCAGAGATCCGTGGCCGGACGACTAAGGTAAGGCACCGAACAAACGAAGCATGCACGACGAGAAACAAAAGACCGGTGTCGCAATTTCACTCTGCTGAGTGAGAATTCCAATGGCAGCTCGAAAGTCCAAAACAGGAAAAAAAAAGCAGCCACGCAAGACCAACTCGCTTTCGAGGCCGATTTGGAAGGGTAGCATCGATTTTGGTCTGGTCAACATACCGGTCTCCCTCTACTCGGCGGAAACGCCGAGTAGGTTGGATTTCGATATGCTCGACAAGCGAGATTTTTCCCGCGTTCGTTATCACCGAGTCAATGAAAGGACCGGTAAAGAAGTTCCTTGGGATCAGGTTATCAAGGGTTATCAGTACGAAAAGGGGGAATACGTCGCCCTCACTGACGAAGATTTCCGCCGAGCGAATGTCGAGTCAACCCAATCGATCACCATCACCGACTTTGTTGATCTCTCTGAAATCAGCCCGATTTACTATGACAAGCCATATTATCTAGAGCCCGTGAAAAATGGTCGACGCGCTTATGCATTGTTGCGCGAGGTCATGAAAAAGACTGGTAAAGCCGGCATCGCCCGGGTCGTCATCCGCACGCGCCAGCACTTGGCGGTGCTACTCGTCCAGGGATCGCTGCTGATTTTGAATCTGTTGCGCTTCGCGCATGAGCTGCGCGACGCCTCCGCCCTCGATGTGCCCGAAACCGGCTCCAAACGCGCCGGGGTCTCGGATCGCGAGATCAAGATGGCCGAACAACTGCTCGAAAACATGATCGGCGAGTGGAATCCACAAAAGTATCGCGACGATTACTATGATGATCTAAAGAATTTAATCGATAAGAAGATTCGCTCCGGCCAGACCAAAGCGGTGGAAGCCGCCGAAACGCCGCCGCGGCCCAAGCGGGAGGGCAAAGTTATTGACATCATGCACCTGTTGCAACAGAGCGTGAAACAGGCCCGGAGAAAAGAGGAGCCAGCACGGCGGCGCAAAGCCAGCTAAGCTTCGGCTGAATTCACGCTTAGATCATCCTGCGCTATGGGACTGGAAACTTATCGCCGCAAACGCAACCTTGGCAAAGCACCGAAGTCTGCCGAATCGAAGGCAAAGCCCAGGCGCAAACCGACCGCGCCTCAAAGAACGCTTGGCGACATCTCGGGAGCAAAAAAGTCGAAGCTGCCGAAGTTTATTCAACCGCAGCTGGCGACCTTGGTGGATTCGGTTCCCAGAGGCGATGAATGGCTCCATGAAGTCAAATTCGACGGCTATCGGATTTTGTGCCGCATCGATGCTGGACGCATCTCTCTACTCACCCGCGAAGCGCAGGATTGGACCTCGCGCTTCCCGTCTATAGCAGACGCCGCCAAAGAGCTGCCGGTTCGGCAAGCGCTTTTGGATGGTGAAGTGGTTGCTCTCGAAGAGGACGGGACGAGCAATTTCCAGTTGTTACAGAACTCACTCAAGCAAAAGACCGGCACAAATCTCGTCTACTTCGTTTTTGACCTGCTTTATCTCGATGGTCAGGAGTTAATTGCTTCTCCCCTTCTCGCCCGTAAAGAGCTCCTTGAAAAAATTCTCCAGGGCAAGACGCGAAATACAGCCTTCGCTCCCGCCGTTCGATGCAGCGAACACTGGATCGGCCAAGGCGAAGCTCTTTTCAAAAAGGCATGTGAAATGGGAATTGAAGGCATCATTGCCAAAAAAGCGAACCAACGATATCGCCCAGGCCGAAGCCGCGACTGGCTAAAAATAAAATGTCTGAAAGGCCAAGAATTTGTGATCGGTGGTTTTAGCGATCCGGCCGGGTCGCGAGCAGGGCTCGGCGCATTGCTTCTTGGCGTCTACGACGACAAGGAACAATTGCATTATGCCGGCCGCGTCGGTACGGGTTTTAACGCAACCACATTGAGAGATCTCCGCGGACGGCTCGATAAGCTCGGGCAAAATTCGCCGCCATTCGCCAAACCTCCCGTCGGAAGAGAGGCAAAAGGGGTGCACTGGGTCAAGCCGGAGCTGGTCGGCGAAGTCGTCTTCACCGGCTGGACGCGCGATGGCGTTCTCCGCCACCCTTCTTTCAAAGGTTTGCGTGAAGACAAACCGCCTCATCAAATTCGCCGGGAGGAGGCTGCGGCGACTGCAAAAGTCGCGTCTTCCGGCTCCGACGGCAATTCCGATATTAATAGTGGCAACGCCGATAGAGATAACGATGATGAAATTGCCGGCATAAAGCTCACTCATCCCGACCGTATCCTGTATCCCGATCAGGGAATTACCAAACGCGACCTGGCCCATTACTACGAGCAGATCGCCGACTGGATCATGCCGCACATCGAAGGACGGCCTCTCACACTGGTGCGTTGTCCTGAAGGGTATGAGAAGCAATGCTTTTATCAGCGGCACACTCGCGAGTCTCTCGATCCGGCGATTCGCCCTATTCAAATAAAGGAGCGTGGATCGGTCGTCTCTTACGTTTCAGTCGAATCTCTCTCTGGACTCATCGCGCTGGTACAGATGGGAGTGTTGGAGCTTCACGCCTGGGGCTCGCGTAAGGGTCGAATCGAGCAACCGGACCGCTTGGTGTTTGACCTTGACCCCGACCCATCAGTGTCATGGGAAAAGCTGAAGGAGGCCGCCGAGACGTTGCGATCACGACTGTCCGACCTGAATTTGGGCGCGTTTGTCAAGACCACCGGCGGCAAAGGACTTCACGTCGTCGTCCCCATTACGCCTAAACGAGATTGGAATTTTATCAAAGATTTTTGCAAGGCGTTTGCGGAAGGTGTGGTTCGGTCGGCGCCCGATCAATACATCGCCACTATGTCTAAATCGAAGCGAAAGGGAAAAATTTTCATCGACTATCTGCGCAACGCCAGAACGGCGTCCGCCGTTTGCGCTTATTCTACGCGAGCGCGCTCAGGCGCGCCCGTCTCACTGCCGGTGCGCTGGGAGGAACTGACAAATGATATTCGATCGAATTTCAATATAAAGAACGTCCCTCAGCGCCTGGCACGGCTGCGGGGAGATCCATGGGAGGATTATGAAACGGCGCGGGCCACGATTACCCGCGCCATGATGAAACGATTGTGACTCGAGACGCTGTGTAACTGCATTTCGGTAGAAATTGGTGGCAGGAGGGTTTTATCAACGCGGTATTGCCAATCATAACCGGCACCGGACTAGGTGCTCTCACCATGTACGTTTTCGATTTTGCGAGTCTTATTGAAGCCAATGTGCCGATCGTGGTGCAGCATACCCGGTTGGACTCGCGCCAGGCAGAAAACGCCCTGCTCAGCACGATCGCGTACGCCGGCTCATCTTAAGGGCAAGCTGCTACAAATGACGGTCAGCAGCTTTTCGTCGAGCGAAGGGAGCGCGCGCACGCGCAAACCAAGCAGAAAATTATCGGGCCTCGCCAGCGCCGCGCTAGTGGCGGCGACTTTTCTTTGGATCGAAAACAGAAGGAGAAGCAATCTATGAAATTTCAAAAACTTGAACAGAACACCTTTGCGCTTATTTTCGACAAGGGCGACGAATTCATCTCGGTGCTCACCTCGTTCGCAAAAGAGAAGGATCTTGGCGGCAGCCATTTTACGGCCATTGGCGCGTTTCGCACCGTCATGCTGGGCTATTTCGATCGTGACAAAAAAGATTACAAAAAGATCCCGATCGAAGAGCAAGTCGAAGTCCTCTCGCTTGTCGGCGACATCGCCTTGAAGGACGGCGCGCCGCAGGTCCACGCGCATGTCGTGGTTGGCAAATCAGACGGGACGGCTCACGGCGGCCACATTCTTGAAGCCCGAGTCTGGCCCACCCTCGAAGTGGTGTTGACCGAATCGCCCAGGCACCTGAGGCGAAAGTTCGACGCGGAAAGCGGCCTGGCGTTGATCGATCTCGCCTGATTCGCTGATGGCCGCTGAGTCCACGAAAGTCATCTACGCCGCCATCGCTGCCAATCTCGGCATCGCCGCAATCAAGTTCGCTGCCGCCGGATTCACCGGTAGCTCGGCGATGATTTCCGAAGGGATCCATTCTGTGGTGGACACGGGCAACGGCGGCTTGATGCTCCTGGGCGTGCATCGGAGCCGAAAGCCCGCTGATGCCGAGCACCCATTTGGGTATGGCAAGGAGCTTTACTTCTGGACCCTGATTGTCGCGATTGTGATCTTCGCCGTAGGCGGAGGAATCTCCGCTTACGAAGGTCTGCTTCACATCCTTCATCCGGTTCGTTTGGAAAGCCCCACTTGGAACTATGTCGTTTTGGGTTTCTCGCTTGTCTTTGAAAGCTACTCCTTAATTGTTGCCTTTAAGGCGTTTCAGGCGGAGAAAGGAGACCAGGGCATCTGGCAGTCAATCGCCACCAGCAAAGATCCTACCACCTACACAGTTCTCTTCGAGGATACGGCTGCGCTGCTGGGGTTAGTCGTAGCCTTCGCCGGCGTTTTTCTCGCCCATCTCCTTGATGTTCCGCACTTCGATGGCGTGGCCTCTGTCTTCATTGGAATCATCCTCGCGGTCGTTGCCGTGCTACTTGCCTACGAAAGCAAGGGACTTCTGGTCGGAGAGGCTGTCGATCCGGAAACTCTCAAAAGCGTAAGGCATCTAGCCGAGTCCGATCCTCGGGTCGAAGCTGTAAAAACCGCCCTCACCATGCATTTTGGCCCTCACACGATTCTACTGGCCATGGATCTGCAATTTCGCAAGGATCTTTCCGCGGCGGAAGTGGAGGAGAGCGTGGACAGGCTCGAAGAAACCATCCGCGAGCATCATCGAGACATTAAACACATTTTCATCGAATCGGAATCACTCACTCCAAAGCACCGGAAAAATATCGCATGACTAACTTCCAAGTCGTTGTCAAAAAGAAACAGTACTCTCTTCAGGTCAGAAGGAAAGCGAGCAGCACGCCCATCCCGCCGACGCCTAGGGTCAACCAAATCAGTAACCGCCCACCCGCTAACGATGAACCATTCGATCGGTACCGGGCACCGAGGTAAACTCTACTCCGAAAGAAAGAACGTGATCCAGCCAGCGTTTATGAACTACAGGCGTGTTTTTACCTCTGATCTAACTCATTCGCCCATTGATCGACCCGTCTTTCCGCTTCATCCTTTGCGATCCCGTATCTCTGTTGAATCCTGCCGACCAGTTGGTCACGTTTGCCCGCGACCTGATCAAGGTCATCGTCCGTCAGGTCTCCCCACTTTTCTTTGACCTTCCCTTTCAATTGTTTCCATTGTCCAGAAACTTTATCCCAATTCATTTGTGCCATCCTCCTTTTTGGTTCTTTTACGCCAACGTGCTTTCAGCCGTTACCAATTTTTGGAGCGCACTCGGTCGAGGACCGCTTCCGTTCGTCCTGAGCGATGTCGAAGGGTGAACGGGGAATTTTTCAGTGAGAACTAGTTAGCCGGGCTATGAGTTCTCAAACTGAGAGGAACCGCTCAAAGAACGATCGGTACCGCTGCAAGACCAGCCGCAAATCTTCCGTGGATACCTTGTCGCCTCGATCCCACTGTCCCTCCAGCTTTCTCCTCTCGTCCGAAAAAGTCTCGGCTAGCTCTTTGATGACCTGAGCTACGAGTTCGTCGGCTTCCTCCACCGCCCGTCTGGGTTCATCCACGAATCCGGTTTGAAGAGAGTTCCACCGCGATCGGTAGCCCTGCACCGCTTCGTTGGAAAATAACGGCACAAGATCTTTTGCCCCGGCTCGATCAGACCCACCTTCTGGCGGAACGGCATTTCCTTCGTCGTCGTTTCTCGAATTGATTTCCGCGTTCCGGCTTATATTCTGACTTTCGGAACCCGAAGCTATATCTTCAGTAGAAAGATGTTTTTCCTTAGACTCCATACTTATGTCCTCCTTCTCTTTGCTCAGTGCCCCTTACTGTTCGCTCGGGCGCTCGTACTTCCAGCAGCTCCTCGAAGAGCGCACGGTAGTACACGATGGCCTTCCTTAACTCCTCAGTATCTGCGGTGCCGCCCTGACTGTGGAGCGCGATCTCATGAGCCCGTCGATAATTTTCAACAACCGAGGGGTGATCCACCGATATATCAGCGGCCCGACGTTCGAAATCGCCCATAGGGTAACCTCTCTTTTCCATCAACTCACGGACTGTCCGATCGGCGTCCTCGACCGCCGCTTTCGGACTATCGACAAAACTATTCTGCAAAGAGCGCCAAGCCTCAGAGAATCTTGCTCCGTCCGCCGGCGATAAAGGAATGATATGGAGCTTCTTCACGCGCTCTTCACGCGCTTTGAGCTCTGCTTCTGCGGCGCGCTGATTCCGATACTTGTTAAGCGTTCGGTCGTATTCCGGGCCGAAGCGCGTCTGCAGATCACGAGAGCGTTTTCTTTCCAAATAAAGGTAGGCGACCAAAAAAATAATTATTCCGACTAACACGGCAACAAGAACGATCCACATTTGGGTATCCATGCTTGGTTACCTCCAATAATTAGATTCAAGAATCATTGTCCGGAGTCTCTTTGATAGAAGACGGATTATCCGATTGAGCGATGACAGATACATTCACTCCGCGCACATGGTTCCTCGATGATCGGTCAGGTGGAATTGCCCCGTGACCGATCATCAAAGATGCACATAGCTTCTGCTTTGTTTAGCGATTCTTTGCCGTGCATTTTTTCAAATGTTCTTGGAGCTGTTCCTGCGAATCAAACTTTTCGCCGCAGACTGCGCACTTATAGGGTTGTTGGGCTTCGTGTTCTTCTGCCATTGGGGTTCACCTCCTTTTTTGCATGCCGGTGATTATGGCCATCTCGTCTCGCTCAGCCGGGCAAGACGCTTGGAGTTTCGCTGCGGCGTGTGAGTGGATTCTCCTTAAGAAACTCTAAGGCATCTATAATTGGCTAGCAGGTGAAATTTTATTTACAGCAACGTAGCAGCAAGCGACGTACCAAAATGAATTTGCCGTCAAAAAATGACTAAAGGCGGGAGGAGTTGTCGGGATAAGCCTTACCGAGTGATCTAATTAGACGGTAACTCCTGACAAAGTTTTCTTTTTTCGTCAGGTTCGTGACAATGTGTGCGGCAGGAAATGCGCAGCTACCCTAATTTCAAATGTACGTGGACCGATATCATCTTCTTCCACGGTCAGTAAATTAAAAAAGGTGGGGGAAAACCAGTTTCGTTTAGACACATTGACGACAGGCCTTGGTATCGTCTTTGCTCCACGAATTCGGTGGATGGCATGTCACGATCCTTAGCACGAAGCGGACTTTGCTGGGATCATTCAATCCTAAAAAAGGAGGGACCTATGTCAACAATTTTGGTCATCATTCTGATTCTGTTGCTCGTCGGCGCATTACCGAGTTGGCCCTATAGCTCAGGGTGGGGTTATTATCCGAGCGGGGGCCTAGGGTTGATTTTGCTGATCGTGATCATACTGCTTCTCATGGGGCGGCTATAAAAGCGCTGAGATACCGGCTGGTGTGACGGATCGCCCCCCGCAGCTGAATCGTCGAGAGACACCGCCGGGAAATTATCAGGTACATGTACGCAAAAGCCTCTATGTAGGTTGAGACTGCTGGTGAGAAAAGTTTCATACGATTGAACTGGCAACCTTTTTGTTAAGGTAAATTTAGGATTTGTCTAAGGGGGGTTTTATGGCTACACAAAAGCAACGCGCGGCAGCACGTAAGAACATAAAGAAGGCCGCACGGGCTGCAAAACGAAAACAAACTTTGAAACATTTGTCAAAGAAGACACGCCGAGCGCTCGGGCAGCAGGCGGCGAAAGTCAGACAATCGCACAGTTGAGTCAGTGCGCCTCAGGGTCCAAAGGTACAGGCTTTTTAGGCGTAACAAACAACCTGGGCAAGCTCTCTCGACCACTAAGGGAGTTGCTCCTTTCATCCTCTAAACATGAGAGCGGATATTTGTGTCTACGGTGCAACCCCCAGCGGCATTGCCGCCGCAATTGCCGCCGCTAGGGAGGGATGCTCCATCGTTCTCATAGAGCCGACAAACTGGATCGGTGGCACGGTGTCTGGGGGTATCGCCCGGACGGATGTAGATGAAGGCGTAAGCAAGGCGGTGGTCGTCGGATTTCCCGACGAGTTTTACGAATGCAAAGCTTCAGTCGGTCGAGATAAACGACAGGACGATAGTCGCGGCAACTTTTGACACTATCGGACCTGTACAAGCGGGGGTATTCATCGATGCTTCTTATGAGGGGGATTTGCTGGCACAGGCGGGTTGTTCCTATTTTATCGGCCGCGAAGCGAATGCAGTTTATGGTGAGAGCCACAATGGCGTTGGAGATTTGAACAAAACGGCATCGCAGTTTCCGGATGGCGTCAGTCCTTACGTCGTGGCTGGGGATCCAGCCTCCGGACTGTTGCCTTTCGTATCTGCATCGACTCTTCCGTCGGGTGGATCGCAGGACAGACGGGTAGAAGCCTTCTGCTACCGACTCGTGCTCACCAACGACAAGTCAAACCAGCTCCCGATCCAGGACCCGATAGATTACGATCCGCTCAAATACGAATTGCTGGGTCGGGCGATCGCTGCTGGACTAAAAGCCAATGCGATGACTGACTTGTTCATGCTAACGAATTTACAAAATCCATCCAAATTCGACGTGAACAGCCAAGGGCCCATGTCCCTTGACTACGTCAGCCCTGAATGTACCGAATACGTGAGCGCCTCGTGGTCACGCCGTGAACAAATCCTGCAGAACATCAAGAACTATACGCTCGGACTGTTCAGATGGATTCAGGTGGATGCCCGCGTGGCGCCATCTTTAAAAGCATCCGTTGCCTCTTATGGCCTCTGCGCCGATGAGTTCGGCACGCAAGCCGGCTTCTCCGCACAACTCTATGTCCGAGAGTCTCGGCGGCTGATCGGCGATTTCGTAATGAACGAAAACCATATGACGCTCGCAAACGGGTTCACCGATGAAATCGCGCTCGGCTATTATACGGTCGATACCCACCCGGTCCAGAATGTTATCGCGAACGGCCAGGTCAAAAACGAAGGGCCGAACACTTTTAACCCTCCTGTGGGATATAAGATCCCTTATCGGGTTCTTTTGCCGAAGATGACGGAATGTACGAATCTTCTCGTGACTTTTTGTATGAGCGCGTCACACGTCGCATTCAGTTCAATGCGCGTTGAGCCGGTGCTGATGGCGCTCGGGCAGGCGGCGGGGATCGCTGCTTCACTGGTGGTAAGTCAGGGCTTTGCCGTTCAGGAGGTTCCGCTCATAAAGCTCAAAGAAAAGCAGGACATCTACCGGACTGTAACTGGCCGCGCAATCGTCTTGGACGTGTCTGGGACTTATCCGAATGGTGCTGTGTCACAAACTCCGCCATCGACCTGGGAATATCGCTCGAGTGCCTTCGGCTACATCGGCCAGGGGTATTTATCGGATGGTAATCAAGGAAAAGGAAAGACCTTGACGTTCGCGCTAAATATTCCGGAACCTGGCAGTTATCGCGTCTGTATCAAATATCCAGCCGGTAGTTCGATCGATGCTCAACGATCAGACAACGTTCCGGTAACGATCAGTCATACCGCGGGAGCCTCACATCTTACCCTGGACCAAAAGTCGACGGGTCAGGGCGGCGACTGGGATGATCTCGGTGTGTATTCCTTCGATAAGGGATTCCCCAGCCCGAACAGAATAGTTCTGTCAACGACCGGAACCGAGAGCTTTGTCGTAGTCAGTGCCGTGAAGCTCGTCAAAGTGTGACGTGTACAGGGACGATGCAAATTTTTTGAAACAAAGTAAGACAAGCAGATTGCGCGGCGAGAATGTCCGCTCAGCAGGAAAGTTGGTCCTTAATTCTGTTTGTGTACAAACATAAAGCGGGAATACAATTTTTTATTGTTTAGAATAACTTTTGCCCCGCAGACTCAAATCCAGAGTAAGCCCGCGGGGCACATACCACTTTCGCTCGTTGTCGTCGTCTAATGCAGAAATCCAAAGAGCCAAAGCAAAATGATTACGCCCAAGGGTATTCCTAAGAACCATAAGATTATTCCCTGAAACATAGATCCTCCTTACTTTGCTTGGCGCTGCAAGCTCTACGCAGCGCCGAGCAAGTTAACCTTACTTAAGATAACCAGCCGCTACGAATTCCACGGCCTTACTAAGTTGGCGGTCCGCCACGGCCCATGACCAGACTGGCGACGAACAGTACTAGAAAAATCACAAAAAGAATCCACGCGATCTGAGTCGCAGCACCAGCTACCCCGCTAAAGCCGAGAACTCCCGCGATAAGTCCGATTACAAGAAACGTTATCGACCAATTCAGCATCTTTTCTCCTCCTTTGGGTTTAGAGTAGACTCGCCGCCCAGCATTTGGTTCTTAGAAACAGCAACAGATGTGCCAGTGCGGGAATACGGCTGATACGAAGAAGATTGGACGTTTTTTCAATGCGCTTTTGTGCGGCATTTAGGACTTAATCGGTCCGTTATCACAGACAATTAAAATGACGCTGAGTTATCGAGGAGCCTATACAACATGCCATCGATCCTCTGCTTCGATCACACGGACTGTTTTTAAGATGTCTGCCGCTCAACGCCTGACGCATCTTCTGACGAGTGATGTTAGCCAGATGAAAATTTTTTGGTTAGGCCTTGTTATAGGAAACATCTATTTAGTATATAGATAACTATAGGAGGTCGAACGACGTGCTCTCGTTGCTACTACGGCATGACCGGAGGGGCATTGCGAATCTGGAAGAAAGATTCTACGCCGCCTGGTCCCGGAGCGATGAACTCTTCAGTTTGATAAAAGAAGGGGAGTTTCTCGCCCAGCCGATCATTTGGCGCCACCCCTTTATTTTCTATCTGGGCCACCTGCCGGCGTTCGCGTGGAATCAAATTTGCGGCGGCATTCTGAAGTGGCAGTCGTTCCACAGCTACTTCGATGATCTCTTTTGCCGGGGCATCGATCCGGACGTCGACACAGGGGAGTGTCATTGGCATCCGCACGTGCCGGAGAAATGGCCGGATCTAAACGAGACCTTAACGTATCGGGACAAAGTTCGAGAGCTAATTTTAGAATCGCTCGATGCGGTGCCACCGAGCCACTCTACGGACATCATGGCGCGAGATGGACGCATCTTTGAAATGGTTCTCGAGCACGAGTACATGCACCAGGAGACGCTCTTGTACATGATGCAGGAGTTGCCGATCGAGAAGAAGAGTCGTCCCGTTGGAGCGCCTCTATATGCATTTCAATCTGCTTCTACTTCGCGTCCCATTAAGATACCACGAGGAATCGCTCGCCTGGGTGCCAGATTCTCTGATCTGGCTTTCGGTTGGGATAACGAGTTTTCGGAAGTCATTGTTGAGGTTCCTCGGTTCACGATCGATTCCCTGCCCGTCACAAACGGCGAGTTTTTCGAGTACGTTCGCTGCGGCGCTTATGAAGACGAGCATTATTGGCGGCCGGAAGATTGGCATTGGAAAAGACGCACAGGCAGAAACTATCCTAATTTTTGGCTCAAGCGCGGCGATGACTGGTTTTACCGGGCCATGTTTGATCTCCTGCCGTTATCGCAAGTGACGACCTGGCCGGTTTATGTGAGTCTCGCCGAAGCTCGCGCCTATGCGAATTGGCGCGGTAAGAGGCTTCCCACTGAAGGGGAGTTTCACCGCGCTGCGTTCGGCGGACCGGACGGGAGTGAGACGCAATATCCGTGGGGAAACACACCGCCCGAAGTCCGGCACGGCAATTTTGATTTCACTGCATGGTCTCCGATGCCAGTCGGTTCTAATCCGGCGGGAGCTAGCCGTTGGGGAGTGCATGAGCTGGTTGGAAACGGTTGGGAATGGACTGATACCCCATTTGCGCCTTTTCCAGGTTTTGAGCCTTACATGAGCGGCTATCCGGATTACTCGGAGGACTTCTTCGACGGCAAACATTTCGTCTTAAAAGGAGCCTCTTGGGCAACGGCGCCGGAATTACTGCGGCCAAGCTTCCGTAATTGGTATCAGGTTCATTATCCCCACGTGTTCGCGAAATTCCGTTGCGTGTCGAGTAACTCGGTGTAAGCATCAATGCGGAATCAGAAGATGAATTTAGAAGGGCGGGCTAGGGCTGTTTTAGTTCGTCGCAAGACATGGCTGAGGCCTCTTTAGAGCTTTCAACGGTCTCTAATTGACAAAAAGCTCTCAATGGTCTTTTATATGGGTATTGAAAAACCCTATTGTATGGAAAGGGAGAGGCTATGGAACGAAGAACGTTTCTAAAGCAAGGACTGACGGTTTCAGCAGGACTAATGCTCGGCGGCTTGCCAAAATTCAGCCGTCGCGCCAATGCCGACGATCCGACCAAATGGCGCACGTTCGAGGTGATCACCAAAGTCGAATTCATCGATCCGTTAGGAGCTGTGCGTGTGTGGGTGCCGGTGCCGCTTTTGAATAATACCGACTATTTTAAGCGCGAGGGTGATACCTGGACCGGAAACTTCAAAGCAGCCCGTTCCGTCCAAGTCGACCGCTACGGTACCGGGTTGGTTTTTACTGAATGGCAGCCCACCGAGAAGGCTCCATCTTTGGAGATCAAGAGCAATTTTATGACGCGCGACCGGCAGGTCGATTTGAATAAAAAGCCGGATGCCTCGATTCAGGAAGACAAGGCCGTCCTGGATTATTTTAAAAAACCGTCCAAACTCATTAAAACCGATGGAATCGTGGCCGATACGGCGCGCGGAATAACCCAGGGTAAGAAAAGCGATGTGGACAAGGCGCGGGCCATTTATGCGTGGATCGTCGATAACACGTTCCGCGATCCCAAGGTTCGCGGCTGTGGGATCGGCGATATTTCGACGATGCTTGAGACCGGAAATTTGGGCGGCAAATGCGCCGATTTGAACGCGCTTTACGTTGGCCTGGCTCGGGCGGCCGGGTTGCCGGCGCGCGATGTTTACGGTGTTCGTTGCGCTGCGTCGAGCGAGTTTAAGAGCCTCGGCAAAGCCGACGATATCACAGGCGCGCAGCACTGCCGGGCGGAGGTTTATCTCACGGGCTACGGCTGGGTGCCGGTAGATCCGGCGGACGTGAGGAAGGTTGTGCTGGAAGAAAACCCGCCGGAACTGCTCCCGCTCGACGATCCGAAAGTGCAAAGAGCGCGGGACAAGCTGTTCGGCGCGTGGGAAATGAACTGGCTACCCTACAACTATAGTCACGATGTGAAACTGCCACAGTCGAATGGTCCCGAAATCGGCTTCCTCATGTATCCCCAGGGCGAGACCGCAAACGGGCGGAAAGATAGTCTCGATCCGAAAAACTTCAGCTACACGATCAAGACGAAGGAGCTTTAGAACCGATCCCGCTTGGCTAACAGCCGCAAATTGACCGAGGCCTCCACTTCTCCGGGGGCCTCGCTGTTTTTACGGTGTCGAAAAGAGAAGATTAAGAAAAAAGCTCAACCGTTCATGGCCGCTTCAATGGCTCGCGTTACGTAGACGTGAGTCAAGTGGGTTCGATATTCCGCCGAACCATTGATGTCTTCTATGACGTCAATATTGTAGGTCGACTCGGCGGCTGCTTGCTCGATTGCTTTTAAATCCAATTTCTTTCCCGCAAGCGCCTTCTCGACACGGTCCGCCCGGTAAGCTTTATCCGCAACACCGGTAATTCCCACGGCGATTCGGGTGCAGGTCTGGGATGAATCCAGGGTCAGGCGCACGGCGACACCGACAACGGCGAAGCCGGACGATCTTGGCGCGGCCTTGAGGTAAGCGGTCTTTTCACCTTCGGTGGCTGGAACCCTGACTGCGGTTACGATCTCGTCCGGCTCGAGAACGCTCATCAGCAAGCCGAGAAAAAACTCTTCCGCCTTAATCCAACGCTCGCCGTCAGGACCGACGGCTTTGATTTCGGCATCGAGCGCTATGATTGCCGCCGGCAGGTCTCCCGCGGGGTCCGCATGAGCGAGGCTGCCGCCCATTGTGCCGCAGTTGCGTACCTGCACGTCGGCGATGGTCGCCGCCGTTTGAGGTAAGAGGGAGCAGCGTCTTCTAAGCAGATCCGAACGCTCGATTTGCGCATGGGTCGCCATCGCGCCGATGATGACGTGATTCCCATCTTCAACGATGGTGTCGAGTCCGGAGATGCGGCCGATGTCAAGAAGATAACCCGGCTTGGCGAGGCGCATTTTCATGAGCGGCAACAAGCTCTGACCGCCGGCGAGAATTTTTACGTCGTCTTTGTGGGCACTGAGAAAATCCACGGCCTCATTGATAGAGCGAGGGGAGTAATATTCAAAGGGCGCGGGGATCATAATTAGTACGACCTCCGGGAGGATTCCGGATTATTGTTGACGAGGCGCCAGACCACCTCGGGTGTCAGTGGAAGGTCGGTAATCTTTACACCGAGCGGCGTCAACGCGTCTTCCACCGCGCTGGCGATGGCGGCGGGCGAGGGAATCGCTGCGCCCTCGCCGGCGGCTTTCTGACCCAGAGTCGTGAACGGCGACGGCGACGGACGGTGCACGACTTCGATCTTGGGCGTTTCCGCCGTGGAGCATTTACCATAATCCAAATAGGTCACCGTCAGCGGTTGACCGTCAGGACTGTAAATGAATCCTTCACCGAGGGCCACCGCAATTCCATGCGTAGCGGATCCATAAACCTGACCGTTGACGACATCCGGGTTGATGACGGTTCCGTTGTCACCGACGATGAGATAGCGCAGCACTTCGACTTTTCCGGTGGCCTTGTCGATCTCGACCACAGCCGCGTGAGCGCCGGCGGAAAAGGTAAACTGCGCGCGCACGAGGCGTTCCGCGTTAGGAACGATGTTGGGCTTGGCATGGGGAAAGGTGTAGTAGTACGTCGCCTGCAGGCCGGGTTCCATATCGTCCGGAATCAGATGCTGATTATTGTAAGCAATCCGTCCGAGTTCGGCAAAGCTCACTTGCTTTACTGTTGAGCCCGGCACTTTGACCGTGCTGTCTTCGATGGCGAGTTCTTTGCTGTCGACGTTCAGCACGTGCGCGGACAGCTTGAGAATTTTTTCCCGGAGCCGAGTGGCCGCCCCATGAACCGCGCCGATATCGTAGAGATGAAAGTTGTTCCCACTGTTGGCGGCGGCGACCCCCCACGGGGATAGGTCGCTGTCGAAGGGGATGCTGGTACTGATGCGGTCGGGAGTCGTCCCGAGAACTTCCGCCGCCACTTGCGCGGTGGTGGTTTCGTGGGCCTGACCGCAGTTGGGCGAGCCGAGGTGAAGCGCGAGGGTGCCGTTTTTCTCAAGCTTGATGGTTGCGCCATTGATGCCGCCCGAGCCCGGTGGCTCCTTCATCTCGGGAAAGATAGCCATGTCACGGGCGGCGTTTCGGCCGCCAGGTTCGACGCCGATAACCACGCCGATGCCGATGAGACGCCCTTTTTCCCGTTCACGCTTTTGTTCCTCTCTGAGTTTATCGTAATCTATTTTTTCCAAGAGACCTTGCAGCAGCCCCGGATAGTCGCCGCTATCATAGACGTTGCCGCTCACAGTGCTGTAGGGCATCTCGTTGGGCTGAATCAGGTTTTTCCGGCGTACTTCGATGGGACTTAGATTCAGCTCCTGAGCAACACGATCCATCATTCGTTCCCAAACAAAGCACATGCCCGGTTTGCCGATGCCACGATTGGGAATAACCGGGCATTTGTTCGTCACGACGGCGAAACCTTCCATTGAAATATTCGGCGTGCGGTAGGTGTTAGAAAGGTTGTTCAGTTTGTTGGTGAAGTGGATCGTGAGAGTGCTGATGGAGCCGCCCACGTCGTCGTATTCCTTGAAGCGAAGACCCAAAACCGTGCCATCATTTTTCACGGCGGCCTCGGCCTCAAATTCCTGAGCGCAGGCGTGGCCGCCGGCCATCATGTGCTCGCTGCGGTCTTCGATCCATTTGACCGGCCGGCCATTCTTCATCGCAAGAAGAGAGATCAAGACGACGTATTTACGAATCAAATGAATTTTTTGGCCAAACCCGCCGCCGACGTCAGGGATAATGACTCGAACGTCTTGCAATCCGAGCGCCTCGCGCAGTCCATCGTAAATAACCTCAGGAACCTGAGCCGTGACCCAAACCGTCAATCTTTTGCTCGCTGCATCGTAGGACGCGATGACGGCGAAAGGCTCCAGAGGAGTCGAGCTGTAGCGGTGAATCTTCAAATTCTCCTTGACGATTCGATCCGCGGATTTGAATGCGCCGTCGATCTCGCCATACTTCAAAGCGCCGTGCCATGCCAGGTTGGTGCCCAATTCATCGAACAGGACAGCGGAGGAAGGCTTAATAGCTTCGCGCACGTCCACCACGGAACGGAGAGGCTCGTACTCAACCGAAATCAATTCCAACGCATCTTCCGCCGTCCCGCGATCTCGAGCCGCAACCGCCCCTACAGGCTCGCCAACATAGCGCACTTTATCGACGGCGCCCGCGTATTCATCGATGGGCCGCTTCAGTCCAGCGGCATACCGGCCGGGCCTGAACGGTCGTGTGCTTTGCTTGACGTCGTCCGGAGTGATTACCGTGATGACGTTGGGATTTTTCAGCGCCTCTGAAGGATCGATGGAAACAATTTTCGCGTGAGCGTGGGGGCTCCGCAAAATCATCGCCTGAAGCATGCCCGGCAGCATGAAGTCATCCGTATAAAGACCTCGACCGGTGACGTGCCGGGGACCTTCCTTGCTGCGACTGCGGATGCCTACGAATTTAGCCATTCTTCAGTCCTTGTGCTGCATCTTTGACGGCTTCGACGATCTGCACGTAGCCTGTGCACATGCAAAGATTGCCGGAGAGCGCTTTGCGAATTTCTCCCTCGCTGGGATTCGGATGATCGCGCAAGAGCGCGTAACTCGCCATGATCATTCCGGGGGTGCAGTAACCGCATTGAAACGCGTAGTGCTTGACGAAGGCTTCTTGAACGACGCTCAACTCGCCATCTTTAGCCAATCCTTCAACGGTCGTGACTTCCCGTCCGTCCGCCTGGACCGCGAAATGAAGGCATGATTTAACGAGTTTGCCATCCAAAAGAACCGTGCAGGCACCGCATTCGCCGACGACACAACCGACATGCGTTCCCGTGAGGCCGACGGTTTCGCGGAGAAAATGAGAAAGCAGCAGACGCGGCTCGACGTCTTCTTCGTACAGGCGTCCGTTAATCGTCACGTTGATCGTTTTTTTCATCAAATCGACAATAGCTTTCGGCATTGGATGCGTCAAGTTTACGGCCACTGGATCGCCTGCCGAATTTTTAAGACTCTCCCTCGTCTATATGACTTAGATAGGTAGGGCAGAAGGGAATATGGAAGTTGCCCGTTGATGGGCTAAAGGATCTGCCCGAGCATAGGTCGGACTGAGGACGGGAGCCCGATTCTCTATCAAGCGCGATGTCGAAAGGTGGATAGACGTGGTCAAACGCGGCAATATCAAAGTCGATACGACATTTGACATAAGACCACGGTATCGGATACGGTCTGCCCAAAACGGCCATCGGAGGGCTGGTTCGCCGTTTCCAGCAGGCGCTTTCGGCTCTTAAACCCATGTGGGCACGCGATTGTTGGCAGAATTACTGAGTTCTCGGTGGCGGAATCTAAAAACAAATTCCTATCACTTGACCCCAAATGACCGCTTGACCCCAAATGACCGCTAAGGCGATAATTGGTTGGATGTGTTTGCCCGTAAGTTGGGGCTGCGAATGCAACCAAAGATCGACGAGCGCCAT
>WNGH01015097.1_pt1 | contig 20257 bp, 18 predicted proteins | sample 5400631 | NCBI WGS metagenome assembly WNGH01 (sample SAMN13153373, study PRJNA577476) | soil metagenome | isolation source: 115 cm soil or saprolite under Garry oak tree replicate 1 | place: USA:California | collected 2016-06-15
GGGCGGTTTCAGCGAGGAAACTCTCGCATGCCGGACTTTTCCCGGCTGGCCTTCGCCCGCGGGCTCGAGAACTTCCCAGTCACTCATCTCCGTTTCACCGAACGCCTGGCCATAGATTGCCCATGAAGTTCCGTGATCGTGGGGATTCGCTTCTCTCGCGTCCCGGTTCACGTGGGCGCATATGCAGAAACCCAGTTTCGGATCTTCGTAAATCACCTGACGATCCGGCGTGTTTTCATTGAGACACGTAGCAAGGAACTTTTCATCCTTGAGAACTCCCGAAGCAATCGTCAACCGGACGAATTGTGCATCCATTTTCCCGCCTTCGCTTGACGCCCATCATGAGTCTGCCCTATTTTAGGCCGTTCTTCGCGTAGCAAATTACGCTGGCTTTCCGTGCAGTCAGGTGTTTGCTTCGTGGATGAGCGCCCGGAACGGATCTCATGCTGTCCGCTCTGGTAACTCGGAGAGAATAAAGAAAAAACCCTCAAAGGAGCCAATTTATGACGGCAAAAGATATCACGTTAGACCTCGTCATCCGATATGGATTCCAAGTCCTTGGCGCGATCATCATTTTAACGGTCGGTGTCCTCCTCGCCCGGTGGATCGGCAATTTCACCAATCGATGGCTCGAACCTCGCGTGAAGGAGCCGCCGATGCGTTTACTGATGGTCCGGGCAATCCGAATTCTCGTCCTTATCCTCGCGCTCTTGGTGGCGCTCGACAAGTTTGGGTTTCAAATTGCGCCACTCGTTGCCGCGATTGGGGTCGCTGGCGTGGGCGTGGGATTCGCTTTTCAAGGCGTTCTTGGGAACATTGTTGCTGGACTCTCGATCATTTTTACCAAACCTTACCGGGTTGGAGAATATATCGAACTGCTCAACGTTCACGGGCAGGTGGTTGCGATCGAACTCTTTTCGACAAAGCTCCTACAGCTCGATCTTTCTCGGGTGGTTATTCCCAATCGCAGAATCGTCGGAGAGATTCTTCATAACTACGGCACGATCCGTCAGCTTGAGCTCAAGGTCGGAGTATCTTACGGCGCAAACGTGGACGAGGCGTTGGCGATCGTCAAAGAAGTCCTTGCGGCAAACCCGCGCGTCTTAAAAGAGCCACAGCCCGTAATCGGAATCAGCGAGCTTGGCGATTTCTCAGTCACGCTATTGATTCAACCGTGGATCGACGTTGCGGACGTGATCAAAGCGAGAGCGGAGTTGTACAAGGCCATCCTCGAGCGATTTCGGGCAAGTAAGATCGACATTCCCTTTCCTCAAAGAGAAATCCGCCTGCTTGGGGATGGAGCATTTTCCGAAACTCAAGGTCGCCCTCGCGATCTCAGGGAATAGATTCAACTTAATGTGCGTCGACTCGTCGCGCATGCAAAGCGTTCATCGACATGAGAGACGAACCTTCTATGACGGTCGGGGGCGATCTTAGTCAGTTTTTCTGTGCAATTTTTCAGACAGGCCGCTGTCTGTCTTTTTGAACACCGCTAATTTCTGCACGTCATAAAACTAGGCATTTTCGAGAGTCGGCATAACCATTGGCTACGCGGTCTTGACATTCTTGTTATGAGTGAGATGCTTTTAGACAGCAGCTTCGGATTCCATCTCTGATCCCGTATCTCTTGCACTAGCGAAAGTTACAATGTCCAAATTGACGCTTAGCCAAGCGCATCCTCCGTGACCTTCATCGATTTCGTAAGTTCTCGGCGCTTTCTTTTAAAAAATCAACAAAAGGAAAGGAGAAGACGATGGAAGCGAGAAAAAGCATTTTTGAATCCGTAAAGGACGGAGTTGTCGGCACCATCAAAGGAACCGGGGATGTCGCCAAAGCCGTCGTTGACACCGTGAGCGGAACGTTGACCCATACGATCAAAGGGACGAGTGCGGTAGGCACGTCATTGATCGACGCCGTTTCAGATGTGGGCCGCGCGGCGATCCGCGGAGTAACCGATGTCGGCGGTGATCTCGGGGCAGCGGCAAAGGGAGCCGTAATCGGTGCCCTGCGCGGGACTAAAGAGACCGGCGTGGAAGCAACGGATGCCATCAAGATGACGGCCAGCAGCGTGATTAAGGCAACGTCGGACGTCTCCGGTGACATGGGCAAAGTGGCACAAGGCGCTATACAAGGAGCGATTACCGGCGCAAAAGAAGTCGGCCTGAATGTAACGGACGCGACGGCTGCGGCGACAAACGGCGTCCTCAAATCAGCCAGTGAAATTCTGTCTGGTACGGGCAAAGCGGGTTCTGCGTTTATTCAATCCTCTTCCGGCGTGGTCCGATCCGCTATTCACGCGGTCGTTGAGGTCGGCGGTGACGTGGGTTCGGGTGCCCAAGGAGTGGTGCTGGGAGTTTTGCAAGGAACCAAGGCCGGCAGTAAAGAGGCATTGGAGACGATAAGCGCCACCAGCAGTAATATCGTCAAGGGAACTTCGGACGTTGCCGGCGATATCGCAAAAGCAGCGAAGGGCGCGGTGCAAGGCGCGATCACTGGAGCAAAGGAGATCAGTTTAGATACCACAGAGGCGGCCTCGGCTGCGGCGACTGGCGCGCTCAAGGCGGCTGGAGAGATCAGCTCGCAGGCGGTGCAACAGGTGCGCGATGCCGTAACCGGAACCATCTCGGGCGTGAAAGTTGTTTTAAAGGAACCTTTTAAATCCGCTAAGTCTTGAAAGCGGAATCGGGCGAGCTAATTAATCGCCGTTGGACGGTTGCTGCGGGATCGCTCGGCTCGACTGAGTAGCTGATCCCGGGTAAGGAAACTGCAGGACCGTTGGGGGATTTTCTTGGACCAAGGACTTCAGTGTGGTCCCTTCCAAGGCCTTTTGGACGGCTTGATCACGGCGAAGCAAAACGTCCCCGATCGGTCCCGCGTTCTTTACCTCTGGCGTAGTTGAGCCGCCGACGATGTCGAGAATCTCTTTTACGAGAACGCTTTCGGGTGGCTTCGCCAATGCAACTCCCTCAGGCTCTGCGGATCTGAGCAAAATTCCGGCCCTGACAAATTCGTCAATGAGATTCCCTAAACTCGACACCCCGAAACGGGCGGCCAGCTCCGTTTGCTCCCAGGGAGGTTCATCGATTAAGAAAATCAGCCATCCGGTATACAACCAGATAAGAAAAACAATCATGATGGCAAAGCTCGAATAGACTGCGGCGTAGCGGGCGGAGTTGGCCACGAACGCGGCGAATGCCGTGCCGACGAGCTGCCATAGTATGCCGGCAGCGGCGCCGCCGATCAGCGCCGAACTGAGTCGTACCTTCGTGTAGGGAATGAACTTGTAAAGAAATGTGAAGGTGGCGCAAAGCAGGACAAACGGCATGACGGCGGTGGTCAAGGTAAACAGGTAGCTCACAAGTCCTATCGCAAACAGTCGCTCCACCAGCCAGTAACTTTGAGCCGAGGCGGTGAGGGTCAAAGCGGTAAAAACCATAACGGGCCCGACCAAGATCACGCTCAAATAGGCCGTGATTCTCTGACCCCAGGTGCGAGAGTGAGGCAGGCGCCAGATCTGATTCAATGCGTCTTCAATCTTGGCGACGAGCGTGACGACCGTATAAAACAACATGGCCACCCCGGCCGCACCCAGTATGCCGACCTGGATGTTTTCGACAAATTTCATGATGCTGGTCGTCACCTGTGATGCTTCGTTCCCGAGCGGCTGGAGCAACTGCGCCAGAAAAGGTTCCAGCCCATTCTGCACCCCAAACGCTTTCAGCACGGAAAACATCACGGCAAGAAAAGGGACCAGCGAAAGCAACGTCGAGTATGTCAAGCCCATCGCCTGAAGATTCAGCACATCGCCGCGATATCTCGCATTGGCGACGACAGTCGCCTGGTAAATAGCAGTTCTAATCTTGGTGAGGAGCGTGCCCATTGAATTAGAGCAAGCCGCAAGAAAAATGCCAGGAACAATCCTATCGCGATGTGACCCAGCTGATCACGTCGCGCGCTGTCCTATAAATACGCAAAAAATAAAAGTAGAGATCCTAGTGTTGCAAAAATGAGACTCAGCCGGACGATCGGATATTGAATGTTTGCAGCTGCTGCCGGCGAAATACCGACAACCACTGAGGACCTGTTTAATCAATGCATGTTGGGATTTTCATTCAAGCTTTTATCGATGTGTCGGGTGATCCCTTCAGCGTAGGGACATGCTGTACTGCTCACCGAAACTTTACCTAAAATGAAACCGTTAGTGTCGGGTGGGCAAAATGGCATGCTAGTTGCGGCGCTACCAACTTGGAGAAACGAGTTTTCCCGATCGCTTGAGTCCCGATAAGCTTTAAAGAAATCGTCTCTCCGCAATCAGGAAACAACCCGAGGAGAAATCCGCCTAAAGAGGAAACGCTATGCGAAAATGGATCATAGGTGGCGTCGTCGTTTTGCTCATTCTTGTTATCGTTGCAGGCGTCGCCCTTGTTAGTCTCAACGGTCTGATCGATCGCAACAAGCAATACATTCTTGCCCAAGTCAAAGAAGCTGTAGGGAGAGACGTCGCAGTCGGGGACATCGGAGTGAGCTTGTGGGGTGGCGTCGGCGCCCGTCTCAAGCAGTTTTCCGTGGCCGATGATCCGGCTTTTGCTAAGGAACCTTTCGTTCGCGCCGAGGACCTTCAGGTGAATATGAAGTTGCTTCCTCTCTTTAGAAAGGAAATCGAGGTCAGTAAGGTGATCCTGCACCAGCCGGTAATCAACATTATCAAGGATCAGCAAGGGCAGTTCAACTTTTCTACCATAGGCGGGCAGAAAGAAAAGCAAGAAGCCGACGAAGAGAAGAAAAAGAAGGAGCAAGGGGAGAAGGGTAAACCGCCTCCAGCTTTGCTCGTATCATTGGTAGACGTAGAGAATGGACAGATCCAGTATATGGACAGGAGCCAGGGCATCGATTTTCGCGCTAACCAGATTGATCTTAAACTCAATGATATTAGCTTTGAGCGTCCCGTCGGAGTCGATCTGTCGGCAGCCGTGTTCGGCGCCGAAAAACAAAATCTCAAAGTGAAAGCGCGTGTGGGACCGTTGGGAGCAAAGGCCGAGTCGAATAACCTGCCGCTCGAAGGAGACCTGGATCTCGACACGGTACCACTCGCCAATTTGGAAAAGACCGTTCCAGGATTAAAGCAGCGCTATCCTCAAGGCCTCGAGCTCGCTGGCGCTATCGGTGGCAAGACCCACTTCTCGGGCACTCTCGGCAAGGATGTTTTGCCGCAGATCAACGGCGCGCTGAATCTGGCTGGTGTCAGCGCCCGAATTCCGCAACTGCCGCAACCGATTTCAGATGTAAACGCCAAGATCAACTTTACCGGAAAGACCGCCGAGCTGCCGGAGACCGCTTTTCGCATCGGAAAATCACAAGTTCGTCTGGCGGCAAAGGTGGCAAGTTTTACACCTCTGAACCTTACCTATAGACTCTCTTCGCCGGAGCTTAATCTTGCCGACCTACGGGCTGGTGCTGCGGAACGGAAGAAACCGGAAGTTGTTAAAAACGTAACGAGCGAGGGAACCGTCTTGATGAAAGACGGTGCCTTGACGTATCGAGGCAATCTCAGTTCTCCAGAGGGGACGATTGCGGACGGGGATTATACGAACCTTCAAACCTCTACGTCTTTCGTCAATCGCGTCGCAACTATCGAAAGCCTGAGTGTTGCCGCCTTCGGCGGTTCGCTCACGGCGAAGGGCAACTACGACATGCGGGAGAGCACTCCCCGTTTTGCCGCCACCACGAACGTCAAGGCCATGGACCTGACCCAGATCTCTCGCGCAGTACGCCCTTCAGCGCCACAGAATATCCGCGGAGCCATCAATATGGATCTCGACCTCACCGGCGCGGGCAAAGACTGGAACACTATTCAGAACGCGCTCAAAGGAAAAGGCAAAACAGAAGTGGTTAACGGAGCGCTGGTCGACGTCAATTTGGCCGAGAGCGTTTTGTCCGGCGCCGCCGGGGTTCCCGGTGCTGTCAATCTCGTCCCGGCTGATGTTAAGAACAAGTACCCGGCAATCTTCGCCTCGAAGGATACGGAATTTAAGCAACTGAAAGGCTCGACAACCATTAGTGACGGCAAAGCCCGTACCGATGACCTGGTGGTTTCCGCGGCAGAATTCGAGACGCAGGGAAAGGGCTGGTTCGCATTTGACCAGACGGTTGATTTTCGCGCCCTGCTCTTGTTATCGGAGAAGCTTACCCAGGACATCATAAGTCACGCAAGTCAGGCCAAGAGTCTCGCCGATAACCAAGGCCGCCTTGAGATCCCATTCAACCTGTCAGGAAAACTTCCGGGCGCAAAGCCGAAGCCGGACGTCGCCTACATTGCCCAAGCGATGGGAACGGGAGCCGTCGAGCGCGGTCTGGAAGGGATCTTACAGAAAAAATCTCCCAAAGGAGGTTCCGAAACGTCTCCCGCACAAGAACAAAAACCATCAGACTCTCAGGAAAAAAAGAAACAAAGTCCCAAAGACGAAATCCTCAAGGGACTCCAAAAATCGTTCGGGAAGTAAGCATGATGCCGTACTTTTCGGCATTTCCCCTTTTTGGGAAAAGGAGAGCCGGGTCAACCTTGATCGTTCTCACACCCCGCCGAATCCCTCGTCCTGAGCTTCGGCCAACAGCCACGGATCTTTGATCTCCGTTGTTGCCGGTTCGCCTTTGAGCACTCGCGCGACTTCCCGCGCCGCGTGGGCCTGGCAATCGACATAGGACTCATCGGAGTTTGCCGCCGTGTGGCAGGTGATGATCACGTTAGGCAGCGTGAGAATTTTATGGTCGGCGGGCAGCGGTTCCGGATCGGTGACATCGAGCGCCGCGCCGGCAATCTCACCGGCGACCAACGCGTCGTACAAAGCTTCGGTATCCACGAGACCGCCGCGGGCGCAGTTGATGAGATAAGCTGTATTCTTCATCGCTTTGAACTGTGCCGTGCCAAACATCCCGCGCGTCTGATTCGTCAGCGGCGCGTGCAGGCTGATGAAGTCGGAGGTTTTGACGAGCTCATCGAAAGAAACCATCTTCACGCCCATATCCTGCGCAATCTTCGGATCGAGATAAGGATCGTAGGTTTGCACGTTCAGTTTCATGCCTTGTGCCCTTGGCGCGACCTGGCGTCCGACGTGACCCAACCCGACGATGCCCATGGTGCGTCCGGCGATTCGATAGACACGGCCGCGATAACGGTGCAGCTCGGCTGTGTGGCGCCGCCACTTGCCGTCGCGCACGTACTGGTTCATGCGCACGAGCTTGCGCGAGATGGCGATGAGCAAGCCGATCGCCTGCTCGGAAACTTCGATGGAGTTGCAACCGGCGGCGTTGCAGACTTTTATGCCGAATTCCTTGGCGGCCGCGAGGTCCATCCGGTCGACGCCGACGCCGGTGCGGCAAACGACCTTGGTTTTTTTGAGCTGCGAGATGATTTCCTTGGTGAAGGGGACGGCGCCGTGCATTGGGCCGCGCGATCACCAGTTCGGCGTCGATCTCATCGAGAATCGGCTTGATCAGATCGACCGGGACGTCGTTGCTGCCAAAGTACTTGACGCGAAATTTAGCCATTTTTGCTACGCTCCCAATCCAAATGCCTTGGTCGGATTATCCCAGAGGATCTTGGTGCGCGATGCGCTGGAAATCTTGTCGTTGCTGCTGATGGCACCCACCGTCTTGTCCGGGAACTTGTCGATGGCGTCGCTGTGTGGGTAGTCGGTGGCGATCATCAAGTAGTCATCACCGACATGTTCGACGAAGACGGGCGCCAGCTCTTCGCCGGCCTCGCAGCTCACCCAGCACTGGCGCTTGAAGTAGGTGCTCGGTTTCTCCTTGGTGATTTTGGCGGAGCCGTGGGATTCGTGCTCCCAGTGCTCGTCCATGCGTTCCAACCAGAAAGGCACCCAGCCGCAGCCGGACTCGAGGTAGACGACTTTGAGCTTCGGAAATTTTTCCAACACGCCATCGGCGCAGAAGTTGAGACAGGCGAGCATCTGCTCGAGCGGGTGGCAGGCGATGTGCCGGCCAAATTCGCTGTAACGATCCGAACCGGCCTGCGGCAGGACGCTGCGGGCGCCTTCGTGGACGCAGACGGTGACGCCCAGGTCTGAGGCGACCTCGTAGATCGGGTAATAGTCGGGGCTGGCAAACGTCCGGTCACAAAACTTATTGGGGCGCCAGAAGATGCCGACCAGGCCCAATTTTTCCCTCGCGTATTTGAGTTCTGCTACCGCTAAAGCTGGATCCTGCAGCGGAATCAGCATCACGCCGTGAAGCCGCTTGCGATCGTAGTCGCAGTATTCCGCCAGCCAGGTGTTGTAGGCGCGGCAGATGGCGGCGCTGAGTTCCGGATCGATATCATCGCGCCAGATGATGTAAAGGCCGATGGTCGGGAAGAGAACGCTGACATCGATCCCCTCGCGGTCCATGTCGCGGACGTTCGAGGCGGGATCGAACTTGTTTGCGTAGGCATCTGCGAAGCACTCGCGCCAGCGCTTCGAGGAAGAAAAAATATAGCCGTAGTCTTCCATCGCGCGACCCGGCCTCTGTGCCGAATCGGACACCGGCTTCCCATCCACCTCACGGACGGTCTGGTTGGGCCCCTCCAGACGCACGCGATGCTTGAATTTTTCGGGCAGATACCTCTGGTACAAATCCGATGGCTCCAAAATATGCCGATCGGCGTCGATAACTTTAAATCCGTCTTTCATAGCGTAATTCCTCCCGTTTCAATTTGGGTTCGAGTTCTCGAGTCAAGAAGTTATCTCGCACGTGAGACTTACATAGATCAAACTGGGGAATCCGGCAAGCCCCTGGGAAGCGTGGGTCATCGGGGAATTTTGAGCCGGTACTCACAGTCAATAGAAGAAAAGCTGCGAGGCAATTGGCATTAGCAATAGGAGCGGCACGGCATGCCGTGCCCTCCATAGCGCCGATTTTAGCAACGTAGACGACGCCCGGCGGCTCGTAGTAGATTGACCTGCCCCCATGACCATTCGATGCATACGGCTTGTCTCGGGTCTCGTGTTGCTGACCTATCTCGCAACCCACTTCATCAATCACGCCCTGGGATTGATCTCGCTCGAGGCCATGGAAGCCGGAAGGACTTGGTTTATAGCTTTCTGGCGGGGGTGGCTCGCAACAACCGTGCTCTACAGCGCGTTGACCGTCCATCTTGGGCTTGCTTTCTACTCGCTCTATCAACGCAAGCATTTGCGCATGCCACTATGGGAAGCGCTCCAGCTCGTGCTCGGCCTGACGATCCCTCTATTTCTTGCCGTTCACGTTGCCGGGACGCGCTTGGCGCATGAGTGGTTCAATGTTAATGATTCCTACTCGCTGATCGTTCTTTCGCTCTGGGTGACTCCGGAAAATGGCGTGCGTCAGGCGCTTTTGGTAACGGTTGCGTGGCTGCACGGCTGCATCGGTCTGCACTTCTGGCTGCGGCTTCGGTCTTGGTATCCGCGTGCCCTGCCGATGTTTTTTGGCCTCGCCTTGTTGCTGCCGGTGCTGGCGCTTCTTGGCTATGTGCAAGCCGGCCGCGAGATCTCTGATCTAATGGCTCGCCAACCCGACTGGTTCGAACGGACCCTGCGTGCGGCGAATGTTCCAACGGGAAGCCAACGCGAACTTTTGGCGCTCATGCAGAACCGGGCGCTCGAAAGTTTCGGCGCAATTCTCGCCATCGTGCTTCTTGCGCGGGCTATTCGATACACCGTCCAGAGAGGAAGTCGCATTCGCCTGACGTACCCAGGAGGCATTGAAGTCGCCGTCCCCCGCGGGCTCACCGTGCTCGAAGCCAGTCGTTTTGCAGGACTTCCTCACGCGTCGGTTTGCGGTGGGCGGGGCCGGTGCTCGACCTGCAGGGTCCGCGTCGTGCGTGGATTGGAGTCGCTACCGCCTGCGAAGCCATCTGAGATTCGGGTGCTGCAGCGCGTCGGCGCGCCGCCCAACGTGAGGCTGGCCTGTCAGGTGCGACCGACGCAGGACCTGTCGGTCACGCCGCTCCTTCCGGCTGGCAGCCAGGCAGCGCATGGCTTCACGCAGCCCTCGTACCTCGCCGGTGAGGAGCGCAATATCGTCGTGTTGTTCGCCGATCTCCGCTCGTTCACCGGCATGGCCGAGCACAAATTGCCGTATGATCTCGTCTTCATCTTGAACAGCTATTTCAAAGTCGCAGGCGAAGCGGTCGCGCGCGCCGGCGGCATCGTCGATAAATTCGTCGGGGACGGCGTGATGGCGCTCTTCGGCGTCGAGAGCGGGCCGGAGGACGGATGCCGTCGAGCCGTCGCGGCGGCCAGCGAAATCGTCAGTGGGGTCAACCATCTGAGTCGACTGCTTGCAGCTGAGTTAGAAGAGCCGCTGAAAATCGGTATCGGGATTCACAGCGGTCCCGCGGTTGTCGGTCGGATGGGTTATGGCGCGGCGCTTCATTTCACCGCCATTGGCGATACCGTGAACGTCGCAAGCCGCCTTCAAGACCTGACCAAGGAATACACGTGCCAACTGGTGATCTCGGAACAAGTGGCCCAGCAAGCCGGAATGAACGTCGCATCCTTTGCGCGGCATGAGCTGACGGTAAGAAATCGCCGTGAAGCGCTGACCATCTATGTCATCAAAGATGTCCATGCCGTCACGGGAGAACAGACTCTAGCGTCATCGTCCGCGACAAGAAGTTGACAGAAGAACAAGCGATCGGATATGTCTCGCGGCGGCGGCTTCGGTTTTCCGACGGTGCGTGAGAATTGATTCCTCACGAGGCCGGCGGGGTTCAATCGATTGACGAAAAGAAAAATATTCCATTAGAGGGAGGTTGAGTTATGGCGCTTCACGCAAAAAAAGAGCAAGTTCCTCAGCGGCAGACCGTCCAATCAGGCCCAACGGGGGAGGGCTCGATGGTGGTCCAGAAGGGATACGGCAACGAGTGCAGTTTGATGATCGCCGCCAGAAGGCCGGGCTACCACACGAAGCCCCACGCCCATGATTCGGAGCAGATCAATTATGTGCTCGAAGGGGAGATCTGGTTTTTCGTGGAGGAGAAAGGCTTTCACTGCAAGAAAGGTGATTTTCAGCGCGTTCCCGCCAACAAGATCCACTGGGCCTGGAACCGTTCGGACAAGGACGCGCTGGTGGCCGAAGCGCATGCGCCTGGGCTGATTGCGGGACGCGCGGGCGAAGGAGCGGTGGCGCTATTTGACGATGGCGAGCGCGCGCAGATCAAGGGTCCGGGTGAAAATAAGTTCGTCCCTTACGACTCGGCGTCGGTGGAAGCAAAATATCCTGATGGGTAACGCGCGGAGGAAATCTCTCCAACGAATTGAAAAAGTAAATTTGACTCGTCACCGATACAGCCGGTCGAAATAGCCGCTGGACTCGAGTTCTTTCAAAAAGCTGATGTCGGTAAAGTCAGAGGGTTTGGCCTGAGCGGCCTTCGGATTCCTGGATTTTAGCTGGTCTAAAAACAACTGGATGCCGGGCGCTGTGGGGTAGGGAACGCGGCGAGTCAACTTGAGAACGATTTCGTTGTAACTTTCCTCGATGGCTTTCTCGTCCTTTACGTCGAGATATTTTTGCAAAACCTTCTGCGCGCCCTTGGCGTTCGTCAGATTGTAATGCACGGCGTCTACGAACGCCCTCATGAACCGGCGCACCGTGTCGGGTTTCTTCTTAATGTAATCGCGGGTGACGGCGACGCCATTTTGCTGCCACTCGACATCGAGCTTGGTAAAATCGAGCAGCGCGCGGACACCGATCTCCTTGGCCTTTAGGGTCTCGGGCGGTTGCAGGAGGGTCGCTTGAATTGCATTGCTTTGCATGGCTGCAAGGCGGGCGGGTACTGAGCCGATTGTCACGTAGGCGACATCGTCCGCTTTGAGACCGTATCTCTCAAAGACGGTTTGTGCTGCGGCATTGTCTGCGCTGCCAATGCGGCTAACGCCGAATTTTTTCCCCCGGAGATCTTCCACGCGCTTAATCTGGTCGGTGACGAAAAGGATGTAAGGAAAGCGATTCACGGAACCGGCGATCAATACGGCCCCGGAGCCGGTGAGATTGCTGGTGATCACCGCAGATGCTCCCGTATGTATGATCGGTGTCTCTCCAGCTAACATGGCTGTTACGGCTAATGGCGCTCCGACCAAAAGAACGAGCTCGACATCGAGCCCGTGTTTGGCGTAAAAGCCAAGCTCTTTGGCCGTCCAAACGTTCAATTGCGTGGGGCTGATCACGGTGTAGGCGACGCGGAGTTTTTCCGGCTGAGTCTGCGCGCCAACCAACGAGTGGGCTATCGACAGCACGAACGGCACGCAAAGAAGCGAAATGAACACTCGCAAGAATCGGTTTCTCATGGTTTTCCTCCTCCAAGCGAGACTTTTGCCCGGCCTGCTGATGCGATCAAGTTCAACCGTCAGTTTTTTCCCGTGATCACCTTGTCGTCTTTGCCCGGCTCGTAGGGGCGCGTATCCCGCGCGAGATCGATCTTCTTGAGCACCTCGTCCGGCGCCTGAGCCTCTTTCGGAAATTCATAGGGCGGCAGCGGCTTGGTGGCGTCGAAGATGAGCTTGGTCTCCATGGACCCTTTTTCCAGGCGATTGTAGCCGTAGGCCGTCGGGTTTAAGTGGGAGCCGATGATATTCGGTATGATCACCAAGTCGCGGTCTGCTTGGAAGCGCATGGCGAGAGCCCACAGCACCTGGGTTTCGTTAAAGACGTCGACATCGTCGTCGACGACGATCACGAGCTTGATGTTCGGATCCGTCACGAAAGCCGCCAAGGCCGCCTGTTTCGGCTCGCCCTCGGCCCGTTTCTTGACCGAGATGTAACAGTGAGAACGGGCGGCGCCCGAGATCGGCATGTTGACCCCGGTCGTGCTCGGCACGGCTTCCTGAATACGTCGGAGTAGACTCCCGAGGCGCGGCGCGGCGCCGATAATGTTGTGCTCGAAGTGGGCGCTGTGGATGCTCTGATAGATGGGATTTTTGCGCATCGTGATCGCTGTGACTTCGATGTACGGTTGCTCGCCTTCTTTATAGTAGTAGTGCGGCCATTCGCCGAAGGGGCCTTCATATTGCCGTTTCTTGGGTGGCACAACGCCTTCGATGACGATTTCGCAGCGCGCCGGCACCATGAGATTCACCGTCTCAGCCTTGACGACTTCGAGGGGCTCACCGAGAAAGGCGCCGGCGATCTCGAGCTCTTGACCGACGCCGGCCTGCTTGCTGACGGCGGCCAGGTTCAATGCGGGGTGATGGCCGATGGCCAACGCTACTTCCATGGCCTCGTTGTGGTCTTCGTATTCGGCGCGGACATAGTTTCCGTGATTGGCTGGATTGATCATCAAACCGAACTGTCTTTTGCCTTGTTTCTGATTGCGGTAAATGCCGACGTTGACAACACCGGTACCGCGCTCCTTGCAGATCATCGCCACAGCGTTGATATAAGCGCCGGCGTCGTCTTCGTTGAGCGTGAGGACGGGTAGCAGATCGAGATCGACGTCGTTGCCTTTTAAGATCACTTCTTTGCACGACGCATCCTTGGCCGAGATCTCTTTCACCGGCAGCGGGTTGTGCTCTCGGTGCGCCAGATCTTTCACCATCTGTGGCACCGAGGGTGATCCCAGAGACAGGGCCAACCGCTCGTAGGTGGCGCCGAGATTGATGATCAGAGGAATTTTTGAGCCTTTGATGTTTTTGAAGAATACCAGGGGAAATTTATTTTCTCGTTCGAATTTCTCGACGATCCCCGAGGCTTCGTACTTCGGATCGACTTCTTTGTCGACCACGACGACGTCTTTGGGCCGCTTCTCCAACAATTCATCCAAATAGGTTCGCAGATCCTTCGGCATGTTCTGGTTACCTCCGTAATGGTTCTCAAAAAAGCTATCTACACCTGGTTAAGACATGTTTCTAGAGCGGGCTTCGACCAGAAATCTTTTGGGTTGCGCTATTCTCCTTTCACAGTCGTTTCAACAGTAGGCGCAACTCGAGTGACAGTTCAATGAAACGCGGGCAAAACCTCTTTTGCGAAAAGCCGCATCTGCTTCATGAAAGATTCATAGGTGGGATACATGAACCAAAGATCGAAATAGTTGGCTCCGGCGTCGATGAACCCCTTGACCTTGTCACGGATTTGGGCGGCAGTACCGACGACCGCCGTTTCGACGCTGGACGCGGGCGCCTCTTCTGCGCCTTTGGCGTCTCTCCAGCTATCCTCGCGTTTCCACATATAGCCCGCATAGCGCGCCATGTGGGGTTGGTCTTGGGCGATCCATTCGACATTTTTCCGCGCCTCTTCCATGGTTTCGCCGATGCTGAGTCGCAGTTGATAGCACCAATCGAAGTTCGCAATATCCCGGCGTGCTTCCCGGGCGGTGTTGGTGAAATCTCGAATCATCGACTTGATGTGTTGCGGCGTCATTAAGAAGCCGTAGATCCAGCCATCCGCATGGTCGAGGGCGAATTTCACCGCCGGCCGTTCTTTCCCGCCGGCGAGGGTATAGCAACCGACCCATACGGGTATGCGGCGGGCGGGCTTGGGGTAGATAACCAGGTCGTCGAAGTTGACGTACTTCCCACCGACACGTTCGATACGCCGACCCCAAAGATGAATCGACCGCCGGAGAGCGCGTCCATCGTAGCAAGCTCCTTTCCAAGGATGATCGGGTCGCGTAAGGGCAGCGGCATGACGCCCACTCCGAACTCGATTTTTTTAGTCATGCCGGCGAGAAACGAGAAAGCGGCGACGGTCTCAAACTGATGCGGGTCGAGGGTGTTGTCAGGGTCTCTGTAAGAACCCATACCAACGGGGTACTGCTTGTGCCTGTCAAAGGAGTTGTGAATATGGTCCATGATGAAGACCGAATCATAACCGAGGTTCTCGGCCTCTCGGGTTGATTCGATCACTCTATCGCGGCCGCATACCGGTCCCGATGCCGGAATTCTCGCGCCGAATCTGATTCTAGCCATACGTTTTTCTCCCGGTTACAGAAGTCGCCGATATCGCTCCGTCGCCGTCTTGCATTTATCTCTTATACTCGATGAGTGTCAAGCGGACCTTATCATCGATTTGCTTGACAGCTCGCGTGCTTTCTTTTAGAGCTTTGCTCGACGAATGCGGTGTCCGAGTCATGCGTAACTTGCCCGTAAAATGGGGCGTGAGTCTGCCGAATCGCGGCGTGCTCTTCGGTCTCACGAATATCGACACAATCCTGGAGGCGGCCGTTCTCGCTGAACAGTCGGGCGTTTTTGAATCGGTCTGGTTCGGTGACAGTCTCATTCACAAGCCCCGCATCGAATCTATAGTCATGCTCAGCGCGGCGGCGGCGCGCACACACAAGGTCAGGCTCGGCGTGATTTGCATGGCGAGCTTTCCGGTCCGCCATCCCGTGCTCGTGGCGATCCAGTGGGCCAGCTCTCCAAGGGAAGGATCATTTTGGGAGTTTGCATCGGCGGCGGCCACGAAGGGGAGATGCGCGCCTTCGGAATTCAAAAGTCTGAACGGGTGGGGCGCCTGACGGAAGGAATCAAGCTCATCCGCGAGATTTGGAGCAACGACGAGGTCAATCACGAAGGCAAATATTACAAGCTACAAGGCTGTCGGATCGTGCCGAAGCCGGCGCAGAAGCCCTGTCCGATTTGGATTGCTGTTAGTCCCGATCGCGCCGTCGTCGGCGACAAAGGGATCGAAGCCGCAATGAAACGAGTGGCAAGCTTGGCGGACGGTTACATCACAATAGCGGTGCCGCCTGATGACTTTCGACGACGGTTGGATCTGATCGAGGAGTTTGCCGAGGAGCAGGGAAGGGATCTGAATAACTTTGAAGTGGCGATTCACGGCATGGTCAACATCAACGACGACCGGCGAGCGGCACATGAAGAGTCGATGTACTACTTCAACAACTATTACAGTCCCGGTTATCCCGGCGAAGAGTTGCTGAGGATCTGGCTCGCTCACGGCCCACCCGAGGAATGCGCGCGCATGATTCAGGGATGGATCGACATGGGGATCACGACGCCGGTGCTGCGCTTCACCTCGCGCGATCAGCTGGGGCAGATGGAGCGATTTATCAAAGACGTCCTGCCGCTGTTGCGGTTGAAGTGACGGCGCGATCGTTGATAAAGGTATGGAGCAATGGAGTGGTGGAGTAGTGGAGTGTTGGGTCGGAACTTCAAATTGAATTTCTAAGGACATTCCATGTTTGAAGATCTGAGAGGTTATTTGACCCATCTGGAAAGTCAGGGCCAGCTCCTGCGAGTCGCCGAGCCGGTGGAGGTCAAGTATGAGATCGCCGCCGGCATGCGCAAAACTTCCGACATCGAAGGGCCGGCGCTGCTGTTCGAACAGGTCAAGGGTTTCCCGGGCTGGCGGGTGCTCGGCGGACTTTTTGCGACGCGCAAGCTAGTCGCTCTCGGTCTCGGAGTCAAAGAGGATCAGTTGCTGGACCGCTATCTCACCCTGGAAGATCAACGCATCGCGCCGGAATTGGTTTCCACCGGGCCGGTCAAAGAAATCCGTTGGACCGGAGATCAAGTCGATCTCTCCAAACTACCCCTCGTCACCCACGCGGGAAAAGATTGCGGTCCGTATATCACCATCGGCGTGCAGATCGGCAAGGATCCGGAAACAGGCGTGCGCAATCTCTCGATCCATCGCATGCTGCTCCTCGGTAAAGATCGGCTCTCGCTCTGGGCGCCGGCGGATCATCACCTGGGCCGGATGATCCTCATGGCGGAGGAGAAAAAGCGCGGGTTGGAAGTGGCGACGGCCATCGGCGTCGATCCTGCCATCATCATCGGTTCTCAGGCGAAGGTCCCTTATGGCATCGACGAATTTCATGTCGCCGGCGGCTTGCGCGGGGCGCCGGTGAAACTTACCAAGTGCGAGACCATCGACGTCGAAGTGCCGGCATCCGCCGAAATCGTCATCGAAGGAGTAACCGTGCCCGGCGAACGCGTCGCCGACGGCCCTTACGGAGAATACCCGGGCTGCTACAGCGAAGCGAAGCAGGCGCCGGTGCTCAAAGTGACCGCCATCACCATGCGGCAGAATCCCATTTATCAAACCGCTCTCACGGGCATGCCGGTGACGGAAAACCATACGCTGATCGAGTACGGCAATGCCGCAGTGGTTTACCGAGAAGTGAAGAAAATCGTTCCGGAAGTCAAAGCCGTTCATATGACGCCGGGCGGAACGTTCCGCCATCACGTTGTCGTATCCATTAAAAAGCGCAGCCAGGAAGAGGCGCGCAATGTGATTCTGGCGCTGCTCTCGCTCGGGATCGGGTTGAAACAGGTCACTATGGTTGACGACGACATCAATGTCTTTGATCCGCTCGAAGTCGAATGGGCGCTGAGCACGCGCATGCAGCCGGACAAAGACATTATCATCATTCCGCGGATCGCCTGCTCTACCCTGGATCCCTCTTGCCCCGCGCCGCGCATCACTGCCGCCTGGGGCATCGACGCCACCGCGCCGATGAAAGAGCGCTGGCGCTTTGAAAAAGTCGAGATCCCCGGCGTCGATAAGGTGAAGTATCTGAAAGGCAAATGAGAAACTTCGATTATCTAGAACCGAAGAGCGTTGCCGAAGCCTGTGCACTGCTCAAACAGCATGGCGGCGAGGCGAAGATCTTCGCCGGCGGAGCGCATCTCACGATTCTTATGAAGCAGGGGCTGTATCAGCCCAAGGCGCTGGTCAACATCAAAAAAATTCCTGAACTCCGCGGCATCAAATACGACGCCGCCGAGGGCCTAACCATCGGCGCGCTGGTGACCCACCGCGAGATCGAAACTTCGGCCCTGGTTAAAGAAAAGTTTCCCGTGCTGTGCGAGGCTGAAAGGGAAGTGGCCAACATCCGGGTGCGCAACATGGGCACGGTGGGCGGTAACCTTGCATCCGGCGAACCGCTGACGGATCTGTCGCAGATTTTTATCGCGCTCGACGCGAGGGCGGAGATCACTGGCCCGGGCGGACAGCGTACGATTCTACTTGAAGAACTATTCGTCGATTTTTACCAGACCAATCTCGCCGATGACGAAATACTGACTCATGTGGTTATCCCGCGGCTTCCGCCCCGCTCGGGTATCGAATACATCCGTTTTTCGAGCAGCTCTGTGGTGGACAAACCGTCTGCGGGAGTTGCGGTCAGAATTTCTTTAGAAACTAACAACGAGCTTTGCCAAATTGTCCGCATCGTGCTCGGCTGCGTCGGCGCAACTCCGGTCAGGGGATTGAAAGCCGAAGCGCTCCTAACCGGGAAGAAAGTCACTCCGGAACTTGCAGAAGAGGCGGGCGCGACGGCTTCTCAGGAGTGCAGTCCGACCAGCGATCTGCGTGGGTCAGAACATTACAAGCGCGCCATCGTGCGCACTTTGGTCAGGCGCGCGGCGGGCAAGGCGTACGAGCGGGCCCTTTGATTTTAGATTGCCGATTTTCGATTTTAGATTAAGGGAAAAGAACAAATGGATAAGAGCTAAGCCAGCCGATATTTCCGTAGAGCAGCCGACGAAGTTTGAGCTGGTGATTAACTTTAAGACCGCCAAGGCGCTTGGTCTGATGATTCCGCCGGCGGTGCTGAAGCGAGCGATAAGGTGATCAAGTGATTTTGATGCAGTGATTTACGAGGAACTCGATGCTTTTAGCGATGTCGTTTACCAACGGGCGGTGCTCTGTCGCTGCCGCCCAATCTCCCAAAAGTTTATGTTCTTTGTTGAAACTTTCATGACTTTCCCATTCCGCTTGGCTCTGGTGTTGAAATGAGGGTGCCGCAGCAACTTAGAAACATAATGGGCTGTTTCCAGGACAGGCACGGTCAATACCACAAGGCAGTAGTTGGCATGACGCAACGGCGCGCGGAAGAAGCCTAAGTCACGCGTGAAAAACGTTATCTGTTTGGTGGCATGCAAAAACCGAAGAATCTCTTGTTGATCATCCCACTCGGGTCGCCCCACTTCAAACCCGATTTGCCGGAAGTGAGTTCGCCGGCGGCGAAGCTGTTCCGCCTGGTCTTCGGGGATGTTGTGGTCCAGAACGATCACGCGGCGGTTTTAGTTCTCGCCACGATTTCTCTGACAATCCCTCGGCGGGTAAGCGCTAACGCCTCCCGCACCCCTTTCGCCGTGATAATGCCGCGATATTGGCGAGCGATGGCCTCAGGAGTATATCCGGCTTCTGTCAATTCAAGCGCATCGGAGACAAGAATTCGCGTGCCTTTAAAGATCAAGCGACCACTGCAAACACGGGTATCGGCCGCCAGATGTTTACCAATCTCTATACGCGCCATAAGCTTTCTTCCTCCTTGGCGAAGTCTATATCAACTACACAATCCGATCAAAGCTCTCCTTCAGTGGTGCTCATGCGGGCGGGTAAGGTGATCAAATGAAAAGACGGAGTGATTGAACAGTGGAGCGATGGAGTGATGGAGTAATGGAGGTTGGACGGAATCGGGATTCGAACCGTTTTCCGCGTTTTGGATTTGAATAGTCCGATGAAGAAAACGATTTCACTCAAAGTAAACGGCGGTGAGCGTAGCGCCGAGGTCGAGCCGCGCACGACGCTGCTTGAACTTGTGCGTGAGCAGTTTTATCTGACCGGAGCCAAGCTTGGTTGCGACATTCAGGTTTGCGGTGCCTGTACGTTACTTCTCGACGGCAAGCCGGTAAGCGCCTGCTCAGTTTTGGCCGTCGATGCGGATGGCTGTGAGATTCTAACCGTCGAAGGCTTGAGCGATAAAGACGGCCTCCATCCGCTGCAGGAAGCCTTCATGGAGTTTGGCGCGCTGCAGTGCGGGTATTGCACTTCTGGCTTTCTTCTCACGGCCAAAGCACTGCTTGACGAGTGTTCGCAGCCTTCGGAGCGACAGATTAAGGATTATTTGGCCGGGAATTTTTGCCGCTGCGGCTGTTATCAGGAGATCGTGCAGGCGATCAAGAACGTGGTGGGAAGCTGAGTCGATGAACATGACAGACCCTTGGCGGCCTTTGCCCATTTGCGGTACGGGCAGGCCCCTGTGCCTGCCCGAAAGGGCAACCACAGGGGGTTGCCCTTACATTGTTTGTTAGATTTCTTATCGCGCCAAGACGCCAAGGCCGCAAAGAATAATGCAGGATAACTCGATGGAAACGACTGAGATCGGAAAATCGGTGCGCCGGTTGGACTACGAAACCAAGGTGACCGGCAAGGCGCTTTACCTGGCGGACATGAACGTCCCCGGCATGTGCCACGGGAAAATTTTACGCAGTCCGCTGCCGCATGCGCGGGTTAAAAAAATAGATACCTCCAAAGCTTT
>WNGH01007650.1_pt1 | contig 20243 bp, 21 predicted proteins | sample 5400631 | NCBI WGS metagenome assembly WNGH01 (sample SAMN13153373, study PRJNA577476) | soil metagenome | isolation source: 115 cm soil or saprolite under Garry oak tree replicate 1 | place: USA:California | collected 2016-06-15
TTGGCCGTGAAAAACACCGCATTCAGCTTCGACAAGTCGCCGGGTTTGACCTGCCGGTGCTCCCACCCGAGGACGACAACCGCGAGCATCACGCCCGCGAAATAGGGCAATCCTAAGCCCGCGCCCTTTCCGAACAGAATCAGCGCGGCAATCGCGGCACCATGCAGCAGCTTCGCGACGATAATGGCCCAACCCTGCCCCATCCGCACCACCACCGACCGCAACCCCTCACTCCGATCGAACGTCTCATCCTGCAGCGCGTAGAAGATGTCGAACCCCGCCACCCAACACATCACCGCCAGCGCGACCACCAGCAGCAGCCACCACGGCTCGCTCCAGGCACCGGTGATCGCGATGTACCCACCGACCGGCGCGATCGCGAGCGCGCCGCCCAGCCAGAGGTGTGTCCAGTCGGTGAAGCGTTTGGTGTAGCTGTAGACCGCGATCCAGACAAGCGCGACCGGCGCGAGCGCCGCGCACAACGGATTCAACGCCCACGCCGCCCACAGAAAGACGACCATCGCGGCGAGCACAGCGGCCCACGCCTGGCTGACCGTCAACCGACCCGCCGGCAGCTCGCGACCTTGCGTGCGCGGGTTTCGGGCGTCGATGCGCCGATCGGCGATGCGATTGAAGCCCATCGCCACGAACCGGGCCGCCGTGAATGCGATGACCACCAGGACGCCCGAACGCCACGTGACCGGCTGGATGTACGACGCGACGATGACGCCGAGCAACGCGAACGGCAGCGCAAAAATCGTGTGCGGGAGCTTGACGAAGTTCACGTAGCGGACGAACAGTGACTCGCCGCCAAACGTCTGGCCTTCGCGGCGGTCAGAGGTCAATCCCCAGGTCCTTCCAGATCTCATCAATGCGCTGCTTCGTCTCGGGGTCCATCACGATCTTGTTCGGCCACTCGCGCCCGAAGCCCTCTTCTTTCCACTTCCGCGTGGCGTCGATTCCCATCTTCGATCCGTACGTGAAGGCGCGGCTGGAATGATCGAGGACGTCGATCGGTCCCATCGTAAAGCGCACGTCGCGCTCGGGGTCGATGTGATTCAGCGCCACCCACCAGGCTTCCTTGGGATCGCGCACGTTCACGTCCTTGTCCACCACGACGATTACCTTGGCGAGCGACATCAGCCCGATGCTCACGAACACCAGATTGTGAAAAATCCCCTCGGCAGGCATGTGGAGGTCCACAATCTCCGGGATCGTGAGCCGCAGCAGCGGCAGGAAGATCCGTTCCGTGGCGTGGCCGAGGAAATAGTCCTCCATCGGCGGGCGGCCGACGATCGTGTGCGGCCAGATCGGATCGTCGCGCAACGTCACCGCAGTCACGTGGACTTTGGGATAGTAATCCGCGAGCGAGTAGAACCCCGTGTGGTCCCCGAACGGACCCTCGAGCACCAGCTCCTCCCCGGGGTCGATGTATCCCTCGATCATGATCTCGGCCTCGGCGGGGACCTCGAGATCGCGGCATAGATGCTCGCGGGGTCCCCTCCCAGCGCAATCGCGACCGGCATCGTTTCGCCGCGCTCGGCCATCGTGCGCCAGTGCGCCGCGCCGACTTTGTGACGTTGCCAGTGCATCGCCAGCGTGTTCTCGCTCAGCACTTGGACCCGGTACATGCCGACGTTGCGGACACCGGACGCCGGATCACGCGTAATGACTCCGCCGAGGGTGATATACGGCCCGCCGTCTTCGGGCCAGCAGATCGGCACGGGAAAGTGCGTGAGGTCGACGTCTGAATCCTTGAGAACGGTATTCTGGCTGGCGGGGCGACTGACGGTCTTGGGCGGAAACTTCGCGACTTCGGCGAGCCGCGGCAGCATCGCGAGCTTGCCCAGCAAGCCTTCGGGCACCTTCATCGCGAGCAGCTCGGCGATGCGCGCGCCGACATGGTCGAGGCACTCAACGCCGAGCGCCAGCGACATACGCTTCTCCGAGCCGAACAAGTTGACCGCGACGGGATATCGCGACTTGCCGCCGCTGGGGAGGGTCGGCTGCGTGAAGAGCAGCGCCGGCCCGCCGCCGGGCGATTTCATGCAACGGTCGGCGATTTCAGTGATTTCCTTATCGACCGACACGGGACGGGTGACGCGCGTGAGATCGCCCGATTTGTCGATCGCGCTGACGAACTCCCGAAGATTATCGAGTGCCATGGTGGACGGCGCAGATGCCGCCGGTCAGGCGCTCGAATCCCACGCGCGAAAACCCCGCCGCCACCATGTGCTGCGACAGCGCCTCGGGTTCCGGAAACGCGAGCACCGACTCTGGCAGGTAGGTATAGGCGTCTCTATGTTTCGACACGAGCCGGCCGATGGCGGGGAGAATCCGGCGAAAATAGAAGAGGTAGATCGCGCGCAGCAGCGCCCACCGGGGCGTCGCGAATTCCAGGATCACGAATCGCGCCCCCGGTTTGAGCACGCGGGCCGCTTCGCTCAAAGCCCTGTCGAGGTCGGCAACGTTGCGTACGCCAAATCCCACCAGGGCGCCGTCAAACCGCGCCGCTGGAAACGGCAGCGCCAGCGCGTCGGCGGCCACCGGAACGGTCCGCGGCGCCTTGTCCTTGCCGAGCGCGAGCATCGGCAGCACGAAATCGGCGCCGATCACGCGGCCGCGAAAGCCGTCGCGCCGCGCCAGTTCCGCCGCTAGATCGAGCGTGCCGGCACAGAGATCGAGATAGGTGCCGTCGGGTTTCGCTTCCCACCCGAGCCGCGCGACGGCGGTGCGGCGCCAGGACCGATCCACGTTGAGGCTCAGCAGGTGGTTCAGGAAATCGTAGCGCGGGGCAATCGCCGTGAACATGCCACGGACGTAGGCTGGAGAACGACCCATAGGCGCGAAAGATAGGCCGGACCACCTGAGCGACGCCAGCGATCAGCAGGTCGTCGCGTGGGCAAAACAGGGACATGACGCGGCGTTCCGCGAGCTGGTCCGTCGCTACGAACGGCCGGTGTTTTCGCTTCTCTATCGCATGGTGCGCGATCGCACACTGGCGGAGGATCTCGCGCAGGAAACGTTCATCAAGGTCCTGAACGGCATCAAATCGTATCGGCCCGAATTCAAGTTCTCGTCCTGGATTTTCAAAATCGCGAACAACGCGGCGATCGATCATCTGCGCCGGAAGAACATCGACACGCTGTCGCTCGACGGCGCGCCCAGCGCCGAGACGCCGGAGCAGGTGCGCGCGACGTCGCTGCAGCTCGGCGACCGCGCGGAGAGCCCGCTGGCTGAAGTCGAGAACCGTGAGCTGGGCACGGCAATCGAGCGGGCGATCGCCCGGCTGCGGCCGGAGTACCGGTCGTGCATTTTGCTACGTCACGTCGAGGGGTATTCCTACGAGGAGATCGCGGACACGCTGGATCTGCCCCTGGGGACCGTCAAAACTTATATCCACCGGGCCCGTAATGAATTGCGCGGTTATCTGGAAGATCGCCGGGACTGAAACCAGGGCCGAAACCGGGCCGTAGGACACCCAATGACTGACATCTCCATGCATCTCACTACCGACGAAATCGAGCTCTGGGCGCAGGGTCTCCTTCCCGCTGCCCGGGCCGTGCACCTTGCTGATTGCTCCCTCTGCCGGACCGAAGCCGAACGGGAGCGCAAGGTTATTCTCGAATTGGTTCAGCTTCCGAAGTTTGCGCCGAGCGCTGGCTTCGCCGATCGGGTGATGGCGCATGTGAAGGTGCCGACGCCATCGGGAGATTGGACGGCGTAATTCAGTAGGTCGTGCGGATGCAGTAGGGGCGCAGCATGCTGCGCCCCTACGTATTTTACGCCCGCACCTGCGCTCCCACACCAACACCCAACATCCTCATCGCGTTGCCGTCCCGCACGGCAATCTCAACCGTACCTCCGGAACCCGTAAACGCTACCAGCGCTCCCGATGCGACGTCCGCGAACGTGCGGCGCAGGGGACCCACGTCTACTCCCGCGACACGAATGCTCGCTCCCGGCTTCAAGGCGCTTGGGGAAATATTGGAGACGAGCGTGCCGAAGCGATCGACGTGGAGCACTTCACCCACGACCGCGTCTCCGTCGGTCTTGGGGATCGGTAACGGCGCGTAGAGCGGATCGGTAATCGCCGTGCCCAGCGACTCGAATGGTCCGCCCGTCGCCAGCACGCCCGCGGCGGGCGCAAAGACGTCGCGGCCATGGAACGTCGGCGCTGCTTCAGGGACCACGGGAATCGAGACGAAGTTCGCGTTCAGGGACAAGAACGAGAGCAGCCCGTTGTCCGGGGCGAGGAAGTATCGACCAAATCGCGTCGCCCCGAGCACGCGCCTGTCGGTGCCAACACCAGCATCAACCACCGCAACGTAAATCGTGCCCTCAGGAAAGAACATCCAGGTCCGGCTGAGAATGTACTGTGCGGCGCGCACGTCACCGGGCGACACTTCATGGGTGATATCGACCAGTGTCGCCTTCGGAGCATACGTCGAGAGCACGCCCTTCATCTCAGCGACGTAGCTGTCGGCGGTGCCGAAGTCAGTAAGCAGCGTGACGATCGTCATGGCTCAGACCCTGACGGTACGCCACCGTCCGCCCTTCCAGAAGAGGATCATGGCGATCCCGCGTGAGATCGCGGTGATACTCAACGCGAGCCAGATACCGAGCAAGCCGATCGCGCGCGACCACCAGGCCGCGAGGGGAATCCGCATGGCGGTTAATGTCGTGCTCACGATCTGTGGCCAGAACGTATAACCCGCCCCTGCCAACGCGCCTTCGAGAATCAGCTCAAAGCTCTGCCCGATCTGCGCGAACGAGATCACCCGCAAGTAGAGCACGCCATCCTTGATCACCTGCGCATCGTGCGTGAACAGTGCCACGAGGCGCTCGGGAATAAGCAGAAACGCGACGGCCGTCGTTACGGTGACCACGAGGCAATAACCGACGGTCAGTCGTACCGCCTCCCGCGCCCGGGCTTCCTGCCTTGCGCCAAGATTCTGGCCTACGAGGGCGCTGGCGGCCAACGCGAAACCGCTGATCGCGATAAAGCCGAGCCCTTCCATCTTATGGCCCACGCCCAGGGCGGCGAGCGCGGGCGTGCCGAAACGTGACGTAAACCGCGTGAGCCACATATAGATGATCGACAGGAGGACGCCGGCTAACGACAAAGGCGCGCCGATGCGTACGATCGTTGGGATAGCGCGCCAGTCAGGCGCCGCGAACCGGACGAGGCCGCGCCGCAGCGCGATGACCGATCCGAGCAGGAACCCGCCGCCGCGCACCATCACCGACGCCAGCGCCGCACCCTCGACGCCGAGCCGTGGGAACGGGCCCACGCCGACGATCAGCAGCGGATCGAGCACGATGGAGACGGCCACGGAGCCCGCGAGCATCATGAACGGTGTTCGCGTATCACCCGAGGCACGGAACGTGGCCTCGATGGCGAAAAATCCAAACACGAGCGGCGCCCCGAGCAGCCAGGTCGAGAGATACGCGTGGCCGAGCGTGCCGACGTCGGCCGGCACCTTCATGACGCGAAACATCGTGCCCGCCACCGCCCAACCCACGATGCTGACCACCAGACCCACGAGCAATGCATAGACCACCGCGGCCGCCGCGACCCGCGCCGCGCGTTCCGGGTATCCCTCGCCGTGCCGTCGCGCGGCGACCGCGATCAATCCGATCTCGACCATCTCGCCGAGACTGAGCGCGACCCAGATGTAGAACCCCGCCGTCGAGACCGCCGCGAGCGCCGCCGGTCCAATGAGACGGCCCACCCAGATGCTGTCGATCAGATTGAAGGAGAAATGGCACGCCATCATTGCGACGGCGGGTGCGGCGAGCCGCAAGACGACCGATCGCAGCGGGCCGGTCGTGAGTGAACCGGCCCGGGGAGGTGGGGCTGAGGCTATGTCCGGGGGATTAGCGGCCGTAGCGTGCTACCAGCACGAGCGCGTCATCGTTGCCCTTCACGTGGCGGGTGATGACGAAGTCGGCGATCTCCTGCGGACTATTGGAGAGCACGAGCGACTCGGCAAATCCATCCTTGATGCCGTCGGAGAAGAGAATGACGGTGTCGCCGAGGGCCAGCGGCACGGACCGCGTCGTGGGATGCGCCGGCTCGGCACCGATGAATCCCGCGCTTGGCACGAGGGAGACACGCGAGGGACGATTGCCGAGATCGGCGCGCAACAGGATACCGCTGACGTTGCCGACGCCCAGCCACGCCATCGTCGCCGCCTGCGGATCGAGATACGCCAGTCCGAGCACGACGCCGCGCAGCCCCACCAACGCCTCGTGGCAGCGGCGCACCAGGTCTATGAGCGGCTCGCGCGCGTAGCGGTCGACCGCGGCGACGGCGGCGTGCGCGGCCGACGCGGCTTCCTGGCCGTGCCCCAGCCCGTCCGCGACCGCGATGAGCGTCCCCTTCCCCACACGCTTGATGAGACACAGGTCGCCCGATTCCGTCTGCCCCGGCAGCGGCAGCGTGGCGAACGCCGTGTCGATTTTCAAATGGCCCGCCGCCACTTTGTCATGGTGATCGTCGTGCCGCGTCCCACCACCGAATCGACGTCGAACTCGTCCATGAGCCGCTTGGCGCCGGGCAGCCCGGCGCCGACGCCGTGCGACGTGGAGTAGCCGTACTGCATGGCGCGCTCGATGTCCGGAATCCCGGGACCCTGATCGATCGCGACGACGAAGACGCCCTGGCGATCACCGTTCTGGACGAGACTGAGGATGATCTCGCCCTTCTTGGCGTACATCAGGATGTTGCGGGCGATTTCGGAAATCGCGGCGGCAATGACGGTCTGCTCGCCGCTCGAGAATCCCGCGACGGCGGCTAATGCGCGGCCTTGTTGTCGGGCTTCAACGACATCGACGTCCGCCGCAATTGGCAGGCGCAGCTCTTCACCCACGGCCACTCGGCTTCTTTGGTTTTGTTTCGAGGAAGCGCTCCTGCGTGCGGTGATTGAGGAACGCCAGCCCCTCCTCGAGATCGAGAACGGTCGCGACGCCTTTCAGCGTCAGGCCGAGCTGCACCATGGCGAACGCCACGTCGGGCTGGATGCCGACGATGACCGTCTCGGCGCCGCGTAAGCGCGCCGTGACGTCGACGATCACGCCGCGGCAGCGCGACCGCCCGACCTGGGCGATCAGCGCTTCACGAAGATGGGATAGGTCGGCGTCAGTAAGGGCGGACTGAATCGAGGCAATGAGGTATTGCCCCTGCCGCAGAATCGGTACTTCCACGGCGTCCTCCCGCTAGCGTGTAGATTCTGGGGCGATTTCGCGGACCTGCGTTGTCGGCACGGCGCGATCGGCGAGCAACCGCTCCGCCTCTTCGATACCTCCCTGCAGGTCACCGACCGTGGCCATTTCGCTCAGGTCCACGCCAATCGTCACCAGGGTCTGCGCGATTTCCGGCGACAGGCCCGTCACGATCACGGTGGCGCCCAGCAGGCGCGACGCTTCGACCGTCTGCACCAGGTGGTTCGCGACACCGGAGTCCATCGCCGCCACACCGGTCACGTCGATCACGACGACCTTGGCGCGGTTGGCCCGAATCGCACGCAATAGCTGTTCGGTCAACTGCCTGGCGCGCTGCGGATCGATGACGCCGATGATGGGCAGAATGAGGAGCCGCTCACGCACCTGGAGCACCGGCGTGGACAGCTCCCGGATCGCTTCCTGTTGCTGCCGGATGATGCGCTCGCGCTCCTCCACGAATCCGACGGCCACCGTGTTCGCGATGCGGTTCGCTGCGGGCTCGTAACTGTCGAGAATCCGGTTCAGTTTTTCGACGTTGTCTTGGTATTTCGTGAACAGCGAGCGGGCGAGTACGTCGCGGAGTAACAGCACGATGCCGACGACTTCGTCGGTTTCGACGCCTCGCGGAATGATGCGCTCCGAGAGGCGCCGCGAGTACGCTTGCAGCGCTTCGAAGGTGCCGGTCTCGAGGGCTTCCACGTAGTTGTCGTAGACCGCAGTCGCTTCGGCGAAGATTTCCTCTTCCGTCATCGCCGTCAGCAGCTCGGCGCGCGTGATACGCCGGGCCCATTCCTCACGCAGCTGCGTGCGATTCTGCCGCAGGTGCGCGACCAGCTCGCGCAGCAGCCCCGCGGACGATTCGGTCAGCGCTGCCTGGGGATCCGACGCGCGCGTCGAGACGCTCATGCTTTTCTTGGTGTCCATGGCTCAAAACCTATGGGTGGCCGGTTAGGGAGCAAGCCCTGCAGCCCTGGCCTTGCGGCGTTCCTTGGTCTCGTATAACGCGACATCGGCTGCGTTTAGGAGTGCCTCGACGGTCTCACCGTGGCCGGGGTACACTGCTACCCCCACGCTGATCGACAAGTTCGGCTTTTCGGCATCCGTGGCCAGCCGGTCCGCCACACCTCGGGCCACGTGCCAGGCGGCGGCTTCGCCCGTCTCGGGCAGAATCAGGGCGAATTCGTCGCCGCCGAAGCGGGCCGCCGTGTCTGTCGCGCGGCACGAGCCAAGCAGTGCCTCGGCCACGCGGCGGATCGCCATGCTCCCGGCCAGGTGGCCATGGCGATCGTTGATTTGCTTCAAGCCGTCCAGGTCGAGCAACACCACCGCCATCGGCTGGCCGGTACGCCGGGAGCGGCGGATCTCGGCCTCGAGCGCCTGAGTCAGCTGGCGGTGATTGGCGAGCCCGGTCAACGCATCGGTGACGGCAAGCTCGCGCCACGTGCCCTGCAGCTCGCGCTGCACAGCGACGACCGCGGCCAGCACGAGACTCGTTGCGGCGGTGATGCCCGTCCAGACCTGGAGCAGCACGAGCCGTTCGTTCGCGGCATAGGCGGAGAACGGACCCACCCCCTGCAGCGTGCGCCCGATGGCGATCGCCGAAACAATGAGCATGGCGCTCGCCGCTTCGCGCGGGCTGAAGCGGAAGGCGACCCAGATCAGCACCGGCCACAGCAACACGGTAACCGGATAATGGCGTGAGGGAAACAGACCCCCGAACATCGCGAACGTCACGAGGGCGGTCACGGCAGCGACCACGAGTGCTTCCAAGAACTCCGCGCGATTCCAGCGGGGGGCCGGCTTGACCCCGATCCACAGAATCAGCGCGGGCGCGATGACGATGTCGCCCACCGCGTCGCCCAGCCACCACGTGAGCCAGACGCGTGGCGCATCGGTCCACGACATCAGGCCGCCAACCGCCAGCGAGGTCACTCCGATCGCGATGTCGCGGACGCGATCGAAGACGCGCCCGCCCCGCGCGAACCGGTTGACGAGGTAGGAGCCGAGCAGTCCCTCGGCGGTATTGCCGATCGCGATCCCGATCGACGGCAGCACGGCGCCGGTGGTCGTGACGTTCGCGAGGAACGCGGCGCCGAGAATCGCCGGCCACACGCGGTACCCGAGCAGGACGAAGCCAGCCAGGGCGATGCCGGCCGGCGGCCAGACCGTGGTGACGCTGCTGTTGATGTAGGCGAATCGCAACCCGAGTTTCGCGGCGAAGAAATAGACCGTGGCCAGGCCGAACAGCAGGAGCACACGGCGTACTGATTGATTCATCCGGTCTAAGCCAAAAGAGGGATTCGCCACCCCTCAAACCTCGCTCCCGCGATGGCTGCCACTGGTCCCTGGCGCCAAATACCTTACGTCTGAAGAGGGAGGTGGAGTGTGCCCTGGACCATTCGCCTCGGCGAGCGTCGCGCGGGCGCGACGCCCGGAGCAGCCACGTACATTCGCGTGCTGGTCGTCGAAGACAACCGAGTGATCCGCGACGTGTTGCTCGACGCCGGTGTCGCGAACGGCGACAGCGCCTTCATCATGAAGGCGATTTGCTCCCTTACAAGCGCTGGAGGCGTCGCGCCCCCGGCCGGTACGGTTCGGCTCACGAAGCGGGAGCAAGAGATCAAAGAGCTGATCGCGGCGGGATTGGGCAACAAAGAGATCGCACAGCGGCTCAACATCGCGACAAACACCGTGAAGAGTCACATCCACAACATGCTCGGCAAGCTCGCCGCGCTCACGCCCACCCTGCCCCCCCTGCCCCCCCTGCGCCCCTCGCCCGCCGATGGGCGACGGGACAATCACGGCCGGCGCGCCACCAGCCGGCGCTCCTATCGTTTCCGCCGCTGAGGTCTTACCAGAGGGTGACACCTCTTGCAAGAATCGTTGAAACACAGGATTGTGTGGATAGCGCGCGGCCAGTCCTTCCACGTAACCGCGCGCCTCCCGCTCGAGGACGGCACGACCCGCCGGATCGCGCGCGGCTTCGCGCATCAACGCCGCGGCGAGCACCCAGGTACCCTCGACCTGCGCCAGATCACCGTCGTGCGCGGCGCGACGCATGTACCGGATTCCCCGTTCGGCGTTGCCGCCCCCCAAGCCGATGAGGCGCGCGAAGAAGCGTGCAAAGGCTCCGGTTCGCGCGAGCCCGTAGTCGTACACGCCCAACCCCAGGTAACAGTCACCACACGTAGAATCCGCAGCCAGTAGGCGACGATAGATATCGCGCATCGCCTTCGCGTCTTTGGCCGCACTATAGCCATGCCCGTGTTCTTCGCGTTGGCGCGCGCGATAGCCGAGGGCGGTCGCGAGCCAGAAATCTCCCGGCTTGCCGGCCCCGCGCGCGCGCGCGAGCGCGGCGCCCAGGAGCGAATCGATGCGTTGGAGCTCGAAGTCGGCGGAGTCCTTGGCGGACGCCCACCAGATGTACGCGCCGGCCTGGAACACGAGCGGCGCCGGATTCGTGGTATCGCGCGCCGCCAGCTCAGCGAAGTAGCTCGCGGCGCCAGCAAAGTCCCCGCTGTAGAGCGTGTCCAATCCCGCGCGCAACGCGCGCAGCGCCTCGGGGTTTGAATCCCGCGTGTTGGAAGAGCCCGGAAGAGCGAGAGCGCTCTGAAGCAGCAGCGCGACCGCGACGAGCGTCGGCACGTCAGCGAGGCACGGCGGCCAGCCCGGCCGTGCGCGCGCTGACAGTCCGCGCCAGCTCTCGCAACGCCACGCCGGCCGGGGACTCGGGCTGTCTCACGACGATCGGCTCGCCGCGATCGGCGAGCTCCGCCATGCCCGCCTGCAGCGGAATCTGCCCCAGCAACGGGACGCCGAGCTCCGCCGCCAGCCGGCTGCCGCCGCCCGCCAGGAAGATTTCCGACCGCTGGTGACAATCGGGGCAGACGAAATAGCTCATGTTCTCGACGATTCCAACCACACTCACCCCGACCCGCTCGAACATTTTCGCGCCGCGGAGCGAATCGCCGACCGCCATCTCTTGCGGCGTGGTCACGATGATCGCGCCGTGCAGGCGCACAATCTGGGTGAGCGAGAGCTGCGCGTCACCGGTGCCGGGCGGGAGATCGACCAGAAAGTAGTCCAGCTCCCCCCAGGCCACGTCGCGAATGAATTGCGTGATGATCTTCATGATGATGGGCCCGCGCCAGATCGCGGGCGCGTCACGCTCCACGATGAACCCGAGGGACATGAGCTTCACGCCGTGCGCCTCGAGCGGCTGGATCTTGCCGCCTTGGACTTCGGGCTTGGCATTTGCGCCGAACATGCGCGGGATGTTGGGCCCGTAGATATCGGCGTCCATAAGGGCCACGCGGTGCCCGTCGCGCGCCAGCGCGGCGGCGAGATTTGCCGCCACGGTGGACTTGCCGACCCCGCCCTTGCCGCTCGAGATCGCCAGCACCTTGCCGAGGGACGGCATCTCGTCGGGCGTGGGCGGAGGGGGGGGCGTCGGAGCGGCGGGGCGGGCGGACGGTCCGTCTGCGGGGGCCTGGCGTCCCCCAGCCCCGGCCGAGTCTACGACGTTCATCTGCACGCCACTCACGCCCGGCACGGCCGCGGCGGCTTTGCGCGCTTGCCGCGCTAACGAGCCGGGATCCTCTCTGGTGAGCACGAACGTGAACGTAACGGCCCCGGAGGGATCGATTGTGACATCGCGCACCATTCCGGCGGACACGATGTCACGCCCGTGGCGCGGGTTGGTGACTGCGGCTAGCGCCTGCTCGACCTGGGCCTTGAGATCGGTCGTGCTCACGAGGTTTGGCTCCCCCCCCCGTTTGTGAGAAAACGGCGGGCCGCGTTCAGTACCTGCTCTTCGACATCAGCCATCGTGCCCGGCAGCGACGCACCCGCCGCGCGGAGGTGACCACCGCCGCCGAACTGGTGTGCCAGTGCCGCGACGTCCACCGCGCCCATCGAGCGGAACGAGACCTTGATGCGGCCGTTGCCGATATGCCGGAACAGTAACGCCATCCGGACGCCCGCGATCGAGCGGGGAAATTCCACGATGCCATCGAGATCATCGGGCGTCACGTCGTGACGGCGCAACGCGTCGGCGGGCACGCTGACCCACGCCAAGCCGACGTCGGGCTCCACGACCAGCGTCTGCAGCACTTCGGCGAGCAGGCGCACGCGCCCTTCCGGCGCGCTGGCGTATACCGACGCATAGATCGCCTCGGGATCGACGCCGCGCTCGAGCAGCGCGGCCGCGACGCGCAGCGCGCGAGCGGTGGTATTCGAGAACCGGAATCCACCGGTATCGGTCAGCAATCCGACGTACAGCGCTTGCGCGACTTCGGGCGTGAGCGGCCATTCCGCTACCGAGGCGAGATCGAACACCAGCTCGGCCGTGGCGGTGGCGTCGGGTGCTATGAGGGAGGGCCCGGCCGGCAGCTTGACCGGGCTGACGTGATGATCGATGCACACGAACGGCGGCTGCCGCTTGCTGATGACGGAGGCCAGACTGCCCAGCCGGCTGAGGTCGCCGATGTCAAGGGATGCGACGACGTCGGCGCGCTCGATCTCACGCGCCGCGCGGTCGCTCGCATCTGCTCCTGCGGGAATCAGGAACTGAAAGCGATCGGGAATGGCGGTGGGATTGGCGATACTGACCGAAATCCCGCGGTCGCGCAGCAGGTACCACAGCCCGATTTCGCTCCCGATTCCATCACCGTCGGCGTTCACGTGCGTCGTCAGCACGACGTGTCGGGCGCTAGTGAGCGCGGCCGCCACGTCGCGCGCCGCCTGCGCGCGGGCGGGCGGAACGGGAACGCCGTTCGAATTCATCTTGAAAAGATAATCGCCTTCTCCTCGCGGCCTGCCGTAACCAGACCTTTGATCTAACTCTTTTGGTCGGGTTACGGCAGGCGCGAGTGCGCTACTGGCGACGTGGCGGGACCGGAGGGGTGGGGGCCCCCGGGGCCTGCGCGCGACCGCCGGTACTTCCCGCCGCCAACCGCGAGTGGCGCACACCGTAGAGGAAGTACACGAAGAGACCGATCACGAACCAGATGCCCAGCCGTGCCCACGTGCGGCCGCTCAGGCTCACCATCAGGTAGAGCGCAGACAACGCTCCCAGCGGCGCGACCAGCCACACCGCCGGCGTTCGGAACACACGCGGCAGGTTAGGCTCGCGCTGCCGGAGGACGAGAATCCCGACCGACACGATTACGAAGGCGAGTAGCGTCCCGATCGACACGAGGCTCGCGGCGTCACGGATCGGCAGAATCGCCGAGAAAAACGCCACCACAACGCCGGTCACGATCGACGTGATGTACGGCGTCTGGAATCTCGGGTGGACCCTGTTTATGAACGGGGGCAGCAGGCCGTCGCGCGACATCGAGTAGAAGACACGGGACTGCCCGAGCAGCATGACCAGAATCACGGATGAAAGTCCCGCGATGGCTCCGAGCTTGATCAACGTTGCCATCCAGCCCAGACCGGCGCGATCGGCAGCGACGGCGATCGGATCCGGCACGTTGAGATCGCGGAACGGCACGACGCCGGTCGCGATTCCGGACACAAGGATGTACAGCACCGTGCAGATCAGCAGCGATCCGATGATGCCGATCGGCATGTCGTGCTGAGGATTCTTCGCTTCTTGGGCGGCCGTGCTGACGGCGTCAAATCCGATGTAGGCAAAGAACACGATTCCGGCGCCCGCCATGACGCCGTTCCACCCGAACTTGCTACCGCCCTCCGACGGCGGGATGAACGGGTGCCAGTTCGCGGTGTTGATCGCGTGCGCCGCTGCAATGATGAAGAGAATGACCACCGCTCCCTTGATGAACACGATGACGTTATTGACGTTCGCCGACTCTTTGATCCCGATCACCAGCAGCGTGGTCACGATGGCGATGATGATGACGGCAGGCAGATTGAAGACGGCGGTCACTTGCGTACCGTCCGCGCAGGCGGCGAGGGTGCCGCGGGCCGCCGACCATGCACACGGCAGGTTGATCCCGACGTCGTGCAGGAACGACACCACGTAACCCGACCACCCGATCGCGACGGTCACGGCGCCGAGTGCATACTCGAGTACCAGATCCCAGCCGATGACCCACGCGACAAACTCTCCCAATGTCGCGTAGCCGTAGGTGTAGGCACTTCCGGCCATCGGCACGAGCGAGGCGAACTCCGAATAGCAGAGCGCGGCGAAGATGGAGGCTACGCCGGCAAGCGCGAAGGACAGCACGACCGCCGGACCGGAGTTCAACGCGGCGACCGTTCCGGTGAGCACAAAGATGCCGGTTCCGATGATCGCGCCGATGCCCAGCAGCGTGAGGTTCAACGCCCCCAGGGCTCGCTTGAGGCTGTGATCGCTGAGCGCTTCCGTCTGCAAGTCGGTGACGCTTTTCCGGCGAAACAGATTCATGCGAACTCCGTTCGAAAGGTGACGATTCGACGGCGGGGACCGCCCCAAGGTTCGCCGGGGCCGGCGATCTGTCAATAGAGGAAGGCGGTCAGTAGGAAAGTCTTACACGCACCGTCCAGGAATGGGGGAGCGGGACCGTGGCGAAGTCGCCGACCATCATCGGCGTCCCCGCGCTCCGGCCGAAGCTGCCCGTTTCCGGATCGGCCCCGGAGTAGCTGGTCCAGGTCGCCAGGTCGCGGCCACCGAACATGAAGCTGGCCGCGCGCGCGCCGAAATGCGCCGCGAGACGCTCGGGAACGTCGAATACGATGGCGAGCTCGCGCAGCTTCAGGTAGTCGGCATTCTCGAAGTAGGCTGGCGGGTCGGTGTACGCGGCGATGGCATTGGCCTGCCGCGAAAGCGGCGTCGTGGGATCGTAGCGATCGCGGCAGACGGCATACCCGCACCGCAGCTGCGCGGTCTGATTGAATAGGGTCTGCCCCGCGCGATAGTCGAGCGTGGCCGAGACATGCCACCGCTGTCCCACCCGCCACGACGAAGTCAACACCGCGCCTTGCGTCGGATAAGGCGTTCCCACCCAGACCTGTGACGTCGCGTACGAGATCTCGTTTGCCCCGATAATTCCGTCGCTGTTGCTGTCAGCAAACGCGATCGGCCAGGCCCAGTACCCGCCGGCGGGGTAGCCGGCCAGCTCGCGCTGCCCGGTATAGCCGATACCGCTCACCGCGATGGTGGTTGGACTGCCCCGGACGATACGATTCCGGTTTCCCCACAGCGAGAGCTGCGTCGTCCATCCCCAGCCCGGCCGATCGATCAAGTTTGCCGACAGTGCGGCGGTCACGCCGCGATTTCTGATGACCGCGCCCGGGGCGTAGACGAATGACGGGCCGCCGCTCGGGAGCGAGACGCCGAAGTACTGAAGAGCCTGCGACCGCAGATCGTAGAACGACACGTTCGCGTGCCACCGACCCGACAGTCCGGCGGCATCCGCGCCAACCTGCCACTCACGCGTGCGATCGGGCTTGAGTGGCGCGGGTGTGGGCTGGAATGGCGCGACAAACACGACCTGGAGATTCTGCGGAAAGGCGTGACTCGCCTTTCCATAGGCGCCACGAATCGCCAGCCTGCTGAGCGCGCCTGGCCGCTCGGTTCTGAGGATCCAGTCGACGGCGAGACTGGGGTTCGTCTGATCTCCTGGGGAATACTCGTGGAGATCGTCATGGCGCAGCGTGCCGGTCACGAAGAACCGGTCGCGAATGCCCACCCGCTCGACGCCGTATACGCTGAACCAGCGCCGGTGCAGCCGCGACTGTTGCGACGTATACCCGCCACCGGACCCCTGAAAGAATGCCGCATTCTCACGGTTCTGCAGGCGCTCGACTCCAATGGCCGAGGTGAGCCGCATCCCGCTGGAGATCCGATTCGCCGCCGTCAGTTTCAGCGCGAACGTCCGGTCTCGCACGACACGATCGCCGGTGGTCAGGAGCGTGGACACGAGGTTCCGCTCGTGTTGCCCGATGTCATCGATTCCGAACGTCCCCTGGATCGCGAGCCAGCGCAGAGGCGTGGCGAGGATCTGCACATTGGCGAGGGTGCGATCGAGCTTCTGCGTCCCCGGACTCTGAAACGCCTGACCCCAGCTGAACCCGGTCGAGTCGCTCGGCCCCATCAGCGCGGCCAGCACGGGCTCGTAGATGGGAAGCCGCAGGTTGCTGGAAATCTGCGTCGCGCTCGTGCCGATTTCGACGTCGCGCCAGGGATGCAGCGTGGCGCCTCCGCCGACATTCCAGCGGTGGTAATCGTCGGACCACGTCACGGCTGGGACGTCGTAGGCGGCCGCGTCGGCGTCGAGATTGCCGGACAGCCGGAACGCACCCCAGCGCGGTCCGCCGGCGGCACTCAGGCTGAGCTGCCGGCGCGGCGCGGCACCGAACGGATTCCGGGCGACCAGCGGATTGAACGACTGCAGGCCGTCCTGCACGCATTGCCCCGCGGCCTGGACCACGAGGCTACACCTGCCGGTCCGCAGCAGACTGTCGGGGTTATCGAGATCGACGCCGCCATAGTTCGCCGGCCAGCGCTCGGGAATAGCTCGCATGGCGCCCTCGGCAAACCCCTGGACGCGGATCGCGCCGGTGCGCGCGGCTTTGGAGTGGATGAGGATGACGCCCGCCGCGGCCCCGGGGCCGTAAATCGCCGTCGCGGCCGGTCCCTCGAGCACCTCGATCGACTGCACGTCTTCGATCGGGATATCGTCGAGACGTGAGGGGCCGGGGCCTCCGACGGTAAGCTGCGAGTCGTCCTCGTGTGCGTCGATGCGGATGCCGTCGAGCAGGATCAGCGGCGGGAGATCGGAAATGAGGGAGCGGACTCCCGCAAAGCGGACCTGCGAGCCGCCACCGTTCAAGCCGCCGCCGGGAATCACGAGCAGGCCCGGCACCTGGCTCGTGAGCACGTCGCTGAGCGTGCGCGCCGCGCCGTTTTTGGTCAGCGCGTCGACGTCGATGGTATAGCGGTCGGAGAGAGGGGCGAACGCAGGCGGCGGATACGAGCTGTCAGCCTGCTGTTGCGCAAGCAGCAGCCCCGGTGCGGCCAGCAGCACGACGAGACTACAGACTGTAGTTCGGGGCTTCTCGCGTGATGACGACGTCGTGTGGATGAGATTCACGCAGCCCCGCGGTCGTGATCCGGATGAATTCGGTTTCCGTGCGCAGCGCAGCCATATCACATACCCCGCAATACCCCATTCCGCTCCGCAGCCCCCCGACCATCTGGAAGATCACGTCGGCCACCGGACCCCGGTACGGCACCCGTCCTTCGATTCCCTCGGGCACCAGCTTCTGCAGCGAGACCTCGCCCTCTTGGAAATAGCGATCCGCCGAGCCCTCTTCCATCGCGGACAGACTGCCCATGCCGCGGATCACCTTGAAGCGCCGTCCTTCGAGGAGGAACGATTCGCCGGGGCTCTCTTCCGTCCCCGCCAGCATCGAGCCCATCATCACGCTCGCGGCGCCGGCCGCCAGCGCCTTCACCGCATCGCCAGAGTACTTGATCCCGCCGTCGGCGATGACCGGGATGTCTCCGGCCCCGCGGACGGCGTCGACGATGGCTGTGATCTGCGGCACCCCGATGCCGGTGACGACGCGCGTCGTACAAATCGATCCCGGTCCGACGCCCACCTTGACGGCGTCCACGCCGCGCTCGACGAGTGCGCGCGCCCCTGATTCGGTCGCGATGTTGCCCGCGACGAGCTGTGCATCGGGAAACGCTTCGCGCAAACAGGCGACCGTGTCGAGCACGCCCTGGCTGTGCCCGTGCGCGGAATCCACGACGATGACGTCGCAACCGGCGTCGCGCAGCGCCTGAGCGCGCGCGCGCGCGTCCGGCGCCCCACCGACGGCTGCGGCGACGCGCAGCCGGCCGTGCTGATCCTTGTTGGCGGCGGGGTACTGCCGCCGCTTGAAAATGTCCTTGATGGTGATGAGGCCCTTCAATAATCCCTGCTTGTCCACGACGGGCAGCTTTTCGATCCGGTGCTTCGCGAGCAGGCGCTCCGCGTCATCGAGCGTCGTGCCGACCGGTGCCGTGATCAGCTTTTCCTTCGTCATGACGTCGCGAATCGGCCGGTCGAGCTCGCGCTCGAACTGGAGATCGCGATTCGTGATGATGCCGACCAGCTTCCCTGCTCCATCGACGATCGGCACCCCTGAGATCTTGAAGCGCATCATCAACTGTTGCGCTTCGCGCAGCGGGCGGTCCGGTCCCAGCGTGATCGGGTTCATGATCATGCCCGATTCGCTGCGCTTGACGCGGTCCACCTCGGCCGCCTGGCGGTCGACCGGCATGTTCTTATGGATTACGCCGATCCCGCCCAGACGCGCCATGGCCATCGCCATCTCCGCCTCGGTCACGGTATCCATTGCGGCGGAGACGATCGGAATGTTGAGCGGTATCGCGCGAGTGAAGCGGCTGGCGACCTGGACGTTGCGGGGATGCACCGTCGAATGACGGGGCACGAGCAGGACGTCGTCAAACGTGAGGGCGACGTCGGGTCGGAAGGTTCCCATGGCGGAAGTTACTGGGACGTCTTGGTTTCCTCAACCGGTTGTTCGGGTTGGTTCTTGCGCGTCGCCTCCTCGACCGCGGCCTTCCCCGCCGCCGCGAGGCCTTCAAAGAACTTCCCGGCCTTCCCCACGGCGTCCATCGTCCCCCGAATGATGGTGACGGGCACCCGGCCGGCGCGCATTGTGTCCTCGAGCGTCTCGGCCACCTTCTGGAACGCCGGCGCACCCGCCGAGCGTTGCGAGTATTTCGACTCCAGGAACTCGATGTAGTCGAGCACCTGATACGCCTGCTCGTCCAGCATGACGTCGAGTTTGCGGCGAATGCGCTCGTTCAGGATATCGTTCATGGCGTTCCAGCTCCTCCTCCGCCTTCGAGCGAAATCAGGTCTACAACGGGGTTGCCCAGGTACCGGCTGCGACCGTTCCGCACGCGTGCGATTATCTGCATCGGAGTAAGCGGTGTCAGGGCCCGGAACGCCGGGAGCTTGGTCTCCGGCACCACGATGTACACGAAACCACGTTCCGGGAGGGGCCCGCGCGCCAGTACGTAGGACGCGCCTTTCGGAATGTCGGGCCGCACGCAGCGGCGTCTCGGTCGCGATGGTACCGGCTTCCGGACCATCGGGGGCGCGATAGAGCGTCGTCATACGCACGGGTTGGGCGCGCGTTGAGTCCACGCGCATGCTGTCGGTGGCGGCGCGTGGCCCCGGCGTTGGTCTAGCCGTGCCAGTGTCCGCGGGGCTCTCGCTCGAGTCTACTGTCCGCGTCACCACGACGTCGGCCATGGGGGCGAGGGCGCTGCGCTGCACCCAGCCGTCGCGTGTCACGTGCACCCAGCGTCCGCTGCTGTCCGGTGACGCGCGTTTCAGTCCAAACCCCTGCGCGAGCTCGGCGACCAACGGGCCGGCGGGCGCCGCGCGCAAGTTTTCGTTCGGTGTGCGCGTGACGATCAGATCGAAGTCGGGGCGATCGCTGCGACCGACGGACGTCCCGAAGATCCACCCTGCAAGCGTGACCTGAATCCAGTCGTTGCGGGTTGCGCCTCCACCCGTCAAAATCGCGCCATGCGCGATGCGCGCGATGCGGTGGCCCGCGACGTCCTGATAGAACCAGGCGTTGTCGGCAGTCACGCGATAGCGGCCGCCAACCTGGACAGCGGCGGCCTCCGCGCGCCCGACGGGCGTGACAAGGCCAAGAACCGCTAGTAGGCTCGGAACGATCCGGCTAACTTGCATCCCCCTCAATATGACAACGACCCGTGGCACGCGCACCCCAGTCATCCTCATCGTGCTCGACGGCTGGGGCTTTCGTCCCGGCCGCGAGGGCAACGCGATCGAGCTCGGCAGCACGCCGGTGTGGCACAAGCTGTGGCAGCGCCCGGCTCGCACCCTGCTTGAAGCGTCCGGCCTCGCCGTCGGATTGCCCGACGAACAAATCGGGAACAGCGAAGTGGGTCACCTGAACCTCGGCGCGGGCCGGGTCGTGCCGCAGGACATCGTGCGTATTTCACAGTCGATCGAGTCTGGTGAGTTCTTTCGCATCCCCGCTCTCGTGCAACTGGCGGAAGACACACGTCGGCA
>WNGH01001785.1_pt1 | contig 20240 bp, 14 predicted proteins | sample 5400631 | NCBI WGS metagenome assembly WNGH01 (sample SAMN13153373, study PRJNA577476) | soil metagenome | isolation source: 115 cm soil or saprolite under Garry oak tree replicate 1 | place: USA:California | collected 2016-06-15
CCGCTGACCACCGCCGTGCTGATGGTGCTCGTCGCGCCCTGCCCCTGGATCGCGTTCAGCATGGTCGGGTTGGCGCTGATCGAGAAGTCGTCGGTTGGCGACGGCGGAGAAAAGCTGTAGGTCTGGATGTCGAAGGTGGAGCCGTTCTCATCCGTCGGTGTCACGGTGACCGACGACCCGTTGACCGTGACCCGGAGATAGTGATAGATGGACTTCGCGTAAGCGTCGAAGCTGCTGTGTCCCGACACCCCTCCCAGCGGATCGCCGCCCCCGCCAGTGACGTAGCTCAACATCGGATTGCCCGTTATCTGCGGATAGTTCCGCTCGTAGAAGTGAGCGTGGCCATTGAAGACGATATTCACTCCGTAGGACGCGAGCAGGCCTTCAAGGTTTTCTGGGCCATCGAGGAACCAATCAGAGCCTTGCGAGCTGCTGTCGGCGTACAGGGGGTAGTGCCAGAAGGCAAACCTGTGCGCCGCGGGGTGACTGGCGAGATCGTTTGTGAGCCAGGTCAGCTCGGCCCCGCAAATCGCGCAGCCTGCGACCGGACCGTTGAAGTGCGCCTGCCGGTCGCCCAGGTAAGCACCCGTCGAATCGCTCCAAGCTCCATCGAGAATGTAGAACCGGGTGCCGCCCCAGTCGAACGCGTACCAGCTGCTCGGGTAAGTCTTGGTCGTCGTACCCAGCGTCCCCGTGCAGCAGTAAGTGTCGCGCTGATAACGGCAGCCGCTCTGGGCGCAGGCTGCGATGGTCGCGTCTTGAGGCCAGTTCTGGAAGTACGGCACGCTGCCGCTGAAGCCGTGATTTCCCGTGGCCGGGAACGCAGGGATGGTCCGTCCGACCTGCGGCCAGTATTGCGGACCAAACGCGTTGCCTCCTCGCAGGTCGCCATACTCCGTTTGCGTGCCCGAGTTGTAGACGTTGTCCCCCACCGTGACGATGAACGCGGGCTTGGCCGCCGCTATCTGGGACAGGACGTTGGCCTCGTGGGTGGTTCCCGCGCCCCAGTCACCGATCACCGCAAAGCTGAAAGGATCGCCGGCGCCCGAGGCTAGCGCGCTGGTGAACACCGGTGCCGCTCCGAGCAGGTCGACGCCCGCTTGCGTGACCCGATAGCAGTAGTTGGTGTTCGGCTGGAGCGTGGTCAGCTGCGCTTTGAACAGCTTGTCGTTGGTTCCGAACGAGGTCACGAAGGTTGCGGTGATCGAGCTCGCCGGGGCTGCGCAATCGCCCGCGGCCGGACCCCACGAAATGATTGGCGCAGGGGAGGAGGTATCGGTCGCGAGGTTGACCATCGCCGACGACCCAGTGGCGTCGGTCAGGTAGGGGTCACGGAGCAGGATCGGGGCAGCGGCGGCGACGTTCATGGGCGCCGCCAGGGAAGGCGGCAACGGGATCGCGGATCGGTCGTTGAGGAGCTGCGGTGCAAAGACCGATGCAAGGACCGCGATCAGGGAAACAGCCGCTCGGCTTGGCCGCCTCAAACTTCCGGCTCCTCCCTCCAGGGAAAACGTCACAGAATGGGTGGGATCCCGCTGCCGGAAACGGGCCGACCGTGGCCACCGGGCTTGACAAGTCCTGCGGGCTTAGCAAGTCCTGGGCCGCGGGACTATTTGACCATTTTCGGGACACTTAGCGAGCACTTTCTTGGGCGAACAGGGATCGCAACCCCTGGCTTAGTTGCGGTAGTGCGGCCCGGCTAAGGGCTCGTCGACGCGACCCACCCGGCGATTTGAGCACGGGAGTTGAACCCCAGCTTGTTCAGGATGCTGCGCACGTGGCTGTCGACGGTGCGCTCCGAGATGAAAAGGCGCGCTCCGATCTGCTTGTTGCTCAGGCCGTCGGCGACGAGGCGCGCGACGTCGACCTCTCGCTTCGCGAGCACTCCCGATCCTGCATCGCCTCGGAGTGCGGCGGTCGCCTGGTCTGGCTCGCCGAGGGCGAGGGCGACGGCGCTCTCGCGACTGAGGCCCTTGCCGGCGTTGAACTCCACGTCGAACTTGCGCTTGCCGAGCGCCGCGATCGCCGATTCCTCCGCCTGGGCGATGACCGGACTCATCACAGGCATGACTGTCGCGCCGGCGCCGATCCGAATGGTCTCCGAGGCCCCGAGGAGCTGGGCGGCTGTCTTCGCGCGGCCCTCCACCGTGGCGTGGAACGCCAGCGCCGCCAGCAGATAGAACTGTCCGATCCGGTCGTCGATTTGGTACGCGATGCGCAAGGCTTCGGAGTACCGCGCTTTTGATTCCTCGGAGTCGCCCGTGAACAACGCGGCCCCGCCGAGGTTGAGATTCATCATGTGCAGCGCGTAGAGGTCGCCCACCTGCCGGCTAAGGCGTGCGCCCTCGGTGGCGACCAGCTTCAGCGTCTCGAAATCACCTTCGAACAAGGCGTTGAGCGACCGCGCCTGCAGGACGCCGACCCTGGTCGGAATGTCGTCGAGCTCTGAGGCCAAGACGTCTGCCTGGCCGAGCAGGCGAAGCGCAGATTTGCGATCGCCGGCCATGTTGGCGGCGATCGACGCCATGGAGAGGGAGTTCGCCAGCTGAATGGGCTGCCCTGCATGTCGCGACGCGCTCATCGCCAGCTCAAGCGACGGCCTGGCCGCGGTCCAGTCACCCTGCAACACGGCCAGGAACCCGCGGATGAAGTACGACCACCCAAGCGTTTCGGGGTTTCCGGGCCCCGACGCGAGTAACTCGTCCAGCCACCGCACACCTTCGGTGGTCGCGCGGGTGATCCAGAACCAGCTCAGCGAGGTCGCCAGCTGGATTCCGCGCGCGGAGTCGGAGCGGTGGAGACATCGCCGCAGGACCGAGCGGATGTTGTCGATCTCGAGGTCCATCCACGCCAGCCACGAAGGGAGCTGGAAGCGGGCTTCGAGAGCCATTCGCTGGCACCTCGACACGTAGTACTCGGTGCATCGGAGCTCAACGGTTTCTTCCTCGCCGGCGTCATGGAGCTTGCGGCCGGCGTATTCGCGCATCGTCTCATGCAGCCGGTAGGAAGCAAGACCGCGAGCATCTTCTTTCACGACCAAGGATTTGTCGACCAGGGACGAGAGCAGGTCCAGGGCGCCCGATGCCGGCTCCCCCTCTGAGATGCAGACCGCCTCGACGTCGTCCAGCGTGAATCTCCCGTTGAACATACACAGGCGCCTGAGTAGGGTCCGCTCCGCGTCCGTCAGCAGCTCATGGCTCCAGTCGATGGCCGTCTCGAGCGTCTGATGACGGGGCAGCGCCGCGCGGCCTCCACCCGTGAGCAGCGCGAAGCGGTCGGTCAGGCGGCCGAGTATCTGCTGCACCGTTAAGACGCGGGTCCGAACCGCCGCGAGCTCGATCGCGAGCGGCAGGCCGTCCAGCCGTCGGCAGACATCAACGACCGCCCTCTGGTTTTCCTGGGACAGCTCGAATACGCCCGACGCCGCCTCCGACCGCTCGACGAAGAGCCTGACCGCCTCGTTCTGACGGAGACGGTTCAGGGGCTCAGTGGCATGTGGAGAAGGCAGCTCGAGCGGCGGCACGGGAAGGACGTGCTCACCAGGCGCTGATAACGGCTCCCGGCTCGTAGCGACGATGCGCACCCCCGGCGCGGCACGGATGACCTCGGTCACAAGCACAGACGCCGCGTCGAGCAGGTGCTCGCAGTTGTCCAACACCAGCAACAGCTCCTTGTTCTCCAGGTAGCCAAGAAGGAGCGCGACCGGATCGGTGGCGGCCTGATCGCGCAGGTCGAGGGCCGCGATGACGGCGTTCGCGACGAGCCTTGAATCGCGCACGTCGGCAAGCTCGACCAGCCATGCTCCGGCGGGAAAGCCCCTCGCGAGGTCGGTGGCGGCGCGGATCGCAAGACGCGTCTTGCCTACCCCGCCCGGGCCGACCAGGCTGATGATCCGGACGGTCGCCAGTTTCCTGCGGAGCTCTGCGAGCTCGCGCCTGCGGCCCACGAAGCTGGTCGCTTCAGCCGGGAGGTTGCCCAAACGGCGAACGGGCCTGGCCATCGGTGCAGCCGAAATTACTACGACAGCGGGCTACTTGACGCGCTCGCCTACGCATCCAATCGGTGATTCCACCGATTTCCGGTCGCCGCCGGCTCCCTAGGCTCAGTGCAAATGGCTGAGGAGCTTCAGTTGCAGCGAGTCGAGGTCACCTTCGTCGGCGTTCCGCCCACGCAGAAGGTCGAGAGCGCCCTCGGCGTCAGCGAGGTGGAGGTCCAGGGTCGGGTCTTGCGCTGCACGGTGCATGGCAGCTTTCAGCCATTTCTCGAGGCGCTTCGCGGCCACGAGGTCGTCGGTTTGAAGTCAGTTCACTCAGGAGTGTAAAGACGCATGGTCAGCAACTATCCCGTGCAGTTCGACGTCGATTTCCCGAGCCGGCCGCTGGATCGGCTCACCACCGCCTTTCGGCTCCTGTTGGCGATCCCGATCGTGATCGTGATCACGATGCTGACGGGAGAGACGCTTCGCGACAACGACCACACCGACACGATCGTCATCGGTGGCGCTGCGGTGTTCCTGCCACTCGTGCTGATGCTCGTGTTCCGGCAGAAGTACCCGCGCTGGTGGTTCGACTGGAACCTCAATCTCCTTCGCTTCTCTAACCGCGTCACCGCGTATCTGGCCCTGCTCGACGATCGCTATCCGTCGACGGACGAGGAGCAGGCGGTTCACCTTGACTTCGCCTATCCGGACGCGCGCCAGCTGAACCGCTGGCTGCCGCTGGTCAAATGGTTCCTCGCCATCCCCCACTACGTGGTCCTGTTCTTCTTGGGGCTGGGCGCGGTGATCGCGGTGGTCGTGGCGTGGTTCGCGATTCTCTTCACGGGCACATATCCCCGCGGTCTGTTCGGTTTCGTCGTCGGCGTGCTCCGATGGAGCAATCGGGTGAACGCATACGCATTCACGCTGGTCACCGATCAGTACCCCCCTTTCCGGCTGAGCTGACGGAATGGTCCTCGCGTCAGCGAGCGAGGCCGTTGTGGTTCGCGGTGCGCAGGATTCGCAGCGAACCTACGCGCGGGCAGCAGGGCTGTTCTATCTGTTGGTCCTCGCGTTCGATATCGCCGGCCTCGTCATCACCTCGAGCATCGAAGGTGGTGGCGATATTGGGCCGACGGCACGCAATATCGTCGCCTCACAAGGCCTCTACAGACTCGGCCTCTGCCTCGGGCTCATTGGAAGCATGGCGACGATCGGGCTCGCGATCGGGCTCTATGTGACCTTGAAGCCGGTCGATCGGAACCTTGCGATGACGGCCTTGCTGTTCAGGACCTCCGAGGCTGCTATCGGCGCGGTAGGGATCGTCGGCGCGTTCGCGGTCCTCCAGATCTATCTGCAGGCGAGCCATGCCGCTGCATTTGACGCCGATCAGCTGCGTGCCCTGATCGCGATGCATCCACTCGGAGCCGCCACCAACGTGGCCGCGATCTTCTTCAGCACGGGATCGACGATCTTCTTCTATGTATTCCTCAAAACTCAATACATCCCGCGAATCCTGTCGGGGTGGGGTGTCTTCGCGTCCGTCCTGTACCTCGCGATCTGGTTCGTTGGTCTGGTCGCCCCTGGCGCACCAGGGTTGGTGCAGGTGCTGGGGTCGGTGCCGATCCTGATCGCGGAGGTATCGACCGGACTGTGGCTCCTGATCGCCGGCATCAAGGTGTAACGAAGGCCACGCGATGGCGCCAGGCGGTCACGCGGGATCGATGCCAGGTGAGGCGGGGCCGGATGGCACGGTGTCATTGGGCCGATTGCCTACGACGGACTGACGCTTCCGGCGCATCGCGCGTTGACGATCAAGATGCACATTCGAGGGCCGGAAGGCCCTGGCCGAGCGGGCTGTTTACGGTTTGACTAGGTCAAGATGCGAAAGCGCCTCACGCGCCGTGTGATCGCCTGGTCGGTCGCGGTGGCCCAGGTCATCATCCTCATCGAGTGTGTGGTCTTCTATGCGTGGTCGGGCGACTGGTTCGCTGCTGAGCTTGCGATTGTCGGGCTGATCGCCTTCGCCCTCGTGGGCGCCCTGATCGTCTCCCAGCCGGCCCACTTCCGGTTTGGGTGGTTCCTGCTCCTGGCGCCGCTGCCCGCCGTCGTGTCGTTCGTGGCCAGCGAATATGTCGACCTCATCCAGATCCATCACGTCGCTCTGCCTCTCGAGGGCGGCGTCTGGTGGTTCGGCAACTGGGTGTGGATCCCTTCATTCGGCATGGCCATCGGCATGCTGACGGTGCGCTTCCCCGACGGGCGTGTACCCGGCGTGTGGCGCTTGGTCGACTGGCTCTGCATCACGGGGACTGCCCTGTTTGCGGCCGGCATCGCATCGATCGCATTTCCCGGCAACACCCAGGCGCCACCGATCACCGTCGCCACCGTCTATGCAGGCCTTGCCCTGATCGCAGCAGGCGTTGTTGGCGCGCTTGCCTCACTCGTCGCGCGTTATCGGCGTGGGGACAGGGACATGCGACTGCAGCTGAAGTGGATCCTTCTGGCCACCGGAGTGGTGACGATCGCCTTCGTCTACGCGGCCGTTGTCGCAATTGCGGTCAAGGTCGATCTGAACCTGGCGTTGGCTCCGGCGTATGTATCGCTTGTCTGCATCCCGGTCTCGATCGGGATCGCCATCCTCCGCCACCGGCTGTTCGATATCGACTGGATCATCAGTCGGACGCTCGTCTACGTGATCGTCACCGGAATCCTGGGTGGTCTCTTTATCGGCATCATCGAGCTGACACAGCAGCTATCCATTCTCTATACGGGCGAGCGATCTGAGATAGCCATCGTGGTCACCGCTTTCGTCGTTGCGGGTGCGTTCACCCCGGTCCAGAAATGGGTCGACGCGACGATGGAGCGCCGTTTCCGTGGGGGGGACGTGGCGGGGCGGTTGCATCACGTGAGCTCGACCGCGGAGTCGGTCGTCAGAGTGATCGATCCTCACCGATTCGCGCACTGGCTGGTCGAAGAGTCAGTCGCCGCGTTCGAGGCGGAAGGCGGCTTGATCTATCTCGGCGACCACGGTTCCGGGCCGTTTCACGCTAAGGGCAGCCTGAAGGGCGGGACCGCAGTAGACGTCAGCGTCCAGCACGACGGCCGGGATATGGGACGCCTCCTTCTGGGCCGAAGACGTGGCGGCATTGATTACTCCCATCGAGACCTTGAAGCCCTGAAGAGATCAGCGGCGGCGTTGGGCGGAGCGCTGGTGTTGGCGTCCGACCTGGGTCACCTGGTGGATCCAACCCCAGCCGCGACGGCTGGCCTGGACAGCGAGGCCGTCGCCGCGCTGAGAACTTGACGCGCCGCTCGGTTGACGCACGAAAGATCTGCCTTGCGCGATGCGCTATTTGATGGGGCGTCATCGGCAGATATCCCACGCTATAGCCGGACCACCAGCAGAGTTCGGTCGACCTACTATCGCGAGCGCGCGGTGTCAGCCGTGGCGTGAAAACCAGGTCGGCCGGCCGTGAGGCAACCGAGGATGGAATCGTGGTCGCCAGGTCTTACCCCGGACCGCTCCTGCGAGTTCGAGCTCAGCCATCAGTCGACCCACACTGTCGCGACCGACCTCGATGTCCTCACGCCTCAGCTGCTTCCAGACTTTTCTCGGTGCCATAGACGTCGAAGTTCTCTTGGTGCACCCGAGCGATCTCGGCTTTGAGTTCCCCGTCGCGCAGCTGCCGCTCCGAGGGTGGTCGGGAGAGCGCCGCGTAATAAGTAGACGGGGCGACTGCAGCGTGTCGCAGATCGGCTCGACCCCGAACCTTTCCAGGTGTTCGTTGATGAAGCTCACTACTTCGGCAGTCGAGGGTGGAGCTCCCTCGCGAAGAAAGCCGACGCCGCCTTGAGGATCTCTCGTTGGCTCGCCGGAGCTCGCGAACCTCCTTCTCCAGCTCAGCAATCCGCTCCTGGTCATTGGTCGTGATTCCTGGTCGCTGACCGCCGTCGATCTCGGCTTGCTTGACCCAGTGACGCAGTGTCTCTGACCCCAGCCCCAGCTGGACCGCAATCCGAGTCACCACACCGTGACGCTAACCGGTCTCCTTCATGGTTATGAATCAGCCTGTGGACGACAGCGACCTTGAGGATCTCTTCGAAGCTGGCGCCAGCGCGGGACATCCGGAGGCGCAGGTGCAACGCTTGTGGACCTCTACCAGCTGATTGCAAGTGCTCGCGGGCTGACAGCCGAAAAACTCACGACTGAGGAGCGTCGGCGAATCTGGGCGCGCGCTGCGCCAATGATCTGGCCGGGTTTCGAAGTCATACCCAACAGCGATGGAGACGAGTCCGATCCGATTGAAATCGTCCCTTACGACTCAGACTGGCCTCACCCCTCCAGCGCCGGCCAGAACTACCAACCCGGCGAAAGCCCAGGCGAAAGTACGACCCATGCGGCGCCATGTGAGTCGCTTCGCGCAAGGGCTTGTTGGATGGGACTTGTTGTACTCACTCTGCGTGCAGCACCTCGATCACACTCGTCCTCGCCGACCAACGCCCGGGGAGAAGCGACGCCACTATGGCCACCGCCACGCCCAGCAGCGGTATCGCCATCAGCTCGAAGAGGTTGAATACGCCGTACACGGACGGTGGCGTGTCGTTCCCGGTGGAAGTGCTGACCACGTCATTCAGCAGACGATGAAGGTACAGCCCGACAGGCATGGCCATCAGCCCCGCGACCAACGCGAGCAATCCGGCCGACGCCGCAACCATGACAATGACCTGTCGAGGGCTCATCCCCACAGCTTTCAGGGCCGCGGTGTCCTGTATGCGCTCACGCGTGTTGAGAAGCAGCGTGTTGAAGATGCCGCCAACGCCGATCAGCACCAGCACCACGGCCAGCACGAGCAGCACCGAGTCGATGATCTTCACAGGTCCGATGAGGCTCGTGTTATTCGGGTGCACATCGAGCAAGTCCGGCTGTGTTCCGGCTACGCGCTGGATGTAGGCGTTGAGGTCAGAACCGGGTCGCAACGTCACCCAGTACGTGCTTGGGGCTGAGTTTGGTGTGTTTGGCGGCAGGGTCGCGTAATCCATGAACAGCTCATGGCCCAGGTTGCTGATGTCGTATACCTCTCCGACCACGTGGAGCTGCAGAGTCTGCCCATTCAAGCTGCCGGTGAAGGTGTCGCCGATCTTGAGGTGGGTGTCACGTAAGAACCCTGCCGGAGCGAGCACCTCACCTGGACCGTTGAACCACCGGCCGGCGATCACCATGTACGCCAGCTTTGATGAGTCACCACGGAATATGCGGCTGTTCACGGGATCCGATATCCCTGGCACAGCGATGTTGTCTCCGTCGAGCGCAATCACTCGCGCGGTCTCCGGTTGCGCGTTGAGGATCCCCATCACGTCAGCATCCGGAAGGGCGTTGCTGCGGTTGACCACGACCTGGTAGTTGCCGGCGCCGGTCTCGCTGTTGTTGATCAGGGCAAAGCTGCGCGGAAGCCCGATCGCAACCACCACCGTGGCCACGCCAAGCAGGACGGTGACCAGGGTTAGCGCGGCCCGGAGGGGACGAGCAAACGCGTCTCCAATGCCAAGAACGATCGGCTGGGGGAGCCTGAGTCGGGCGGCCTGACGCCGCAGCCAGCCCCCACTCCTGCCCTGCGGAGCGGTCGCGATGGTGATGGCCGTGATCGGCTTCAACAGTCCTGCCCGCAGGGCCGGCAGCGTCGCGGCCACAGAGATCACCAGCAAACCACCGAAAAGCAAGAGCAGATCGAGGCCGATGGAGAAGCTCGGCACATAGGCGAGTCTCAAAGCGTGCGAGCTGTTTGCGAGCAGCGGCTGGCTCAAGATCGTGCCGGCCGGAATACCGATAAGACATGCGGCCAGGGCCGGGATGATCACCTGGATCGCGAAGACACCGACGACTCCGGCCGGAGTAAAGCCGATGGCTTTCATGATCCCAATCTCGCGGAACGCCGAGATCACGATCCCGGTGACAAGCGTGGCCATGATTGCGATCGTGGCCGCCAGCGCGAACACGCTGAAGGCGCTGAGAACTCCGGTGATGATCTGGTTTGTGATGTTGAAGATGCTGCGGATCAGCAGGTAGTTGATCGAGGCAGTGATGCTGCCAGGTGGCAGGCTTGCGCGCAAGCGGTCCACGTAGCCCTGCAGCTGAGAGCTCGTCGGGTCAGATGGAAAGCGGTAGTCCATCAGGTAGTAAGAGAGCTCCGGCGTCGCCAGGGCCGGCTCCGCGGCCTTGAGCACCCAAGCGTGCTGGGGGCTGCTCAGATCTGCGCTTCCCTCATCGATGTCAACCACTTCGCCGACCACCGTCAGGGTCGGCTGCCCGACCACGCTGACGACTTTGATCTTGTCGCCGACGGACAGCTTGTTAAGCTCGGCGAACGACCGCGTCAGCACGATCTCGTCGTTGGCGCGCGCCCAATGGCCCGCGGTGACATTGAGCACCTCGACATCGCCCCCCGCGTTGTCCCGGCCGAAGGTGTCCACGTTGAACGTTTGGCCTCCGTGCTTGAACTGCAGCGAGGTGGCCGCATAAGGACCACCCGCCGCCGAGGCGCCGATGATCGCTGGCGTGGTTGAAAGCAGCTGCGGATCGGTGCTCGCCTTGAACCCGACCTGCAGGTGGGCGCCCTTCTGCGACTCGAACGCGGCCTGGTACGGGTCGCGGGTCTGTGACATCAGGGTCAGGGCCATCGTTCCCGTCGCCATCGCAAGCAGGACCGTCAGGAATATGACGGCTGCCTGAACGCGTCGTCGCCGAAGGTCGGCGAGAGCTTTGACAAGGATCGCGGTCATCGCGTCGGCTCCTCGCTCCGAACGCGAATCACGTCAGCGGGCTTGCGCTCGGTCGTCTCGAGCCGGGCGTCGTCGATGAGTCGCCCGTCCAGCATGCTGATCACCCGCGCGGCGTACCTGGTGGCGAGCTTCGGGTCGTGGGTCACGAGGACGATCGTCTGGCCTTCCTGGTGCAGCTCTGCGAACAGGGCCATGACCTGGTCGCCGCTCTTGGTGTCGAGCGCGCCTGTCGGCTCGTCGGCGAGCAGGAGCTTTGGCTGGTTGATGAGGGCGCGGGCTACCGCAACACGCTGCTGCTGACCTCCGCTCAGCTTGGACGGATAGCGGTCGGCGACTTCGCCGATGCCGAGTCGCGACATCAGCGTTCGCCCGGCCGACTCGGCGCTCACGCGGCTCTTCAGCTGGGCGGGAATGAGGACGTTTTCGAGGGCGGTCAGATTCGGCAGCAGGTGGAAGAACTGGAACACGAACCCGATGCGATCACGGCGGAATCGCGCAAGCCCGGTTTCACTGAGGCGGCCGAGGTCAGCGCCTGCGACGGTCACGCTGCCGGAGCTCGGCCGGTCGAGGCCCGCGACCAGGTTGAGCAGCGTCGACTTGCCGCTGCCGGAGGGACCCATGATCGCCGTGAACTCGCCCTCTTCGATGGCCAGCGACACGCCGTTAAGCGCTCCTGTGACCCCTCCTTGATAGACCTTCGTGATGTCGGTGAGCCGTACGAGCTCGCTCATTTCGTATCCCTGCTCCCACCACCGTTTTTTTCCGAGAGCTCGTCGATCCATTTGATGTCGGCCTCCGTGTGAAGTAATGCGCCGCGCACAAGTCGCGCCAGGTCATTTCGCCCATCGCGTTTTGCTCGGTCCTCGAGCTGGTTGAGATCTCTCAGCAGCTGTAGGTAGGCGCGCTTTTGCCGCGCGAGCAACGGGCCTAGGTCGCCGTTGGCCAGCCTGGTTGCCAGCAGGAGCTTCACGTAGAACTCCTCGTGGAGGCGCTGCGGGCCTTGGTCGGGAGCCGCAAGCCACGCGTCGAGCGCCTTGCGACCCGGTTCCATGAGCTCGTAGAGCAGCTTGCCCCGGTCACCGCGACGACCCACCGGCCGCACCAAGCCGTCGCGCTCCAAGCGTTGGAGGGTCGTGTAGACCTGGCCGATATTGACTTCCCACGTCCCACCCAACATGGCCTCAAAGCGGTTTTTGACCTCATATCCATGCAGCGGCTCCTCGGCGAGGAGTCCCAACACCCCGTACTTAAGCGACACCGTTCCTACAACACATACACAGTATGTATTGCGAGTATGCATGCGCCCGCAGGCGATGTCAAGGGATTTGTTTTAGTGCCCAGGGTTGCCATCGGCCTTGCTGTACGGTGACGGCCCCGTCAGAAGGCTTCGCACGGCCGCCGAACTATGGAACGGCTACCCTCTGATTGCAGATGCCGACGCTGACTCCGGGCTCGATTCTCGGGCATGCTGTACGCAGGCGCGAAGACCCGCGTCTCGTGACCGGCACAGGTCACTTCGTCGATGACATGCGGCCCGAGCGCTGCCTGCATCTCGCCTTTGTGAGGTCGACCCTGGCCCACGCCAGGATTCGCTCATTGGACGTGGTGGCGGCAGCAGCGGCGCCCGGTGTGGTGGCCGTGCTGACCGGCAACGACCTGCGGTTACCGGCTCGCGTCGGCTTTCAGATGGTGCCGGAAACATTGGCGCGGCCGCCCCTCGCAACTGAGCGCGTTCGCTTTGTCGGCGAGCCGGTGGCTCTCGTCGTGGCGGAGAGCCCGGGTGCAGCCGAGGATGCCGCGCAGCTGGTCGGTCTCGACCTCGAACCGCTCGTTGTCGTCGTCGACCCGGAAGCCGCCCGCCGGCCCGATGCCCCGCTGCTTTTCCCCTCGCATGGTTCCAACGTCGCCAATCGCTTCGACTCCAGTCGCGAGGATGACGTCTTCGCCGGCGCCGAGGTGAAAATCCGGGGCCGCTTCGTCAACCAACGGCTCGCGCCCGTGCCGATGGAACCGGAGGCGATCCTGGTCGTGCCGGAAGCAGGGCGACTTTTGATTTGGGCGACCAGCCAGACCCCATTCGGGTTGCGCGCCGAGATGGCGTCCTCGCTCGGTATGTCTCCATCTGACATTCGCGTGGTTGTCGGCGACATGGGAGGCGGTTTCGGCGCCAAGGCCGGAGCTCGCCCAGAGCTCATCGTTGTGGCCGCTGCCGCCCGCAAGCTCGGCCAGCCGGTGAAGTGGATCGAGACCCGCTCCGAGAACCTGGTCGGGATGACGCACGGACGTGGACAGGTCCAGGACGTCGAGCTCGGCGCAATGCGCGATGGCCGCCTGGTAGGCCTGCGCGCGCGAGTCGTAGCCGACATCGGCGCTTACCCGGGAATCGCGACGCTGCTGCCGATGCTCACGGGGCAGATGGCGTCAGGTGTCTACGCCATCCCCGCCATCGATTACGAGGCGCACTGCGTCGTCACGAACACCACGCCGCTGGGCGCCTATCGAGGCGCCGGACGGCCCGAAGCGACCGCCATGGTGGAGCGTGCGATGGACATGCTGGCGGCGGAGCTCGGAATGGACTCGGCGGATCTGCGGCGCCTCAACCTGATCGCGCCCGATCGTTTCCCGTACACGACTGCCGGCGGGGCCACCTATGACTCGGGTGACTACGAGAAGGCGCTCGACAAGCTGCTCGAGGTCTCGGCCTATCGGACACTGCGTACAGAGCAGGCACGGCGGCGTGAGCGAGGTGACCGCCTGCAGCTCGGGATCGGCCTATCGGTCTACGTGGAGGTCACCGCGGTTGGGATCGGCCCTGAATGGGGAGCGGTCCGCATCGAGAGCGACGGGACGGCGACCGTGCGATGCGGCACCACCTCATTCGGTCAAGGTCACGAGACCTCACTCCCCCAGATCGCGGCGGAGCAGCTGGGCATGCCGCTCGAGTCGGTGCGCCTCGTCCATTCCGACACCGACACCGTCGAGCGCGGTACGGGCACCGTCGGCTCGCGCTCGATGCAGCACGGCGGCTCGGCCGTGCACCAGGCTGCTCAGCAAGTGCGTAATAAAGCGCGCGACCTGGCATCGCACCTTCTCGAAGCCGATCCCGAAGACATCGTCTTTGTCGGAGGCACCGTAGGCGTGGCGGGGGTCCCAGGGCGATCGCTCTCGTGGACTTCGTTGGTTGCCGCCGCCGCCGACGGTAAGAGGCTGCCGGAGGGGATGGAGCCAGGCCTCGCCGCGGAAGCCGACTTTGCGGGTGATGGAAGCTACCCGTTCGGGGCACACTGCGCGGTGGTCGAGGTCGACGTGGAAACGGGCGATGCGCGCCTGGTCCGCTTCTTCGCGGTCGACGACTGCGGCCGCATCATCAATCCGTTGCTCGCGGAAGGGCAGGTCCACGGGGGCATCGCCCAGGGTATAGGGCAGGCGATGCTCGAGGAGGTGGTGTTCGACGACCAAGGCACGCCGCGCACCGGGACGTTGGTCGACTACCAGATTCCCAGCATCGGCGAAGTTCCCGAGGTCGTGACCGCGACCACAGAGACCCTCAGCCCGAATAACCCCCTCGGCGCGAAGGGCATCGGCGAGTCCGGAACGATCGGATCGACCCCTGCGATCCAGAACGCGGTGATCGACGCGCTGTCACACCTCGGCGTCAGGCACATCGATATGCCGCTCACGCCCGAGCGAGTGTGGGCCGCCCTCGCCGCAATTGGCTCTAAGGAACGCCAGACCTAGGCAGTCCCCTGGTTTCCCCGACCTGGTGCACCAGGGCTCAATGTCGGCCGGCAGCTGGTCGAGCAGCTCGTACCGGATTCGCGTTTCGTCCTTGTTGAAACGCACCGGACAGACCTTGGTGCAGACGTGCACGTGGCGTAGCGCATCAGCATGGGTACGCATTTCTCCACGTCCGTCCACGAAGCCACGACGACGAGAGGGCGTAGATGGCCACAGCGATGATGACGATGATCCCGAGCGTAACCATCGGCGGCCCGCGGTTCGCTGATTTCTGCAAGCCGCGCATTGGTTGCTAGTGTTCGATCGGATGCTTGAAGTCGACACGGTCGCGGTCGCGGCGAGTGGGATCAACGAGAACCAACTCCGGCGCGCCATTGGGATGGTCGCCGACTGGGTCGGCGAAGGCGTTGTACCGGGAGCGGCTCTGCTCGTCGCTCGCGGCGACCATATCGTCGCTGAAGGCTACTGGGGACAGGCCGACGCGAAGTCCGGACGCGGCGCGAGCACCGAGACCCTGTGGAGCATCGCCTCCATAACCAAGCCGGTGACCGCGACAACGGTAATGGCGTGCGTGGATCGTGGTCTGCTGCGCCTCGATGCGCCGATCGTGGAATCGCTACCGGAGTTCGGCGCGCCGGGCGACGGCCGGCCCTGGCGCAACAAGGTGACTTTGCGACACCTCTTGACGCATACATCCGGCCTGGCGGGATTCAGCCGCGACAACATCGCGCTTCGTCAGCGTCACGCGCCGATCGACAACTTCATCGCCTCTTTTCTGGCCGAGGAGCTCCATTTCCGACCCGGTCGGTGGCACCTCTACAGCTCGGTCGGGTACGGATTGGCGGCTGAGATGGCGGGCCGAGCGCTCATCGCCTCCGGCGCCGCGCCGGGTGCCACGCGCTCGCTGCAGGCCCACGAGCTGTTCACCCTGGATCTCCTCGAGAAGCTGGGCGTGGCCGATGCTGCGTTCAGGCCAGGCGAGCCGGAACAGGCTCGAAGCGCCTGGGTGGAATCCACCGGGCAGGAAGGTCTTGACTGGGAGATCGGAAACTCGCGCTACTACCGATCGCTGGGAATGCCTTGGGGTGGGCTTTTCACCAGGGCGCGGGACGTGCTCGCCTTCATCCAGGCCTTCCTGCCCAGCCGGTTGCGCGCTTCGTCCCGGGTGCTTTCACAAGCGACCCTCCAGGACATGGTCCGGGCCCAGGTCGCCGTCGCCGAGGCCCCGGTCTCCGTCGCGGCGACGCAGCGGGACATCACGTGGGACCCGACAAGCGAGCCGAGGGCGAGCGTCCCCTGGGGGCTGGGATGGGAGGTCAAGGGCAGCGCCGCCGGCGACTACTTCGGCGATGTGGCACACGACACTTCCTTCGGCCACTTCGGCGCCAGCGGGACGATCGCCTGGGCGGACCCGGAGGAAGATCTTGCCCTGGTCCTTCTGACCAACAAGGCGTGGGCGTCGCGCTGGGCCGTCCGGGAGCGTCGTCTGGCGCGGCTGGCGAACGCAATCATGGCGGCGCTCGACTGAATTGGCACGCCGCATCTGGTCGTCGCTCGCGGGTCACCCGCGCGCCCTGTGGCCGTCGCCCGCTCATGCCCAGGAAGGGACGGCGCTCTTGGACGGCTGCAGCAGGTGCCTGGCGAAAAGGCACCTCATCCGCCGCCGAGCTTCAAGCCGAAACGATTGTATGGTGGCCTTCTCGATGCCTGAGAGTGTTCGTCTGCCGCGCGCGAACGGCGAGCTGCATGACTACACGCCGGCCGGAAGGTTTCTGTACGCGCAAGGCGGCGCGCCGCCTCGCAACCGGCTCCCCTACGCCGCCGTCCATGTGGTGGCCGATGCCATGGCCGACACCAGCCCCGTCGGGCCTGCCGCGGTCGATTGGGAACGGACTCTTGCTTTCCGCCGGCACATCTGGGGCTACGGCCTGGGGGTCGCCGAAGCGATGGACACGGCGCAGCGCGGCATGGGACTTGACTGGGAGGCCGCCAAGGAGCTCATCAGGCGATCGGTGGCGGAGGCAAAGGCCGTCGGTGGCCGGATCGTCTGCGGCGCGCAGACGGATCAGCTCTCCCCCGGATCCGCGAAGGACCTGCGGGACATCGAGGCCGCGTACGAAGAGCAGTGCGAATTCGTCGAGGTGCAAGGCGGACAGGTCGTGCTGATGGCGAGCCGCGAGCTGGCTCGGATCGCGCGCGGGCCCGACGACTACGCACGCGTTTATGGCCGTCTGCTCTCACAGCTGCGACAACCGGCGCTGATCCACTGGCTGGGCGAGGTATTCGACCCCGCGCTTGCCGGTTACTGGGGTTACGCGGACCTGGATCGCGCCACCGCGGCGTGCCTGGAGATCATCACCGAGAACGCTCCCAAGGTGGAGGGCGTGAAGCTCTCGCTGCTCGACCAGAGACGTGAGATCGCCATGCGCGCGCGCTTGCCAGTCCGCGTTCGCATGTTCACAGGCGACGACTTCGACTATCCGACGACGATCGCCGGCGACGGCGAGCGTTTCAGCGACGCCCTGCTCGGAGCATTCGACATGATCGCGCCGGCCGCTTCGGCCGCCCTGCTCGCGCTTGATCGAGGCGATGTGGAGTCGTTCCACACCGTCCTCGCGCCGACAATCCCGCTTTCCCGGCATGTCTTCGGCCATCCGACCTTCTACTACAAGACGGGGGTGGTCTTCCTCGCGTATCTCAACGGACACCAGGATCACTTCCGCATGGTCGGCGGACTCGAGAGCGGGCGCTCGGCCGTGCATCTCGCGCAGCTGTTCGTGCTGGCCGACCGAGCCGGACTGCTCCGCGACGTCGAGCTGGCCGTCGACCGGATGCGACCGGTGATGGTCCTGGCCGGTGTGACCAACTAGCTCAGCAGGCGTGGTGCGGGCGAGGCGCAGGCGCGGCCTTCTCGCCGCCGGGATACAAGCCGGCCGCAAGAACGTGGTGGTGGGAGTCGATGATCGTGGGTCAACACGAACGCCGGCGGCTACTATGAAATTTCGCCGTTCTCGTTGTGTGGGAGGTGCCCATGTCGGACAACAAGGAGACGTGGAGGGGCAAGGTCCGGGGCATGAACCCGGACGAGGTCGAAGAGTTCCTCGGCCTCGGAGTGAACATGTATCTCGCCTGCCTCAATCTGGACGGTAGTCCTTACATCACGGTCTGCTGGCACGAGTGGAGAGACGGCTACTTCTGGGTGATCCCGCGTCAGCACTCGCGATGGGCGGAGTTTCTCGCCAATGATTCACGGGTGTCCTTTGTCGTCGAACAGCCCAAGACACTGGGCAAGGTGCTCGGAAGCGGGCAGGCGGAGCTCGTCGAGCGACCCAACATCGGCGGCGAGTGGGTACCGATCGCGACCCGCATGAGCTATCGGTACCTGGGTGAGAACGGGCCCACATACCTGGAGTCCACCATGAAGCAGCCGCGCTGGCTCTTCAGGATCAAGCCGGAGACGTTCGAGACATGGCAGGGCGTCGGGTGGGCGCGACGCTACTGGGTCGAGGAAACCGGCGGGCCCTCGTATGAGGAGGCGCACGCCTCCGTCTAGCCCGGCGTCCGCTCGAGAGCGCAGAGTCTTGCTGGCTCTCGCGGCACACGAGCAAGAGCTCATCGGGTTCGCGCGGGCGCTGGTCGCTGCGCCGAGCCCGAACCCGCCCGGTGACGAGCGCCAGGTCGCCGAGCTCGCGCGAGCGGAGATGGAACGGCTCAGCTATTCCGGGTCGAGAACTGTCGCGATGGACCCGGCGCGGCCCAACGTCGCTGGAGTCGCGTTCGAAAGCTCAACCGGGCGGGTCCTCATGCTCAACGGCCACATCGACACCAAGCCGGCGGGCGACCTGGCGGAATGGTCGCCCGGACCCTATGACCCGGTCCTTCGCGACGGGCGGCTCCACGGTCTTGGCTCGGCCGACATGAAGGGCGCAGTCGCGGCGATGGTGTACGCCGGGGCTGCGCTGATCGAGGCGGATGCTCCGCCCGGGACTCTCAAGGTCGTGCTCACCGCGGATGAGGAAGCGGGGAGCCGGTACGGAGCCCGGTTCCTCGCGGGACGCCCTGAGCTCGCGGCCGACTCGGTTCTTGTCGGTGAGGCGACCGGAATGCAGACGCCGTGGGCATACGTCGCGGTCGCATCCCGCGGCCTGGCCTGCTTTGTGGTGAAGACTCGCGGCACCCAGATGCATTCGAGCCTGAGCGACCAGGTGCCCTCAGTCAACGCCAGCGTGCAGCTGGCCAAGGTGCTGACGCGGATGGCGGCCGGCTTCAAACCAAACTACACAGCCAACCCGGTCGTGCCCGGCCGTCCGACTGTCAATCTCGGAGTGACCTTGGGGGGCGGCGTCTTCTACGGCGTCTACCCCGGGCAAGCCGAGTTTGGCATTGACATACGCACGCTGCCGGGGATGACCCTCGCCGGATTGCATGCCGATCTGGATGCGTTCATGGAGGAGATGCGCCGGGCGGATCCTGACCTGGACGTGACCGTGGAGTCGGCACCGGATCTCGCATGGTTTCCACCTTCGTCGATCGACCCCCAGCACCCCTTGGTGGCGGCAGCGGAGAGCTCGGCTCGAGATGTGCTCGGTCGCGACGTCCCGCTGGGGACCATGCCTGCATTCACTGATGGGACCCACTGGCACCTCGCCGGGAGCGCCTGCATCCCCGCCTTCGGCCCGGGCAGCCTCCTGGTGGCGCACCGCCCAAACGAAAGCGTGGCGGTCGCCGAGATCGTGGAGGCGGCTCGGATCTACGCCCTCACCGCGTTGCGCTACCTCGGCGCGGAAGTCACTCCGAAGTAGCGACGCTGCGATCGACCTCGGGCTCGATGGCTTTGAGCGCGACAAAAGGCTGCGGGTTCCAACAGCGCAACAGGTGACCATCCGATGCTTCGAGGCCGGGGTGGTCATGCCAGCACCGGCTGATCACAAAGGGGCAGCGCGGAGCGAAAAGACATGCCGGCGGCAGGACCCGCGGGTCCGGCACCCGGCCCGGAATCGTGTAGAGGTGCTTGCTGTCGCCCGCGGCTGAGGGGATCGAGCTGAGCAGGCCCTGGGTGTAGGGGTGGCGCGGGTTCGCGAAGATCTCCGACGCTGACGCCTCCTCGACGATCTCGCCCGCGTACATGACCGCGACGCGGTCAGCGACTTGCGAGACGACCGCCAGGTTGTGGGTGATGAGCAGGACTGCCAGCTGCCTTCGCTCCTGCTCGGAGCGGATGAGCTCGAGGATCTGCGCCTGGATCGTGACATCAAGCGCCGTGGTCGGCTCGTCAGCGATGAGCACCTTGGGATCCAGGACGAGAGCCATCGCGATCATCACCCTCTGCCGCATGCCGCCCGACATCTGATGCGGATAGTCCTCGAGTCGTTGTTGAGGCGATGGAATCTGGACCTCCTTGAGGATCTCCACCACCATGTCACGTGCCTCCCGGCGATTCACCTTGCGGTGAGCGGTTATGGCTTCCTCGATCTGGTCACCAATCGTGAACACGGGATCCAGGGACGTGAGCGGCTCCTGGAACACCATGGAAACCGTATCGCCGCGCAGCGAGCGCATCGTGCTGTCAGGCACATGCGTGATGTCGCTGCCAGCGACCACGACGCTGCCGGCCGTGATTCGAGCAGGCGGGTCAGGCAATAGGCGAATGACCGACAAGGCGGTGAGTGTCTTGCCGCAGCCCGACTCGCCGACCAGGGCGAGGGTTTCGCCGTCGTGCAGCTGAAAGGAGACGTCTCGCACCACG
>WNGH01009168.1_pt1 | contig 20239 bp, 18 predicted proteins | sample 5400631 | NCBI WGS metagenome assembly WNGH01 (sample SAMN13153373, study PRJNA577476) | soil metagenome | isolation source: 115 cm soil or saprolite under Garry oak tree replicate 1 | place: USA:California | collected 2016-06-15
CTTGGTGAAAGTTCCCGGAGGGAAAGACTGCTCGCTGACCAGGACCTCATATCCGGAGCCGTCCAGGTTCGCCCTCGACACTCTGCCGCCGTTCACCTCGGCAAAGTACATCTTGCCATGTGGAACATCCAAAGCGAGGCCCTCGGGAGTACCCAAGTTCGAGAGGAGCAATGTCAATTCTGAGCCGTCCACTTTCACCCGCATGATGGCATGTGCAAACGCGCACGTGAAGTACACCTGCCCCGCTGCCTCGTCCACAGCGACATGACGAGGGTCACACACGTTGTCCAGCGACAGGAAAGTACCGGGGTTTGAGCCATCAAGGTTGGCCCGCATGAGCCGGTTAGAGACTGGATAACCCATGCTGGTGGGGTTGCCCCAATACATTTGATTGCGCGTCAGGTCCAGCCCGAGTCCGCCGGGGAAACCGTCGATGGCGTTAGCGAGAAGATCGACCCTCGAAGATCCGTCCAAATTGCTGCGCCGTATGCGGCCGCCGGCAAATGGGGGATCCGTTTTGGGATTTAAATACTTGGAACCCAAGGGGCTTTCAAACGGGTGATCCGGGCCGAAGTAGAGTAGTTGCTTGACACGGTCAAGGGCGATCCCTTGAATGTCCGCCCTCAGTAATTCAGAGGACTCTCGGTTGAGTCCCGGCAGAAACACCGGGGGATTCCAAGACGCGTGTATCGGCATCGGAGGGGTGGGAACAATGGTCTGGGTGCTCTGGCCATCCAGCGTCGTACGATGGACGCCGGTCCAAAACTCCGACCAATATATCCGGCCGTTGATCGAGTCCACGGTGACACTATTCGGGCTTTTGGCTCCCGGATGTGTTGCAGTCGGCGGTACAACCGTAAGTGTATCGAGGACGGTAACTGTGCACCCGCTGGGGTTGGGACCGAGTAAGCAGCCGACATCAGCTTTCTGGATTCTGCCGTAAAGAACGTCGGTCCAGTAAATCTTTTGGGCAAACGCGCCCTGTCCCCAACCGGTCCCCAGCCCGGCCAGCAATCCAATCAACACAAACCGTGAACTTTTCATTTCAAATCTCCTATGACGTCCTGCTTATTTCAAGGGTTCTTATTCGAAGCATCTTGGCCGGCGCGCTCCTCCACAGATATTTCCGCTATCTGGAATCAGAGAGACTAATCCGCAGGAATATCCCTGGGAAAGCCCGGGAGAGTGTATTCGGACGGACCCCTATCGCAATTGACACGGGCAGCCCGAACCGGCGAGCAGGAGGGGAGGACGGGATTATATCATTGCCTGACTACATGGTTTCATAAATACCGACACGTATTTTTGCCCATAAGCCGGGCGCCCTGGAGGGGCGTTGGGAGCATAGGGAAAGCGAACGCCGGAATATTGCATTAAACGAATGGCCCTGGCGGGGGTCGCAGAGCTCACTTTGTTGAACAGGCCATCCTCTCTTTTGCGATGGCGACAGCAATCCGCGCTGTGATGGTGACGGCCAGGAGCAGCATCAGTAGGTTGCCCTCAGTCCCGGCGGGGTCCCAAAGGACGCCTGTCAACATGATGGATGGAATACAGTATGAGAGAAAAGTTCCCGCAATGCAGAGCCTTTGATACTTCCGGCGCTGGCCCTCGTCAGCAAACTCCGCAGGACCGGGGCGGAAACGCTTTCGCATGTCATCCTCTTGTCTTTGTGGGACACGACGGCTTTTGGCGGCTGCTCCTGTCTACGCTCGTCGCGTCCGAGAGGGTTTCCGAGATCGCTCCTTCATTGCCGATCTTCTGATCTCCGCGATGATGGCGGGCTTGGCCGATCCCTCGAATTCCTTTTGGAAGCGTTGGAGGGCCATTGAGACCACGTCTCTGTGGCGCAGCTCTGCCCCGGGAGATTTCTCTGACAGCTCCAACCAGAGATGATGGATCAGGTCGATGTCCTCTGGTTTGAGATCCGGAGTGTGCGCGCCGATCTGGAAGCGGCGAGGCTCTCCCTTCTGAGGCACGATGATCAGCTCGAACTGAACCTTATCCGGGTCGTCAATCCTTTCCCACGTATCGCCCGCCTCGCGCGCCTGCGCTTCAATGGAGAGCTTCTCCGAGGCCCCCGCGTACACTCGAATTGCCCCGAGACGGACTGCCGTATTCACGACGGCCGAGAAGGGATTGTTGGACGGAACCGTCAGCAGTTTGACCGGCTTCCCGGCCTTTTCGGCCAGCGCCACGACTCTGGTGAAGAGAAGTTGTTCGTAGTCCGTAAAGAGATGTTCCTCGAAGATCTCCCGATAGCCGGCTGCGGTCCCTTGTAGGATCCGCGCGGTCATTACCACGACATCCTTTTCCGAAGTGTCGGTTTCTTCCAGCGCGACTTCCAGATGCCTCAGGGTGTTGTGGCCGCGAACCGCGACCAGGACCGGCCCGGGACGCAGCTCGAGCACATCCAGGTCGATCGTCTCCTTCGGAATGATCTGAAACTCATCAAGTCCCGTCCGCTCCCGTTTTGCCCGAGCCATCTTTTCGGAGAGGGTGAACAAGGTGAAGAGACCGGCCGTGAAAATCAGACCGCTGATGGTGGCCACCTGCTTGGTGATCAAGTTGATTCCGGCAGTCAGGAACAGAACCGTTGTGATAACGCCCAACCCGATCGGGATTTCCTTCCTGCCAAGCTTGAGATTGAAGGGAACCTTCCACTCGCGCGGCGTGGGATCTTTGAAACGCAGCGTGAGCACTGCCAGTCCCTTGAGAGCAAAGGACCAGACGACACCAAAGGCATAGGCTTCGCCCAGGGTGTAGACGTTGCCGCGCGAGCTGATGATCGTGGCAAGTTGCAGGATGACGATCAGGTTGATGATGCGGTAACTGGTGCCAAATCGCTTGTGCGGCGCCCGGAACCACGCGGCCAGCACCCCGTCTTCCGATACGCGGTTAAGCACCCCATTCGACCCGATGATCGCCGTGTTGACGGCTCCGGCGAGCATCAAGAAACCGACGATCACGATGAAGGCTTGAAACAGAAGTTTCAGCGTCATGGGACGCGCATCAGGTTTCTGTGTTTCGGATATTCTATTTCGCGGTTGACCTGCGCGAGCGACTCTTCACCCGACATGGCGAGGATCGAGTGCCCGAAGGCTATGAGGAGACCAATAAGCCCCCAGAACGTCCCCGCATCGGGCGGGACAACGTAGTGCGCCTCATCTGCTGGTTTGGCCGGCGCCATCTGCGGCTCGTTCGCCTGCGGGCGGAGGCCGTGCGGTGCGAGCTCAGGCATCCAGCCGACAGCGTCCCTGCTGAACACGAGATTGTGCGGCACGGGTTTGGGCGGAAGCCGCTGCTTGTCAGGCTGCGTGAGAATGGTCAGCCCGCTCCAGAGGATCATGAGGACAACCATGACGGTCGTCACGTACATGATCCTGAGCGCATCGTCCGATGATTCATGCAGGCCCTTTGTGTTGCGCCACCAGAAATACAAGGTGATGAGAACGGCAATCCCCGCGGCCAAGAAGTTGATGGTTTCCTTCGACGGCTGCCAGGGGTGGCCGAAGTAGGTAAGAGTCTGGGCAAGGAGACCGACGATATATTGTCCCGCCGATACACCCGAGATCGGCCCGGTCAGAATGTAATCGAACATTAAGGCTGAAACGGAGAGCTTGGCGAGTGTGCCGCCCATTGCTTCCTTGACAACGCGATAGACGCCTCCCCGGGTGAACATCGCGCACGATTCGACGTACAGCGCGCGGACGGCGTAGGAGAAGCACATCACTCCCAGGATGAACCAGGGGGCGGCCTTTCCCACCGCCTGTTCCGCGATCCCTCCAACGTAGAAGGCCGACGATCCCAGGTCGCACAGGACGATGGCCGCCGCTCTCCAAAAAGAGATGAAGGTCAGCATGACCGAGGTGGCAACCACGACCTTCGTGGCGCGCCCGGCATGCGTCTCAGTTTCTACGGGCATTACGATGCTCCTCGAGAATCAAGAGACAGGTTGGGAGACTATTGCGGGCAACCGAACTCCACAGAACACCGCCGGGCGCCGTCAGCGAGAGTTTCGATGACGGTGGCCGCAGATGTCCTACCGAATCAAAAATGGTAGAACGCGCGTATAAAGAAGTTATAAGGAAAGGCTCAGGATTTCATGAGTTCGGGCAGGTGGAAACGGTAGCCCACCCAGGGTTCGGTCAGAAGGTATCTGGGTCTGGACGGGTCTTTCTCGATCTTTTTGCGCAGCTGGTTGACAAAGGTGCGCAGGTATTCGACCTCATTCCCGTAATCGGGTCCCCAGACTGCCTGCAGGAGTCTTGCGTGAGGGATGGGGATGTTGGGATGGGTCACGAGATAGTGCAGCAGATCAAACTCCTTCGGTGTGAGACGGACTTCGCGCTGTCCTACGGTGACCCGGCGCGTTGCCAGGTTGATCTCCACGTCTTCGAGAGCGATGATCTGGGGCCCCCCTTCGGCCGAGAGAGGGGCTCTGCGAAGAGCGGCGCGGATCCTGGCCATCAATTCGGGCGTGCTGAAAGGCTTGGTTATATAGTCGTCGGCTCCGGCATCCAGAGCCGCTACTTTGTCCTTCTCCGCGTTTCGCACGGTTAACATGATGATGGCAACATCGGACGTCGAGCGAATCCACCGGCAGGTCTCCAGACCGCCTGAGCCCGGCATGTTCACGTCCAGCAGTATCAGGTCGTACTTCTCCTCATTGAGCTTCTCGAGAGCTTCTTCGCCGGAACGCGCGTCCCCGACTGCATAGCCCTGGGCAACCAGCGTCATGCGCATAATCCGCCGGATCTGAGGATCGTCGTCCACCACGAGAATCCGAGCCGTGCTCACGCCGGGATCTCCTTCCCGGCGAGAGGGAGCGAAACAATGAATTCCGCGCCCTCGCCCGGACTGCTATCCACGCGGATATCTCCACCATGGGCGAGCACGATCTCGCGTGTTATCGCGAGTCCCATCCCCGTCCCCGGGATACGATGACGAACCGTAGATCCACGGTAAAACTTTTCAAAGATCTTCGGCTGTTCCCACTCATTTATGCCTTCACCTTCGTTGCGAATACTGAATACAAGGGCGCCACCCGAGGGCCGGGCGGCAATCGAAATCGGCGACATGGCCGCGGAGTACTTCACCGCATTGTCGATCAAATGGCGGAATACGATTTGCGTCAATTCCCGGTCAACGAGGACCGGCGGCAAGTCGTTGGCAACCGATAGTTCTATGTGTCTCCCTTCCAGAGCCGAATTCATCTGAGTCAGAGCCGCATCGACAATTGTGCGGGCCGGACATGCCTGCTTGTTCAGCTGCACCTTGCCTGCCTCGATTCGAGCGAGGTGAATCGCCTCGTTGACCAGGGCGCTCAACCGATTCGCTTCCTGGTCCATGATGGCCAGCAGCTCCCGCAACTCCTCGGGCTTTGTCGAGCCCGAAGCGAGTATCCCGGTTGTCGCTGCTCTGATTGATGTCAGAGGAGTCTTGAATTCATGGGCGAGGGCATCCAGTAAAGTGGACTTGAATTCTTCGCTCTGTCGAGCCGCCTCCGCTCGAGTTGCCGCCTCCTGACCGCGCGCCTTTTCCAGTCCCAGGGCAATGAGATTCAAAAGCCCCTGCAAGGCCACATCGGAAAGCGAGGCGCCCTTCAAGGCGACACTTCCCGACGGCTGCCCGCCAAAGCTGATGGTACTAACGATTGTTTGCGTTTGATCGTCACGAAAGTGAGTCCCATGCGCCGCCGAGTCCAGAATCTGCTTTTGAATACCGGGGATTTCCCCTGGCCCGCCACGATGCATCTGCCCGGTGTCGCGATCGTATATGATGACGGACGGAAGCTCGTAAATGCGCGAGATCTCTCGCGCAATATGCCGGGCGAGCGGCTGATCCGTTTCCGCCAGCAGAATTGCGCGACTCAGCGAGTACAGGCTCTCCATCTCGAGCTGGCGGCTCGCTGCTTCTCTTGTGCGTCGCTTTGCCCTCTCCGATAATTGGCTTGCTGTCAAAGATGTGATCAGAAAAGTCAGGAGCGCTACCCAGTTGAGCGGGTCGGCGATGGTCAAGGTGCCAACGGGGGGAAAGAAGAAAAAGTTATAACACACCGTCGCAGCCACGGAGGCGAGCACAGCCTCCACGAGTCCCCACTCAGTTGCGATCGCCAGGATCGTAATCAAGTAGAGGAAACCGACAGTAGTGATATTGACAGGGATCCACCGTTGAAACAGGAAGGTCTCGACGGCGATCGCGGCAAGGGCCCCCGCCGGTCGCAGTATCGAGCCCGCCGGAATGTATCGGTGGGTGAGGTCACGCTGTCGCATTCAATTGCATATTAGATCTGATGCGGCGACAGCGCCAGCCTGTCAGACAGCTTGGTATCGGATTAAATACGGTGATGTCCCGCAGCACGGGACGCTACGATTTTTTCACGTCCGCGCAGGCAGCGCAGGTTCTGTTCCTGGGATCTCTTCGCGTCTTCGTGTCTTCGTGGTGGACCGGGCGCAGCTTTTAAAGGCTGCGCCCGCTCCTGGGGCAGACTCGCTTTAGAGTGTCCTACTCCGGGTAGGGATAGCGGCCGGGATACTGATAGAATCGATCGGAGTTCCGTCTCACCCGGCCATAGCCGCGGCGCTGGTATCCTTCGCGGTAGCCCAGCTCGTAACCGTTCCTATAGCCTTTCTTGTAGTCTCCCTTCTTCCCCATCCATTTCTGATAGCCAAAGTCCGCCTTCCGATATTCGTGGCTCCTCAGGTCATACCCAACGCCCCGGCGATAGTCGTCCCGTGCGTGATCGAACCCCTCGCGGTAACCTGCCTCGTAGCCGTACCGGTATGCGGATTCCCGGTCGTTTCTGTCATGCGTCATACCGGGAACCGCGAACAGCATCGCCAGGATTGCCGCCGTTACTCGACTCCTCATTGATTCCATTGTTCCAATTCCTCCCCTTCCGCTTACAACATCCTTAGATGTCGCAGGCTTCGCATTGTTTCATTTCTCAGGTCATGTTCGGAGTTCAGGCTTTAGCCTGCACAGAAGCGCGTAAGAAACTGACGGTGAGCGCAGCCTGAAGGCTGAACTCCGAACCATGTTCGGAGTGCGTGGGATTCTCCTGTCAGGGACTCTTCGAGCCTGCGAGGCTTTGCGGTGACTCTCCCCAGAGTTGCTTCAAGCGCTGATCGCGGCCGCACCCGAACCGATAGCTCTTGTAGCGGATCGGGTTCTTCTTGTAGAAATCCTGGTGGTAATCCTCAGCGACGTAAAACTCCGGGGCAGGCAGGATTTCAGTCACGATCGGTTCTTTGAAGAGTTTTTCCACTGCCTTCTTGGACTCCAGGGCCAGGAGTTTCTGCTCTTCGTTGTGATAAAAAATCGCGCTGCGATACTGGCTCCCCCTGTCGCAGAACTGCCGGTTCGGCGTGGTAGGATCGATATTGTGCCAGAAAACCTCCAGCAGTTTCTGGTAGTCGATTTTGGCGGGGTCGTATGCGACGCGCACCGACTCGGCGTGGCCGGTGCCGCCGGAGGAAACCTCTTCATAGGTCGGATTCTTCTTGTGGCCCCCGGTGTACCCTGACGTGGTCGAGATCACGCCCTCGAGCTTGTCAAACGGCGGTTCCATGCACCAGAAGCAGCCCCCGGCGAAGGTAGCGATTTGAAATTTTCGAGAGCCGGCATTCTTGCCGGCCTCCTCAGCGCCGGTCGTTGTGGCCAGAATCAATGGCAGAAAAGCCGAAATCAGAACCGCGACTGGAGTTTTGCTCCCGCTCATAAGTTTCAACCTCCGGATTCATTTTACGGGGCTCCCGATGCACGCCCCTCATAACAAAAGCATTATGCACTCCTATCCCCTTAAAATCCGTTCGGACATACAGTTTATTCCCGTCACGCTCCTTTAGGGAACTGCTCGAATGAAGAAGTGAAGGAATGCAGTTCATTCGGCACTTCGGGGCCGGCCCGCGTCTTACGATAGCTGTTTCACAAAATCCTTATGCTTTCACTATGACTTCCTTACGGGTTGAGCGCTACCCTCAAATCGGGTGCAAACGATGCCAGTGCGAAACGAAGAGAATGAGATGTCACTCGCCCTTGAAAAAATCCTTCTCCCGACAACCGGCCGTCCCGAACCGCCGGTGGCCGGCGAAGTGGGGTTCAGGTTAGACATCGCTGTTGTCTTTACCACGCTTGAATCGACCGTCGAGGCGCTGAGACAGGCCGGTGCTCTGGCGAGTCGTTTACGCGCTCGAATTACCCTCGTGGTTCCGCAAGTCGTGCCGTACCCCTTGCCGCTCACCGGCCCGCCTGTCCTGCTCGGCTTCAGCCAGCGGCGCTTTAGGGACATCGCACGCGAAAGTCCCGTGGAGACCAGAGTCTGCTTGTATCTGTGTCGCGACCGGTTGGAGACGGTGGCGAGGGCGTTGAAGCCGCACTCCCTTGTCGTGGTTGCCGGCCGGAAAAGATGGTGGCCGGCTCCGGAGAAGAGCCTGGCCCGTAAGCTGCGGGGCGCTGGCCACGAAGTGATGTTTATGGAAACGGAGTAAGCGAGGATGCTCGACCTATTCTACCTTGCTGTGGGGTGTCTGTTTCTGCTCGTCTGCTGGGCCTTCACGAAAGCCTGCGACAAGCTGTAGGAGAAGAACTGTGGACTACATCATTGCCGGCATTGCAGCGCTCGCTCTATTCATTTACCTGGTCTACGCCCTGCTCCGCCCGGAGCGGTTCTGAGGAAACAACGATGACGAGCAACGGAATTCTGCAAATAATGCTGTTTTTTGGGCTGTTGCTCTTGTGCACGAAGCCGCTGGGCGCCTACATGGCCCGCGTCTTTGAAGGCCAGCGCACGTTTATGCACCCGCTGCTGCGCTGGCTCGAAGTACTCACGTATAAGCTAATCGGAGTGCGTGAGGAGGTAGAGCAGCGCTGGACGCAGTACACGGCGTCCCTGCTGAGCTTCAGCATCTTCGGGTTCGTGCTCGTATACCTGTTGCAGCGCGCGCAAGCGATCCTGCCTTTCAACCCGCAGAACTTCAGCGCGGCCAATGTCACTCCCGATTCCGCATTCAACACGGCCGTCAGCTTCACGACCAACACCAATTGGCAATCCTATGCGCCCGAGGTGACGCTCGGCTATTTCGTTGAAATGGCGGCTCTCACGGTTCAGAACTTCGCTTCGGCCGCCGCCGGCATTGCGGTCGCGATTGCTCTGGTTCGCGGGTTTGCGCGCCAGGAAAAGCAAACGATAGGTAACTTCTGGGTCGACGTTACGCGCGCGACAGTGTACGTCCTGCTGCCGATTTGTATTGTCGGCGCTCTGTTCTTGTGCTCGCAGGGTGTGATTCAGAACTTGAAGCCTTACACCACCGCGACCACCGTTGAGGGCGGGAAACAGACGATCGCGCAGGGGCCGGTAGCATCTCAGGAAATCATCAAGGAGCTCGGCACAAATGGCGGAGGCTTCTTCAACGCCAACTGTTCCCATCCGTTCGAGAACCCGACGCCGATCACCAATCTGTTCGAAATGCTGTTGATCTTCGTCATTTCTGCGGGATTGACCTACACATTCGGACGGATGGTAGGCGACACAAGGCAGGGCTGGGCCGTTTTCGCGGCAATGTCGGTCATGTTTTTTATTGGAGTATTCGTTGCGTATGGATTCGAGCAGTCTGGCAATCCCATTCTGGCGCAGCTCGGAATACAAACCGAAGCCACATCCGGGCAGGCCGGCGGCAACATGGAGGGGAAGGAAGTGCGATTCGGAATCGCAAATTCTGCGCTGTTCGCCACCGTTACCACCGATGCCAGCTGCGGCGCGGTCAACAGCATGCATGACAGCTATACGCCAATCGGAGGCTTGGTGCCGCTGTTCAACATCATGACGGGAGAGGTGATTTTTGGCGGAACGGGAGCGGGCCTGTACGGCATTCTGCTCTACTGCATCGTCGCCGTGTTCATTGCGGGCCTGATGGTCGGCCGCACGCCCGAGTACCTGGGCAAGAAAATAGAACAGAAAGAGGTCAAGATGGCAATGCTGGCCATCGTCTTTACCGCGGCAAGCATTCTCGTCTTCACCGGCATCAGTTCGGTCATCGATTTCCCGGCCAAAGGCTACTGGAATCCGCAGGGCGCCGCGGCTGCGAACATCAATAACAGCGGCCCGCATGGGTTGAGCGAGATTCTTTACGCGTACACCAGCGGCACAGGCAACAACGGCAGTGCGTTTGCCGGCATCAGCGCCAACACGCCGTGGTACAACCTGACTATCGGATTAGCGATGCTCATTGGCCGGTTCCTGTTCCTGATTCCACTTCTCGCGGTGGCGGGCAGCCTGGCGGCCAAGAAGAAGGTCCCCTTCACGAGCGGCACGTTCCCAACGCACGGTCCGCTCTTCGTCGGGCTGCTCGTCGGCACAGTTCTGATTGTCGGCGCGCTTACCTTCTTCCCTGCGCTTTCGCTGAGCCCGATCGTCGAGCACTACCTGATGCACAGCGGAAAGCTCTTTTGATAGGGTTACGACCCTGGAGTTTACTCATGTCTACATTGACTACGGCACCGCAACCAACCCGAAAGCCTCCGCCGGAAGATCCTAAATCGCTCCTTCCCAAGAAGCTCGGCCGGGCACGCCCGCTGTTTGATCCCGAAATCGTCCATCGGGCCACCCGCGCGTCCTTCACAAAGCTGAACCCGATCACCTTGATGAAGAACCCGGTCATGTTTGTCGTCGAGGTCGGCGCGGCACTGACGACGGTTTTCCTGCTCCGCGACCTGATTACAGGCGCCGGCGGCATCGGGTTCTCGATACAGATCACGCTGTGGCTCTGGTTCACGGTTCTGTTTGCCAATTTCGCCGAAGCGATGGCAGAGGCGCGCGGAAAAGCTCAGGCGGACACGCTGCGGAAAACCAAGACGGACGTGCTGGCCAAGCGTTTGACCTCGAACGGGAAAATCGATCAGGTTCCTGGCTCCGCACTGCGGGCCGGCGATGTCGTGCAGTGTGAGGCCGGCGACCTGATTCCGGCAGATGGCGAAGAAGGTGTTATCGGACCAGATCAAGATCCGGATCACATCGAATCCGGGCGAGACCTTCCTCGATCGTATGATCGCGCTCGTCGAAGGTGCGGAGCGGCAAAAGACACCGAATGAGATCGCGCTCAATATCCTGATCGCGGGTCTGACGATATTGTTTTTGCTTGCCGTTATCACCTTACAGCCTTATTCCGTCTTCAGCGTTGCGCAGGCTGGTTCAGGGGCGGTGCCGAGCGTGGCGGTCCTGGTGTCCTTGCTCGTCTGCCTGATTCCGACAACCATCGGCGGCCTGCTTTCCGCCATCGGCATCGCCGGTATGGATCGTGTCATGCAGCACAACGTCCTGGCAATGAGTGGAAAGGCGGTAGAAGCTGCCGGTGACGTCAATTCGTTACTGCTGGACAAGACCGGCACCATCACGTTGGGTAATCGGCAAGCGGTGGAATTCTTGACGATCGATGGCGTCACCGTGCGGGAACTGGCCGATGCAGCTCAGTTGGCCAGCCTGGCCGACGAGACACCGGAGGGCAGGTCCATCGTAGTCCTGGCCAAAAGCCGGTATGGACTGCGGGGCCGCCATATTCCGGAGCGCGAGGCCAAGTTCATTCCATTCTCCGCCTACACGCGCATGAGCGGGGTCGACTTCGAAGGACGGCAACTTCGGAAGGGAGCCACCGATGCAGTTTGCGCGTTTGTCGCGGAGCGTGGCGGCGATGTTCCCGGCTACATTCAAGACATGAGTGATCGAATTTCGCGGCAGGGTGGCACGCCGCTCGCCGTGGCCGACGGGAATCGCTTGCTTGGCGTCATCCACCTGAAAGATATCGTGAAAGGCGGGATGAAGGAGCGCCTGGCCCAGCTTCGGCTCATGGGGATTCGCACGGTGATGATCACGGGAGACAATCCGCTCACGGCCGCTGCAATTGCAGCGGAAGCCGGCGTGGACGACTTCCTGGCTCAAGCGACGCCCAAGGACAAGCTCGAATACATCAAGAAGGAACAGGTCGCCGGCCGTCTCGTCGCGATGACCGGCGATGGCACCAATGACGCGCCCGCGCTCGCTCAGGCTGATGTCGGAGTGGCCATGAATACCGGCACCATGGCGGCCAAGGAAGCCGGCAATATGGTGGATCTGGACAGCAATCCCACGAAGCTCATTGAGATAGTCGCGATCGGCAAACAGTTGCTGATCACCCGCGGGGCCCTGACGACTTTTTCCATCGCGAACGACGTGGCGAAATACTTCGCGATTATTCCCGCGATGTTCATGGCGACCTACCCAACGCTGGCCAGGCTCAACATCATGGGGCTGCACACGCCCCAGAGCGCGGTTTTGGCGGCCGTAATCTTTAATGCCCTGATCATCATTGCGCTGGTTCCGCTCGCACTGCGCGGCGTGAAATACCGGCCCCTGAACGCCGCCAGCCTGCTCCGCCGGAATCTCCTGATCTACGGCATTGGCGGGATCATCGCGCCATTCCCGGGCATCTGGCTCATCGACCAATTACTCGTGCTGTTTCGGCTCGCCTAGGAGAAATCACAAATGTGGCAAGAAATTCTTCCCGGACTTCGAATCAAGTTGTTCATGACAGTCCTGCTTGGTATCGGATATCCACTGGCCCTCACCGGCATCTGTCAGGTTCTCTTCCCGCATCAGGCCAACGGGAGCCTGGTAACGGCAGGTGACAAGGTAGTCGGCTCGGAATTGATCGGCCAGAACTTTACCAGACCCGAGTACTTCCAGCCGCGACCGTCGGCGTCCGGCGCGGACGGATATGACGCCGCGAACTCGAGCGGGTCGAATTACGGGCCCACAAACCAGAAGCTCATCGACCGTGTCAAGGCTTCGATCGAGAAGTTCCGAAAAGACAACCCGGAATACACCCAGCCCATACCGGCCGACTTACTGACGGCTTCCTCCAGCGGTCTGGACCCCCACATCAGCCCCGATTCTGCGCAGGCACAGGCGCCGCGCGTAGCGAAGGCTCGTGAAGTATCAACAGACCAGGTGCATCGCTTGATCGCTCAGTTCACCGATGACCCGGATCTCGGTTTGCTCGGGGAGCCGCGCGTCAACGTCCTGAAACTGAACTTGGCTCTGGATCGGCAGTTCCCGCGGAAGTAGGCAAACTGCTCCTGTTTGTCTATTACGGTGTTACGTTCTAGCTAGGTTTTCTTGGTGCGAACAAAGCTCACAATTCCTGGCCGGCGAACTACCGAGCCCGCATCTTTCCATCAGAATGTAGAATAGAAAGTCCAGGGACTCTCCCGCGGGAATGTCCGTCTGGCCGAGTCTTCGGACAGGGCGCCCTGAAGAATGTAGAATAGAAACTCCGATCAGGGCACGCGTACCGTGTCCCTGCGACCGGATACGTTAGGTATTCATGAGATCCTGTAAGCGCGTTTATGCCATATAGGGAACATCGCGGGCCCAGTCCCGAGCAACTTCTCAAGCGGGTTGAAGCCGAAGAACACCATGAGGTGCGCGGAAAGCTCAAGGTGTTCCTCGGTTACGCCTCTGGTGTTGGCAAATCGTTTCGAATGCTGGACGAAGGACGCCGCCGCAAAATGCGCGGCGAGGATGTGGTCGTGGCCGCCATCCAGTCCTCGGCTCCCCCGGAAGTGCAAGAGCTCCTGAAGCATTTCGAAGTCATTCCTCTTCGAGCCGATCTCGGGGCCCCGGCGATCGATATCGCTGCGGTCCTCCGCCGTCACCCGGAGGTCTGTCTGATCGACGGTCTCGCTTATCAGAACCCCGCCGGGAGCAAGCACCCGGAGCGCTGGCAGGAGGTCGAGGAGCTCCTGGCCGCGGGAATCTCCGTGATCACCTCCATTAACCTCCAATACGTGCGAGAGAAGCAGCCGCAGGTCGAAGCGATCCGCGGCAGGAGCGCCAAGGAGTCGGTGCCGGAAGCGTTCCTTCTCAAAGCCGACGAAATCGAAATCGTTGACGCGCCTCCCGAGTATGTGACCCGCGCCGCCCAAAGCGGATCCCCACCGATGCTCGACACCCATAAACAGGAACGCCAGCTCTCCGAGTTGCGCGAAATCGCCCTCGTGCTGGCGGCCGAGGTCGTGGATTACCAGCTGGAGGAGTATCTCGTACGGCAGGGGATCGAGCAAGTCTATGGAGCCCACGAGCGCATTCTTGTGTTTGTTACGCCGAGGTCCAATGCCTCGCTGATGATCTATCGGGGCCGGCGGCAGGCCGATCGGTTTCACGGCGAGCTGCACGTCGTCTACGTGCAGCACGACAATCTCAGTCCCAAGGATCAAAGGACCCTTTTCGACAATCTGGCGAACGCCCGCCAAGCGAACGCCCATGTCGAGATCCTTCAAGGTGAAGACCCGGTTGCGTTGATCGTTGATTACGCAGCAAAAAACGGCATTACACAGATCTTCGTCGGACACAGCCAGGAGACGGGCTGGGTGAACTATTGGAAGCCCGACCCTGTTGAAAGGCTCATCATGGAAGCGGAGGGGATTGATATCCGCATCTTCCCGCAAGGCGAGTACCGTAAATGAGCGACGAATCACCCGGGCAGAAGGGTAAGCTGAAGGTATTCCTCGGATATGCTGCCGGCGTCGGCAAGACGTACCAGATGCTGGACGAATGCCGTCGACTGCAGCGGGAAGGCCATGACGTCGTCATTGGTTACTTCGAGCCGCACGGAAGGCAGGATACGATCGCGAAGACGGAAGGATTGGAGATTCTCACGCGGCGGCGCGTTGAATACCGCGGTCGTGAATTCGAAGAGATGGATACACCCGCCATTCTTGCCAGGCAGCCGAAAATCTGCGCGGTGGATGAGTTCGCACATACCAACGTTCCGGGTTCCGAGCGAACCAAGCGCTGGGAGGACGTGATGGTATTACTCGAGGCCGGCATCGATGTGCTGACCACGATGAACATTCAGCATCTGGAAAGCCTCCATGACCAGATCCTGGAAATCACGGGAGTCCAGGTGCGGGAAACGATCCCGGATTGGGTGGTTAAGCAGGCCGACGAGGTAGTCTTGATAGACCTCCCTCCTCAAGCGTTGCTCAATCGGCTGCAGCGTGGTGTGATCTACGGACCCGACAAGGCCCATCAAGCGATGAAAGGCTTCTTTAAAGAGCCCACTCTGGCGGCTCTGAGGGAAATGGCGCTGCTGCAGACGGCGCACGAAGTGGATAGCCGCCAAGTTGGCCCCGTCGCTTTGGATCGTCGATCTCTGCACGCCCGGTCTACGGACGAACAATTGACGCAGCCGAACGACCCGCATGAGCGAATCTTGATTCACATTACGGAATCACCGGCGACCGCGGCCTTGATTCGCCGGGGGAAGAGAGTGGCTGATTACCTGAATGCCGATTGTTTCGCGGTGTGCGTTCTGAGAACCGCGAGCATCGCAGATCTGCCAAAGGCAACGCGGGAAGCCCTCGAACAACACCTCGACTTCGCGCGAAAGCTCCACATCGAAGCCATTGTGCTCCAAGGCCAGGATGTGGCGAGTTCTCTCGTCGATTTCGCCCGCCGCAATCGCGTGACCCAGGCATTCCTGGCCAAGCCGCCAAAACGGTCGATTCCGCTGCTCACCAAAATGCACATGGTCATGAAGGTCGTGCGGCTCGCCAAAGACATGCAGGTAACTCTCGTCGCAGATCGAAGGCGCGCCGGGAATCCATGAAGACGCTGGAGGTCACGAGCTTTCCGGTCTCACGGCGCCTTCTGGCGCATCGATGACAACTCGCGCGAGGGAGCGCCGGAGACGTGCCCGCACGCGGACCAGCAAAAGCACGGCAACCGAGCCGAGTCCGGTAACAAAGCCCCACCAGAGTCCGCCGGGACCGCCGCCTGTTCCAAAGGCGAGGAGCAGACTCACCGGCACACCCAGGAGCCAGAAACCGAGAAGGCTTATCAGCATGGGGACGCGCGTGTCTCCCAGTCCGCGGAGCACGCCGGCCGCCACGACCTGCAACCCATCGAAAACTTGAAAGAAGCCTGCAATCGGCAGGAGCCTCACCGCGATACCGGTCACGAGCGGGTCTCGTGTGTAAAGCCGGGCTAGCATTCGTGGCAGAACCAGGAAGAAGGTCGCGGCGAACAGCATGAATATGGCCCCGCACGCCAGGGCGGCCGCAGCCGATCTTCGGGCGCGCGGAGCGTCTCCTCTCCCCACGGCGTGTCCGACCCGGACCGCCGCCGCGGCGGACAATCCGCTCGCTGTTGATCGTGGCATGGCCGTTTTCCGGCCATGATACCAAACGCCCTTGTTCGCACCAAGAGGACCTGGTGCAGATTTCAAAATCCTCTCAGCCGGGATTATGAACGGGTCTCTTATGATCGAGGGGATGCTTCCACTTCAGCCCCGGGAAGCGAGCGAAATCGCGGTCCGTCGTGATCCACGTGCATCCGTATTCTAATGCCAGCGCAGCGAAGTAGGCGTCCTGCACCAGATTGCCGCGGCAATCGGCGCGCCGGCAGAGGTCGCGAAAGAGCGGCCAATGCTGCTCCCCGGCGCGCAGAGCCACCGCAGCGGGAGCGGTGAGTGATACATCCAGAAACCGTTCGGCAACTGCACGGGGAGTTGGCGGCCTGTAAATGCCAGGATGGGTGGCAATCCGCAGCGCCGCAGCCTGCACCGGCTCAAACAGCACCAGCCGCTCGGCTCCATTCAGTGCATTCTCGAGCCAGGCCCGGTACTGGCTGTGGCGCTCGCTCTCCGCCCGGAGGGCGTAAAGCAGGACGTTGACATCCACCGCCATCATCGGAGCCCATCCAGCCGGTCATACACCGTTCCCATGTCATCGAGGGTGATGCCCGGCTGGAGCCCGTCCCCGCGAAATGTCGGCAGGCGAACCGGCCGACGGGTACCCGCTTCGCGCCGCTGAGAAAGGCGCAGCCTGAGAGCCTCCTCGATTAGAGCTGCAAGAGTGGTGCCGTGCCTCGCCGCATATTCTTTGGCTGCCCGGTGGAGCTTATCATCAAGAATAACCATGGTTCTCATGCATAAAAGCATGAGTCGAGAGCAGAGATATGTCAATATACCGATTACGTCTTTCACGAAATGCGGACTTCCGCTCTGATTCGAGAAGGGATGTAGTGTGATGGACACAAGGATTTCGTGCGGCGGTGGACCGTGGAGGAGATTCTTCGTGTCTTCGTGGTGGATTAGACGCGGCACTTACCACGAAGGCGTGAAGACGCAAAGAAAATCGTCAAGTTTGGTTGCGGGTAATTCGTGGCTCCCGGAGTCCGTGGGGAGCGTGGCGCAGAGCGGGCCGCGGCGGCGTGCTATAATCGGCACTCTCTATCGGAGGTCCGGACCATGCAGGAGGAGGCTGCAAAGATCCATCCGGCGCTGGCGCCGTGGATCATCTTTTCCAACTTTTTGAGGAAGATCTACGTGCAGCGCGGACTGATCCGAATCTTCGTCGTCCGCGACCTGAAGTCCCGCTATGTGGGATCGTTTATGGGAATCTTCTGGAGCGTGATCCACCCTGTAGTCCTGCTGGTGAGCTATGTCTTCGTTTTCGCCGTGGTCTTCGGCCAGCGGCCGCTGCCGGACAGCGGAACCGACCGATTCTGGCTCTTCCTGTTCTGCAGCATCCTTCCCTGGCTGTTCTTCCAGGATTCCGTGCAGCGCTCCAGCACCGTGGTAATCGACAACGCCAATCTCGTCACCAAGACTCTTTTCCCAACAGAGATCCTGCCGTTGAGCGTGCTGCTGGCCGGGACCGTGAACCATCTTATCGGGTTCTCAATCCTGCTCGGCATTCTGGTTTTCGGCTTTGGCAAGATCAGCGTATTCGTTTTCTTCGTCCCTTTTTATTTCCTTTGCCTGATGCTTTTCACCCTGGGATTTTCCTGGTTGGTGTCGAGTCTGAATGTCTTCGTCCGGGATATCTCTCAGATATTGAGCGTCATTCTTACGTTCTGGTTCTGGTTTACGCCCGTCTTTTACTCGCCGGAGAGGTTCCCTCCCAGACTCCTGTTTATCGTCTACTGGAACCCCCTCGCCCACGTCGTCACCGGCTATCGGGATTGCCTTTTGCGAATGCGGATGCCCGACATGAAGATGCTCCCTGTTCTGGTGCTTGCTTCTCTTGTGGTGTTTGTGGCAGGTGGAATGTTCTTTCGCATCACCAAACGCGAATTCGTGGATATTCTCTGATGCCGGCGATCCAGGTGCGACACCTGTCGAAAAAATACCAGATCTACCGCCGCCCCGGGGACAAGCTGCTGGAGCTTCTCAGACCCGGCAGGAACCAACTACACCAGGAGTTCTGGGCTCTGGAGGACGTCTCTTTTAATGTCGAGCCGGGAGAGACTCTAGGCATCATTGGGCAAAACGGCTCGGGCAAGAGCACGCTGCTGCAGATTCTGGCTGGAATCATGAGGCAGACGCGCGGCGACTGCCTGGTGCGCGGCAAAGTCTCGGCGCTCCTGGAATTGGGTTGCGGCTTCAATCCCGAGTTCACGGGGAGGGAGAATGTTTTCATGAACGGGGCTATCCTGGGTTTCGATACGCCCGCCATGGAACAGCGCTTCGACGCCATCGCTCGCTTCGCGGAGATCGGAGATTTCATGGACCAGCCGGTCAAGACCTACTCCAGCGGAATGTTCATGCGCCTGGCGTTCTCGGTTGCCATTCACGTGGATCCCGACATCCTGCTGGCGGATGAGGTCCTGGCTGTGGGCGATCTGGTCTTCCAGCACCGATGCATGCACCGCATGAATCAGCTCCGCGCTGAGGGGAAAACAATCATCATAGTTACTCACGACCTCGGAGCCGTAACGAGATTTTGCGACCGCGCGCTCCTCCTGGACCAGGGGCGTCTGCTAGAAGAGGGCAGACCCGATCTGGTAGTGCAAAGGTATCACGCTCTGGTTTTTGAACGGGAGCGCCGCTATGGCGGCCTGGACACGGTTACATCGGACCAGATCTCTGCCGATACGACCGCCGTATCAGGCGAGATACCGGTCGTTCATTCGATTCCCAACATGGACTACCGGTTCGGCAACGGCGAGGCAGAGGTTCTGGGCATCGAGTTGCTGGACGACAAAGGGAACTCCTCACGCGAGGTGTTCGGCGGCCAGAAAGTCGTGGTTCGAGTTTCGGCGCGGTTCATGCAGGACGTCGATCGGCCCATTCTCGGGTATACCTTGCGGGACCGGTTGGGAATCGAGATTTCGGCCTGCAACACTTCCTATGCGGGCCGGCTCCTGCCCCCAGCCAGGAAAGGGCAGATCATGACCAGCGATTTTTGTATCAAGCTGCCGCATCTGGCCGCGGGCAGCTATTCCCTTTCGCCCGCGGTAGCCCGAGGCAATGTGTTGAAGCACGACATGTGCGACTGGATCGACAACGCGCTGGTCTTCAATGTTCGACCGGAGGATCTCGTCTACGGGATGCTGAAGATGAACGTCGAGGTACAGAACTACGTAGGAGCAGTTCCCGAGCCCCTGACCACGGACCACTGAACGGTGGGCGGAGGGCATGAAATGCAGGGGAGCCCGGGAGCTGAGGAGCAGGGGGGAGGCGGAGCGAAGTGGTATTTCCGATTTCCGTAGGGGTGCAGAAGTGCGAGTCAGGTTCTGCCGCGGGATGCAGTCCGATATGGAGTGCGGCGACTTGTCTCCGTTTTCCTCTTGCCGCGGGGACCATAGCGGCGACAAGTCGCCGCACTTCAAAAGTGCTGGTTCGTCTGCACCCAACGAAAGCGGCACCTGAGGCGACTCGCACTTCAAATTGCACCCTTTCCGTAGAGAGGCCCCGCCGTGGCGTCTCACGAAGGAATGAGCCCACGTGATTTCGATCGTGATCGTCAATTGGAACTCGGGTAAGCTGCTCGAGCGGTGCGTCCGGTCGCTGCTGGACCACGCGGCGCATTGCGAAGTCGTCGTCGTGGACAATGCCTCCGAAGACTTCAGCCTCGATTTCGCCCGAAAAGTAAATGCTCCCCTGTCGCTCATCCGAAACCCGGAAAACCTGGGCTTTGCCGCGGCAAACAACATCGGCTGGCGCCGAAGCGCGGGGGACCCGGTACTGTTTCTAAATCCCGATACCGAAAGCACACCCGGGGCGCTGACCCGTCTGGCCCAAACGCTGAACGAAGACTCCTGCGCATGGGCTGCCGGCGGGAAACTCGTGAGCCCTTCCGGACGCCGGCAGGCAGGCTTTGATGTGCGCGCCTTTCCGACTGTGGGGAGCGTGGCGGCCGAGATGTTCTTATTGGACGAGATCTGGCCTCGAAATCCCTGGTCGCGGCGCTATCTGTGGCT
>WNGH01004419.1_pt1 | contig 20228 bp, 15 predicted proteins | sample 5400631 | NCBI WGS metagenome assembly WNGH01 (sample SAMN13153373, study PRJNA577476) | soil metagenome | isolation source: 115 cm soil or saprolite under Garry oak tree replicate 1 | place: USA:California | collected 2016-06-15
ACCGAGGGCGTATCCGCCCGAAATGAATTCAGCTGAATCAGGATGCGGTCGCGCGGCTCAAGCAAGAGGTTGCTAGCTCCATCCCCTTCGAGAGCTTCTTTTAAGCGCACACTCACCATCTTTAAGGAACTGTCCGGCAGGGTTCGGATGATCTGAGCCGAATCCATGGCGGCATCCGGAGTCACGCCACCCGCCAGTTCAACGGCGTCACGGAAGTGGACCTGTCCAGAAGTCTGGAATGTTCCGGGATTGCGTACCGCTCCACTCACAGACACCGTCGGTGCATCCTCAAAGTCAAAGCGGCTAAAGATGCGCACGGTATCCAAGGGCTTGAGCTGCGGTGCAGCGGTCAGATTCGACAGTGCAGCCGCAAGATCGAAGCTTTCCACCGTGGGGTGGTAATCTGGCGGATTCAGGTGAATGATTTCCGCATATTTCGTCGATGGCTCGGGCATCAGGTCGGTATAGGACGTAATCAGGTCCGTCAACTTCATGCCCGGCTTATAGGCGTAGCGCCCTGCCCGCAGCACGTGGCCCTGCAGATAGACCGCATCCTGGTTGAAGGTAGCGATAGGGAAGATGTGAATCTCGTCGCGGTCTTGGACATGAAATGCCGCGAGCTTCGCTTCGATGTCTTTAGGATCCGTAGTACCCGAGACATCGAGACTCAGCATCGTGCGCTTTTCGTGCGCATCAAGTCGCTGGACTTCTATGTGGCTCAGAGCGGCCGTGGGAAGAATTCCTCCGGCCATATCGATAGCCTGTGCAAGCGTGGTCTCCCCACGCAGTTCGTAGATCGCCGGACGCCGCACCATGCCGTCCATCTGAACCAGCCCACTCACCGGAGGCACAAGCAGGGTGTCGCCCGGTTCCAAGCGCTTGATGTCGGTGCGCACGCCGCGCAGAAGTAGGTCATACAAATCCACTTCTTGCACAAGTGTGTTGCCGCGATAGTGCTTCACGATGCGCATCGATCCGCCCGAAGTCGGTCCGCCGGCCGCGAGCAAGGCATTGAGCGGCGTAGAAAGGGAACTCACGTCATAGGGTCCAGGGTGATTTACGTCACCCACAACGTAAACACGCACGGTGCGTAACCGGGAGAGCGACACATCAGCCGAAACATCGCGGAATTGCGTGCGCAGCAATCGCTGCACCGACTGCTGCACATCTCCCAGACTCTGGCCATTCACCAGCATGGGCCCAATTTCCGGAAGCGCGATGCGCCCTTCATGATCGACCGTGCGCACCAATCGCTGCGAAACGCCGCCCCAGAGATCGATCGTGAGGCCATCGCCCGGACCAAGCACGTAATCCGGCGACGTCGGAAAGTCGATGGGAATCATGCCCGTCGCGGCCGGCGGGTTTTCAAATACCTTCTGGCCAAAACGCTCGATCGAAGTCGAAGAACTCCCGGCGTGAGCGAACATGTCATAAACCGAAGGAATATCGGAATACGGTGACCAGCGGCGGTCTTTTGCTGGCGTGCCGGTCTCGAGCAGAGTTTCGCCTTCCGGGCTGTTTCGTTTCATCATTCCGCCCGAGGCGGCACCTTCGAGCGGATTGGCGCTGGTCCTTAGAAGCGAACCATTGCCGCTCATCGGCGGAGCCACAGGATTGGTCATAAGCTGGTCGAAATCTCTGTCCCTGGGCAATTCCGCGGGATTCGGGCTATTTGTCTGAATCCCTTTCTGGGACTGTTTCTGCTTGGTCTGGCAGTTGGCAACTGCGCGATCTGAAGCGAGATCGCATTTAGCTAACTGGCTTGGTTGAGCTTGCTGGGCTTGGGCACGCTGAACAGCCACGAGCTCACGAATCCGCTCCTGCTCTAGGGCCACCTGTTCGCGGCCCACTTCGGAATCGGGATTTGCCTTGGGCAGTAGATAGCCATAGCGTTGCAGCAGTCGGGTCGCAGCGGCCCGGAATCGGCTATCGTTCGCGAGCCGCAAGAGAATGGCGGAGTCAGTTAGATCTGTGTCCTTTATTATTTGCCCGCGATCGGCTGCGTCTTTAGCGACCCAGCGCTTCAGTTCCACAAACAGCCCCGGATTCGCGTTCAACATCGCAGTAATTTGCGATTCCGAAGCGGCGACTCTGTCCAGATTGTCTTTAGCGAGCTCGGAAGCGGAAACTGTCCGGTCCTCTGTGGGCTGCTGTGCGAAGGCATAAGTAACGAGGAAAAAGGGAAAGGCGTAGAGACACATCGTAAGGACGGCCGTTCTAAGGCTGCGCCGTGTAGTGACCAGGATAATCATCCGAGAGCCCATCATGACTCACCTTGTCTTATCCGAGAATTGCTACGCATAACATTCAGAATCTCTGCTTCGGGCCCTTTATAGGTCATCGAACGAATCCCATCTGACGCTGAAAAGAGAGTGAACGAATTACCGTCGCTGGCCAACGCCATGATTTGCATTTCAGGATGCCTCTGCAACACGTCTTCCCGAGCCGACGGACCAAACCGTCGAGAGTCCAGCGAAACAATCAGGAATTCCGGCTTGGTCTCTTCGATCACTCGGGAAATTTCCGCTTCATCGCTAATTTGGGCAACGACCTCAACATTTTCTTCTTGAGCCAAGCTCATCGCTATCAATTCCCGCATCATTCGGGGTTGGTTGGCTACGGCCACGCGAATCACTTGGGCCACAGAAGGCATCTGTCATACGCACAATAACGGGCATGTACAGTGAGGGGAAGGACCCAAAAAGGTTCAAAAAAGTACCATCTGCGGTACCGAGTAGAGTACCTAAAGGAAGGACCTATTCCGGTACCTAGACAAATAACTATTCGGTACCTAGAAAAGTACCAAGGCACAAATGCATCTCCTTTACAATCAGAACTCGTAGAATCGATTTAAAACTCCCACAGGGAGCGGAATTTTCACCCGATTTAAGATTCTAGTAGCAAGTGTATCTAGTGTCAGCGCGAGTGAAAAAGAGATTGGAAGGAGCCAGCCTGCAAACGTCTAATTGGCGAGATCCTCAGCGCGGGCGATTTCGATGACTTCTGAGCGGTCGTTTGCTCCCATCTTCCGGAGCATACGATGTATGTGGTTCTTCACGGTTTGTTCAGAGAGATTTAGCCGCGATGCAATTTCCTTATTGCTCAGGCCCCGAGCAATCATGGGAAGTAGTTCTTGCTGACGCCGCGTCAGCCGAAGACCCATTTTCCGAACACCAGGGACGAATTCCCTCACTCCTGCAAGGGCGTCGAATAAAGCCTTGGAAAGTTGAGAGGGGCAGACAGCCTCCTGTCGCGATACAGCCCGAATTGCGGCGATTAGGTCCGCTGCAGAAGCCTCGTTCAGCAAATACCCACTCACGCCCGCCCGTACAGCTCTGAGAAAGATACGCTCGTCGGCGTCCATGCCAATCATGAGAATCTGTGCGTGCGTATTCAAGTCACGCATCCGAGTAACAGATTGGCGTCTCAAAGCGGCTGCGCTGACCGAATCTAACAAGATTATGTCACTCTCTGACTTTGCAATAATCAGAGCTATGTTCGACAACTCCGCCGGTTGTCCGATGACGAATATATCTGGTCTTTGTTGGAGGATGCGGGCTAACGATTTGCAGAGAAGATGATTCCCTACAAGAAGAAGAACCTTAATCCGAAGGCTCGGATCCATTGGAGTCGCTCCTCAGCCGCGCCAGAGCTCGCTTGAATCTGCCCGTTCTTGGCTGGATAACGAGACTACCAGGGTTCCCAAGGTTGCTGAGTCCAGCCCGAAGAACGGTCCGAATACAAGATTTACTGTATCTAAAATTTAGTTAGAAACCATCAACCAATGACCTGCACGACCCGACTTTCCGCACGATCGTTTTCAGAATAGAAACGTCCAGTGATTTGCTGCGCGTGAACGTGCTCAGATCGCGGGAAGCAACTCTCCCGTACTGCAAGGTCCGATTTTCTCAACGACTTCGCAACCGATGAATTCATCTTCCGATTCCCGAAACTGCTTGCGGCATAATATAAGCATTTAGAAGTCCTACAAGCGACAAGGAACGACAGAGCGGAATCCGACACTGAATGTCGCACTTTGTCGTCCAGAGTTCCCAGTGCTCTTTTTTTGATCTCATCCTCCAAATTGTTCGAGAATCTTGTGACTCCTGGGTTCCCAATGGTCCCCAGTCGAACCTGCCAGACCTCGACAGTGTTGCAAGCGACAATGGTCCGACGACGGCTATGCAGCCAGGCGTCGACCTCGTTTTTGAACGCGTACACTGAACTTGCTTTCGAGTGAAAATGCCGCCAGACGGGCAGGCCTTCACGCTTTTCCCAGCGTTGAACCGTGCGTACCTCCCGATCCAAATGGGCTGCAATCTCTTTCCAGGAGTTCAGGCGGTTTCGGCCCGGCTCACGCAACAAGCGAGCAACTGGCTTCAAGTGCTTGGCGTGTGCGGTTGACATTCGATCGAAGCTTTCCTTACTGCAGCCTGCCTGTTTCCTTGAGCACACGCTGTCATTGTTGTCTGTGCTCAAATCCGTCTCACCATCTCCAGCTCATTCAAAATGTGCCGCGGTGGCTGGCGCGGCTGAAACGAGTCCGAAAGTTTAGAGCTGAACTCTTCCCATCTTTCACGAAACCGCAAATATGCACGTAGCGCCCTTTGGCCCACAGGGCCGCACCGGAAATCCCGGGTCCATGAAATCGCACATCTTTTCCAAGTCCCAAGGCCTGCCCCGTGAAACTTTGCGCTGTACCCATCTGAGTGACAACCGCGCGCACCCCTTCGACACGTGCGGGCTCATTTCCCACCTGAGCTTCATCGAGAGCATCCAGGGCATAGCTGCGGACTAGTTTTTGGAAGAACCTGCGCATCACCTCCGGGTGATCGAAGATTTCCAACCCAAGAATTCGGCCAGCGATCCCGAAGGCTATTCCACACTGACCTTCCTGCCATTTGAAAGCACGAGTGAATTCCTCGACCGAATTCGCGTGGCGCTCATAGATGGCAGACATGGCACCCGTTGGCGACGATCCCGTCATTCGCGCCGCCTTTGCAGCGATATCTCTCCACACCGCTCCTTGGTCAGACTTGCGCGTGCCATTCGAACACATGGCGGCCGTGACCTGTGTCACTCGTTCTCCCCGCACCAACGAATACATGAGATGATCGGCCACGTTCAGCTCCGTAGATTCCATCTTCCAGCGCCCTGCCTCTACACAAGAGACGGGGATCACGGTCGTATGCTTCGCTGGCGCGAGAATCGTCAGGTTGAGGACGCGGTTCTGTTTCGCCCCGACGAGTTCCTCGCCATCCACCAGCAGCACTGGGAGTTCCGCGTCATTTTCAAGGCGTAGCTCTGGGACAGATCCGCCCGCGTGAAGCTCGGTCACGCGGACCTTCCCTTGCGCGATCCCGTCTTCCAGCAGGATGTAGTCCATCCCTCGGACGGGATCACTTCGACGCATCAATGGAAACAGGATGAGATTCCGGAACTCAGAAGATCGGCCGATTTCAATCCCTGAGAATTCCTGTTGAAGCGTTCGCATGCCTGTCGCAAGTGCACGCGGCAGGCCAAATCACACGATTCGCATAATCAATAACTTACGGTGACCAAGAACCGACTACGACAATGGTGGTTGTCGCGCCGTCAATTCTTGTTGTCATTTTGCCCCAACACCCACTTGCTCACCGCCTGTTTGGAAACCCCTAGCAGTTCCGCGGCTGCGGTTTGGTTGCCTTTGCACGCCTCGAGCGCCCGCATAAAAAAATGGTTTCTTGCTCGTGCCAGATATTCGTCGACCTTGAATCCGTTAGACGGTTCCGGCAACGCCGCTAAAGGATCCTCCGCTGGTGGATCGCAGCTAATAATTAGATCCTCGGCGTCGATAACGTCTGCGCGTGAATACAGCACTGACCTCTCCAGTACATTCAAGAGGTCGCGGACATTTCCCGGCCAACTTTGGCACTCAAGACGCGCCAAAGCCTCGGTCGTGAGCTGGTGAGGCCTTTGACTTCGTTGATTGATTTTTCCGAGCAGCGTGAGCGCCAGCTCTGGAATTTCACTTCGGCGTTCGCGCAATGCTAGAAGCTTAATCGGCACCCATGCCAGACGGTGATAAAGGTCCTTACGGAAGCGCCCTTCGGACTTTTCCTTTTCGAGGTCGCGATTGCTCGCTGCGATGATCCGCACATCGACTTTCCGGGACGCCTCACTCCCGAGCCGTTGCACTACGCCATCTTCAATAACTCGCAGCAGCTTAGCTTGCACTTCCAGCGTCAGTTCCGCGACTTCATCGAGGAACAGTGTACCCTGGTCGGCCGCCTCAAAAATCCCCTTCTGGTCGCTTATCGCTCCTGTGAACGCGCCCTTTATGTGGCCGAACAGATAGCTTTCCGCAAGCGACGCCGGAATGGCCGCGCAGTTAACCGGCACCAAGCCGCGATGAAACCGCGGACTTAGCCTGTGTATGAGGTGAGCAAATCGTTCCTTCCCAGTTCCTGTTTCGCCCAACAGAAGAACGGGTAAATGACTTCCCGCGGCGATGCCCGCTTGTTCTGCAGCATGCCGGAGGGCCGCGGAGCCGATAAAAATCCCTAATTCCATGAGGGCATCGTCAAGGCCCGGAATTAGCCTTCCCACGCCGAAAGACGCAAGGAACATTTCTTCTAATTCCTGTCCCTCAGGCCTTCTGCTGCTGCGAAGCAATTCTTTTATTTCTTCTACTCGCTCTGATGGCGCTTGTTCTGCTGCCCCATTCTGAGACTCGGGCGTCTCAAGCCTTCTGTCGCCGCGATCGATTTGTTGTGTTTCTTCTTTTGGTTCTGCTGGCGCTTCTTCTTTCGGCGCTTCCTCTATTGCCTCATTCTGAGACTCGAGCTTCTCAGGTCTTTTGCTGCCACTGCGAACGAATTCTTCTATTTCTTGTCCTAGTTTGATATTCCCCGGGCTGCCGGCTTTTAGTAAGATAGTATTCCAGCAAAACATTGTTACAGATGGAGTTGGCAAACTCGGCGAAGTGCTCCGGCAGACCGGCCCTGCCCCGGAGAATAACTTCCAACCTTATAAACGTCTCATCCGTCAAAGCCAGTACTTCATCCGGGGCCAGCTTCCTGGACATGAGCTTGTTGCGCAGAGGTGGCAAGAGGCCAGCCTTGGGTCCTTCGGGAACTGGCAAAGCATCGGGTTTCTTTCTCTTTGGTCGCAGCCACCACAACAATCCCCGGCTTCCCGACCCCACGGCCTCCAGTTCAGGCTGCCTAACCAATTCTCTTGGGTCCCTGTAGAAATATTCCTCCGGCATTGCAAGGTCACGGATTGTTAGCCAATCGCTAGAGTCCATCCGCACTTCTTTTACGTTGGCCTCCCCGAAAAGCGGCCGCGCCGGCGATCCGACTTGCAGCATCTTCGCCGGCAAAACCCCCAGAGCAGCTAATAGAAACCACGCAGCTCTCATCTCCGCCGTTCCGCTGGAAACAGAAACGTAGCGGTCGGCGATCTCAGACGATCCAAGTTTCATCAATCTTCGTATCGTTCGTGCGAGGGGACCCATCACCGACGAGTGGTCTTTCGGGTCTGAAACGGGCAGTTCGTGCACAACGATCTGACACTCCGGATATCTGCTAGACACTTCCTTCTCCGTCGCGGCTGCGTTCTCTCGCGTGTGCGGAGTATGAAAGAGGTAGAGGTGGCCGAACGGCTTGGCGCTCATGATCGACAAGATTGGACCAGGTAGTTCCTGGCCCGCGATTTCACCAGCCATAAACGGATCCTTCGGATCTACGAAGGCGAATAAGGAATTAACCTTTGTCATGGTCTCGGCACTCCGCGTGTGTCTCCCCGATCAACGACATCATTGTAGGGCGTGCCTCCGGTGTTCGCTTATCGAAATCAGCACCGCCTGCAGGGCTGGTAATCGGATGAATTTGACTTGAGCCTCCTTTGTTGCTCACCGGCCGAACAACCTTGGCAGCGCAGTGGTCAGCGCCGGAACGTAGGTGATCAAAAGAACTCCGACTGTCAACACAGCAACGACCGGCAAGACACTGCGCAGCACCTCCGAAACCGGCCTCTTGAAACGATAAGAAGACATCAGGAGATTCAAGCCCACTGGCGGCGTTAGATATCCCAGTTCCATGTTAGCCAAAAAAATGATTCCCAGGCGCACTGGGTCTATTCCGTACGCCAGCCCCAGGGGAACCAACAATGGGACCTCGACAACGATGGCAGGATAGATCTCCATGAGGCAGCCGACAACCAACAGGAAGACGTTCAGCAGCAGCAAAAACAGGAGCGGAGAATGAATCGTCCGCGTCGTCCAGTCCACCGCGCGGGCCGGAACCTCGGCGTCCACCAGATAATTGGTGAAACCCAGGGAGACCCCGAGAATCAGGAGAACGCCTCCGATGAGCAAGCCGCACTCGGCCATCACCCTTGGCAGATCCTCGATAATTCTCAAATCACGATGGATAACCGCCTGCGTGAAGAAGGCGTAAAGCGCAGTTAAGGCCGCGGCTTCCACGGGCGTGGTGAGACCGCTGAAGAGGGCCGCAAAAGCGATGATGGGCAAAGCAAGTTCCCATTTGGCCTCCCACAACGCGGCACGCGCTTCGCGCCAGTTGAACTTCGCTACCTCGCGACCTGCTACATTGCCTCGCCGGATTCCCCAGATGGCGGTCGCGGTCATCATCACAATGGCGGGGATCACGCCGCCGAGAAACATTTGCTCAATAGGAACCCGCGCCACGATCGCATAAACAATGAGCGGGAGGCACGGTGGAAGCAGCAGCCCGAGCGAGCCCGACCCCGTCAACAGGCCGAGCGCATCCTTGTCCGAATAGCGCGCACCCGTCAGTACGGGCATCAGCAATCCACCCAGCGCGAGAATCGTCACGCCCGATGCTCCTGTGAAGGAAGTGAAGAAGGCGCAGACCAACACTGTGACAATCGCTGGGCCGCCGCGGAATTGTCCAAACAGCGCGTAGAACACACGGACCAGCCGTTTCGGAGCACCGCCTTCGGCGAAGAAATATCCCGCCAGCGTAAATAACGGCAGGGTGGGCAGAACCGGATTTGTCACCAGCGCATAATGGGCGATGGGAAGGGTGGCGATCGGTTGATCCACGCTCCAGAAGAGAATCAGCGCCGCGCCCCCGAGCGTGGCAAATGCGGGCATGCCCAGCACGGAAGCGAGAAACAGGACCCCCAGGGCAATGGCGCCGGTGTGATGAGAGCCGGCCGGCAAATGCAGAATGATTCCGACGACCAGAGCGGAGAAACCGGCCGCCATGACCTGTACGCCACGTTTTTCTGACGTATGCAGGAGAATGCGGATTGCAATGGCCGCGAACCCAAGCGGAAGAACCGACTCAACCACCCAAACCGGAACTCCGTAAGCCAGAATCCTTCCGGCTTCGCGCTCGGTTTGTACAAACTGGTAGGCCGCCAGACACAGAAACGCGCTGATCGCGGCGGATATGCTGCCGGTCAGCAACCTTGCAGCGATCTTCAGCCGTCCTCGAATCGAGGTCTCGCCGAGAGTCGACAGCGAAAGCAGTCTGCCTTCGCGTGCCGCGACCGCGCCGCCCAGCATGCCGACCACAAGAACCATGTGCTGAACAATGGATGTAGACGCGGGTATGGACACATGAAGCGTGCGGCGCAGCACTGCTTCACCCAAGGGCAGAAGGACCATGACGGCGAGCGATATGGAAATCACCAGGTTCTCGGCTACAACTGCCCGCCTGGTCCACGCACTCATTTTCTGGAACGTCGTCGCTGGCGAGATTTCCGCTCCAATCGCGTTAGTGCTCATCTTTGGCCTCCGTTCCCGCGAAGGCGGGGAGTGCTACTGAAGCGACGAGCAACCTCCCGAATGCGAAGATGTGGCGTATTTTCTTGTTCACTCTCATCCGTGAACATTCCTTTCTCATCGGTCAGTGCGTTTAGAACTTGATGATCATGCCGGTACCGAGGCGGAAATGACTTTCCCATTTGCCGTCGAGTCGCGTGGGGATGTAATCGGCCTGGAGGAGCCGGAAGGCGAAATGCTTCTTCCAATTGCGCTCGATTCCGCCGCCCAGACCAAGGGCGAGATTCGTACGACGAGCGACATTGATGTAAGTGGCACACGGGACGTAGTAGAGGCCGCCGCCGCATGAGCTCATAGTGTTGCCATCCAACTCGCTTAAGCTCATGCGTGTAAGTCCGAATAGCGTGTGGGCGAACATATTGAATTTCGGTGTGCGCAAAGTGAATTCCGGGCCGACTAGAAACTGCGTGGCGTCCAGCTGCATGTGAGTTTCAAAGCCCAGCGGATCGGCAATTTTGCTGTCGCCTGATTGGCCCGCCAAATCGAAAAGCAAAGCGACGTGTTTGCGCAGGCTGAGCTTGGCGTCAAGTTGGCCGCCGTTGAAGCTATGCCCTGCAGGAACAAAGAGGCTGGATTGCGAGCCGAGGTTGAGATTGGCGTAAGAATAGCCCACGAAGAACTCGGCTCTGGGGAATTGCCGCGGAGCCCGCTCCTGGCCATTTGCCGGTAAGGTCGAGAGCACGGCAAAGATTGCGAATACTGGAGGCCATCCCACGATTTGCTTTAGCATCAGACTTCCCCCTTTTTATTGCGACTTTCGCCGCTCAGCTGGAACCTGTCCGCCAGATTCACTTGTCTGAACTGCGTTACGTCGATCCATTTCAGTTTGAAGAGTTCCCGCCCGCAGCTCGATACTCAGCGAGAATTCGTTGCACCTCATCGAAGACATCGGCGGGAATCATCGTTCCGCGTATTCGGGGATATGAAGCCTCGAGGAACTGCCGCCATTCGCTCTCCAACTCCGTTGCGAGAGGATGAACCTGCAGTCCGCGTTTCTTCATCGCTTCTACGGCTTCCTTGCTCTCTGCCCGGCTTTTTGCCTGCATCTGTGCTCCCGCTTCGGACGCTGCTTTCAGCAAGGCTTCGCGTTTCTCTGCGGGAATTTCGTCCCAAGCCTTTTTGGTGATCACCGTCGCGCCCACGAGGGGCACGTAATTGAGTTCCAGCATGTGTTTGGCGACGAGGTCATACTGGCCCGCCAGCGCCAGGATGGGAGCTGTGGGCACCGTATCTACGAGGCCGGTCTGAAGGCTCGTGAGAACGTCCGACCATTCCAGCGGCACAACCTGAAAACCGATGCTCTTCATGATGGCCGTCTCATCTTGGTCCGTGGCGCCGACGAACACTTTTGTCTTTTTGAATTCGTCGGGCCGCAGCGCTGGCTGTCGCGAGAAAAGGTTCACCCAGCCGACATCGCCCCAGAAGAGGACCACAACACCTTTTTGCTCGAGACGCTGCTCCAGTTCCCGCGCCATTCTGGAGCGGACAAATTGCACTTCGTCGAGCGAGCGATACAGCATGGGAATCTTCTGCAGGGCGCCCACCGACGGATCGATCTCCGAAAGCCCACCAACGGAGAGAGTCGCAGCCTGAATTTGTCCGATGCGCATGCGTCGCACGGTGTCTTGCTCGCTGCCCATCGTGCCGTCGGCGTAAATGGTGAGCGTGATTCCGCCGCCCGAGATCGCCCGCCACTGCTGCCCCATCTCCTCTAGTGTGTGATATTGAGAAGATCCGCGGGGCAACAACGTGGCCAGACGGATGCGCGTCTGTCCCTGGGCACTCGCCGGCACCAGCCCTAGCAGCGACACCCCCCATAGCAGAAGTCCTCGGACAGTTTTTCGTGCGGCAGCAGTTACCATGTCTAGTGTCTCCTCTCTGAAAATCATTCCAGGAACAGGGCATCTTCGCGGGACAAAAGCCAACGGGCGCGGCGCTGCATGATCAGGTTGCTCAGGCGCCACTCCGGACGCCCGTCAGGGTCCACGGCCAAGGCTTGTTTCAGCAGCGACTTGAATTCAGCGCGATTTTGTTTCTGAACGGAAACACTCTCGGCGTAGGACACGAAGGGCGAAGCGAGTTGCCCGTCCGTCAAGTCCACCGCGCGATCGAAGTGCGCTTTGGATCGCGCCGCGAAATCACCGGGAGCGCCCTGCCGGGCGGCCTCATAGCTGATTAAGAACTGATCCAGCACGCCGTGTTCGTAGCTTGGGTCGAGTTCGTACGCGCGATCGATTAGCGCTTCCACTTGCGGCTGCTCGGCGATGAGGTCTGGGCGGTCTTTTGACAGCGAAATAGCTGCGCCCCAACTGACTGCCGTCCAGTAAAGCAGTGGCACGTCGCCGACCCTCGCAACGCGGACCGCTGACCGGGGGTTCGCTCGCAATCCTCCGGAAAAACCGCGATGCTTTGTATCCAACCCGCGCAGCCCGTAATCGCGTGCCCGCAGATAGAGATTTCGCGCCCGGATGCTCAAATCGGCCGAGCGAGTCACGTCCACGCTTTCAATCTCATCGGACGCTTGCTGAACGTACACATAGGAGTACTGCGTAAATCCGCTGGCGGCAGCGAAGAGCAGCCCGCGATGCTTCGGACTTTCTGCCAGCAGCCCCTCAATGAGCTTCAAACTGAATGGAATGGCTTGGCCGACGAATTCCGGGTCATTATCAGAGGCGAATGTGGTCCCACTGTTCGCCAGAGAATCGCCCAGTTTATTAATCGCAAATTTTCGGACGGAGCATCCGCTCAGCGCAACCGCCAGCACGACAAGTAAGAAGAGCCGGTAAATACTGGAGCCTCGGCAATTTGCAGGCTCAACGGGGCTATGACCACTTTGCAGTACGAGCATCGTTTCCGCCTTCCTTTCTCGCGCCAAGGAGGAACCCAACCCGAAGAAGACTTGCCTCGATTCGATTTTGTTGCTCCGCTGTTACCGCCCCACTTTCAACGTGTCGGCAAGGTATGCTGCAGCTTCAAAGTCCACAAGCGACAATGAGCGATATGACCGTATTGACGCTCAATGTCGCACTTTGTCATTCAGTTCTGAGCCTAGGTTGAAGTCGCAGGGCGCGCCGCGTAGAATGACGGCACTCTCTGCGCCCGGGAGCTTGTCGAGTGAGTAAGACTTCTCCTGTTCCTGAAGTCCTGCCCGCGGATTCCTCTGCGAGCGACTACCTCGATTCCTGGAAGGAAATTGCCGTTTATTTGAAAAGGCACATCCGTACACTTCAGCGGTGGGAAAAACTGGCAGGGTTACCAGTATACCGTCACCCCGGCAGCGTGGGCTCGGTTCACGCTTACAAATCGGAGTTAGATGCCTGGCGCCGTCAACGCCAGCCTCGAACGCAACGGGAAGCCCCATCGCCGAGGTCTCTGCCGGGTACTGAACAGCGCCACCTGCAAAGGCACCTAGCGGAACCCGGCAAGGTCAGATTGCTCGTTCTGCCCTTCAACAATCTAAGCAGCGACGTTTCACAAGCCTACTTCAGCGATGGATTGACCGAGGAAATGATCACCCATCTGGCCCGCCTGGATCCGCAGAAGCTGGGCGTCATTGGCCGCACCACCGCAATGCAGTACAAGGACAGCAAAAAGCACATTGATCAAATCGCTGAAGAGTTGGGCGTGGACTATATACTAGAGGGCAGCGTCCGGCGTGATGCTGATCGGGTCCGCATCACCTCACAATTGGTGCGAGCCAGCGACCAGACTCATCTCTGGGCCGAAAATTACGATCGGGATTTACGTGATGTCCTTGCCCTCCAAAGTGATGTTGCGCAGAGCATCGCTCGGGAGATTCGCCTCGCACTGCCTGCCAGGGTGCAGGCGCGCCTGTCCGGCCTCCGTTCGGTCCATCCCGAGGCGTATGAGGCTTACCTCAAGGGACGTGCCCTCTGGTACGAGCGCACTACGGAAGCGCTCAAGAGAAGCATTGAGTATTTTCAGCAAGCGATCCAAAAAGACGAGAGCTACGCGCCAGCTTATGCTGGCCTAGCGGATGCCTACGGCTTGCTTGCCATTGTTCCGTGGGACGCCCTCGCCCCGCGGGAGGCCATGCCCAAAGCCAAGGCCATGGCGCAAAAAGCCCTGGAGATCGACGACTCTCTGGCCGAGGCATACTCCTCTCTGGCCTTGGTGCTCCACCGGTATGAGTGGGATTGGCCTGGAGCCGAACAAAATTACAAACGCGCCATCGAGATGAATCCAAACAGTTCCCGTGCCCACCTGTGGTATGCCTGGTTGCTGCTGAACATGGGCCGAGCCGAAGAAGGGTTGAAAGAAATCAAAGAGGCCGAAGAAGTCACCAGGAGAATCGATCCCTTGGGACTCGTAGATATTCGCGCAACGATGGCAGAAGGATTGTTCGTTGCGCGGCAATATGATCGCGCGATCGAGGAATGCCGGAAGGGTTTGGAGCTCAATCCCAATTATTTCTTATTGCACTACGTGCTCGGCCGCTGTTATGCGCAAAAACAAATGTACGCGCAAGCCATCAGCCTCTTCGAACGTGCCGTCAAGTTCGACGGGGATAATCTTCTTCTCCTTGCGGCCCTAGGATACACGTATGGCTTCTCAGGCCGCAGAGCCAAGGCCCTGAAGTGTGTAGAGACTTTGAAGGGACTGAGAAGAAGCAGGTATGTTTCCACCATTTATTTTGCGTGCATCTACGCTGGCCTGCGGGACAGGGACCAAACCTGCCTTTGGTTGGAAAAAGCCTATCAGGAACGTGCGGACGGATTGAACTACATCAACGTCGAGCCGGGATTCGATTTCTTGCGCTCGGACCCGCGTTTCCAGAAACTTCTGCGCCGCATAGATCCTAAGCCCTAGCAACAGGGCTCCCAAGGTCCGCAGCGTTCGGCTTAGAAGCCTGCGCCAGTGCGAGTAGTGCATTTTTGCCGAGTCCTGCGGCTGCCCCTCTTGTGCCGAAGTTAAACTGCGCATAGTCGCGATACTCACGTGAGTTCGCTGTTTGGGAAACCGAACCAGATGGAACAGGGCCCTGACAAGCAGCTACCAATGGCTGCAACGATCCCATTGCGAGGAGTGTCAGTACTCTTCGACTCAGCATGCGAACCTCGGGTTGTCAAGCGTGCGGACGAATGCGCCGAAGTCTAGCCCCAAGTGGAAGTTAGCGCGATTGGACTGCTGTGTTGGAACACCGTGCCTGATAAGTCGGGTTATCGGAAGGTGGGTTTTCCCCCCAATTTCCAGTTGTCGATGACGGCCCGTTTATTGGGAACTGGCTTCTACTTGATATCAGGAAAGTCCCAGTCAATCAATCTTGAAAACGTACGGATTCAGCGTTTGCATGCCTGGGTGGGCTGATGAAAATTGCGTTTCGCCCTCCAACTGTTGGTACGTTGTATCGTCGAAGTTAGTACCACGAGGCGGGGCTAACGCGAGCCAAGTTACCCCATCCTCCTTGTAGGCCAGCGAATCGTCAGGGTCGCCTAATTCTTTTTCCAATGATCCTTTTTGCCAGGAGGTAAGTCCCCCGGAACCATCCCAAGCAAAACCATGCAACATAAACGGCTTTTCGTTCAGGCGTTCCAATTGCATCAGAGTTGTCCCAAGTGAAATGTCGTGCACGGTCTTCCAAACGCTTTTTTCACCATTAATCATGATTGTCCGGGGATGAAGTCGTTGCGGCTCCTGCCAAAGAATTTCCAATCTGTGCAGTGGATCTCGCGGATACAATACGGTTCCTGGCTCGGACGACCCTTCCCCGAGATCGATATTCTCGCTCGTCACATTTGCGGACCCGTAGACACGCTTCAGGTCTGCCTCAGTTGTATTTGCCATAATGGCGCTGCCGATTCCGCCGCCACGAAGAATTGTCCAATTAGCTGGTTGGCTGCTAATACTTAGACTTTCACTTCGGCTGCCGCCTGGACCGGGCCGGCCGGCATGGTCAGCGACAGGCGTCAGGCCGGCGGAGTTAGGATGAGATCGACATCCAAATAGCAATGCCAGGGTCACCAGAACAATTGAGCGAGCCGTCTTCATACATTCCAAGGTAACTCGACTTTTGGTCGGATTGTTGATGTGTTGTCTAAACGCAAAATTAGCGATTCGGGCCGCAGCCTAAGAAACTCAACTCCTGATAAGTCGCGTTTTCGGAATGTGGCCTCCGGTTGCTGAGAACGGCGTTATCCCGAAGTTGGCTGGGTAATTGGTTTATCCGTAAGCATCGACTGACTATGCGGCCCTGCCCTTCGCAAGCTTGCGAACCACATGAAGCAGCAATTGCCTGTCGCTCTCCTGCGTCTGGCTTAGTGTCCGGCAGAACTGCGCGAGCAGTCGCGCGTCCTTACCCTTGGAGCCCCACAGCCGCGAGTTGTTCATTTTGGCCGGTTTTGGCGGTGCGGGCGGCTTATTCCCAGAGTAGAAAACCTGATAGAGCGGTACTTCTAAGGCCCGTGCCCATTTCTCCAAGGTCTCAATCGTGGGAACAGTGTGCCCATTCTCCACGCGCGAGATGTAGCAACGTAGCAAACCCGTGCGCTTTTCGATTTGGCCCTGAGATAATCTCTTTTGTTCGCGGAGGTCGCGGAGTCGCTCACCAATAATCATGTGTCTCCCTTCGGAAGGGTATAACTAAGAATAGCTCAACTATGGGCGACGGAATTGAGAAGAGCTTTTCCAGAAGGCAGTTGCTTAGCTTCCGTGGCGACGATTGTCTTGCTGAGCCATGTGAGAGGCAATTGCAGTGGCGAGGCGCGGAATGTGAGCGAACAGCAAATCGCAGTTACCGAAAATCCCTTTTCAGGAGTTAGGCGACTCCAACAGGCGAAGGTGTTTACGAGAACGAGTACGGCCAGAAGTTGTGGGTACGTCTCGGCGATAATTGCCCATAATGATTATGTGTTTGGAACACGCTCAGCTTAGGACGATTAGGGCAAAGTTCAAGGCGCATTCATAGATGAGTGCGTATCCACATGCGGAGAAAATGAAACAAGGCTTGCTCTTATGGCTGATATTTCTTGCTTTGATCTTATCTGCGTGTTACGAAAAGCGCACACCGGAGCCTGTGGTTGTCCACGTATTCAGAGATCGCACTGCAGCAGAAATAAATTCGGCCTTACTGGCTTTAGGGGCAAAGCAGCTGAGTACCTCAAATGGTCGACCCATAATGATTGCTACCACGGAAGTCAGTTATCCCCACGGCCTGGAGATTCTGGGCCGTCAAGACCATCCCGACCTGGTCATTTTCGACTCCCCTGAAGATGCCCAAAGAACGAAGATCGATGTTCCGCCGCAAAGCGCCGTGGAGCTCTCAACGAAACGATTTTATTTGGTGATTCCCTCCTGGGTTTCAGGGGAACAACGTGAAACAGCGGAGCAAGTGCTGGCTGAGTTTCGCCGAGAGCTCCAAAGAGCCGGTGCTGGAGCCCCTGCCCGCCACATTAGTCGGAAGTAGCTTGCGACCCAACTCCCGATAAGTCGTCTTTCCGGAAACTGGCTTTTGAGGGACTTATCGAAATGTCCGAAATGTCATTTATCCGAAACTTAGGGCTGGACAGGCACGGTTGTGCTTTTGCGCGCTGCGGGTGAGCTCCGGATGCGACGCCAGCCTAGTCGTACAGGCCAATAAAGAAGGGCTGCCCAAAATAATAGGCTAGGCGCGAAGAGTAGCACTAGAGAAAGCGCTCCGGAGCCTTGCCGGATAACGCCTTGCAATCCCTCAACGATCGCGCTACGGAGTCGCGCCGATATGACCGCGCGCTCGATGCCGAAACGCGCGACGTACTCCTCTTTAAGGCTGATTCGGACGGCTCCGTAGCGGACGCGTTGTGAATGCCGCCTTTGTTGCGCCTCCAGGTCTTCGATCTCGTTGCGAACCTTCGCAATCGCTTGTTCGACTTCCAGGTACTCTCCCAGCTTCCCCGCATGCTCCCGCGAGAGACGGTTGAGCCGGTCTTCGCTAAAGCGCGCTGCCGCGAGCTTCGCGTCTAGTCTGTCGGACTCGGCGGAAGATGAGGACGAGGTCTGCGATTCCTCCTCGGCGCTTCCAAGTGCCTTGAGTTCAGCTAATGTGGAATCAAACTCTTCTGCAGGCACGCGCAGCGTCGCTATAAAACTGCGGCCGGAATCTTGGCGGGCGTTCACCTGAAGCTGGTCGAAATGGCCTTGGTGACTGCGTACAACTGACTCCATTCGCTCCTTTGCGGCGTCGAACTTACGCGTCTCTAGCATCAGTGAGGCGACCCGCACAATCTCCAGATCGTCGGCGGACTCAATCAGACGCGGCAATTGTGCCGGCTCTAATGATTCCATGTTCGCAGAAAGCCCAGTTGCTCGTGCGTTTGCCATTCCTTGGAACGTTGCATCTGTAGCGACCCTCGATGAAACCAAGACCACAACAAAGAACCCGAGAATACCCGCCACAGCGAACAAGAAAAATCGCAAGATTCTTTTGCCCTTTCCCGCCGGAATTGGCATAGGAACCTCCACTCTCAACAGATCTCACGTGCCGTGCTCAGCTTTCCTGATAGAGATAGACTCCGTGAAGGCCAGAAAGTTCCCAAGGCGTGAACCTTTCCGAAGCGAGAAACGACTGACGCGTTACCATCGCGGCCAACTCCTGAAAAGTCGGTTTTTCGGAAACTGACTTTTTCGACCTGCCAGTTTCCGGAAATCCCGTTTATCAAGAGCTATCCGGTTTGGGTGCGCAGAAGATAACTGCGCCGACTATACGTTCACTGGGACGCGGGCCCGGTTTCGCAAATCCAAGTTCACGAAAGGGCTTTCTGTGGGCGCAATCTGGTGACTTGTGAGAAGGCTGTTTACAACGCCAATCAGTCTCCTACCTCCGCCAAGCCCGTTCTGCAACCATTTCACGGGTTCTCGCCACGAACTGGCTCGCAGAACTTGGCAAGTGAAGAATTCACTGGTTGCTGGCAACGCTCCAGAGGCTCAAGATAAAATCAAGCTTCACGGGGCCGCCAACTTTGGGTGAGGGCACGCTTTCAAGCCGCTCGTGTAGGTCTTCAGCGACATCTGCACTCAGGTCCGGCACTGCAATGAATCGCACTTCATGTTCTGCCGTCGTCAGCGCAAGCTGAATAGTAAGCTCACGATTGGTTCTTCGTTCGAGGGGAGTGAAGAAGGTATCGACGACATTCTCTATCGCATTGACATAAGCGGCGAGATCCTCGGCAGGGGTACGTTCCTGGAGATCATGCTCACTGGTAAGCAAGACGATCCTGCTCGAACTCACCGCCACGAGTTCTTTCGGCGGCAAGGTGGTTTCAGGGTTATAAGTCGTCCATCTTTCGGCCGTATATCTCTCGCCGCTAACCGGACTCGTGTACGCTGCTGGCTTCGCCCACACGACCGTGATGCTCGCGCCACCCACCCCGGCAGGAGGCACGAAAACATCGGTGCCGGACACCAGGGCTTCGCGGATCTTCTGCCAGGCGCTATTGGTGAGATATAGAAAGAAACCGTCCTCTACCGTTCCGATCTCGTTCGTATCCTGCTCCGGAATGAAAGCTAGAAAGGCGCCGGTTTTTCGGGATCCGTCGCTGCCTGCGGGCGTAATCGTCACTGGCTGGTCGTGGCCTGAGGGCCACACCAAACATGCGTTGGCACGGAGATCAGGTTGAGTGAGGAGAGCCAGCGGTTTGGTGGGAGGAAGCTTGTTGAGGAATCCCGGAAGGCTTGCCTGGCTGGATGGTAGTACAGAGAGAAAGACGTGTTTCCGTTCCTCATAATAGCTGGCACGAGCGGGAACTCCTGCAATCTCCCAGAGGTGGCTTTTTTCCATCGCGTGCAGAGTTGCGACCGGTTCGCGTTTCAGGTCGGACCACGTGGGACACGGATAGTAGTGATACTTCATTCCCAACAAAGCGGTGACGCGAGTGAGCCCGAGATCCCATGCGATCTGGGCCTCATCGTTCTTGAGGAGGATGCCCGCCAGGAGCGGGACACCCTTCGTGTCCACGCCTGGGAAACCCTGCGGTTCAATATAACCGATGCCGCGAAAGTCTCTGTCGCCTCCCAATCCGGTCTCGCCAAACAGGGTCGATTGACCGACGTCCACGACCTGTCCTCGCTCGGCGTAATGAAAGAATGTCGCAAAAAGGTCGAGCAATTCGCGTGGATAGTCCTCAGGTTTCTGGCCCGGGTCTCGGCGCAAGGTGAAGATAATCTCTTTCTGCTTTTGCGCCACGAGCCCGTCGGTCACATACGACCAGCAAGAAAATATCTCCTTTTCGTACTCTATCTCGTGAAGAAATATTCCCACTTTTAGTCTGCCGGGGATGACGTCAACCGACTGTGGAAAAACATTGTGGCAGGTTGTGAGTTGCCCGTCGGTCACGGAACTGGCCTTCGCGCCACCAAACCACCGGGAAATGGCGAGGGCGAGCTTTCTGGCGGCCCCGACACGTAAGTCCATGAGCTC
>WNGH01004929.1_pt1 | contig 20225 bp, 15 predicted proteins | sample 5400631 | NCBI WGS metagenome assembly WNGH01 (sample SAMN13153373, study PRJNA577476) | soil metagenome | isolation source: 115 cm soil or saprolite under Garry oak tree replicate 1 | place: USA:California | collected 2016-06-15
TTTCAAGAGGCCTGCAGCCCCGCACACACGTGGCTAGAGCTGGCCTTTGGTCGCTCCGATGTACGTGCTTGGTAACCGGAGCGCTCGGTTCAAGAGCTTCTCCCTCATTGCGAAGATCCGGAATCGCTCATCGACGGGCCATCGAACTGGTGGCCGCCTGATCCGACGTTGAAGATCGCTTCATGCAAACCTTCTGCCCCGGGGAAGTTCGCGACCGAGGCGGGCGGCTTGCCGGCGCCGTCGCGTACTTCGGCGGCGTGGGCACTGGGAATGTGCACGCTGGCTGTCGCGTTGGGCGGAACCTCCACACGGAAGGTGAACAACTCGCCGGCCTGTTCCCAGCCGGTCCGGATCGTCCCACGGACAGACCGATAGGAACCGCGGGCCCAGTGCAGTCCGCCGCCGGGATGTGGCCGGAGCAGCAGTTGCCCGAAGCCGGCGGTGCCTGGTTCCTGATCGATGCCCAAGACGTACCGGTAGAGCCATTCGCCGACGGAGCCCAGCGCGTAATGGTTGAACGAATTCATCCAGGGGGACTGGAAGCCGTGTTCTTCGGTCCAGCCGTCCCACCGCTCCCAGATGGTGGTGGCGTCATGATCGACCATGTACCGCCAGGACGGCAGCGAGCGCTGGGCAAGCAGCCGGTAGGCAGCCTCCGTGTGACCCGTGGAGCTCAGCACGGGCAGGAGGTATCCCGCGCCGACAAAACCTGTGGTCAGGTGCCAGTCGGTGGCCCGGATCGACGCCACCAGGTGGCCTGCCGTGGCATTGCGCAGTTCATCGGGGATCAGCTGCATATGCAGGCCGAGGGCATAGGCGGTCTGGGTTCCGGAGGTGACCTGCCCGTCCTCGGCTACGAACGCATCTGCGAACGCTGCGCAGATCTTCGACCGCAGCGCCCGGTACCCGGCGGCGTCGTCCGGCCGGCCTGCGGCGTCCGCGATCTCGGCCATCAGGGCCGCGTCGTGGGCCCAGTAAGCGGTCGCGAGCAACTCGCGCGGGGTGTTGTCCTCGCCGGGCGCAAGCCAGTCGTTGTAGCTGTTCCCCAAGTCCCTGGTCCGCAGGTAATCGGGATTGGCGCGTTCGATGAAGTCCATCCACGCGGTCATGGCACCGAAATGCCGCCGGAGGATGCCCCGGTCGCCGTACATCTTCCAGACCGTCCAGGGGATGATCACCCCGGCGTCACCCCAGGCCGCTGCCCCGGCCCCGGGAAAGCTGAGCCGCGGGGCCATGTCGGTGAAAGCTCCCGAGGGCAACTGGGCGTCGGCCACGTCGTCCAGCCACTTGTCGAAGAAAGCGGCGACGTCCCGGTTGTAACACGCGGTGCGGGCGAAGACCTGGGCGTCGCCGAGCCAGCCAAGCCTTTCGTCCCGTTGCGGGCAATCGGTGGGCACGCTGACGAAATTGCCTCGCTGGCCCCAGTCGATGTTGCGGACTAGCTGGCCGAGCCAGTTCTCCGAGCAGCCGAAGGAGCCGGCCGGCCCGATGTCGGAGTGGGCGACGCGTGCGATCACATCTGCCGCATCCAAGTCACCCGGATAACCGCTGACTTCTGCGTAACGGAATCCGTGGATGGTGAAGCGGGGCTCGAGAATCTCCGGTCCGCCACTGGTGACGAACTCGTCGGTCTGGCGCGCGGTGCGGAGGTTCTCGGTATAGAGGGTGCCGCCACCGGCCAGCGCCTCGGCATGCCGGACGCGGATGGAGGTGCCCGGAGGTCCGTCGATCTTGATCCTGACCCAGCCGGTCAGGTTCTGGCCGAAGTCGATGATCTGGCGTCCCGAGGCGTAACGGGTCATGACGACCGGCCTGATCTCCTCGGTGACCCGGATGGGCGGCCCGGGATCGGCGACGAGCTGGCGGGAATCCCGGCCGCGGCGGCGTACAGCGCGCCAGCCCGTGGCGTCGTAGCCCGGGGCGTCCCAGCCATCCGGTTCCTGCCGCAGGTCCTGGCGTTCGCCCATCATGAGGTCGGCGTGGCGGATCGCAGCCGCCCGCCCATGCCATTGCCCGTCGGTGACGACGTACTGGCTGGTGCCATCGTGGAAGGTGATTCTTAGCTGGGCCAGCAGCTCCGGCGCGGTGCCGTAGTGCGCGCCGGCCCGCTTGGCATCAAAGCCGAGGAAGCCGGCGTACCATCCGTCAGCGAGGATCGCCCCGATGACGTTCTCCCCTTCCCTGAGCAGGCTGGTGATGTCATGGGCCTGGTATGGGATGCGCTGGGCATAGTCGGTCCAGCCGGGGGTGAGGACGGCATCGCCGACCCGGCGGCCATTCAGCCGCGCCTCGTACAGGCCGAGAGCGGTCACATACAGCCGGGCCGACGCCACGGCCTTGCCGACCATGAATGCCCGCCGGAGGTAGGGCGCTGGGGCCAGCGCCCTGGCCACCATGTCAGGCGGCCCAGCCTGAGCGGGCGGGGTGACGTTCTCCCGGCCCCGGCCCAGGCCGATCCAGGAGGCCCGCCATCCAACGGCCTGATCCAGCTCCACTTCGAACCGGGCCGGGGCGCTCCAGCTGGAGGCGGCACCACTCTCGTCCCAGGCCCGCACCTTCCAGGCGTAGCCGCTGCCACGGGCCAGTGGGCGCCCGCCGTAGGCGATGTCGGCCGAACTGGAGGACTCGATCCTGCCGCTGTCCCATGACAGGTCCTCACCGGAGGCGAGCCGATCCTCATCCGGCGCGACCAGCACCTGGTAAGCGTGCTGCGCCCGGCCGGTTCCCGCACCTTCCAGCCTCCAGCTCAGCCGTACCCGTTCCGGGGCTACGCCGAGCGGGTCCACTAGGTGCGCGCAGCGCAGCTCAGTGGGGGTCAGCGGTGGTTGCGTGGTCACTGCTTTGTTGCTCCCTCGGTGAGGCCGGAGACGAAGTAGCGCATGGTGATGCCGATGAGAAGGAATTCCGGCAAGGTTGCGATGACGAACGCGGCGAAGACGGCACCGCCGCCGCTCACGTTGAGACCGAAGCTTCCGACGAACTGCTGCACGCCGGCGGAAATCGTGGTCCGGTGCGGATCCTGGATGACGATCGTTGGCCACAGGAAGTCGCCCCAGACGTTGATCGAGACCAGGATCGCGCCGGTCAGCAGCACGGGCCTGGTCAGCGGGACGACGATCCGGGCAAGTACCCGGGACTCATTGCACCCGTCGATCCGCGCGCTCTCCATCAGTTCCCGGGGGATCTGGTCGAAGAACCCGCGGAAAATCAGGACCAGCAGCGGCTGGGCGGTGGCCGCGTATGGCAAGATCAGCGCCCACCAGGTGTTGAACAGGTGCAGCTTCTGAATGGTCAGGAACAGCGGAATCAGGGTCAGCGTCGACGGGATGAGCAGCAGGCCGACGTAGGCCATGAACAGCGCGTCCTTGCCGCGGAACCGGAGCTGGGAGAACGCGTATGCGCCGGCCGCGGCGGCTGTGACGCCGATGACAATAGAGGCCGCGGCGACGATGATCGTATTGATCAGCGGCCGGGACACGCCCGACCACGCCGTGACGTAATTCTGGTAGTCGAACTGCGTGAACAGCGAAAATACACCGCTGCTGAAGATGTTCTTTCCGCTTTTCAGCGAGTTAGAGAGCACGAATATGAGCGGGAAATAGGTCATCGCCACGATCGCTGCGCCGCCGAGGACGACGATCCAGCCGTAGCGGGGCCGCAGGCGGCCGGCCCGGGCTGGGCGCCGCGCGGCAGGTGCCGCGAGGTCGCCAGCCCGGGACTCGGTGTGCAGGACAGAGCGCACGGCGGTGACCGGCTCAGTACTTGCTGAGGTCGACGTGGTTCTGGGTTGCCCAGGCCTGCGCGGAGTTAGTCAGCAGTGACTGCCATTCGCTGGCGAATGAGGAGTAAGGCAGTGACCCGCCGACGTACTCCTGGATCAGGCGCATGCCGGAGTTGGTGGCCGCGGTTGATAGCACGTCATCGAGGACCACGTCGATCACTGCGGGCACCTTGCCCTTGGGGACCAGGTTCGACAGGCCGGGCAGGCTGACCGTCGGTGCAGCCGACTCGGTCGGGATATAAGCCCCGCTTCCGCTGATCTTGATCCAGTAGCCCAGGTGCTGCGGGGTGAACAGCCACGCCATGAAGTTCATGACCGCCCCGGTCTTGGCCGGGGTCATCGTGTTGTCCGCGCGCTGGGAGGTGATGCTCCATTCGCCGTTGCCGTTCGGGCCGCCGATGACCCCGACGGTAGAGGTGCCCAGGGCAAGCGGCGAGGTAGCTGTGGTGATGGGCGGCTCGGGGAACACCCCGTACTTGCCGGAGAAGCCAGCAGAGTTCAGCTGCGGAATCCACCAGCTCCCACCCCACAAGATGCCGATCTTGCCGTGGATGAGCATGGACTGCGGGCTCAGCGGGGGTGAGGTGGCGTTCGGGTCCGAGCAGGCGTCATAGGTGCTCTGCCCGCTGGCGGAGTAACTGGCGAGCTGGCCCAGCAGCTTCCACGCCTCGGCGTACTGGGGGTTATGCATGCCGATGATGCCCTTTTTGACGCCGACCGCGACGTCAAGGCCGTTGGTCACCTGGGAGTGGTTGACATTGAACTGGCCGACCTGGCCGGCGAGCAGTGAAGAGGTGGCCAGCCGCTCGAACCAGGATGGATTGCACGGTGCGCCGGTGGTGAACAGGAACGGCGTGATGCCGACCGACTTCAGCTTGCCGAGGTCGGTCATGAAGTCCGCCCAGGTGGCCGGCGGGGAGGTGATCCCGGCCCTGCTGAAGGCGGCCTTGCTGTAGAACATCCCGGTCTCGACGTTCGACCCGAGGATGATGTCAATGTCGCCGTTCGGCGAGGTCATATAGGGGACCGTCGACGGGGAGAACAGCGACAGCCAGCTGGAGTTACCTGGCACGTAGGGGTTGGGCTTCTCCAGGTAGGGCTTGATGTTCTGGAGCAGACCGGCCGGGAGGGCACCGGAGGTCACCGGGCCATACTGCTCCCAGACCACGTCCGGTGCGGCACCGCCAGAAGCCTGGCTTTCCATGGCCGCGTTCGCCTGAGTGATGCCGTTCGTGTTGTTCGGAAGCCACTGAACCGTCACATTCTTGTGGGCGGCTTCGTACTGCTGAGTCAGCCGCTGCAACCCAAGGTTGTCAGCCGCACTGATCGGCCCGGTGTTCGGCGGCAGTACGGCCTTGATCGTGACCGGAGCGCCGCTGCCCGAGCCCGAGCCCGAGCCCGAGCCCGAGCCCGAACCGCCCGATGAGCACCCTGCGGCCAGGACGCCCGCGGCAAGCATGGCCGCCCCGGCCCGCAGCGCCGAGCGAGTGTGAGTTCTTCGGGACATGAAACCCCACCTCCTGGTGAGAGTTCGATCAATGCGTACGAGGGCGGAGAGCCCGCATCGCGGCGAGCGTGAAGATGAGCATCGCGATGAACAGCACCGTGCCGATCGCCATGCCATAGCCGTACTGGTCGTTCTGGAAAGCGGACTGGTACATGTCCAGGCCGGGCACCAGGGTCGCCGTGCCTGGTCCGCCGTTGGTGAGCAGCAGGATCGGCACGAAGTTCTGCACCGCGAAGATGCCAGACAAGATCACGACAATGCGAAACTGCGGCAGCAGCAACGGGATGTCGATCGTAAATGCGCGCCGGATTGCGCCCAGGCCGTCCAGCCTGGCGGCGTCGAGCACATCCTTCGGCAGATTCTGCAGCCCGCCGAGGAAGATCAGGAAGCCCAGGTTGGAGATCCAGGGAAACCCGATCAGCAGGATCGACAGGAGGGCCAGGTTCGGATCGCTCAGCCATGACGGCTGGGGGACGCCGAGCGCGGCCAGGATGTGATCGACCAGACCCGATCCGGGCTGAAGCAGGTAGGCCCAGACCTCGATCAGCACCAACGGCGGAAGCACTATCGGCAGGACGAGGACGTACTTCGCGATGCCGGCGGGCCGTCCCGGCATGTGGGCGACGATCTCCGCCGCGGTGAACTGAGAGACGAGGGTGATGAGGATACTGCCGCCGGTGAGGACGGCGATGTTCTTCACCTCTGTCCCGAATGTTGGTGACTGGAAGTACTGCCTAAACTGCGACACTCCGGCGTAGGAGGGCGGGGAGAAGCCGTTCCACTGGTAGAAGCCACCGATCAGGCTGCGCACGGCCGGGTAGTAGCTGAAGACGCCGATCAGCAGCAGGCTGGGCAGCAGCAGCACCGCCAGCGCCGACTGGTACCGATAGTGCGGCAAGCGCCTGAGCATGACATGATTTTTGGCTATATTCGCTGGTCAGCGCTAGGCTACGATGGGCCATTAGTAGCACAAAACTAGCATTACCGAGGTGGCGGGTACCGTGCGAAGGATGGATGCCGACATCCAGGTAGACACCAGCCGCGAGCCGTTCCACTTCACTCAAGCGACGCTGGTCTACGCCGGCTCCTATCTTCACGAGCACGACAGCCCGGTGCACACGCACAGCTTCGTGGAAATCGCCTTCGTCGCCAGCGGCGCCGGTACCCATGTTTCCCTCGCCGGGCGGCATGACGTGCATGCAGGCGACGTCGTCTTGCTCCGGCCCGGAGTCTGGCACGGGTATGAGAACTGCAGCCCGCTGGAGGTCTACAACTGCTGTTTCAGCAGCGACTTGCTGCGCCAAGAGCTGGCCTGGACCCGCGAGGACCCCTTGCTCGGGTATCTGCTCTGGACTGCCCTCTACTCGGCTCCCGGCCGGGGAGTGCTGACGGCCAGCCTGAATCCCTCGGCGCTCGATGAATGCATGACTCATCTCCGCGCGCTGGCCGTGTTGCGGCACCAGCCGATCTCCCAGCACCGAGCCGACATCGCCGGGCGCCTATCACTGTTGCTTGGCCATCTCGGACGCGCCGTGGCGAGCACCCACGGGGTACTGCCCCATGAGGGCGCCGCGATACATCCCGCCGTCGGGCACGCGATGCGCAGGCTGGAGTCCGACGTCGCCCGCCGCTGGACGCTGGCTGGGCTGGCCGCCGAAATGCACCTCACCCCCGGCCACCTGGTGCGGGTGTTCAAGGCCACCACTGGGCTGCCCCCCATGGCCTTCCTCGCCCAGCTTCGCGCCGAGCATGCCGCCGTCCTGCTGCTCCACTCCGATGAGCCCATCGCGGCCATCGGGCGAGCCGTGGGCTGGCCTGACCAAAACTACTTCGCACGCCGCTTCAGGGCCCATTACGGGCTCAGCGCGACGACCTACCGCAAGCGGTTCGCCACCGGGGCTGCTCACCTGCATCATCCGGCCCATACGGCGCTGTAGGCGGAGTCCTGGATGATGCCGCCCCGGCTGGTCTGGAAGATCCTCCCGTCGGGGGTGGTGCCGTGCTTCTTGATGTGGGCGCGGAGGAGCTTGGTGAGGGCGAAGGCGTCAGTTGATGTCGAACTCGTTGCCCTCGGGGTCCTTCATCCCCACCGCGTAGTGATCGAGGCCGTCCTCGCTCATGACTACGGTGATCGTGGCCCCGAGATCCGCCAGCCGCCTGGCCTCGGCGTCGACTCGCTGGGTGCGGGTGGCGAGCGGGACCGAACGGCTGTCGACTACCGAACGGCCGCCGCTGACGTGGATGTCGAGGTGGAGGCGGTTCTTGGCCACCTTGGCCTCCGGCATCACATGGAACCAGATGCGGGGGCCGTCACCGCGGGGATCGATGATGCTGTCCGCGCCGATTCCCAGCTCACTGTCGGGAAGCCCGATGTCGCGCCGCCAGTCGTCCCAGGTAGCGAACCCTTCGGGGGGCGGCTCAGCAGTGGCCCGGGCGCCCGCAAGTATGCCACGAGTAAAGGTCGGGTGAACCGGCGGACGGGAGGAGCCTGGCCGGGCCGACCGGGAGCCAAGCACCTACACCAGCCGGCTCAGGAGCGCACGAGCCTGGCGATGGCCTCGGAGGCTTCGTGGACCTTGGCGGTGGCGGTGTCGCCGCCTTCGGCGATGGCGCCGGCGACGCAGTGGCTGAGGTGTTCTTCGAGCAGCCCGAGTGCCACTGATTGCAGGGCCTTGGTGGCGGCGGCTACCTGGGTGAGGATGTCGATGCAGTACTTGTCGTCCTCGACCATGCGTTGCAGGCCGCGGATCTGCCCTTCGATCCGGCGCAGCCGGATGAGGTAGTTGTCCTTGTTCTGGGCGTACCCGTGCATGTGGCTCTCCGGCCTCGGTGCGGTGCCTTCCGCGCTGGCTTTCACTGTATGGCGATGCCGCGCTGACCGCCGTGCATGTGCTGATTGCAGGTCAAAGCATCACTCGGGCCGCGAAACCAGCGGACCGCGGGCCAGGCTGCCGGCGGTGCCATGTCAGCCCGACGAGCCGAACTGGACAGGAACGTTCATGGCTTGCGTGGCTCGCCAGGCAGTAGTACCGGGCCCGAGTTGCCAGATGGTCAGCCTGGTGCGGTGGACTGCCAGTGCGTCGAACCCGCCGGAGGGCCCGGGGGCCAGCGTGGCGGTGCCGGCGGGCAGGGCGGGCAGTGACCGCCACGTCGCTCCGGCGCCGGTGATGGTCTCGGCACGGTGCCCGGTGAGGATGAGCGCGGCCGCGCCGCCGGGGCCGAAGGATGCCGAGGTCAGCCTGGCGTCATGGAGCCGGACCGGGGGTGACAGTGCCCAGTGACCGCCGTTGCCGGCGGACCAGGCGGCGAGCAGGCTTGCATCCGGCCCGGTACCGGTCTCCAGCAGCGCCACGTTGCCGGTGGATGTCCGGGTCAGCCGCAGCACGGTGGTGTGCTGGTGATCCAGCGTGGCCGGGAGTGCGGGGCCCGCGGCCTGCCAGGTGCCGTTCTTGGCGGCGAAGATGCCGACGGTTCCGGGGCGGCTGCACCGGCCTGCCAGTAGCGGCGTCCCCGAGAGGGTGAACGCGCCCGCGGTGAGGGCGGTCAGGCCACAGCGCCGGCCGGCGGGCGTCGTAGCCAGCGAGCGCTGGCTGGTGAGGGTGGTCCACCGGGTGTAGCCGGGGGCGCCCGCCTTGACCGTGCCGGTGGTGAGCACGGCGAGCAGTCGCCCGGTTCCGGGTGCCGCGGCCAGGGCGTCGGGGGCGTCGGCGAGGGCGTCGGCGAGCGGCCCGGCCGGTGACCATGCCTGGCCGCCGTCACGGGTGGTGGCCAGTGGCGTGTAGGTGAGGTACTGGCTGGGCCGGATTCCGGTGATCAGTGATTGCCCGCCCGCGTCGGCTGCGACCAGCCCGCCGTTATCGGCCACCCCGGGCGGGGTGACCAGCTTCCACTCGGCGCTCCCGGCCGGGCGCACGAATAGCTGCCAGAAGTTGTTGTGGCTGGCGGCGGAACCGCCCATGACCGTGATGGCCCAGGTTCCGGCCGCGGTGCCGAGGGCGGTGGCCAGGAATGGTGCCCCGGCCGGTGGCGCCTGGGGCGCCGGGCCTGGCCCGGAACTAGCCGTGCTGCCGCAGCCTGCGGTGAGCGCCGCGGACGCTAGGGCCATGGCGATCATGCCCCTGCGGACCGGCCCGTTCATGAGTGCCCCAGCAGTTGCCGTGCTGCGTCGGTCAGTTCGGCGGCGAACGAGGACTTGGTCGCCTGGGTACCGGGGCCGGTGTCGAATCCCAGTTCCCGGCGCAGGTGGCCTGCCTGGTCGATGACGAACGCGTAGTCCCCGTGGCCGATCATGGATCCGCCCGGCAGGACCTTCGCCGGGGCCACCCCATAGCGGCGCCACACCTGTTCGAGCTGGGCGCGGGTGCCGGTGAGGAACAGCCAGTTCGGCACGGTGGCCAGGCCCTCCTGCCGGTTGAAGGCCTGGATGTAGCTCACCTGGGTGTAGAGCGGGTTGTAGTTGATCGCGACCAGTTGGACGTGCCGGGTGTCGCCCAGGAGCTGGCCGGCGTCCCGGAACTCCTGCGCGATCAGCGGACAGTCCGTCGTGCAGGTGTCGTCGAGGAATGTCAGCAGCACCACCTTGCCGCGCAGGCTGGCCAGCGTGACGGTCCGGCCGTGCTGATCGGTGAGGCGGAACGCGGGAGCCGGGATGTTCAGCGGGGCGCTGGAGCCGTTGATCGCCTCGGCCAGGATGGTGTCGGCGACCGGGTTGGCCTGCGCCGCCGCCATCGGGGCCGCGCCTAGGATGATCATTCCGACCGCGCCCGCTGACGCCACGGCCTGGAAGCTGGCCGAGGAGACCGATTGGCGCAGCGACGCGGGCCGCATCCGGTCCCGCCAGCTCACCCGGGCCCCGGCGGCGGCCGGCTCCGCCTCCGGCACGGGAGCCTGGGTCAGCGCCAGGTACCCGGCGACGGCCAGCAGCACGAAGGGGATCATGCTGTTGGGGTCGGTACCGAGCCCGCCGAAGAAGCCGAAATCCTCGATCAGCACCCAGTCCGCCAGGGGGGCGAACGCGACAGACAACACGCTGATGGCCGTCAGCGGGACGCAGGCGACCGGATTGTGGGCCGTCGGCTACCAGTTGAGCCCGACGGGGCTCAAGCCGCTCGTGCTGCGCTACGACACGACCCTTCAATCGCCCTCGTGGGTGTCGGTGAGCGGCGCGGGCGGCGTGCCGTCGCCCGGCCAGGTCGACACGGTCTTGACCGGGGTGGATGTGCGGTCGGCCAGCGATGTGTGGGCGGTGGGTTACTACAGCGATGGCAGTGTTGACCGGCCACTGGCGCTGCACTGGGACGGCAGCACCTGGAGCAACTCGCCGATCCCGGGCGCCGGGTTGCTGCGCGAGGTCAGCGTGGTCGGGCCCGGCAATGTGTGGGCGGCCGGCACCTATTACAACCCGAGCCTTCTGATGTATCAGACGCTCGTGGTGCATTTCGACGGGACCGCATGGACGACGGCGGTCTCCGCCAACGCCGCGCACGCGGGCGACGAGATCATCGGCATGGAGACCGACCCGGCGGGGTCGCTGCTCACCGTGGTGGGCGCGCAAGGCCCCAACCCGCTCACCGAAATGGCCAGTTGCCCTTCGGGGCCGGTCTCGCTCGCCACCCGGACAGAAGCGCCGGTTCCTCCGGTGCCGACCGCTCCGGGCGTCGGCCCCACGCCGAAGCCCCCGCCGCCGACCCCCCCGGGGGCAACACCGGTCCCGGTGACGATCACCGACCAGGCCGCGGCAGCGGGCATCGGCGGCACGCAGGACTGGAGCTTCAGCGCGGCCGTAGCCGATGTCAACGGCGATGGCTGGCCGGACCTGTTTGTCTCCCACCATTGGCATCCAGCCAACTTGTGGCTCAACAATCAAAACGGCACGTTCAGCCCGGCTGACGTGAGCTATTTCTCAAGTATTACTGACAGGCACGGCTGCCATACCTCTGATTTCAACCAGGACGGCCTGAAAGACATATTCTGCAGCGTCGGGGCCGACCGCGGCACCCACGTGAAATCCAACGCGCTGTACATCCAGCAGCCCGGCGGCACGTTCACCGACCAGGCCTACCAGTGGAACCTGTCGGACCCGACGAGCCGCGGCCGGTTCGACACCGTCCTGGATGTGAACCATGACGGTTACCCGGATATCTTCTACGGCGCGGAGTCCCTGCGCCCCGACGGCCTGCCTTCCATAGACCGGCTCTACATGAACACCGGGCAGAGCTCGTTCCTCGACTCCCCGGCCATGGGGCTTGACCTCAACATCGGAGCCCATTGCGCGCACACCGTCGACTACAACAGCAACGGCTGGAAGGACCTCCTGGTCTGCGGGGAAAGCGGCGGCCTGCACCTGTTCGAGAACATGCAAGGCACCGGCTTTAAGGATGTCTCCTCGATCCTCGGCGCCCCGGTGAACGCCTTCGACGCGGCCATGGTCGACGTCAACCACGACAGCCGCCCCGACCTGATCACCCTCACCGGGACCAAGCTCGCCGAGCGCCTCCAGCTCGCAAACGGGACCTTCGGCCCGCCCACAACCCTCCTCACGGTCAAAGGCGGAACGGCGCTGGCGGTGGGCGATGTCAACGGCGACAACAACCCGGACATCTATGTCGTCTGCGGCAAGACCGGGACCACCAACGCACCGGACTCCCTGCTGCTCGGCAACGCCACCGGCGGCTTCACCACGACGGCGATCCCGGAAACCACCGTCGGCGCGGGCGAGGAAGCCTACCCCATCGACTACACCAACGACGGCCTCACCAGCTTCCTCGTCCTCAACGGTGAAACCCCGATCACCGGCCCCATCCAGCTCCTGACCCCCAGCCCACAACAGCGGGCACGGCGCTGACGTCGATCAGGCCCTGCGTATGGCTGGGCTCCGGTGAGCGCTTCAGCGTGCAGTTGAAGAACAGTGCCCGCAGGTCGTAGTGACGGGCTCCGTTGCCGGTCATAGCTCCCCCCAGGTGGAATCGGGCTGTCACGGCGTGGTCCGCCAGCGCCGCCTACCGTTACAGACAACGGGGATCCAGCGGCAGGAGGCTCGCGGCGGCGGCACCCGTCCGGTGAAACGTTCTGCGGGGTGGCGGGACGTAACGGGCATGGTGACACAAGCACAGCCCGCGCTCGCCGGGAACGGGACCGGCCAGTGGTGGCCATCGAAGTACGGCCCGGAAGACCAGGCTGGCGCGCTGAACGAGATCACCCCCCGCAAGGTCCTCGAAGCGGTCCGGCTGGTCCGGCGCGGGCGGGTCTATGACCTGGCGCACGTGCTGCACCAGGACATTCCCGCGTTTCCCGGGCGTACCTTCCGGCAGTACCTGACCACCAACTACCACCAGATCAACCGGCGCCACCCGGACGCGGGACCGGCCGGCCTGGGCTGCAACAGCGTCAACTGGATCGTCGAGCAGATCACCGCGACCCAGCAGATGGGCACCCACATGGACGGGCTGAACCACCTGCAGGAGGGCGACCGCACCTACAACGGGTTTCTGCTCGCCGACATCATCGAGGACCACGGCACGAACCGGCTTGGCATCGACACCCTCCCGCAGGTGGTGACCAGGGGACTGCTGCTGGATGTGGCGGCCGCCCGTGGCGGCGAGCGGCTCGGCGCCGGTGAGGTGATCACGGTGGCTGACGCGGAGAACGCCCTGGCCAGCACCGGCCACGACGTCCGGCCCGGCGACGCGGTGTTCTTCCACACCGGCTGGGGCTCGTTGTGGGGCACCGACAACCAGCGGTACGCCGCAGGCGAGCCGGGGCCCGGCCGGGCGCTCGGCCGGTGGCTCGCCGATCAGCAGGTGGCCCTGACCGGGTGCGACACGTGGAGCTTCGGCGCCTACCCGGCGGAAGACCCCAAGGAGCCGTTCGTGGTGCCGCAGACGCTCAACGTCCGCCACGGGATCGTCGTTGTGGAAAACCTCCGCCTCGCCGAAATCGCCCGCGCTCACGTGCACGAGTACCTGCTGGTCATCTCGCACGCCAAGCTGCGCGGGGCAACCGGCGCGTGGGTTGCGCCGCTGGCCATCGTCTGACCGGCCGGGCGCCAAACCGTGGCCCGCCTTTCTCGACAGGAGCTGTCATGACCGATCACTACGACGTCATCGTCATCGGGTCCGGTGCCGGCGGCGGGACGCTGACGCACGCCCTGGCCCCCACAGGCAAGCGGATCCTGCTGCTCGAACGGGGTGACTTCCTGCCCCGCGAGCCGCAGAACTGGGATTCCAAGTCGGTCTGGGTGGACCTGCGCTACCACAACTCGGGCACCTGGACCGACGAGGCGACCGGCGAGGAGTTCGCGCCGAAGCAGAACTACTACGTCGGCGGGAACACCAAGGTCTACGGTGCGATCCTGTTCCGGTTCCGCGAGCGCGACTTCGGTGAGATCGTCCACACCGACGGCATCTCACCCGCCTGGCCGCTGTCCTACGCCGACTTCGAGCCCTACTACACCCGGGCCGAGCACCTCTACCACGTCCACGGCCAGCGAGGCGCCGACCCATGCGAGCCGCCGTCGGCCGCGCCCTACCGGTACCCGGCGCTGAGCCACGAGCCGCGGATCGCCCAACTGGAGGCCGACTTGACGACGGCCGGGCTGCGCCCGTTCCCGCTGCCGGTCGGTCTCATCTACGACGAGTCGGCGCCCCAGTTCTCCCCGTGCATCCGGTGCGCCACCTGCGACGGGTTCCCGTGCCTGGTCAACGGCAAGGCCGACGCCCACATCGTGTGCGTGGCACCGGCCCTGGCCTACCCCAACGTCACGCTGCGCACCGGGGCGCGGGTCACGCGCCTGGACACCGACGGAACGGGACGGACCGTCACCCGCGTGGTCGCCGACCGCGACGGCCAGACCGAGATGTACTCCGCCGATATCGTCGTGGTGTCCGCCGGGGCGATCAATTCGGCCGCGCTGCTGCTGGCCTCGGCCAGCGACCGCCATCCCGACGGGCTCGGCAACTCCTCCGGCGTCGTCGGCCGCCACCTGATGATGCACAACAATTCCTCCCTGATTGCCTTCTCCAAGATCCCGAACCCGACCAGGTTCCAGAAGACGCTCGGCGTCAACGACTTCTACTTCGGCGACCCCGGCGGCGACGGCAGCTTCCCCTACCCGCTCGGCGCGATGCAGATGCTCGGCAAGAACGACGCGACGCTCATCGCCTTCGACGCCCCGGACGCTCGGGATCCCGCGGACCTGGCCCGGCACTCGATGGACTTCTGGCTGACCACCGAGGACCTGCCGCTGGCGGAGAACCGGATGCTGCTGGACCGCGACGGCCGGATCCGGCTGCGGTACACGCAGACGAACGCCGAAGCGCACCAGCGGCTCATCGGGAAGTTCAAGGGCCTGCTGGACGCCATCCAATGCCGCCAGGATGTGCTGCCCGGCTACCACTACCTCGGCGGCCGGCTGGGCATCGGGGCCGTGGCGCACCAGAACGGAACCGTGCGGTTCGGCACCGACCCAGCGACATCCGCCCTGGACATCAACTGCAGGATGCACGAACTCGACAACGTCTACGTCGCCGACTCCAGCTTCTTCTGCTCCAGCACCGCTGTGAACCCGACGCTGACGATCATCGCCAACGCCCTCCGCGTCGCCGACCACATCGCCGGGCGGCTCGGCGCGACGACGGGAGGGCAGGCTCAGCCGGCGCTTGCGGAAGTGACCAGCCATGCCTGACGTGTCGTTCGGCAACCTGCTGGTGGTCGCGGCCATAGCCGTCCTCGCCCCGCTGGCCGTCGGGTTCTTCCCCCGGCTGCGTGTCCCGGCGGTCGTGCTGGAGATCATCGGTGGCATCATCATCGGGCCGTCGGTGCTCGGCTGGGTGCACGTCGACCTGCCGGTGCAGATCCTCGCCCTGTTCGGCCTGGCGTTCCTGCTGTTCCTCGCCGGGCTGGAGATCGACGTGCACCAGCTGCGGGGGCGGCTGCTCCGCTTCGCCGTGCTCGGTTACCTGGTAACGCTCGTGCTGGGTTACGGCGCGGGCGCGTCGTTCACGGCCGTCGGCTGGGTGTCACAGCCGCTGCTGCTGGCGATCGCCCTCTCGGCTACCTCACTCGGCCTGGTCGTGCCGGTGCTCAAGGACGCCGGGCAGGTCCGCAGCGAGGTAGGCCAAAGCGCGCTGGCGGCCGCGAGCATCGCCGACTTCGCGGCGATCGTCCTGCTGTCGCTGTTCTTCTCGTCCTCCGGCGGGAGCACCGGCTCCAAGGTCGTGGTGCTCGGCGCGTTCGCCGGGCTCGTCGCGGTGACCGGACTGGCCGTGTCCGGCGCCGCCCGGTCGATGCGCCTTGGCCAGGTGCTGCTGCGGCTTCAGGACACCACCGCCGAGATCCGGGTCCGGTTCGCGGTCCTGCTGCTGGTCGCGTTCACCGCCCTGGCCGAGCGGTTCGGCCTGGAAAGCATCCTCGGCGCGTTCCTGGCCGGCGCGATCGTCGGCCTGGTGGACCGCGACTCCGCCTCCCACCCGAACTTCCGCATCAAGCTGGAAGCGATCGGCTACGGCTTCCTGGTGCCGGTGTTCTTCGTCAGCAGTGGTGTCAAGCTGGACCTGGCCGGCCTGCTGCACAGCCCGTCCGCGCTGATCCGGGTCCCGGTGTTCCTGCTGGCGCTGCTGGTTGTTCGCGGCGTGCCCGCACTGATCGGCCTGCGTGCCAACGGCACCCGGCCCACGCTGGCCCTGGGGCTGCTCCAGGCCACCTCGCTGCCGTTCATCGTGACTGCCACGCAGATCGGCGTGACTCTGGGGAAGATCACCCCGGTGACGGCGGCCGCGCTGGTGTGTGCCGGGCTGCTTTCGGTGCTGATCTTCCCGTTGATCGCGCTCACGCTGCTGCGCCGGGGCACGCCGGAACCCGTCGCGGCGGAAACGGCGCCCGTATCCGCGCCGCACCTGATGTGAACGGTCACCTGCCCGTGGCAACAAGACGACCGCCCAGATCCGTGACGGCGTGCTCGTTCCAGGCTTGCGGGCGCTCGGGGAACGCTTCGGCGCCGCGGGGCAGGCACCGGGCCCCGGCGACGTAACGCCCTGACCGCCGCTTTCGTCCGCACTGTCCGTCCTGCCCAGCCGCAGGTTAGAGTCGGGTAACCCTGGGTCCCGCTCGCGCGGACCGGGGCGTGACGGAGCGACAGGGCGGTGGGGTGACAGCCGGCGTTTCCGAGGTCGTGATCGCGACCAAGCTGTTCAGGCCGGATCCCCGGCACCAGACGGTGCGGCGGGAGCGCCTGCATGACCTGCTGCGCCAAGGGAGCAGGCTGCCGCTGACACTGATCGTCGCCCCGGCCGGGTGGGGGAAGAGCACGCTCGTCGCCGACTGGCTCGCCCGCGACGGGGCCGCCGCCGGCTGGGTGTCGCTGGATGGCGGCGACGACGACCCCAAGCGATTCTGGCGCTACCTCCTCCTGGCCGCCGGGCAGGGCCGGCCGGCCGTCGGCGCGGCCGCGCTGCGGCGGCTGGACATGGCCGGCTCGGACGTGCTGCGCGACGTGCTGCCGGAATTCATCAACGAGGCCGCGTCGTCGGACAACTCGCTGGTGCTCGTGCTCGACGACTATCACCTGGTCAGCAGCCGCCAGGTACACGAATCGGTTACCACCCTGCTGGACCGCTGCCCGCCCCAGCTGCACCTGGTCATCATCACCCGGGCCGACCCGCCGCTGCCGGTGAGCCGGCTGAGGGTGCGCGGCCAGCTGGCCGAGATACGGGCCGAGCAGCTGCGGTTCAGCCTGGGTGAGGCCAGGGAGTTCTTCGACGGGCGGCTGGATGCGGCGCTGCCCGAGCGGGACGTGCACCGGCTCGTGGCCCGTACCGAAGGATGGGCCGCTGGCCTGCAGCTGGCGGCGTTGCGGTTGCGGGACCGGCCCGACCCGTCGGGTTTCATCGAGCGGTTCACGGGTGCGGACTGGCATGTCGTCAGCTACCTCTGCGAGGAGGTGCTGGACAGCCAGGCCCCGCGCGTCCGCGAATTCCTGCTCGTTACCTCAGTCCTCAACCGGATGTGCGGGCCGCTGTGCGACGCGCTGACGCGTCGGGCGGATGGCGAGGAGCTGATCAGCGAGATCCACCGGGCCAACCTGTTCCTGACCCCGCTCGACGACCAACGGCGGTGGTTCCGCTACCACCACCTGTTCGCCGATCTGCTGCGGCACGAGCTCAGGCTGCACGATCCGGGACAGCCCACTGAGCTGCACAAGCGCGCGGCGGAATGGTATGCGGCCAACGGTGACGCCGCCGAGGCCATCGGGCATGCGATCGCCTCAGGCGACTTCTCGCTCAGCGGGCGGCTGATCGGCGAGCACTGGCGCCAGCCCTTCAACGCGGGGCAACCGGTCACCGTGCTCATGTGGCTGGACGCCCTGCCGCCGGAGGTCGTGGCCGCGGACGCGTCCCTCTCGGCGGCGCGGGTGTGGACGGCCCTGGACATGGGCCGGCTGGAGGAAGCGGGGGCGGCGCTCGACGCCGCCGAGGCTTCCGGCCAGTCCGACGCGCACCTGGCGGTGCTGCGTTCGTTGCTGGAGTACAAGTCCGGGGATGTCGGCGGCGCGGGGCGGCGGCTGGCCGAGATCCCGCCGGGAGCGCCCGGGACCGATGACCCGTTCGTCGCGACGGTGCACCGGCTGGTGCAGGGCATCTCGTGGATGTGGCTGGGAGACTTCGGCCACGCCCGGGAACTGCTCACCGAGGCGGCCCGGCGCGCCGAAGCTGACGGCAACAGGCTTGCCTACATCTACGCGCAGGGATACCGGGCGCTCATGGCCGTAGACCGCGGCGACCTTGCGCTCGCGGACACCCTGGTGGCCGATGCCGAGTCTGTGGTCGAGCGGACCCTGAGCGACCTGCACTTCGTGGCCATGTTTCCCCGTCTGGCCGCGGCCCGCCTCGCGGCACGGCGCGGGGAATGGACGGCCGCGGTCCGGGCCGCGGTGGCAGCGGTGGAACTCGGCCGCCGTGGCGCTGGCCGAGTGGAACTCGCCGCGGCGCTACTCACCGCCGCATCGGTCAGCAGAACATGCCCTCCTTCTGCTCCCACCGGCGACCAGAGCCCGGCAATGGCGGCGCCCGGCACCAGCAGCGACCCCCGCGCCCTTCTCGCGGAGGCACGCGGCATTCTGCGGCACTGCCCCGACCCTGGGCCGGTGGTGGCCGGCTGGCTCGCCGACGAGCAACGGGCCGAGTCGGTGCAGGCGCGGCAGGACGGGCTGATCGAACCGCTGACCGGCCGGGAGCTCACCATTTTGCGCCTGCTGCCCGCGCCGACCCCGCAGCGGGAACTAGCCTCGGCGCTATTCGTCACTCCCAACACGCTGAGAACCCACCTGCGGGCCATCTACCGCAAGCTCGGTGCCGAGTCGCGGGACGACGCCGTGATCAGGGCCCGTGAGCGGGGGCTAATCTAGCGGCCCCGGCCTCGGCCTCGGCCTGGGCGACGCGTTCGAGCCCCGTGCCGACCTTCCCGGAGAAGCCGGGAACGACGGCCGTGATCACGAGCCCAGCGGCAAGCCAGCCGAGCACCAGGTAGGGGAAATACTTATAGGGCGGCGGCGGAACCGGCCAGACGTTGTGGTAAAGCACGAACCCGGCGATCAGCACGCCCCCGGCCGGCACCACGAGCTGCCAGGGCGAGCGCCTGCCCAGATGGCGTGCCGCGGCGACGTTCGTGAGCACGTACATGGTGAGCAGGGACAGCGTGCCGATCGTCGCCAGGTAGAAGAACACATTGAGCGCGGACGCCCCGGCCAGCCGGAACGCGGTGAGCAGGGCGAGCCCGATGAGCATCTCCGCGGCCAGTGCGCGCCGCGGCACGCCGGTTACCCTCGACACCCCACTGAGGCGCCGGGAGGTGATTCCGTCGCGGCCGAACGAGAACAACATGCGCGCAGCGACCGTCACCCCGCCCAGGCCGGCGCCCAGGGCGCTTAGCACGGCACCCAGATCGAGCAGGGCAGCCAAGGGGCTACCGACGTATCGTTTTGCCAAATCACCGAGCGGCGCCTGGGAATGGCGGAAAGCCGACACCCCGCCCGCGCCGGTGCCAAACCCTAGCGACTGCGCGGTGACGCAGGCGACATAGAAGACCGCGCCGAACGCCACCGCGGTCATGATCGCGCGGGGGACGGCCCGGGTCGGTGCGAATGACTCCTCACCCAGCGAGCCCGCCGATTCAAAGCCGGCGAACGCGAGAAACCCCGTGGTCGCGGCCAGCGCGAGTGTTGACAGGCCGACCCCAGGGGGCAGCAGGAAGACGGAGCCGGAGAGGCGTTGCCCGCCGGGCGCGGTGCCCGCCGCCAGTCGCCAGTAGATCACGCCCATGAGCACGAGAATGAGGCAGACAGACACGATCTCGAACGCCAGTACCGACCGGGTGGTCGGCCGGACCCCACGGACCGCCAGCACCCAGATGACCGCCCAGGCAGCCAGCGCGAGCGGGTACCAGTCGGCGTCGGCGGCCACTCCCGTGGTCGCCAGGAAGGCGTGGCCGAAGACGGCGACACCCATGATGGAGACCGGCGGGAAGACCAGGTAGGTGCCGAGCAGCGCCCATCCGGCGAGAAACCCAGGCCGCGGGCCGAGCGTATTGCCGACAAACCCGTAGACCGAACCGGCGTGGCTGAACTCGCCGGCCAGCCGGACGAACCCGTACGCCACCAGGCTGACACCTACGGCGGCGACGGCGAACGCCAGCGGCGCCGCTCGGCCGAGAGCAGCGGCGGCCGCGACGCCGGTGACCGACATGGCCAGCGTGGGGGCCATGACGCCCACCGAGACCGATGTCGTCTCCAAGAAGTGAAGCTCACGATGCAGTGCGGGCCCGCGGGCCTGGCCATTTGAGCGCGGCTGGGCGCTGGCGCCTCGGCTTGTCATGGGCGGCTCCGTCCGGGTGAGGCGGTCATCCGGCCAGCCAGCCGCCGTCGGCGGCCAGCACCGAGCCGGTGAT
>WNGH01004880.1_pt1 | contig 20214 bp, 20 predicted proteins | sample 5400631 | NCBI WGS metagenome assembly WNGH01 (sample SAMN13153373, study PRJNA577476) | soil metagenome | isolation source: 115 cm soil or saprolite under Garry oak tree replicate 1 | place: USA:California | collected 2016-06-15
GCGGCAGAACCGGACGTCACGAAGCCCCAGTTGCAGTGAGTAACTTATGCGCACCTGGGCGGGGCGGACGCGGAAGACTGATCGACAGACTGTGCGAGAACTGCTGGCTCTCACGCACTGAGCCGCCGTTCCGCGTGGCCGAAGCGCGCGTCCGCAGGCAGCCGCCGCCAGCGAAGATCGTGCGATCGGTTCCGTCGCTGGAACCGTCTGCCGCCACGAGGTGCGGTTCGGGGAGGTGCAAGCGATGAGACAGGCATACTTGCCACACTAACTTAGTATGCTAAGTTAGTGTGGTGCCGAGAAGGTTGAGCTACGAGCTGCACAAGCTGACCGCGCGTCTCGATCGTGTCGCCGACGGGCTACTGCGGGAGGCGGCGGGCGTGTCCTACGCGAGGTTCCTGGCGTTGTTCGCCGTGCGGGAGTGCAGCGGCACGCAGCGAGACATGGCGCGTTGGCTCGGCCTCAGCGAGCCGTCCGCCAGCCGCATGGTCCGTATCCTCGCCGATGATGGCGTGCTCGAGGTCAAGACCCTCGTCGGCCAGGGCAACCGGCGCCTGGTGCAGCTGACCGCCGAAGGTGACGAACTGATCGACCGTTGCGGCGAGCTGCTCGAAGCGCGGTTCGAGGCGTTCGTGAAGCTCTGCGGCGTCGATTACCGGAGCTACCAGGAACAGACGCGTCGGCTGCTCGGCAAGCTCGAGGCGGCGCCGGCGGCGAACCTTCCACCCCTGGAGATGGAATGAGCACTGCCCTGTCCGACGGCGTGCGTACCGCCGCGACCGTCTCCGCGGACGGCACGACTATCGCCTACCACACGCTCGGCCAGGGCCCGGGGCTGGTCATCGCGGGCGGCGTGCTGTGGGAGGGCTCCGAGTACCTTCCGCTCGCCCGCGCCCTGGCGGACGACTACCAGGTTCACGTCATGGAGCGGCGCGCCAGGCCGGGAAGTGGCCCCCAACGCGAACACCACGGCATCGACGACGAATGCGCCGACCTCGCCGCCGTCGCCGCCACGACCGGGGCGGCGACGGTGTTCGGCCACAGCTTCGGCGGTCTGGTGGCCCTCGAGACCGCCCGACGCGACGACACCTTCGCCGAGGTGTTCGCCTACGACCCCGGGATCCCCCTGCGCGGACGGTTCGAGACCGGGTGGTTCGACGGATATCAGCGACTGCTCGGCCAGGGAGATCGGCGAGGGGCCTTCGCCTGGATGACAAAGTACTCCGGTTTCGCCCCCGGGCCGGTCCGGCGCCTCCCGCTGTGGTACCTGCGCCTGGTCCTGCGATGCGTCATCAGCAGGGCCGCCTGGAGCCGCATGGACCGGCTCCTCGAAGCCAACCTCGCCGAGCATCGTCTCCAAGCAGCCCTCGACGCCCCCGGCCCGTCGCGGTTCTCCCGAATCTCCGCCCATACGGTTCTCCTCGGCGGAACCAAGAGCCCCCCTGCGCTCAGCAGCGCCCTGCTGCCCGAACTCGCACACGCCATCCCCGGGTCAGCGATCGCGCTTCTGGAAGGGCTTGAGCACTTCGCTCCCCGGGACCAGCCCGCAACCCTCGCCGTCGCAATCCTCGAGAAGCGAAGCTTCGGCAAAGCGTCGAGCTGAAGGCATCCTCCCAGCGCACGGCACGCAGCACATAACGATCAGCGAGCTGCCAGGCGCTGGCGCCCGCGCCGACTTCGGCGATTTGGGCCATCGCGGGGTGGATCAAGCGGCTGGCCGGACGCCTCGGCCGAATTACTGGCAGCGAATGTTCATGCTCGCCTGTGCAATAAGGCCGGCCACGTCGCCATCCAGGAAACCGGCCCCCTTGAGGACGGAGAACCCGACCGCTCGCTGCCCCGGCCGCAGGCCCGCGGCGATACCGGCCAGCGTCCCCCCAGTCCCGCACGGGCAGCAGATGACGTCGAAGCCCATGCCGATCTCCGCAGGGAGTTCCGCGCAGCCCCGGGCCGCCAGGTCGTTGCTGCCGCCCTCGGGCAGCAGGTAGAACGACCCGAACTCGCGGCGCAGCGCGTCGGCCACCTCGGGATCAGCCTTGCGCCGGTACGCCTCGCGGCTCAGGTAGCCCAGCCGCGTCCCCTGCCGCGTCGCATACGCCAGCGACGGGTTAAGCGGCAGATGCTCCTCGCCGCGGATGATCCCGATCGTGGCAAAACCGCGCCAGCAGCCGGCGGCCGCCACCGCCCGGATGTGATTGGAGTACGCTCCGGCGCAGGTCAGCAGAGTCCGGTCACCGCGCTTCGCGGCCTCGGCCAGGTTGTACTTGAGCTTGCGCCACTTGTTGCCAGGCACCTCGGGGTGAATCAGGTCATCCCGCTTCAGCCAGACCTCAACTCCCGCGGCGCGCATCAGATCATCAGCCAGATGCTGCAACGGAGACGGAACGCGCTCGGCCGATACAAGGTTCTCCCACGCCTCGGCGCTCAGCAGAGTCGACATCCCCTCGCCATCGCCTGGTGGGTTCCTGTGCAACACGTCGTGATAGCCGGTTGCGTTGGCGGGGAGGCCGTTGACAGGATCTTCGTCATGCCTGCCTTCTCTGCACACGATGGAATCGTCCTCGCTTACCACGTGTTCGGAGCGGGCACCCCGGTGATCTGCCTGCCGGGCGGCCCGATGCAGGACTCCGTTTACCTCGGTGAACTCGGCGGTATGTCAGCCCATCGGCAGTTGATCATGGTGGATCCTCGGGGCACCGGCCAGTCGGCGACACCGGCCGATGCCGCCTCCTACCGCTGTGACCGGCTTGTCGATGACGTCGAGGCTCTGCGCGAGCACCTTGGCCTTGACCGGCTGGACCTGCTCGCGCACTGCGCCGGCGCGAACCTCGCGGCACTGTATGCGGCCCGGTACCGGGAACGCATCGGCAAGCTCGCCCTGATCACTCCGAGCACCTTCGCCGTCGGCATCGCGGCCACCGGGCCGTCCCGGCGGGAGATCGCGCGGCTTCGCCGGGACGAGCCCTGGTTCGCACCGGCCTTCGCAGCTCTTGAGGCAATCGTGGCCGGCAACGCGACCGCCGACAGCCGGAAGGCGATCGACCCCTTCTTCTACGGGCGGTGGGATGCGGCGGCGCAAGCCCACCAGGCGGCCCAGGACGGCCACCGGAACGAGGAAGCCGCAGCCGCCTTCGGCGCTGAGGGCGCTTACGACCCGGATGCCACGCGGGCGGCGCTCGCCGCGTTCGACGCGCCGGTGCTGCTGCTTGCCGGAGAGGTCGACCTGAACACGATTCCGGGCGTTGTGGCCGAGTTCGCCGAGCTGTTCCCGAACGCCGAGCTCGTCGTCCAGCCAGCAGCGGGCCACTTTCCGTGGCTCGATGATGCCGACCGCTTCGTGGCGACGACCGCGACGTTCCTGCGATGAAGAGCGCCCCGCCCGAACAGGGCTTGGCGGTACTGCGATGGTGGTGGCGTGCTTGTCGTGGTGGCCGGTCTGCCAGGGGTCGGGGAAAAGCGCCGTGGCCGAGGGCCTCGCCAGGGAGCTGAGCTGTGCCGTGTTGCCCACGGCCTGGCTGCGTAATCGGTCGTCGAGGTGCTTGCGGCTGAACAGCTGGCGCTGGGACACGATGCGACGCGGCTAATGCCGTCGAGCCTGCGCGCGATCGGTGGCGCCGGCTTGCCGAACAGACCGGATCATTGTTGCGGTTCATCGAGGTGCGCTGTTCGCACGAGCGCGAGCATCGGCGCCGTCTGGAGACTCGGGAACGCGGTATCGAAGGTTTGCCTGAGCCGTCGTGGAATCGGTGCGGGAGCGTCGGGCAGGTTTGAACGAATGGGACGAGGAGCGGCTTGTGCTCGACTCGATGGTGCCGCGCGAGAACAACCCGCGCGCGGCGGTCGACTATCTCGCCAATGTCATCGCGGTTGAGCAGCATCGGTGTACAAGGTGGAGGCGCATCATTCAGTCCGGCCACCCATCTGGCGCGCTGCTGCCTAAAGCGGCGCATACCGGGTTCGACTCCCGCCTGCGGCACCGGCAACCGGCACCCGGTCGGTGATCGACAGGGTCCTGCCGCTAAGCCAGGCGCCGGACAGATTCGCCGCCATGATCGACGGCGAATTATTCGGAAAGTCGTGTTCACGCTCTGAGTTCCAGCGCCCGGCGGGCCGTCCAGCGCGCCAAGACGTAAGGTCTGCGTCAGATAGGGCCACAAACCCTTCGGCTTACCCAAAAGTCTTCGCCTTACCGGCCGATCGCGCGAACGGGAGCCCTCGCGCGATCGCGGGGTTGCCGCTGGCAACCGCTCCGGGCGCACAGTGACGCTCATGGTCTACGACGTAACTGCCGTCTAGCAGCCAGTCGTCCGTGGCCCAGTGGCTGGTCAACCCGATTGTGTGCCGGGACCGCTGAAGGTCTCGCCGATGATGTACAGGGCCCAGCGGCTGGCGGTGATCTGCCGTGCCAGCGCGGCGACAGGCTGGCGGAGCAACCAGCCGACGCAGATCCGCTGATCATCGATGGTTTCCTGGTCGAGTCGAGCGGCTAGGTCGTCGATGACCGGCAGCATCGTCAGTTCGGCGTGCAGCTGAACGGTGCGCGTTAGGACATTATGGCCGTAACGCGATTACGTCACCGCGCCGAGTTCACCCTGAGTTCACCCTGGCCGGGATGAAACACCTGCCGACCTGTGCTCGTCGCAACGCCATTAGCCCGCAAGGTAAGAAATCCGCCCAAGGCTCGATCGTCGCCCAGGCGTGCGATGACCGAATCGGCGCCGAGAACACACTCGGTGGGATCAGACATGATGACACCCCTCGCCGACGAGCCATCGCCCCGGACTCGGCTAGCGCCTCGGCCTAGGCCTCGGTCGCGGCCTCGGTCGCGTCGATATCGGCAATGATTTAGAAGTGGTCACTTACGGGTCAGAAGGTAGCCAGGTATGGCAGGGTCTGGCAATGAACCATGTCGACCCTGGCGTGGCGGAGCAGAATACTGCGGAGCAGGAGACTGATGAAGCGTGTATGCCGGCCCGATCATTGACGCGCACACCCATCCGATGCTCGATGCCGACGACAAAATGGGCAAGCAGCCGCACCCGCCAGAGGCGTACCGGAAGCTCGTGAACGAAAGCGGCATCGCGCGGGCCGCCGCGCTCACGATGGCGCCCGCGGGCGACCTCAAGCGGACTCGGGCGCGCAATGACGCGGTGCTGAAGCTGGCTGACGACTCCGACGGATTCTTCTTCCCGGTGTGCTCGGTCCACCCGGCAGACGGGTCGGCCGCGCGGGCTGAGCTCGACCGAGTTGCCGCGGCCGGATGCGCCTGGCTGAAACTGCACCCGAACACGCAGGATTTCGACGTCGCCGATCCTGCTGTGACCGATCTCGTCTCGCGTGCTGCCGAGCTCCGGCTGCCGGTGCTCTTCGATGCTTACTCTCCATGGGACGCGAGTCAGCCGGGAAAGTTCGTCAGGCTCGCGATGGCAATACCGACGGCCCGGCTGATCCTCGCGCACGCGCACGGGCCCTCATTCGCGCAGCTCCTCGTCTACGAAGTACTGGCCCGCTATCCCTGGTGGCCACGGCAGGTGTGGGTAGACACCTCGGCGGTGGCGTCCATACTCGCCAACGGCCCGTTCGCCGAGCAATTCACCTGGGTGCTGCGCAAGGTTGGCACTGACCGGATCATTTTCGGGAGCGACTACCCGCTCGACGACCCGCTGCAAGCGATCCAGGCGGTCGAACAGCTTGGCTTCAACGCGGCGGAGCTGGAAGCGGTCATGCACGACAACGCAGCCGAGTTGCTCAAGAAATGACGCCGCAACGGAGATCACGACGGCGCTGCCTAGCCCGCAGGGACACCGCCGGAGATCAGTTGCGAAGAGTGAGCGTCTGGATGACTATCTCGGTGACGCCTGAGCAAGCTGCCGTCTGCGCCCAGTTCGGAGTCGAGCCGTCAGGGACCTGTAGCGGCTGGTCTCTCGATCACTGCACGCCACGTGAATCCACGTGATGTCCGCCGCCTGCACGCGGCGGAGCACGATGCCGGCCGCGGACAGCGCAGGGTTAGGGAAGCCAGCGAGCACGGCCACCTCCTTATACTCGACTGACCGCAGCCGCCAGCCCACTCTAGGACGGCCACCCGTCGATGACCTTGTCATTCAAGTGCTCGGCAAGCTGATGCCCGACGGCGTGCGGCGCGGGGAGCTACGGCGAGATCACCGCACACTGCGCTGGGAGGAGGCTGGCCCGGGCGGCCCGACGATTGTGTTCGACGCGTCTCTCGGCGAACCCGGGTCGCTGTCCTGGGCGGGAGTGCTGCCGATCGTCGCGGCGCGCGCTCGGGTCGTGGCCTACGACCGGGCCGGCCTGGGCGCGAGCGATCCGGTTTCGCCGCTGACCCTGGAGACCCAGATCGGTGACCTCACCGCGGTGCTCCAGCAGGCCGGCAACGGGCCGTGCATCGTGGTCGGACATCGCCGGCCTCGTGCTCGTCGACTCCGCCGTGCCGGTCGCGGCGCAGTCCCAGAGGGACACGATGGCCTGGCCGGTCCCGGTGTTCAGCGCGGATCCCTGGTCCAGATGCAGGTCCCCCGCCGGCCTCGGCAGCCAGGTTCGGGGACGACCCAGGCAGCGCGTGCCACCGCCGGCTGCCGTTGACGAGGCCGTAGGCGCAGCTGCCCAGGCTGCCGCAGTCGGCATAGGCCCGGTTGCTGTCGACGGCGAATACCTTGGTTGCCCCGTCCAGCGGGTACTGCGTCTTTCCCGTCGCCGGATCCAGGTCAACCACGGTGCCGGACGGATCTGCCGCGTACAGGTGGCTGCCCGCCGTGCCGCCGAGCTGGCCGCGCTGGAGCTGCCACCCACCGGGCAGGCTGCACGCCGGGGCCGGTAGTGAGGTGGTTGGCTACCAGTGACTCGGCGGCGCAGGCGAACCGTCACCACCTGGCCGAATCTGGCCGAACTCCCGGCAGCGACCACATAGCCACCGGACGCCACCATCTGGTCGAGCGGACCGCCAAGCGGAGACATCGGCTTCGACCAGACGCGCACGCCCGTCGAGGGGTTGAACGCCTGAACGTAGCCATTCGGGTAGCTCACCGAGCCGCAGCCGTACTCGCCGACCAGAACCATGCCGTTGGCCACCGACAGCGCGCCGTAGCCCAGGCTCTGGCCGTCCAGGCTGGCCGAAGGATCGCGCCGCCAGATCAGCCTGAGGGCTGGATTCGTTCTTTGTGACTTCATATTGTGATAGCGGAGGCCGTAGATATGGCCATATTGGCGGGCCGCAGATATTGTCGCGCCGCAGATATTGCCATTGTGGGGGCTGCCGCACCCGGTATCGCAGGTGGGTAATGCCGCCGGACGAGGTGACCTGAACCTGCTCCAGCCCGATCGGCTGCTGGCCGAGGTTGGCCGGCTTTGGCCGGCCGCCCAGTCCCGTTAGTCCCGCGTCACGTCGAACTCGTTGCCCTCAGGATCGGCCAGCGTCACCCACCCGTCCGATCGGCAAGCACGTGCGCGCCCAGCCCGGTCAGGCGCGCGACCTCGGCGCCGACGCGGCTCGCCGCCCGAGGACGGCTCGACCAGGACGTTCGGGTCGTCCTCCGGGTCGTCAATCCCTGCTGCCCGCAGCCGGCCACGCTCAGCATCGTCGTACGGAGCGACCGCATAGCCCGCCAGCGCCGCCGCCCAGAACCGCGCCAGCGATGCCGGATGACGGCAGTCGAACACCACGTCGCGAATCCGGGCCATCTCGGTCAGCCGGTGGAACCCGGGCCGAGCCCGTAGATGACCCAGACCTGGCCGCGCGCGAACGGCATCCGGTGGCCGTCAGGCAGGATGAACTTGGTGCCGCCGTTCTTCGTGTGCCGCCGCCAGCGCACGTGGTAGACGCGGCCGTTGCGGAGCACGTCGGCCCGGCCGTGGCCGACCGTGACCGCGTACGGGGGTCTGATCCCGAGCTCGCGGAACACCGAGGTGCGGACCCGGGTGTACTGGATTACGACGGTGCGTCCGCCGAGGAGGTGGCCGTCGTACGCGCGGGCCAGCCTGCCGTCCATCGATACCAGCCAGCGGTGCTGCTTGGGCGACCACCAGAAGACGAAGTGCGCAGCCTGGTACGACACGCGGTAGGAGTGGATGCGCTTGCCGCCTGCCGGTGCCGAGCCGAACCTGAAGCCGATGTCCCGGGCCAGGCTCGCATGCGGCGCCTCGCGGAGGAGCGTCCTGGTGCGGGCATACAGGTTATAGGGGGCAATCCGGTTTCCGCTGCGGAAGTACCCGCCGACCTTTCCGGCGTACAGATCAGCGATCCTGGCGTGCTCGACGACCGGCAGCAATGCCGGCTGCGCGCCGGAGAACGCGAACGCCGGCCTGCCGAACTGCCTGATCAGCTTGACGTCCTCCTCGCGGGAGCTCCTGACCGGGCCGACCACGGGAGGGAAGTGAGAGGAGAACACGGCCATGATCCGGCTCAGCCCGCCCTCGACGGGAAGCAGGTAGACGATGTCGGCCCTGGTCAGCCCGGTGGGCGGCCGCGCCTGCGGGACGTTGTCGATCTTGAAGATCAGCTCCCGGCGCAGGTACTTGATCCGTTCCCCGGTAAACGGCGAGGTCAGCGGCCTCTTGGCGCGGTGCGTCGGCGTGGGCGTCGGCGATGGTGACGGCGTGACCTTCGGCAGCGACCGCGCCGACGACGGTGTGTTGCGGCTGATCAGGACAAAGGCAACACCCGCCAGGAGGGCCAACGCGATCGCAGCGCCGACTGCCGCGATCAGCGCGCGTCTCGTCTTACGCACCGGATAGCCCAAGCAACGCAGGTTACCACTGGCCGCCGAGCAGTCGGGCGAGCACGGCCGTCATATCTGCTCCGCCGTGGATGCTCAAGTATTCACTTGACTACAGCCGGCATCCGATGGCCGGGAGGCAGCGAACGACTCGTAAGGCGTCGTCCAAGCGCACTCGGCGTCCGCGTTCGCGCCCAACGCGACCGACCGAGGCCCGCGGCGGGATCACGACCCGGGCCGCGTCACTGACCGAAGTGTGCGACGAAGCGGCGTTGCCGGAATGTTTCCACGGCATGGCGGTCGTAGTACTCGCGCACGAAGGCGACCGCTTGCGGGCCGGGAACGCCGTCGAGCACCGCCAGGCAGGCTAGCGCCGTGCCGGTGCGTCCGCGACCGCCCGCGCAGGCGACCTCCACCCGCTCGGCGGCGGCCCGATGCCACGCCTCGGCGAGAACACGCGCCGTGACCTCGCCGTCGGCGGGCAGGCCGAAGTCCGGCCAGCACAGCCATCGCGACTCCCACGCAACGGGCGGCGGCTTCCTTCGGAGCAGGTAGAGGCCGAAGTCCGGGACAGCGCCGTCGGGCAGCGGGTAGCGCACGCCACGGCCCCGAACCAGCCTGCCGGACGGGAGGCGGAGAACGCCAGGACGGGCGGGATCCCAGGGCTCGCTCGTCGGTGCCTCCCAGGAGAGCGGCGTCGCCTCGGCGACGTGACGGTCGATATGACTGGCAACATAGTCCAGGCCGGCCCCCCGGCAGCACGTTGACCACGGTGAGGGATCCGTGCATCTGCCCGGTGTACGAGCGTGGTCAGGGTGAGTTGCCCGCTGATATCCCCTATTAGCGTCTATTGACCACGCTGCATGATGTATCTCACGCTCGGCCCGAGGGCATAAGCCGGCGATCGCCGAGCGCCGGACGCGCTGCGCCGGCTCGGCCTGTCGGTGCGGAAGTACGACCTGGGTATCACCGGGCGGGACCACCAGGCGCTCGCCGACAAGTGGGCGGAAGGACCGCGGACCTACCTCGGCCTGACTACCCACGGCTTCCCGAACCTGTTATGACCACCGGCCCGCAGAGCCCGCCGGTCCTTTCCAACATGCCGGTCGCGATCGAGCAGAACGTGGAGTGGATCGCCGAGCTCATCGCCTACATGCGGGACAACGACATCGCCGCGGCCGAGCCCGTACCGGAAGCCGAGCACGGCTGGGTGGCGCACCATGACGAGGTCGCGGTGGCCACGCTGCTGCTCGGCACGGACTCCTGGTGGGTGGGGGCGAACATCCCAGGCAAGCCGCGCACGCTCTATCCCTACGTGGGCGGCGTGGCCACGCACCGCATGATCTGCAGCCAAGTCGCCGACTAACGCTACCAGGGCCTGAGGCTGACCAGGCACGAGACGGCATCCGCTGCCGTGCAGCGGCACCCGGGATAGCCGCCAGGCGGGCATTCACCCAGGTGGAGGAGCCTGATGACCTACTCCGTTCCGCTTACTCGCAGCGAGGCGGGATGCCGAATCTGACGGAGTCCGGCCTTGGCCGGATGCGCCAGCGGCTCGATGAGCTGACCGGCAGCCTGCAGGCGGGTGATGCCGCGCCGGCGACCTCGGCGGGAGCCGGGCAGGCGCGGGCCGCTACCGTCAGGTCTACGACCAGGCGCGCGCGGAGCTAGCGCCATCGCCGTCGATCGCCGGGCGGCAAGATCCGCTGGGCTGACCCGCCCGGCCGGCAGCAGAAAACCACTGGCAGACGGCGTTCCCGCGGGTCGATGCTAGCGCAATGACCGCTTCCGGCGCAGACCATGACGACCGTCCCGGTCGGCGGAGGATACGTCACCGGACCAGGCCGCGAGGACCTTCGGCTGGTGGGACATGTTCGTCGACCCCGCCAGCGACCCCAGGGAGCAGGGCGGTCCGGTTCAAGGCGAGCGCGACACGCTGGTGCGGCATCTGCGCGACCGGCGCCTGACGCTCCAGCTGAAATGCTCGGGCCTGGACGCCGCCGGGATGGCCCGCCGCTCGGTCGAGCCGTCGAATCTGTCGCTGCTGGGGCTGGTCCGCCATCTGGCCGGGGTGGAGCTGGTTCAGGAAGGTGATGACCGGGCAGGACGTGCGACGGCACCACCGCACGGACGACGATCGGGGCGGCGACTTCGACGGCGCCGTGCCCGACCCCGACGTGGTCGCGGAGGCCTGGGATACGTGGCGAGCGGAGGTCAGGTTCGCCGAGCGGCTCGTCGCGCAGTCGCCGAGTCTCGACATCACCGCCGAGGAGTCCGGCCAGGGCGAGGATCACGGCGTCATCTCGCTCCGCGAGGTGCTCGTGCACGTGATCGAGGAATACGCCGGGCACACCCGGCCACGCCGACTTCCTGCGCGAGCGGATCGACGGCAGAGTCGGCCAGTAGCGCCGGTTTCCGCGGCTACTGGCCGTACCCATACGGCACAGACCAGGAAATACGGGACTTAGTTGCCAGTGTCATGACGCCGCGCGACCGGTCCGCTACGGGTCGAATCGTCATATCACTGCTTTGCGTCAATTCGGTGTCCGAATTGAGAGCTTTGCGGAGCCACAACTCGTGACATGTCGAATTGCCGCGGCCCAGAGAACACCGGCCGTGGGCGCCGGGCGCCCGAATACCGGGCCGAAGCGGGCGAATCGCTTTCCCGATGCCAAGGGGACGGCGGCCGTCCGGGAGCCCGCTGCTCGCCGGGGTCTTACAGCTCGGCGGCACGGAGCACACGGAGCACACGGAGCGGACCATGCGCAGGCACCGCTGCACGGCCGCCACCGGGCAGGCGGGCCGGGCATTGCTGGCACCGAACTCAATACGTCATCCTCTTCGTGGAACGCAATGATCGCCCCGCCGAAGTATGATCCGCCTAGCAGTGGCCGTTGGGTCGGGCGAGGGCCGTCCCAGGCGCGAGGGAGCGATTTGATGGGCATTCTGAACGAGACCCGCCGTGAGTTCATCGCGGCACCCGACAGCTCGAAGGGCCAGATCGTCTTCAAGTGGCCCGACCACAACATCCGCAAGTTCTCCAGGGCCATCGTCGAGCCCGATGCCGCAGCGGTGTTCATCAGCCAGGGCCGGGTGATGGGCATACTCGGACCCGGGCAGCACACCCTGGACGCGGCCGAGTTGCCGTTCCTCGGACTGTTCATCGACTGGGCGTCCAACAGCAGCGCCTTCAAGGCCGAGATCTTCTTCGTCGGCGCGCGGGAGTTCCCTAACATCCGTTTCGGCGGCCGCCTGGACGAGGTTCAGGATCCGCAGACTGGCCTGATCGTGACGCTCCGCACGTTCGGCGAGTACGCGCTGCGCGTGGTCGACCCGGCCAGGCTGATCCTGAACCTGGTCGGCACGGTCGACGTGACCAACAACGAAGCCGTGACTTCCTGGGTCACCCAGCAACTGCTGAAGTGCACCAGGTCGGGAGTCACCTCCCAGCTGATGTCCGGGGCGTGGCAGATCCTGGGCCTGTCGATGCACAGGGCCGAGATCGAGCAGGGGACCCTGGAAGAGGCCAACACTGAGCTGGCCGGCTATGGCATCGCCGTCACGCGGCTGGGCAACCTCGACATCAACCTCGACGACGACGACAACACCAGGCTCAAGAAGCTGGCCGGCGACACCGCCTACAGCAGGCTGGCCGGCGGCTTCATGCAGGCAGCCCAGGCAGAGATGATGCAGGGCGCGGGCCAGGGCATGGCCCAGGGCGGAGCGGCGGTGAGCCCGATCTTCCTGGGAGCAGGCCTCGGCCTGGGCCAGAACATGGGCGTTCCCCAGCAGGCTCCGGCCTATCCGCCGCCGCCCGCGCCTAGCTTCGCCGGCGGCGGCCAGGGCTACGCGCCTCCCGCGCAGCCGGCGCCCCAGCAGGCCCCTATTCAGCCGGCACAGGCGCCGCCGCCGGCCGGGACCGTGCAGTGCGGCAACTGCCAGAGCCAGGTCCGCGAGGGCGCGAAGTTCTGCGACTCGTGCGGCAACCCCATGTCCAGGCACTGCACGAACTGCAACGCCGCGATGGGCGCGACGTCCAAGTTCTGTGCCGAGTGCGGCACTCCGGCCGGATAACTCTGAGCCAGGCAGTACGCGCACGGTCGTCCGCGCAACCGCGCAACCGCGTGCGCCGATCCGCCGGGCTCCGCTACGATCTCGTCCCATATTCCCGGTGTGTCTGCCAAAGGGCACCGTGCGAGAAAGGCCTGCCCGGATGGATCGGATCGAGTGCCAGTGGTGCAAGGCTCAGAACGAGCCCGAGCGGACGAGTTGTTCGACCTGCGGTGCCCCGCTCGACAAGAAGAACCTCGTCTCGGACTCCGGCTGGAGCGAGGCGCCTCGCCTGCGTGACATGACGGAGTTCCGGTTCTCGAACTCCACCTGCCAGGTCGAGGGCGAGATCGTCCCGGTCGCCGAGCTCGCGCTGGCGCCGGGCGACGCGGTCTTCTTCGAGCACCACGTCATGCTGTGGAAGGAGCCCGGCGTGCCGATGGCCGCGATGAATACCGGCGGCGGCATGAAGCGCACCCTCGGCGGCATGCCGCACATCCTGAGCATCTCGCAGGGACCTGGCCGGATCGCGTTTTCCCGCGACGCCGCTGGCGAGATCGTGGTGCTGCCGCTGCATCCCGGCATGGAGATCGACGTCCGCGAGCATGGCTTCCTGATCGGCACGCACTCGCTGAACTACTCGTTCGTCCGGATCAAGGGCCTGACCAACCTGCTGCACGGCGGCAGCGGCATGTACATGGACCGGTTCATCACGCAGAACTACCCCGGCCTGCTGCTGCTGCACGGGAACGGGAACGTGTTCCAGAAGACGCTCCAGCCGGGCGAGAAGATGCTGATCGAGCCGGGCGGGTTCTTGTACAAGGACTCCACGGTCGCGATGAACACGGTCCAGATGGACATCAAGACCGGCATGATGCGGCGCGGCATGTACCTGGCCGAGATGACCGGGCCCGGCCGGGTCGGCATCCAGTCCATGTACATTCACCACGGGTCTGAGTAGGGGAATTGGCATGACTACGTACGGCCCGTCCACGTATACCTGCCCGTACTGCCGGATGGTGAACAACGACGACGGCACCGCGACCTGCCCGCGGTGCGGGGCGCCAGTCGATATCCGGCTCCGCGTGTCGAACTCCGGGTGGTGCAAGCAGCCGCCGATCCGCGACATGGCCAGGATCCGGTTCGGCCGGTCGACGTGCCAGATCAGCGGCAACTACGTCCCGGTCGCCGAGATGGAGCTGCACGACGACGACTGGGTCTACTTCTCCCATCATGTGCTGCTGCACACCGAGCCGCGGGTCAGGCTCGAGTCGCTGCGGATGAAGGGCGGCTGGAACCGGGTCATGGCCGGGATGCCGCTGATCATGATGCGGGCGCAGGGTCCTGGCTTCGTCGCCTTCAGCGACAACCATCCTGGCGAGATCCTGGCCGTCCCGCTCGAACCGAACCAGGGCGTCGACGTGGTCGAGCACCGGTTCCTGGTCGCGACCGGCAACATCGGCTACGACTGGCTGAACTCGAACGTCTGGTTCACCACCCGGGACGGCGATGAGACGGAATGGCACTACCCGGTCGGCAGGAACATCGACCGGTTCGTGGCCCACGGCAGCCCTGGCCTGCTCATGCTGCATGCTCCCGGCAACTCGTTCGTGCGCGACCTGGGACACGGCGAGCGGATTCTGGTCCAGCCCAACGGGCTGATCTGGAAGGACCCCTCGGTCCAGATGTACCTGCACTTCGAGTACCCCAGGGGCCAGTACTGGTTCAGCTCGTCCAGGTGGCAGGCGAAGTCGATCTGGCTCACGCTGCAAGGTCCTGGCCGGGTGGCGATCAAGTCGGTGTTCGAGCAGCAGGAACTCTGCGGGTCGATCGTCAAGAACTCAGGCGCGACGACTCAGTTCTGGTGACCGACGCGTGCCGCCCCGCGCGCCGGCCCGAGTACGCGCGGTCCGCGAGTGACAGCCCGCTGACGTAGGAGTTCGAGCACAGGCCGACCGCGCTGCGGCCGGTCGCGTAGAGCCCGTCGATGGGAGTCCCGTCGGCGCGCAGGACCTGGCCGGCGTCCTCGGCGACGACCAGGCCGCCCAGGGTCAGCATCGGCGCCGGGTACGCGGGACGCGGCCGGACGGACAGGTCGATCAGGGAGAACGGCGGCCGGTCGAGCACCGCCGTGACCTCGGCCGGCTTCCCGGCCGGATCAGGCTCTCCGGCCGCGACGGCTGCGTTGCACGCCGCGACGGTGGCGGTCACGCCGGCGGCGTCCACGCCGGCCTCGGCCGCGGCCCCGGCCAGGGTGGGGCCGCTGACTCGTGCCCTGGTCAGCAGGTAGGCCGCCTGGACGGCGTGATGAAGCGCCAGCACGAGACCCGGTCCAGGAACCTCGTCGCCCCGCCGGCGGCGGCGCCGAGCCGCGGGCCGCTGCCGTCGTCGGCCACCGTGCCCAGGGCGAGTCCGCCCCGGTAGGCGGGTGCATGCTGACGCATCAGCGCCCGGTTCGCCACGAAGCCGCCGGCCGCGAGTACCACCGCGCTTCTGGCTCCGATCCGCAGCGGCCTGGCGTAGCGGCGCACCAGCCACGCCACCGGCCGCTGCATCGTGCCCCAACAAACTGTAACGTGTTCTACTGCAGGACCGCAGCGGTAAGTAGCTCCCGGCCTGTCGCCGCGCCGGCCCACGTCAGGGCGGGATCATGACCGCGCGCCGGTGCGGAGCCTTGCCGCAGCGCGACCAGGCGGTCGCGACGTCGGAGAGCGGCACCACCTCCCGGTCGGTGTCGAGCCGCCGCGCGGCGGCATGCTCCAGCACCTCCGCCAGCGCGCTCGCCTTCTGCGCGCCGGACAGCGCGTTGTTGGTGTAGCCGAGGACCGCGTGCATCCCGCTGCGCAGCGTGGCCGACGCGAGGCTGGCGCTCTGGCCCGCCGACGAGCCGAGGTTGACCAGGCGCCCCCCGGCTGACAGCACCCGCAGCGCGGCCCGCGCGGGTAGTCCCCAGAGCGGGTCGAGCACCAGGTCGAGCCGACCCGCGCAGGCCCCGGCGATCCGGCCGGCCAGCACGTCCGGGTCGTCGCCGGTCAGGTCGGCCACGGCGTCGGCGCCCAGTTCGGCCGCCCGGCGCCGACCGTGCGCGTCCCGGCACGCGGCCACCACCCGGCCCGCGCCGAGCAGCCTGGCGGCCTGGACCCCGACCTGCCCGACGGTGCCGCTCGCGCCGAGCACCAGCACGTGCTCACCTGGCTGCAGGCCGCCGCGCCAGCTGAGCGCCATCCAGGCGGCGATCGCGGACAGACCGAGCGCGGCGGCGAGGTCGTCGCTCACCCCGTCGGGCAGCGGCAGCACCGCGTCCTCGGCGACGACGCACAGCTCCGCCATCGACCCGTCACCCGGTGCCATGCCCGCGCTGCCGCTGAACCAGACGCGCTGCCCGGCGGGCAGGCCGTCGGCCTCCTCGATCACCCCCGCGCCCTGAGCGCCGGGCACGTAGGGGAGCGTCGGCGCGCCGAAGTAGGAGGTGCCGGTGGCGCAGAGCAGGTCGAGCGGGTTGATCGGGGCCGCGGTCACCCGGACGGCGGCCTGCCCTGGCCCGCGGCGCGGCGCCGGGTGCCACCCGTACGCGGGCGGCTGGCCGTGGCCATGCAGGACCGCCGCCCGCATGGTCCGCGAGCCACCCGGGCCCTGGCCGGCGCCGGCCGCGGCGGTCATCGCCGCCATCGTGACCCCCGCCTCACTCCTGCGTGTAGGTGTAGGTGTAGGGGTTGTCGAGTACCCGGGTCTCCGGGATCTCCGGGTGCATGCCCTCGTGCCACGCCTGCGGCCCGAGCTCGCCCTTCAGGTACTCCACCGTCTCGCTGACCACCTGCCTGGCCCTCGCCAGGTCCGTCCCCACCAGGCGGTGGTCGTACTTGACCGCCCGGCCGTTGACCACCACCGTGTGCACGTCGCCGCGCTGGGCCTGGAACACGACGTGACCGTACGGGTTCAGCAGCGGGAACATGACCGGCGAGGCGTCGTTCTTGATCAGCACGACGTCGGCCTTCTTGCCGGGTTCCAGGCTTCCGGTCAGGGAGTCAAGGCCGAGTGCGCTGGCGCCGCCGCGGGTGGCCCAGTCCACCACCTGCTCCGCCCTCAGCTTGTGGTGGGTGACGGTCTCGTCGCTGGCGTGCGCCTCCAGGTGCTCCCTGGCGCGGTCCGCGCTCAGCGTGGCCCGCATGGCCGAGAACAGGTCGGCGCTCCACCACACGCTGGTATCCATGGACAGCGAGACGCCGATGCCGTGCTCGCGCAGCTTCCAGGTGGGCGGGTAACCCTGGCCGGCGCTCTGCTCGCTCTCGGTGGACAGCGACGCCGACCCGCCGGTGGCCGCGATCCGGTGGTACGAGTCGGCCGACAGGCTCGCGGCGTGCACGTAGATCGAGGAGGGCGTCATGAAGCCGTGCTCGTGCATCAGCCTGATGCCGTCGTCGGTGGTCACCTTCCAGACGCCCGCGTGGGTGGTCACAGGCACGTTCAGGTCGCGCGCCACCTCGAACGCGGCCTTCTCTGGGAACTCGGGGTTGCCGGGCACGTCGAAGGCCATCTGGAAGCCGAGCATGTCGTTGCCCCCGCTGAATCGCCTGGCGACGAAGTCGCGGAACTCCGGCGCGGCCGACCACTCCCACGGCGCGGCCTGGATGTTGCCGTAGGCGAGCACGAACCGCCCGGGCACTTCCTGCAGGGCGTCCGCGGCCGCTTCCGCGTGGTCGATGGTCTGCAGGTTGTGCGACCAGTCGACCGTCGTGGTCACCCCGGCGTCGATCGCCTCGATCCCGCTCAGCAGGTTGCCCGCGTAGATGTCCTGCGGCCGGAACGACTTGCCCCACTGCAGGTAGTTCCACACGAAGTACTGGGTCAGCGTCCAGTCGGCGCCGTAGCCGCGCATCGCCGTCTGCCACATGTGCCGGTGGGTGTCGATCATCCCCGGCATCACGATGCCGCCGGTGCCGTCGATCTCGGCCGTGCCCTCGGGCACCTGCAGACTCTGGCCCACCGCGCTGATCCGGTCGCCGGACACCAGGACATCCGCGCCGTGCTCGACCCGGTGCGCGTCGTCCATGGTCAGCACGGTGGCGTTGCGGAACACCAGCGGCCGGCCCAGTGTCAGGTCAGATAGAGCTGTCATGTCAGACCTCCGTTGCATGGCGGGACAGTGACACGGGCCGGACATTTGTCCGTACCACGGCCGCATCCGGCTTGACCGGAAGCGTGACCGGTCTGCGGACGGCTGTCAAGTGGCACAATCGTCGGGAATGACGACCGCTACAGTGACGCATTGACCGGGCACAGGAGACATGATGGCACGCCGCGACACCGGCCCCGATTTTATCGAGGCGCTCGCGCGAGGACTCGACGTGATCCGGGCGTTCCAGCCGCGCCGGCCGGTCATGTCGCTCGCCGGCGTCGCGGCCGCGGCCGACCTCGCCAGGCCCACCGCCCGGCGGATCCTGCTGACCCTGACCGAGCTCGGCTACGTCCGCGCGGTCGACGGGGGATTCGAGCTCACGCCGCGCGTGCTCGAGCTCGGCATGTCGTACGTGCTCTCGCGCAACCTGTGGGAGGTGGCCCGCCCGCACATGGAGGCGCTCGTGGCGCGTACTCACGAGTCCTCGTCGATCGCCCAGCTCGACGGCTCCGACATCGTCTACGTGGCCAGGGTGGCGGTCCCGAAAATCATCGCGCTCGCGGTGACGATCGGGACCAGGTTCCCCGCGATGCAGACCTCGCTCGGCAAGGTACTGCTCGCCGGGCTGCCGCCGACCGAAGCCGAGCGGGTACTGGCCGAACCGAGCAGGTCACCGGTCACCGCGCGGTGGCAGCCTGGCCCCGAAGAGCGCGCGGCGGCGCTGCGCGAGGTCAGGGCGCGCGGCTGGTCGCTGACCGACGAGCAGCTCGCCCTCGGCATCAGGTCGGTGGCGGCTCCGCTGCGCGACGGCGACGGCCGGGTCATCGCAGCGATGAACGTCACCGTGCACGCGGCGGAGACCCCGGTGGAGGTGCTCACCGGCGAGTACTTGCCTATGCTGCTGCAGACGGCGGGCGCGATCGGCGCCGACTGGGCGGCCTACCAGTCGGTGCCCGCGGTCACCGTTCCGCTCGCCGTGCCGGCGTCTTGACATCGACACTGGCCGGCACCCACACTGCGGATCCGGACTAGTGTCCGTTAGGCGGACAGAAAGGCTTAGTGTCGTCTATGAGTCGACCCGCGTCCAGTCCGGGACCGCTTTCCGGGCTCCTGGTGGCCGACTTCTCCCGAGTGCTGGCCGGCCCGTACTGCACCATGCTCCTCGCCGACCTCGGCGCAGACGTGATCAAGGTCGAGAGCCTGGCCGGGGACGACACCAGGCGGTGGGCGCCGCCGGTCACGAGCGACGGGGTATCGACCTACTACCTGTCGATCAACAGGAACAAGCGATCCGTGGCCCTGGACCTGAACGACGTTCGGGACCTGGCGGCCGCGCGCGAGCTTGCCCGCCGCGCCGACATCATGGTGGAGAACTTCAAGCCGGGCGGCCTGGCCAGGTTCGGCCTGGACTACGAGTCGGTGCAGGCCGGCAACGCCGGCATCGTGTACGCCTCGATCAGCGGATTCGGCTCGGGTGGCGGCCGGCACCTGCCCGGCTACGACCTGATGGTGCAGGCGATGTCCGGCCTGATGAGCCTGACCGGTGACCCGGCGGGGCCGCCGTACCGGGCCGGCGTCGCCGTCTTCGACGTGATGGCCGGGCTGCACACGGCCATCGGCATACTGGCGGCGCTGCACCATCGCGCCGCCACCGGAGCCGGTCAGCACGTGCAGGCCAGCCTGCTGGCCTCCGCGCTGTCCGGGATGGTGAACCAGTCAGCCGCCTACGTGGCCGGCGGCATGGTCCCGTTCCGGATGGGCAACTCGCACCCGAGCCTGTTTCCTTACGAGCCGCTGCCGACCGCCGACGGAGACCTCATCGTGATCGCGGGGAACGACGCGCAGTTCCGCCGGGTGTGCGAGGTGCTCGGCGCGCCGCACCTGGCCGACGACCCAAGATTTGCCCGCAACGAAGACCGCACGGCCAACCGTGACCAGCTGCGCGAACTGCTGGTCGGGCAACTCGCCAGGCGCCCGGCGACTGAATGGTTCGGCGAGCTGATCGCCGCGGGGGTGCCCTGCGGGCCGATCAACACCATCGACCAGGGGATCGAGTTCGCCGGCCAGATCGGCCTCGACCCGGTCGTCACCGCGGGCGCCGGCCCGGCCGGCCTGCCGACGATCAGGCACCCGGTCAGTTACTCGGCAACGCCGCCGCGCTACGACCTGCCGCCGCCTGGCCTGGACGAGCACGGCGACCAGATCAGGGCCTGGCTGGCCGAGCCGGCCGGCGGCGGCCAGCAGCGCGGCGGCCAGCAGACAGGAGCCGCCTCATGACGCAGGACACCCCCGCCTTCCCGACCTCGCTCGGCAGCT
>WNGH01003353.1_pt1 | contig 20194 bp, 6 predicted proteins | sample 5400631 | NCBI WGS metagenome assembly WNGH01 (sample SAMN13153373, study PRJNA577476) | soil metagenome | isolation source: 115 cm soil or saprolite under Garry oak tree replicate 1 | place: USA:California | collected 2016-06-15
AAAGACTTCGTGTAAGATGTTCCTGCCACGGTATAGGAAGCTGAAACGTACTTGTAGGCTGAGAATGAAAAAGAGTTGTCGAATACGAGCGTGTATCTGCCGGCAACCGCTGTTGTGTAGTCGAAACTACCAGAGTTTGATACTCTTCCGCCATTGTAAACAGTTCCCAGAAGAGTAGTCGGGCTCCCTTGTGGAGTATAGATTTCCGTAGCTTGGATATTCGGTTTCAGTGCGTTGAGAGCGTCGATCTGCGATCTTAACTGGTTGTTTTCATCCTGGAGAGTCAAGATGTCTTCTTGACTCGAGTGCCCGTCAGCCAACGAATCTTGAGCGCTTCGGACTCCTACAAAGGTGCCCCCCTTACGATTTCTGGTCTTAGAGATTAAGTGGCGACAATCATCGTAGCTAGCTCTCGTTAGACGCAGATCGCTGTCAGGACCTCGACCGTGACTTGCATCGCGGGTCTTTTGGCAAGACTTGCTCCAGAAATTGAAGCACAACTCAAGCCCGCTCTCGCAGGACTTGCGGGTCAATTTGTTCGGGGATATTTACCCCAAACATGGGTGTTCGACACTGGGATTGAGCGCGTATCGCTAATTGTAGACGTAAACGGAAATGTCCGGGTGAGATCCGAAGCTGCCGAGCCTGCTGACGTTCTAATAACAGCTACGCACGATACAATTTCAACTGGACTCGAGGCCGCAAACCGGTTACGGTCGAAGGAATCTGTGATAAGGGGTCCGAGCAACGCGCGGTTCTTTACGCCTAAAGGAGAAGCAGCGTTCAATTTTTTGAAGGACAAGTTGCTGCCGTAATCCTGCGTAGCTCCACGCGCGCGATACATAGTAAAACCACTTGCGCTTTTGTCTTTGGTTAACGCCAACTACTCTATAGATTACTGTCGAGAACGGTTTTGCCATCTCTGTGATTTCGCTTTGAGTTTGAATTTGACTTACGTCAAATTACTCCTCACTAGGTAAGTTTGGCCAGAACTGGATCCGTACATTCCGTCAGGTTTCCGGGATCTTGGATTCCGGGGGTGGGCGAGACGACTCAGATAGGGAGCCCTTTCACAAAGGGTTTGAGCTACCAGTTGAACGCCTCGGGCATGGGATCAAACGCAAGTTCAAACCCCTTCCTACGATTGTCTTTTGACGTCCTTTCTAGAGGACGATTCGACTTGGAATAAAACCATTTTCAGCAGGGCCATGCTCGGACCGAACAAAATTCTGAGCATTTTCGGACGGAAACGAGGTGCCAATTCATGGGTGATGGAAGCCATTAGAGGGTCATCGTCGCAGCTTCAGAGTCAAACGCCACATCTGACGGCTCCAGTTTGGCGTAGATTCAGGTTACGGCTATCTCTGGATACCATATTCTACAATTTGGCTGAATCGCGGAGGGCGGGGTCTCGTTAACGATAACTAGGAATGGTAAGACTTAAGAATCATTCACGCCGGTAACCTTCCCCCCGCTACAGCTGGTGTCGCTCTGGGTGGGATAGTTTAGAATCCGTATAGTCCTGCCTTTTCTAATTCTTGCGGTTCTCTTAGTGTCCGATGTCCGCATACCAGTTGCGCAGGGCGAGGTTCTGCAAGCCCATGCGATGCGTGGCCGAGTTGCCATTTTCTCGGACAACGTCGATCCTCGGTTATCACAAATGGCTGATGGCCTCTCCCACCTGATCAGACTAGTGCACGCGAATACGGAAAGAATTCATGTGGCCAGTCTGGCTCAGCTGGCAGACCAGCTAGACAACGAGTTTTTCCTGAACATCTACGTTTTTCAGGGAACCCTTCGCGGTCTTAAGATCAACTCAGAGACAGCTGCGTGGGCGGATGTCGCACAGCTCCTCAACAAGCACCAAAGCGAAACGGAGTTTGGGCCTGAGCAGCATCTCTCGGCCGCTGGCGACGGTAATCTTCTGGCACCGCTACTAGCCAACTACACTGGTTTCCACGTTGAGAAGAGTCCTGTGATCGACCTCAGGCTGAGCTTCTTCTACTATCTCTGGACCGTAGCAGATATTTTCTCAGACAAGAACCATCCCCGAACCAGCGAGATCAGAACAGCGGGGGACACCCTCAGAAAGGCCGCTATCTCCTACTTCGCCCAGGACTTCAACGACTTAGTAGCCGGGATTGTAGAGCCTTCAGAACCATTGGGAGAACGACCAGTGAAACCGCCTGATGATACCTTTGCAGATACCCAGATCAAACAAGTCTACCCCACACCCAACACGTCCAGCTCTCAGCTTCCAATACTGACCCTTGGGCCAGGTGCAACAAAACAAACCGAATCTTCCTTGGAGGCGGCGTCGACACCAGTGGGAACCTACAGTACTGTACCCACGATGGCCTATAGCCAAGCAGTCCCTCTAGTCCAAACATCGCAGTCACCAGAATGCTGGACATTGCCCTCTGGCTGCCTGTTTGTCTCAGTCGGCGATTCTCTCGCGTCCGGGGAAGGAAACCCGGATGTTTTCGGAGGATTTCTTTCCGAACCAACCTGGGAGGACCAGCGTTGCCACCGCTCTACTAGGGCCGGACCAGCCCAAGCAGCAGCATTGATTCAGGAAGAATATGGCGTGCCTATGACCTTTATCCACCTTGCCTGCTCTGGCGCCGGAATCAAGGAAGGACTACTGGACCCTTACGAAGGAATAGACCCGGCAGACCCATTTAATCCCCTGCAATCTCAGCTTGACGAAGCTAGCGGAATAGTGGGAAATCGCAGAATCAACGGGCTCCTAATATCTGCCGGGGCCAACGACATTCATTTCGGTGGTATAGTACTGGATTGTATCCTACTGCCGAATTGCGGCAACGACACGAAGGTCCTCGGCAGACTTTCCGACGACCTTCGCAACCTTGGCCCCCTCTACGATGAGTTGAGCCAGCGCATCAATTTGGAGTTTCCGCTTCTGAATTCATCCAAAGTCTTCATTACACAATACTTCGACCCGATGGGAGACGACAAAGGAGAGCCATGCAACGCCTTAGGGGGACTGATAACACCAGTCGAGTCGAAGTGGGCCCGTGAGAACGTCATTACAAAACTAAACCAAGCCGTTAGCGATGCAGCTAAGGCTTATGGCTGGACACTCGTCGGAGGATTTGCAGACGACTTCCATACTCATGGGTATTGTGCCCAAGGCACGTACGTGCGTCATCTCGGAGAGTCGTTTCTTTTCCAGCACAACTACCAAGGGATCTTTCATCCGAACATTCTTGGCCACTGCGTTTACCGAGACCATCTCTTCGAAGCCATTACAGGTCGAAAGTTGGATCCTCCCTGCCTCAACGCTTCAGACCTCTCCTCTGCGAGCGGGCTTCCCTTCATCAAAATCCCTGAAAAGTCGGGGATAGAGGGCGCGCCGGGCAAAGTTGTAGACACTCTGCTCAAGTTCATTCTCAGCAAGGCCCTGGACGAGGTGGGACTCCAGCTCAACTTCCTCCCTCGAATTGAGGACGGCCTCATGAGCATCCTTGCGGAAGCTATCCAAAACATTTCCAACGACCCAACTATTTTCGGAATTTACTTGGCGTCAATTTATGCCGTGCTCGGCCAGACGCCCAGCAACTACGACGAGAGAAATCTCTTCACAAAGGCCACCAGATTCATAGAGGACGCGGTAAACAAGAAGGCTTTCCATCTTGTAGACCAGCTGAACGACCAGCTCCAAGACGCGCTACATCTGAAATTCAACATTACCGACCTGCCTATCGGATTCGGAGATTTCAGCCTCTTCAAGTTCAACCTTAGATTCGAGATCGCCCCCAGCCTGGAACTGGACAAAGCCCCGTTGGTCCGGCTGGTCAACCGGACCCTCTACCAGCTCGTTCCCGGAACTCACAGGGAATATTTTGTCCTCACGGGGCGGGACATACTCTCAGCCTTCCAGATCATACCAGTCTTGACTCTGGAACTTGGAATCTCCTCCTTCGGGAGCGACAAGAACGGGCTCGTTAGCTCGCTTCTCGAGAATCTGGGCGTCGACCTAAAGTTTGGCGGAAGTGCCAGAATCGTCGTACAGCTATTCAAGGTCCAAACTGCCCCTAGCCTCAAATCCCTGGTGCCGGAAGAGATTCTCAAACTCAAAGAACTGGTATTCAAGTTCGCACTAGAAGTCAGCAAGAGGTTCAACATATTGGATTTCCTCACGGCCGGTGCGGGCGGGGAGGTGCTATCCTCAGCTGCCAGCTACATAGGCCTGGACCACTTCTACGTCACTATATTCTTCAGAATAGCCGTCGAAATTGCGAATAGAGCAGCCGACGCGGCAAAGGCAGCTGTCTCCAAGTTCACACTCGGAATAACACTTGGAATGTCCGCGAACTTGGAAGTTGCAATAGTCAGGATTATCGGCGCCATGGAAGTTACCTGGAGGTTTCTTCAGGACAGACTGTCCGCGAAACCCCTGGAGATCTTTCTTATTATGCATCTCTGGTTCTCAGTCACGGTCGACCTCTACTTTGACAACTGGAACTTGTCAAAGCACTGGTGGCCCCTGTGCGACCTCTCGGCTTGCGATAGTCAGCATGCAATCCTCATCTCCGGCTCACCAGGGTCCCAGACGTACCGACAGAATGCTCTAGGGCTGGACTCGGATAACGATGGCCTATCAGACGACGCCGAGCACGCTCTCGGCCTAAATGTGAATAACAATGACACAGACCACGACGGGTTGACCGACGGGTACGAGGTCAACGTCTCTCACACAGACCCGCTCAACCCCGACACCGATGGAGACGGACTAGCAGATGGGGAGGAAGTGAACATCTACCACACGGACCCGCTGAGCGTCGACACAGACTTGGACGGTCTATCAGACTCCGAAGAAGTCAAGACCTATGGCACATCACCAACCCTGGCCGATACCGACAAGGATGGGCTTTCCGACTGGTTTGAGATCAACACCGAGTACAACCTAACGGGAACGCATGTTACGGTCTCGGTGCCCTTTGTATTGATCGGGGTCTGCCGGTGCCTTAATTATACGCTGCACACCGATCCGCTCAACCCGGACACCGACGGCGACGGGCTACTTGACGGGGAGGAGGGAGTCGGCCATGGGCCATACTTCGGCGACCCGGCTAAGAACGGGAGCGACACCCGAATGTTCAATTTCGGCTACACTCATCCTCTCGCCTACGAGACGGACGGCGACTCATACCAGCAGTATGCGAACGGCACCAGGACCCCGCTCAACCTGTTCTACAGAGATATGAACGATGGGGCCGAGGTCCGCGGAATCCAGGTAAATTTGGTCAACGCCACCACCGGCGCGACTTATTCGGTTGTCGTTCACACCAACCCAGTAAGCCCGGACACCGACAACGACACGGCAGGGGGTTCGATTCTGAACAGTGACGGGCGGGAGCTGAGCCTTACGCCGCCCACGGACCCGACCAACAACGATTCGGACCATGATGGGCTGCTAGACGGCCAGGAAGGAACGTCTCAGCAGAACTCGTCCCATACGGACCCGAACAACCCTGACACAGACGGTGACGGCCTGCCTGACGGGCTGGAGGTAAGGCTGGGAACCAACCCGCTAAACCCTGATACCGATGGAGACGGAATAACCGATGGTGATGAGGTCTTCAAGTATCACACAAACCCACTACTCAACGATACAGATGGAGACACTCTCTCGGATGGAGAGGAAGTCTTTCAATTCTACTCGGATCCTCTCAATCCCGACTCGGACAACGATACCATAATTGATGGATACGAGGCGCACACTTACGGCACCGATCCCCTCAACCCTGATACTGATGGAGATGGCCTCGCAGACAATGTCGAAATCTTCCAGCTCGGAACAAGCCCGTTAAGTCCTGATACGGACCATGACGGTCTGTCAGACCTTGAAGAGGTGAGAATCTACCACACAGACCCCCTCAAATGGGACACGGACAACGACTCGATAACGACGCCCGACCAGACCGGGAATATGACGCTCAGGCTGAGCGATTTTGACGAAGTACACGGTGTCACCGTCAGCGGGCACACATACTACACAGATCCCCTCTCCTCTGACACAGACAGGGACGGGCTGACAGACGCCCAGGAAATCTTACTGGCAAGAGGAACCGGAAACATCGCCCCAGTTGCGTTAGACCCAACCAACAACGATACAGATCATGATGGTTTGAGTGATGGCGCCGAACTGGCAATCCGCACAATCAACACGATCACCTTTCCCTACACCGCGGAGGTTGTCGAGTATCCACTCAACACTTCTCCGGTGAACAACGACACCGACCACGATGGTCTCACCGACGGAGAAGAAGTACTGACCTACCATACCAATCCAAACGCCACCGACACTGACAATGACCAGCTGAGCGATTATCAAGAGGTCCAAGGCGTCACGGTCAACGGTCGCATATACCATACGAGCCCTGCCAATAACGATACTGACGGTGACGGGCTGCCTGATAATGTAGAACTCTTTGGCCTACCACCGCTCCCCAACGGCGAGACTACGGACCCGACGCTGAGCGATACGGACAGCGACGGGCTACCCGACGGGGCTGAGATCTTCCACCATACAGACCCGCTAAACCCAGACAGTGACGGCAACGGGGTGAAAGATGGTGCTCAGTTCGACACCGACAACGATGGACTCAGCGACGGAGAAGAGTTCTACAACTACACCACGAACCACGCGGTAACCGTATCATCTTCGCCACCCAGCGTAACCTCCAGCCTCACAGCAGCGGGAGTGCCGGTTCTCGCCCCACCAGCGACCTCTACAGTGCTAAATCTCACAGCGCTTGAAGGTCACTCGGTCTATCTTGTCATAGGCGGCTTCAACAACCCTGACTCTGATGGTGATGGGTTGAGCGACGGAGTCGAGGTCCATGTCTACCATACAAGTCCGACGAACGGAGATACAGACGGAGATGGATACTCGGACGGGGTGGAGGTGAAGATGGGCACCAACCCGCTCGACCCAAGCTCGAATCCGGGAAACACACCACCTCTGCCTACACCTTCACGTCCGCCTAACCAGTACCCATGGCTTCTGCTCGGAGTTGCCTTGGGATTGGCCGCGGGGTCCATGTTGACGGTTCTCGCAATACGTCGCAGAACCCGAGGACGCGAGAGGTCTCAGACTCCAAAAACACCTAGCCAACCGGAACACTCAAAGAAGAGAGGGGGAGGAGAAGGATGAGGAGATCAGGAAGGATACTCTCTGCAGCCTGCCTGATCTTTCTGGCCCTGGCATCTTCGGACAATTTGATCAACGCGTTTCACGTCCGCGAACCAGTGAGGGGCGACACCCAATTATCTCGAGACAAAGGCCTTAGCAAAACCCAGCCAGGCGGCTACTTGGGAGAACAGGGACTGCAGCCTGCAGGCTCGGACCGAGAAATCCTGTCTCAGCTTGCACAGCAGTCTCTGGGAGCAAACGGTAGTTACCAGCTGATCTGGGAGCCTAACAAGGTCCAAGGCTCAGTCCATACGGTAGCCGTCCGCGGAAGTATCGTAGCGATAGGAGCAGGGTTCCTCTACGACAATGAGATACACATCTACCGGTGGAATGCTTCCATCCCCGGCCCTGCGGGCTTGACCCATGCCTTCGACATTGGAGACGGACTCCTGCACGGCGATGTTCTCTCCCTAACATTCGGCGACACTGACAGAGACGGTTTCCTGGAAATCATCGCAGGGACCGCTGACGGAGGAATCTATGTCTTCGAACAAGAGAACAGGACCTTCACGAGCCCGAGCTATTACCAGTTCCAGCTAGTCTGGAGCACGAACGTGGGGAAGAGAGTGACCTCCGTTGCCGTCGACGATCTGGACAGCGACGGACTAAGCGACATAGTCGTCGGCTCCTGGACGGGCAAAGTATACGTGTACGAGTATAGAGCACGACTCGGCACACCTGGCAACCTGGACCACCAACACTACTATGAACTCGTATGGGACAGCAACGCCACTATAGCGGGGCTTGTCACCGCTGTCGCGACGGGAGACACTGACAATGACGGCTTTAGAGAGATCATTGCCGGAGCATCAGACCACAGGGTCTACATATTCGAGAATGCGAATGCAACCACCCCCGGTCCTACATTCCCACACGCCGACAACTCATTCGTCCAGGTCTGGAACAGCGGAGACCAAATCCCTGGCCCGATCCAGACCCTTACAGTCAGCAACTTTCTCGACCAGGACAACTACGGGGAAATTGCTGTAACAAGCCCCGGCCATGGAGCATACGTGTTCGACTACCAGCCAAGTACCGGCGAGTACTCGGTGAGCAAGCTCATGCGGCCTCTGGAGAGCTGGGAACAAGACCCCCCGTTTCCGATAGACCATTACATCGACTTGAAAACTTCAGGCGATAACTCTACTGGAGTCGTAGAGCCATGGGAAGGAACGGGACCGTGTGGACAAGGGTCGTCATGTTGTGAACAGGGGCTGTCGTACTCTACTTTTTGCCAGCTGGGGGTAAATGCTACGGCCATTGCCGGTGTTCCCGATGTTTTCTTGCCTAGGAGCGAATTTCCCTACTCTTTCCCCTTTGGTGCAACCCTCCTCAACGCCACTAGAACCACTAGTGGCTTGGCCAGAGTCACGTTGGATTTCGGAAAGGACGAAGAAGTGACAGGAGGAGGGGACAGTAGGCCTGATTTGACCATCTATGGTCTGGAGATTGAACCTCACAATACCACCCTGGACAATCTCCGCGTTTATTTCTCCCGAGACGGAACGAATTTCACGCAGGTTAGAAACGGGCTTGAAATCACAAAGGTCGAAGCCCCATGCAATGTCCGCCCGCTTCAATGTTTCCGACGTTTCAATGTCACGATAGACGTAGACCCAATGACTTCTCAACTTGGCTGGGAGTGGTTTCGCTACGTCAAATTGACGACCGTCTCTGAGTTCTACGTGGACGCGATCATAGGAAGCACTCTGTACAGGCCTGTAACAGACGCGGTCTCGGCTAGCATCACCTTCGATCCGACCTTGGGAAGGGTATTGCTGATAGGAACAGCTCAGGGCACATTGAAGGCCTTCGCCTCGAACGGAACCCTCTACAATCAAATCTGGGACAGCTACGGGCGGATTCCCCTATGCCAGCCCGGTACGAGCATTTTGGCCGGCAACTGCCAGTATCGGACTAGATTTTCCCTGGATACCAACATATGGTCGATAGCTGTTGCACGCAACTTCTTCGTCCTTGGTACGAACTCGAAAATTAACTTCGTCGAAATCGACCCTGCCACGTTGGAAGCGAAGGTGGACTGGGACACGGGTAGCGTTCTGGACAAGTGGTCTATGAGCGTTACACTGGCAGACACGGACGGAGACGGGCAGAACGAGGTCATAGTAGGGTCGTTCGACAACAACATCTACGTCTTCCACCACGTCTTTCGCAGCACATACACCAAGGCGTGGAGATCGCCCGACCTAGTCCACAACCAGACGATCTGGGACCATGTCAGCCGAGTTATGGTTGCAGACTATGATAGCGATGGCAAACAAGAGCTACTAGCCGCGAATGACAACCAGACCTATCCGATAGTATACGTTTTCAGGCCCGACCCTGCCGCGGGTCCAAGCCAGTTCAGCCTATCAGAAAATGAAACTCTCTATCTGCCAAAAGATTCGGGGCCTATAGCCGGAATGGACCTCGGAAACGACTTGAACCAAGATGGAGTAAAGGAGGTGGTGGTAGCGGCCGCCCGCAGTATCGGCCTATTTGAAAGAGTAGGTGGGAATACCATCAAATCAAGCCTCCCAGCGTTACTCTTCTCGAGCCGGATACTTGCAGTGGCCACAGGCGACCCCGACGGAGACGGAAGGGGCGATATAATTTTCGGAGGCTGGTACAGTCTCCTCCTAAGTATTTCCTTACCTGCGACGAAAAGCATGTTCTTGGTTGACTGGGAATACAATTCTTCCATCCGAGGTTTCTCTCCCGTCTGGTCCCCGGAGTCAGCCCACCTGTCAAGACCGCCCAGTTCCATGTCGATAGCAATCTCTTACCAAGACAGGAATGGAAAGAACGAAATAATCGTGGGCCACGATTTCGGAATAAACGTCTACGAGAACACTGGCGACAACATCTACACGACGAAGCAGATCATAACAAGCAGCGCCATCTACCCCTACTATTCCCCAAGACAAGTCGTCAACCTACCCGACAACTACGCCCCAGGGCCAGTCAACACGTACGAAGGCTGGCTACGGAGTTCCGCCCCGGTGGTACAGCTCTCGAACAAGACCTTCCTAGCAATCTACACGGGCATTGACCCTACCGTCGTCGGTCTTAGGATGAACCAGAGCAGAATAATCTACCAGACCAGCCAAGACGGTTTGACCTGGTCCTCTCCGAGAAGACTAACAAACGACACCCAATACACTCAAGACAACCAATACCCTCAATACACCCGCCTCGGTTGTGGGAACTTCGGATCTGTCTACTATGAGCGGAACCCCGCTGCCGCAGTCATCGGAAACTCAGTTTACGTGACCTATGAAGCAGAGACAGCTCTCCCCGCTGAGACTATTTTTTCCCGTTCCCCTTGTGTCTATGTTACAAGGCTTGGGACATCATTGCCGACTCTTGACCTTTCCCGAGTAGCTACAGGCGCCATTTCGCCATCCATTTTCGTTAACTCCACTGATCTGGCGCAACCCAGCCCGACTCTGGCGTTGACCTACCTGAATTATACGCGTTCCGGAATCGGGGCGAAGATGCTCTTCCTCAACCAGTCCGAATGGGCCACGACGGTGGTCGGGTCCCCATCCTATTCCTACCCTCGCTGGATAAACGCGCTGGGGCCCCAGAATACCGCGATCGGCGTATCGTTCCAAGCCTTCTCTGAGAAGACAACTTCTCTTCAGGACGGAACTCTCGCGGCAGTATTCGACGGGTACGACGAAACGTCGGGAAGAAACGATACCAACATATGGGTCATGATCCTGAAGTCGACTGGCTCTGGGCAGCCAGACGGTGGAAGCTGGAGTAAGCCTCGTTGGCTGTCGGCCCTAACCTTCAACCAAACCCGATCATCCCTCCCACCTCTAGGCTCGATTGGGGTGGTGGTGACAAGCAGAGGAGAATTGGCACCATCTATTTCCGTTCTCAAGGGAAACGTGTTGGCGGTGGTCTATCAAGAAGCAGAGTTCCCGCTCGAACCTCGCTCAATCATCAAATCATCATTGTACATCACGGTTAGCGCTGACGGTGGGAGTATCTGGACTGACCCCCAACTGCTTCCAACGGGTTCCGGGCTGCCTTATGCCTCCACGATAGCAGGGCTCGTCGACGGGGGTTACATTCTCTCCTACCATACCAGTCTAAGCGGTGTCTCTCCCTCATCTCCGAAGATATTCGTTGCATCAAACCTTCTGGACGGTTGGTGGCGCTACACCTTGGGCCCTGTTGAAGCCCTAGCCCTCGGAGACACAAACGGAAACAGGGTAAGCGAGATTATCGCTGGTAGCCTTAACCGCGTATATGTTCTGGAGCTTGCTGACGCGGGGAACGGGAACCTCGTATACCAAGAGAAGTGGACAAGTCAACCCCTAGTCAGCAACGTCACTGACATAGCCATCGGAGATATCAACGGTGATAGCACCCCAGAGATTGTCGTGACGGCGAAGTCGGGGAACCTATACGCTTTCGAATGGATAACAAACGACATCTTCCCCTGAGCGTGAACGCAATCAACAATGAGAAGTACAGGACAGGATGATGATCGAACCATACAACGGTTTCTTCTCTCGTCGAGCCAAGTGGCAGAACCCTGAAACCCTCCAATGGACGTCGATTGATTCTTCGGAAAGAGGTAGTATTGCCTCGTTCTGGGTTTTCAATTAGCCGGTCAATATACCGTAGCCGCTGGTTCAACTGAGACGTTCCTGTGGATTGCCAGGCAAAAACACCAGGAACTGGCGAAGGCCCCAGTGGACTCTTATTCGATTACCTAACTTACGCACAGACGTGATATCACGACGTCAAGACATTAGGGGAGACGGAAGATGTCTGTTCAGAAAACATCGTCACTCTTAGTTCTTGCGACCATTCTTGCAGGATTCCTTGTCATTGCATTTCTAGTTACGTTCCTGAGCTTCACACCGGTGGAAGGTACGGCCGGCGTCACATCACTCCTAGGGCTCGCAGCAATTGCCCTGTTTTTTACGTTCGCGATAGACGGAATACTCGGCGCCCTCCGCAAGACTTTACGAATTAGGCCAGGAGCGCTATCCTACAAGGGAAGGGGACTATCCGCTGACGTTGCGTCTGGATACAAATATGGGAGCATACTCGGAAACACCTTTTTTCTTCTGTTTGTCTGCCTGGTTCTAGGCCTAATTCTCTACACTTTCATTGACAATGCAATACTTCCAGCTATCTCTCAAGGGTCGGTTGCTGTGCGCCCTGCGTCCCTCGTCTTCCTCGGAACATACGCCTCTTATCCTTTCTTGCTTCGTCCAGTCCTTAGAAGACTGAGTGCTCAACTAGGAGGCATCAGCACCGTCTCCAAAGTACTGCCCTTCTACTCTTTAATTCCGGGTGGTCTGACAATCGATTTCAAGGTCAAACAGTTTGGCGGGCGTCCTCGCAGCTGGATCGCAAAGATGGGGTTTGACGAGTTGGACGAGGTTAGACAGTTCAACTCCTATTTTGAAGCAACAGCGTTCTTGGAATATTCAGTCGGGCCAGATGTGAAAATGCAGGTAAGGAGAAGCGTTGACTTGTATCGTTGGGCCAAAGGAGAGATTTCCCGTCCTTCAGTCTTGGTGCGCATCGACAGCAGGAGAAACCCTGTTCTACTAAACGGAAAGAACATATTCTATTTGATAAGCTTTCAAGGAAATGATGTGACAGATCTGGTGGGAGCATTTCACACCTTCAAAGAGAGCCCGACCTCCATCTCCCCTTCGTGACTTACGTGGACCGGTTTGCCCGGAAAACTTGGCTAGGTCGTCTTAAAATCATATCCGCGTATGTCTCTTGCCGAACCCGCATATGAGTGGAGGTCCTGTCCCGTTGATTCGGATTTTCGGAGACTCCAACGCACCCTTAGAGGGCTCCTCCCTCTCGAATCTCACGCAGCGATCCGGCTACCATAATATCGAATCCCCAAAAGGCGTTTGAACTTGAATTGAAGACTCTCTGAGGAGTCGCTCATGTCATAAGCTATTCATCAGCTCAATTATCTATAATCCTCTTGTCATTCAGCGATAGACCAAGAACGTGGGTCGGCCGGCACATAGGGTACTATCTACAGCCATTCTGGGCAATCCCCGTTAGTCCGAATCGTACTATCACGATAGAAAGCCTTAAGCCCCTACCTCTAATAGCCATCACGGAAAATTTCCTGGTGAAAACATGGTTAGAAAAAACAGCATTCTTCTCGTCGCGCTTCTTACAGCTCTTACCCTCACAGCAACATTAGCACCAACAGCCCTCGCCAAGAACTCTAAGCCTCCACCTTCCCAGTACAACGGGCCCCCAATCTCGGGGCTCCTAGCCTCAGCCGCCGACTTCTCTAGCGAAACACCTGGAATAGGAACCATCGACAAGGCATCCTGTACAGACGGCACCGATCTGGGAGGCGGAAACATCCGGATAAACTGTGACGCGATCAATCTCCCCCACAACGAAATGAGCATCGCCGTCGACCCGGCCAACCCCAACCACATCGTCGCAGGCTCGAACGACTACGAGCTATTCTTCCAAGGTGGTTTCGTTGTTCAAAGAATCATCGCTGGATACTACACCAGCTTCGACGGGGGCAAGACTTGGCTTAACGGGCACATCAACCCTGACGGGTTCACGTTCAACGGCGACCCCGGTGTAGCTTTCAACACCAAACTAGGGCTCGTGCACTATGTCACTATCAACTCTAATGGTGGACAGGCGGCCGGGTTCGCGACCGCCAGCATACTTCTCAGTACCTCCAGCGATGGTGGCCAGACTTTCGGCTTTCCGAAAGTAGTAGCCCTTGGAACAGGCAGCTCTAGAAACGTCCTCTTCAACGACAAGCCCTACATCACAGTTGACAACAACCCTGGCGGCACATTCTACGGGCGCGTATACGTTACCTGGACGCACTTCACCTTCGACCAGTTCGGACGCTACATTTCCTCGCCCATATTCCTCGCCTTCTCCGACGATGGTGGACGGACATTCTCGTCCGGCAAAGAGATCAGCGGAACTAGTTCGACTCTATGCGCAAACCCTGGAAACTCGTTCAACACCAATATCTGCAACGAAAACCAGTTCTCCACCCCCGTGGTGGGCCCTGACGGAACACTCTACGTATCCTACCAGAACGATGAATTCCAAGGACCCCAGACCGGCTTCCGAGACCAGTACCTGGTAGTCCGATCGACAAACGGGGGCGCCAGCTTCTCAGGACCCTTCCAGGCCGCATGGCCTATCTTCGACGGGTTCAACGACTACCCAATCAACGTCGACGGCCGCCAAACCCTGACCAACAGCCAGTTCCGGGTTAACTCCGCAGGCAACCTCGCTGTCGACCCCTCCTCAGGACCCAGCCGCGGGTCAACCGTACTGTACATCGCCTTCTCAGACAACCGCAAAGGCGTGGCGGCCTGCGCATCACCCTGCACCTTCTCGACAGTCACCACCGACACTGACGTCTTTGTCACAGCCTCTTCTAACGGTGGCTCAAGCTGGAACAGCCCGGTTGGAGTAGCTACAGGCGGCGCATCTGCCAACGACCAGTTCTACCCCTGGGCTGCAGTAGGACCTGGCGGCGTGCTAGGAGTCGCATACAAGGACAGAAGCTACGACTCTGCCAACGTCAAGTATGGCGAGACACTGGCGACATCCACCAATAGTGGGGCCTCGTTCAGCTCTGTCCGCGTCGACACAGGATTATCGAACCCGAACGACTCCCGCTGGTTCACTAACGGCGGAACAACCAACGGCAAAGCCACATTCATAGGCGACTACGAAAACCTCGCCATAGGCCTCGACGGAGTATCCCACCCCATCTGGACAGACATGCGCACGTCCCAGTTCCCAACTCCCCCAGCCGGCAGGGGCCACAACACCCAAGACGCCGTCACAGCATCGATCACTAGCTAGCAGAACCTCTTCCCCGGAAAAAATCCCCTCTTTTTCTTCATTTACGAATATCTACCAGCCAATGTGATGGCTTCACCTTCTTCACATGGCGAAGGCCTTGTCAACCGTCAACCGTCAGAGCAAGTATGACGAGTCCAGAGAGGTCAATCGTAACATTGTGAATCCGGGTAGGCTTGGCATGCTACTTTTGAATATCTAGGATGCCAAAGTCTTATGTTACTTGAGGATCAAATGCAAGTTCAAACCCCCGGGTAGGCTTGGCATGCTACTTTTGAATATCTAGGATGCCAAAGTCTTATGTTACTTGAGGATCAAATGCAAGTTCAAACCCCTTTCATACCAACCTCATGAAAGGCGGGAATTGTGGGATGATAGGCCTCTATAGTAATCCTTTCTGCTCAAATGTCGAGCGGTCGTCTTCCACCGCCGAGAGAAGGCCCATCATAAATGAAGGTTGGATCAAGAAACTCAATAATAGGCTTTGAGGTAGGTGTAGCGCAGAGGGATGCTCGATTCCCGCTATTTGCCCAGTTCAACGAGAGGTCGTACCGCGAACACAACGCGAATCAGCTCTGTTGCGCAGTCTAGGTTCTAGGCTGTAACACTGTAGCATCGAAAACAGGTTCAGGGGCAACGAGGCCGATGATCAACACGGTGTTCTTAGATTTTGAGAAGAATCGTCACTGCGACGCCAACAAATCGTTAGGATCAACCCTCGAATCTGGTTTGGGAGGTTCCTCAGTTTAGTCAAACGGACTCTTTTTGACTGCAGGGGTGCCCAATAGCGCTAAATAGTTTGGACAGGCAACTGGTGGCTTGGGTACAACTGCTGACCCTGAAACTGGTACGTTCCTCTTCGGTTATCTGAGTGTTTAGAATCTCGTGTGAAAGGTAATTGACCGAAGAATCTCTAACACTTCGCAGATCTATTCAACTGGTACTCCTCTTCGCTGTTGCATTTTCGCTGATGAATCTTCCGGGACCGCTGAGCAGCCTACTGCACGTACCCGGACTTAACATTGCCCGCGCCACGGTAACGCACGTCGCGTCCAACCCTGCATGGATTCCGGCTGGACCCGAGACGAACACTGAACTGGTCTCGATCTTCACGGGCCCCTCCACCGAGCTTACTTCGGGGCTTCTCGCAAACACTATCGACTTTGGCGACTGGCCCGTCGCACCTTCGGACATTACTTCTCTACAGGGCAGTAGAAACAGCTACTTTCTGAGCCTTCCTCAAGGCGACCATTTCTACCGTGAAGTAAGGTTCGACCTCTCCAACAACTTCTGGGGCTGCAACATGGACTATGGTAACAGTCTCTGCGGCCGGCTAATCCGCCAGGCATGGGCCCACTTGGTAGACAAGAACACCTTCGCTACCACCGGGCCATGCGTGAACAAATGTCTGGCGTTGGACAATCCTATTCCACAGCCTATTGATCCGAATACTCCCGTTAGCTGCGGCTGGGACACCACATACCAAGGCAGCAGTGCAACCAACTGTCAGGTAGGCTACTATGGCTCCTCTTCCCAGACGGTCGGGGCGGGTGTCGCGTACAACTGTGTCACCTCAGGCGCGTCGTGTCCGGTTGCCCCTTCAACCGATGCCAATGCTGGCACGTGTGGCGGCACTACATGCTATCGTCCTTGGATGAGGACGGAGGCCAGTCCAGACTTCTGCGCCGCAGCCAACCTGCTAGTCAAAGCATTGGCAGACATAAACGAGACAACGAGCGTCGGAACAGACTGTGTGCTATCGAGTATCCCAATTAGCGTGACCAGTCACCCCATCGCTTTTCAGGTCCGACAGGACCCCGGTAGAAACGATATGGGCATCGGCATGGCTATGACGATGTGCGCGATCCTCATGGGTAGCTATGTTGAGGGCTGCACCACCAGCGGTGGCCCGAATGTAGTCAGCAGCACGACCAGCTTCCCGTCAGGTTCAATTTTGACCGTGGCAATCTTTGACGCGCTCCCAGAATTCACTACATGCACTAATTCTACCAGGACACCGTGTGCGCCCCTCAATAACTGGTGGATGTACACGGCTGGCTTCCAGACAGGCTCAGCCTATGACACGATGTACTCCACCTACAACGGCCAGTTTGTCTCAGCCCCTACAGGGGCTACTCCGAATCCCTGCGTTGCCTCTAGCAGTACATCAGCGGCCTATAACTACATGTACTACTGCGACCAGGTCTTCGACTCTTACAGTGCCCAGTTAGAGTTCGCCCCATGTAGCTCTGCTGCCGTTGGACAAGACCCGACACCAGGGCAGACAGCCGCAAATCTCACCTTGGGGGCCTGCGGAGGATTCGGCTTCTCTCCCACCGACTTCGTCGTCAGCGCAGGCACCATTGTGACCGGCGCTCCTCTCGGCTCAACTTTCAACTTTCCGATAACAGTCACAGGCATAGGAGGTTTCTCGGGTACAGTCAGCCTGACCGCTTCCTCGGACAATAGTACTGTCGCCACAGTCTCTCCTGTAGCTGGAGGCGTCACTCTGCGAAATACATTTCCTGGTTCTGCCAATTCTACCACAATCTCAATAGCGTCAACATCCAATGCCGGGACCGCCCGCATCACGATAACAGGATTAGGCTCAACCGGGAATCATTCGATCAGCCTTATGGTAACCACATCGACCAACGTCACTCTAACGTCCTCGTCTGCCACCAGATTATCGCCTGTGACTGCTCAGTATTTGCTCCAGGACGTGTTCGGAAGAGATGCCGCCACTATACCAGTCTTCAGCGGAATCTCCTCCATAGCCTACGTTGCTCCACCTACAGCCTGCGCAACATCCGGCTCATCCTGTGACACCCAAGGCTGGCTAAGGGTTCCCAACGCGAAGACAGGCGGCATCAATCAGTTCTACACCTGGCTCAACGGATGGAACGCCTGCCCTGTCGGTGGCGGGATCCCATGCGCACCAGGGACTGCCCTCCGCCAAGGCTTCTACCAGACCACGACCAGCCTCAGCCCGTACATCGCCTCCACCCAATGGGACTTTTACTTACTCGGGAACATATACGACAGCATCTACTCAGCGAACCCGTACCAGGTAACTCAGATCTTCGACTGGATGACTGCAAGCCACAGTTTCTTGACCGACAGCCTGCTCAGCTATACTCCTCCCGCTGGGACTGCGGCGACAATCCGTAACAATCTCCGCCACGACTTGTCTTGGCAGGATGGCCAGCCGGTCACTGCCTTCGACGTTGCCTTTACCTACAACAGTCTCATCAAGAACGGTGCCTTCCAGGCCTCTGGACTCTCCGCCATCATCTCAGGCATCACTGTGCTCAGCAAGTTCCAGTTTGACATCAACCTCTTCACCAAAGGACCGTTCACCGAGCTCGATGTGGGTGCTCTCACTGTCATGCCGGGCCATCTCTGGTCCAGCTGTGCCTCTACTTGGAGTAGCTTCATCAGTAGTACTGCATTCCCGTTTGTGGTGCCTAGTGGTAGTAGCGGTTGCATGGACTCCACAAGCACTCTCGTGGCCCGTACCTTCGACCCGATTGCGAAAGGTCTCCTCATCGGCTCCGGTGCCTTTGAATGCCAGAACACTGGCGCCAATGGTGCCGTTGCTGTAGGTACTCTCGGAAGCGGTTGTTCCAACACTAACACTCAGAGCCCGACAGTCAGCTTTACACTGACACGGTTCGGTTGCAGCCTGACTAGTTCAGGCACGACCTGTGTTCCATCAGCCTCCGCGCCCACGCTGCTCTACAACCATTCCGCCAGCGATCTGGCACTCTACATATGGAGCGGTATGACCGGGAATGCTGTCAGCGACTTCAACAATCTCGCGACAGCCTTTAGCTGTGAGGGTGCTCCTGTTCCGACTGGGCCATGTGCCCAGTGGCAGCAGGGTATCGGCAACCCGAACGCCGACGGCGTCACATCAGGCGTTGTGGGCTTGGCGCAGGACGCGATATCCCGGCGCTACTACACAGTCGACTGGGTATCCCCAGTAGCCTTCCCGCCGAGCAGCGGAACAATGGCCAACATTGACGTCTTCCCACCAGTACTATACGAGGGAGCAAACACTCTCAGCCCAGCACCAGTAACCGGACACGCAGAACTATTACCAGAAGGTAGACTCCATTGGCTGATCTCTTCCTGTATCTTACTGATCAGACTGATCGAGCTGTGTGGGAGTTTCCCGAGAATTGTTGTAGGTTCTGTCAGTTTCCTCCAGGTCTATGTGGACGGGCTGAGTTGCAGACGGAACTTGAAGTTGTTTTCCGTTAGTCAACTGATTCTGACTGGCTCCTTCCGACACTAGATGAAGAGTCGTACTTTCTGGTATCGTTGTTGCCGGTTCTCGTTGATGTAGATGCTCTCCTCGTAGCTACGTACTATCACCCACTGCTTACCTTCATCATGGGGATTCGTCCAGTGAAACCCGGTAGAAAGATTTCAACGGAATGAATCAAAGGGGGTTTAAACCTGCTCATGAGTACTCACACCAATACAGCTAGTGTGATTTCATTTCTCCAGAAAGGGTTTGAACGTGAAAGGAAGATGCTTCTGAGTGCTCTCAAACACTAATCCACCGACCAAGCTTCGAATCTCGGTCGGGGGAGCAAATGCAAGTTCAAAGCCCCTTCCGACGTAAATAAAATCCGGCTGATGCGAGTGGCCTATTGGACGAATAGTTTGGTCTCGGTGGTTCGTTGCGGGTTTGGGACCGGTGGGATTCAGGCCCCGTATACGAAACTTTGCTCCCACTTTTCCAAATCCTTGGCAAAGGAATCGTGAGGGTCCTGCAAGGACTGTTAATGACGTAATTTTCTCGCATGCCTGATTAGTAAGAGTTGTTACACTCAGTTTGAGATGATCGGATATTGCGGGAGCAAAAATGGTCCTTCCAGAATGACGGGTCGAATGGGCGATATGATGAACCACCCTTCTTGCATCGGGCATTATTGGCATTGCTATCCAAAATCTTATTAGTTGTGAAGATGAGGTGGAGCAAAATTGTCGGAAATCCACCGCAGAAAAGCTACAACGTTTCTTGTAACTGCTCTTGTAATATTGACCCTATCTCTAGGCGGAACTGCGAAAGCCCACGCCGCTACATCGGTTGTT
>WNGH01002439.1_pt1 | contig 20179 bp, 19 predicted proteins | sample 5400631 | NCBI WGS metagenome assembly WNGH01 (sample SAMN13153373, study PRJNA577476) | soil metagenome | isolation source: 115 cm soil or saprolite under Garry oak tree replicate 1 | place: USA:California | collected 2016-06-15
TCGGTTATCAGCAGAGTCGAGTACTCGACCACGTCCATGGTCAGAATGTGCGCGATCTCTACTTTGGGATGGCGCTCGGCTTGGGAGCTCATACAACCACTACTCCCTGAAGCTTGCCACAGAAATCCTACAACGGCGACATCAACTCAGCGGCAGCCAGTTGCCCGGTTGAGGCGGTGGTTTCGTGCCATTGAGAGTGAGGTAGGTGTATTCCTGGAGGAGCCGCTCGTAGTCTGAAAGAAGCTTCATTGCATCGTTTGGCTTGAGTCGATCGGTTTTAATGGCGGCATCGACCTGAGCTTTTAACAACCGCATTAATTCGACTTTGTCCCACTGCGTCATGGCAAGCACTTCGCCGATGGTGCTGCCCTCGATGACTTCCTCGATGTACCAGCCCGATTCTTCATCGGGATCGAGGAAAACATGAACCTCCGTGACACGACCAAACAAATTGTGCAGATCACCCATGATGTCCTGGTAAGCGCCCACCATGAAAACGCCGAGGTAATAAATTTCTCCAGGGTGAATCCGGTGCAGCGGCAACGTTTCCTTCACATCCTGCAGGTCGATAAACTTGCACACTCTGCCATCGGAATCGCAAGTGATGTCCACGATGGTGCCGTGCCGATCAGGCGGCGTGGTGAGACGATGGATCGGCATGATGGGAAACAGCTGGCCGAGCGCCCAGTGATCAAGCAGCGACTGAAACACAGAAAAATTGCAAATGTATTGATCGCCCAAGGTCGTTTCGAGCTGCTTTACTTCGTCGGGTACGTAGCGCAGGCCGCGATGCATGTTGACGATCTGATGCGAGACCTGCCAGTAAACGGTGTCGATCTTCGCTTTGGATTCGAGATCCAGCAGGCCAAGATCGAACGTTTGCTGCGCTTCCTCCTTTATCTGTTGAATGTCGTGAAGGCTTTCCAACCGATTTCCACGCTTCAGACGCTGTTTCACGTCCAGGATGTCGCCCACCAGTTTATGATCTTTCTCTGCGACTTCGACTTTGAGTTTCGGCGCAGTTTTTTCGATCGAGCTAAACGCTTCGAGCACCAGCACGGAATGGTGCGCGACAATGGCGCGCCCGCTTTCACTTACAATGATCGGATGTGAAACGCCTTCGGAATCGCACACGTCCATGATGTTCCAGACGACGTCGTTGGCATACTCCTGCATCGAATAATTGGTCGAGCTATCGAAAGCACTGCGTGATCCATCGTAATCCACGCCGAGACCGCCACCGACATCGAGATACCCGAGTTGATGCCCGAGTTTGCAAAGCTTCGCGTAATAGCGCGCCCCTTCGCGCACGGCGCGTTTGATCGTCGAAATGTCCGGCACCTGCGATCCGACGTGGAAATGAAGGAGCTTGAGGCACTGTGTCAGGCCGGCCTCTTTCAGCATTTGGCTAGCAGCCACGAGATTGGTGGTGTCGAGACCGAACTTGGCGTTCTCGCCGCCGCTCGGCGACCATTTGCCTGAGCCTTTGCTATACAACCGAGCACGAATACCAATGTAGGGCTCGACGCCGACCTCGTTCGATGCGCGAATGATTTGCTCCAACTCTTCCAGCTTTTCGGCGACGATAATGACCGATTTGCCAAGTTTGCGGCCAAGAAGCGCGATGCGAATGAAAGCGGGATCTTTGTAGCCGTTGCAGATGATCAAACTCTCATGGTCTTTCTGCATGGCAAGCGCGGCAACCAGCTCCGGTTTGCTGCCCGCCTCGAGCCCAAAATGAAATTGTTCGCCCGCATCGACGATTTCCTCGATCACCTCGCGCAGCTGATTGACTTTGATGGGAAAAACGCCGCGATACTGATTGCGATAATCGAACTCAGATATGGCGCTTTGAAACGCGCGATTAATTGATTCGACGCGGTGCCGGACCAAATCCTGAAACCGAATCAGCAACGGAAAACTGAGGTTTCTGGCGCGCGCTTCATTGACCACTGCCAGGATGTCGATCGAGCCACCATTATCCTGTAATGGCTTTGCTTCGACGTTGCCGCAGCCGTTGACAGTAAAATAACCCTCGCTCCATCCATCCACGTTGTATGTGGCGATAGCGGACTCAAGGTCCCACTCGGTTTTCATTTCGATTTGTCGCGCGGCCGCAACCGCAAACCGCATATTCAATCAGCGCGTCCAACATTCAAGCCCGCAGAATCAAATTTTCATGCCGCTTATTATGAGATGAATGGGACGAATGAAGGGCACCGCTTGTGTTTCATTTCGCTGCGGATAACGTTCGCTCGTGAACAAGACGGTGATCGAAGTGCAGGTGCGGGCGGTTTTGCCGACAAGCGGCGGGTGCGCGGTGTTTATTGGCAATAACGAGAAAGTGTTCATCATCTACGTCGATCAAACGGTGGGCAGCGCGATCACCATGTTCATGCGTCAGATCACCAAGGAGCGCCCCCTTACCCACGATCTGATGGCGCATTTGATGACGGCTCTCGGCGCAAAAGTCGATCGGGTCATCATTAATGATCTGAAAAATGCCACCTACTACGCGCGGGTCATCATCCGGGTCCAAAACGAGTTGCAGCAGAAAAAGATCATCGAGCTCGATGGGCGACCCAGCGATTGCATCGCCATGGCCACGCAGCAGAAGGCGCCCATTTATGTGAGTCAAGAGGTCTGGGACGAAGTGGACGATATGAGCGACGTCTTGCGCAAGATGGAGGAAGAGGGACTCAGGCCGGACCCGGAAACCGAAGAGTGATTTTGTAGCGGCGGTCTATGACCGCCGAAATTCACTCCGAGCCCGGGGGCCCCTACAGCTTAGCCCAATAAATCCCCGTAGCGCTTGTCCGCTAATTCGAGGCAACGCGCCAGAATTTCTGACGCGGTGCGAGCGCGATATCTCCTGCCATTTCTCCACACACGCCCACCCAGATATTATTGGCGTGGCCCGCATCGGCGATCATCTTGAGCAAACGCAGTATTGCCGGATGGGTCGGCTCGTAAAGATGCGCGATCTTCTCGTTCATGCGATCGACCGCAAGCGCATATTGAATCAGATCGTTTGTTCCGACACTGAAAAAATCGACTTCAGGCGCAAGCACGCTGGCAGAAATGGCTGCGCTCGGGATTTCGATCATCGCACCAACCTCGACCTTTTCGGCCATCTCGGTTTTCGAGCTGCGCAGCTCTTTTTTGCACTCCTCAAACACAGCGATGGCGCTTCGCAATTCATCCAGCCCAGAGATCATGGGAAACATGATTTTTACGTTGCCGACGGTGCTGGCACGGAGAATAGCGCGTAACTGCGTCTTAAAGATGTCCAGGTTCTCGAGACAGAAACGGATCGCGCGCCAGCCAAGAAATGGGTTTAGCTCGTCGGCGATATCTACTGTACCCGGAGCCAACTTATCGCCGCCGAGATCAAATGTTCGAATAATAAGCGGATTGGGCCGGACGTGCTCCGCGACTTTTCGATAAGTTTCACATTGTTCGTCCTCGGTTGGCAGAGTGGTTCGATTCAAATAGAGGAACTCGGTGCGATAAAGTCCGATGCCCTCGGCGCCATTGGCCGGCACGGCATCGACGTCTTCCGGACGTTCGATGTTTGCCGATAAAACAATGTGATGGCCATCGCGTGTAGTTGAGGTTGTCTCACGCAGTTCTTTCAGTCGCGCCACGACTTTGGCTCTTCGTGATTCGATCTCCGCGTAGCGCGCAAGTGTTTCCGGCGTCGGAGCGACGATCACACAGCCATCACTCCCATCAAGGAGAACGTGTTGGCCCGTCTCCAGTTTTGCAGTGATATCGTGCAAGCCGACTACGGCCGGGATACCGAGAGAACGTGCTAAAATCGCCGCATGCGAGGTGCGGCTGCCGAGATCCGTCGCGATCCCGAGTACGCTCGCCCGGTTCATGCTTGCGGTATCTGAAGGGGTGAGATTATGCGCTACCAGAATGTGCGGCTCGGTCAGTGCAAGAAATGTCTTGGGAGCTTTCCCCTGCAGGTTGCGAATTACCCGCTTCGTTACGTCTTGGATATCAAGTGCCCGCTCTCGCAGATAGGGATCATCGATCTTGTTCAGCGTCTCGGCGTAGCGCGTCGCGACTTCCTGGAAAATCCATTCCACATTGCACAGATCGGTCTCCAGCTTGCGGAGCACTTCGTCGATTAACGTGCGGTCCTCGACTACCAGCAGATGAGCATCGAATATCGCGGCATCTTTTGCTCCAATCGATTCTGCAATACGCTGCTGCATTTCCAAAATCTGCATGCGCGTTTGGATAAGGGCCGCTTCGAAGCGACTGATTTCATCCGCCACCTGGGAAGGGGCAATACGGTAACGCACCACCTCGTCCAGCTCGTCGCGCACGACGTGAATCTTGCCGTGGGCGATTCCGGGCGAGACGCCGGCTCCTTCAAACCGAATTTTTTTTAGCGCGTTGTCCCCGCTCATCCACTTGGGAGAGTAAGGCAGATGTCAAACATTGCGAACTCGCCGTTAGCATGTGGTAGGCGACCCTCGCCTCAATCTTCGTTAAAGCGCGCGTTGATCAATCCCTCCAGGTCCTCCATTGCTTTTTCGGCATCTGGTCCCTCGCAACGGATACACAGCTTTGATCCCTGCCCGGCAGCCAGCATCATCAGGCCCATTATGCTTTTGCCGTTTACTTCCTCGCCTTCCTTCGAAACCCAAATTTCCGAGCGGTAACGGCTCGCGATGCGCACAAACATCGCGGCCGGCCTGGCATGCAGCCCGAGCCGATTCACGATCGGAATTTCTTTCTCAATCTTCTCGACGGCTGCCGCGCGGTTTGCTCTCCGATATAATAACGCCATTATGTCGCTCCTTTTTGCTCCATCAGCCCAAGGAGCTTCGTGTTGAAATCGAAGGCTGCGTTTTGTCCCAGGCCTTTCAATTTCTCGTCCATCGCCGCGACCTCGATCAACCGCGCCATATCGCGGCCGGGCCTGACTGGAATCGTCACATGTGGTACTCGAAGCCCGAGGATCTCGTAAAATTCCCGGTCGAGCCCGATCCGATCGACCTCCTCTACCTCGTGCCAGTCTTTGAGAGTGACAACAAGGTCGAGGCGTTTTTCGACTCGAATACTCCCGATGCCGAAAACCTTCGCCACGTCGATAATCCCGATTCCGCGCACCTCCATGTGATTGCGGGTGAGTTCCGGGGCCGTCGCCATGAGCTCGCGTCCCTCCAGCATCGTAATCCGAGTCACGTCGTCAGCCACCAAGCTGTAGCCACGCTCGATCAGCCCAAGCACGCACTCGCTTTTTCCGATGCCGCTCGCTCCGCGAATCAAAACGCCTATGCCAAGGACGTCCACCATGCTGCCGAATTCGGTCACCGTCGGCGAAAAATCCATCTCCAAAGCAATCGTGGCGGCGTTGATGAACTTCATTGTAATCATTGGGGTGCGGAACACCGCGATTTTTGCTTCTCCCGTGACCGCCAGCAACTCCGGAGCAAGATGAAACCCGCGCGACATCACCAAACAAGGGATCTTGCGCTCGCATAACGCGCGGAATCTCCTTACCCGCACATTTGCCCGCAAACTCTTTAGATACGAATGCTCAGCCGCTCCCAATACCTGCACCCGTTTCTCGGCGAAATAGGTGTAGAAGCCTGAGAGTGCGAGACCGGGTCGGTTAATGGTTGGCTCGCGAATTTTCCGATGGAACCCCACGCGCGGGCCTTCCAGTTTCATCTGCAGTTTTTCGGCGTGAGAATTGTAAAAGCTTTCGACCGTGACAACCGGGACGCTTTTCTGCTGATTGCTTGTGGATGTGATCGTTTGGGTCCCGCGTCGTTCCGCCATCAGACATAACTTCTAGCGTGAATAACGCGCAATTTCCAATCTGCATCGAAAAGGAAGCGATGCGCTTCTCTCTTGGTGACGGTCCTGCTCGTAATCGAGACTCGATAACAAACACGATCGCCAGCAGAATGAAATGTCAGTGATTCGCGATTAAGCTTCGAGCACGAGCATGAGCATCAGTGCGAGTGAAGAAGGAAATTGGGTCAAAATCGATTTGCACATTCACACTCTCGATGATCCCAAGGACGCGGTGGATTATTCCGCCCATCAATTGCTGGAGCGCGCGGAGTCGCTTGGATTTGGCGTCCTCGCGATCACGCTGCACGATGCAGTGTTTGATCGAAAGGAAGTGTTTGCTGATGCGGCGACAATGGGCATTCTGCTTATTCCCGCCGCCGAGATGCGCTTGTGCGGCGCGGACGTCATCGTGCTGAATGTGAGTTCTGAAGAAATCGCGCAGCTACGAAATTTCGACGACCTGCGACGGCTGCGAGCGCAGCGGGGAAATTCTATCTTTACCATTGCGCCGCATCCGTTTTACGTTCTTGGCGGCTCAATCGGAGCGCGTCTGTTCACAGAAATCGATTGCTTCGACGCGATCGAGCTCTGTCATTTTCACATTGGCCTGTTCAATCCAAATCGCCAGGCGAAAAGAGTGGCATCCCAGTTTGGCAAACCATTAATTGCCACTTCCGATGCACATCGGCTGCACGCCTTTGGGCAGCATTACACCAGCATCCCGATGCCGCCTGCGCTTACGGTCGAAAATGTCTTCGCGGCTTTGCGCAACGGCCCATTGCGCCTAACGAGTCCTCCTTGCAGTTTCGCCGACCTCGCGAGCGCGATTTATTTTGTTTTCCTTACGCATCCGTTCCGACTACGGCGGAAGCTCGCGGCCTCGATGAGGTAAAAAACGCGCGCGGCGCCTCAATGCTGAGGGGCCGGCACCGCCAGGTCGTAAATTGCGCCCCAATCGCCGGAGGCCACGAGAAAGGACGTAGCTTCCCATGGGCGGCTGCTTGATTGGTAGTTGGTCCGTTCGTCCTGGCCCCAAAAGATGTAGCGGACGCCCAGGGCCTGCGCGGCGTCGCGCCAGTTCGCGGCTCCGTTCATTAAAGCCGTCAGCCGATTGTTTACGTCGCCGTATTCAAATCCTTCCGTCCACAGATGACCCGGGTATCCCAGCACAGCTTTGCGGCCTTGTAACAAGATCGGACTGTTGAAGGTGGGGTATGCGGCGAAGCGGGTTTCCACCGGCAAAGGCCGAATCGCTGCGCCAGCGTAGTCGAGTCTCGCGCGCTCGATGAGTCCGAAGCCTGGGTGCCCGGCAGACAATCCCCCGAGCAAGGTTATAAATCCCGAACCAAACAACGCAATGCAAATCGCCGCCCGTTCCGGAAAGGCCCAGCGCCCGATGATGTCGCTCCACAGAAAAGGCAGAATGAGAAAGTAGCCCCAGACCATGAGCTTGAGATTGTCCCATTCCCATGGCGCGGTTTTGAAAAAGTAACCCAACGCGAAGATCACAACCGCGGGTAAGACAAAGGCTACATCCGCTGGAGGTCTGTCCCCCCAGCGCCACCCGGCTTTCCAAATACGCCAGCCGACCAGGCCCAGGAGCGCCAGGGCCAAAGGAATCCACAAGCCAAAGTTTGTCAGCCAAAATTGAAAAAACGGAGCGATGATGCCGTTCCACGTTTTTTGCAACAGCAAACCAAACGTCGTGGACGATCCAAAATTTGCAGCTCCACCCATCCGGAAAAAGGGAGCGGCAAAATCCGGCGAATCTTGCGCCCAGCCCGGGTTCCATTTGAGTATCGACGCTGCACGAAAGTGATCGGTAACTAGCCAGACAAAAAAACTTGCTGGAATCAATGCAATCGCGAGCATCGCGGCGGCATGCCTGCGAATCGGTGCGCCACGGAAAATCTCCGGCCACATTCTTGGGTGCGAAATTAGGCGACCCAGTCCGGAGCTGCCTTCGTTGCGAGTCAAATCCACGATAAACTTAATTTCACTGGGACGTTCAAGAACCAGCGCAAAGATCAGGACGACAGTCAGGGCGATAAACGTATGGAGATTGAACAGGGGCATTGATGCGTAAAGGGAGAACGCGACCCAGAAGGGCAGGGGGCACTTTCGGTAGCCGTGGACATCGACTCCGACGGATTGGCCAGGGTCATCCGCCTTCGCCGAGCCTGCCGGGGACAGGTCGCCCGCAGCTACAACATTTTGGCGAAAGAATTTTTCTCGCCAGTGCCAGAGGAGGACCAAGGCTGCCGGGATCGCGTAAAGCCAGCCACGTTGCGTCACGAACATGGACAGAGGGATACTTTTCCATGCGATCGGTTTGTGGGCGACATCTGCCGCTGTGCCCTGGTAATCCAAAAATTTCCAGGTCTTGAAGAACTGGAAACCGGCTATTCCGCCGTTGAACAAGAAACCTGCAATCGCGAAGGTGCCGCCCCAGCGGTAGAACCCGTAGAAAGTTGCGAGTGACGCAACCAGACCGACCCAAACCAATCCGGTGATCAGATCGACGTGAACCAGTGAAAGCAGCCCATTGAATAAATCGATCCCCGCCGGATACCTTAATTTGCTAAAGACGTAGATGGGATTGTCGGGCCAAAGCGGAACACCGTTCGCAAAAGTTTTGATCAATGTCAGATGCAGCGAGAGATCGCCGAGATTGTTTGGCGATTGGATCTTATAGTCGCTGCCGTCGATGTAGAACAACCAGCAAAAGGATCGGACGGCAAACATCGCGAAGCACACGGCCATTGCCCAGAACCACACACGGCGGTACCGCATGATTGCCGACCAAGTGCGTGCACCAGGCTGGCTTTCCGGTTGCGAAGCGTTCTGCGGCTTCTGTTCCCATTCCGGGGGATTTGCAGTTTTTTCGCGACCTGCTGGATCAGAAGTTCCAAGAAACGCTGCAACCGCAAACGCAGCGCCGCATACCAATGCGAGAGCCGCGCTCAACGTGTTCAAGCCTCTTCCGGCCATTCCCAGAAGAAGGCCGCAGACCACCGAAAAATTAACAAAGGTGAGAACCGCCGTAAGCCATTTCATGGAAGCTAGCGCGCTGCTGGATTCTGTGCGTTCCCGACAAAGTCCGGTGTTTTGCCTGGGAAGAATTCCTTAAACACCTTTGCGCTGAGGAAAAGCTTAGACGGGTCCTGGTAGTTCCGGATTGTGAGCATCTCGGTGTAGTAGGTGCCTTTCAACTTTGATTCGACATCTTTGATTTTGTCTTGTTGCACGAGGAGAAAATCGCCGTCGAGGTTAGCCGGCATGTTGCCTCCTTCGTAGTAGCCGACTCGATCGAAATCGCCCAGCGTCCACGGAAGCGGGTAAACGCTGGATCGGATCAGATGACCGGTGAGGTGATAGTAAGCCGGATCGCGTTTTGCCAAGGCAAGCAGCGGCTTGCTCAGCTTAAAAATGTCGTTGTAAGTCTGGACGTACGCGTATGGCTCATCGGGTGATGAGCACCGGAAGTAGTTTAGCCAGATGGATGAGCCGAGCGAAATGCACAAAAGCACGCCTATCGTGCGATGCGCTATACGCAGATGCTTTGGGCGAACTAGGAGCACCGCCCCGCCAAAGATAAACAGCAATGGCCATCCAAAGCTGATGACGCACCAGGGAGTCTTGTATTTGACGTAGCTGTAGGCAACCAAGGTTCCGACGCCGTAGATCGCCAGATAACGCAAACTGAGGTTCTTAAATTTTTGGCAAAACAGGCACAGAATTAATCCGGCCAGCATTGGGAGTTCGTAACCAAAAAAATCCGACCGGCGGATTTCCCACGTCGGTCCCATCAATTTCAACCAGTAATCCCACGCTTTTTCATGGCCGTGGCCGGCTGCGCCAGTCTCGGTCCACGCCTTGAACGCTAGATACAGACCTTTAACGCCACTCCAGTTAAAGAAAGTTCCCGAATAGAAAAATATGATCGCGGCGGCGCCGACACCAAGAACCATTGCGAGATCGATCCAGGTCCAAGTTTGCTTTGCCGGCTTCGCGTCCGGGACGCGGCTTAGCGCGATCGAAACCGCCAGGACCGGAATCGCAAGGACCGCGCAGGCGAGATGGATGGCGTAGGTCTCCTTGGTCAGAATCATGCCGGCTACTCCCATTCCGGCATACCAGAGGTAATTCAGCCTACCCAATTTCCACAAGCCGAGCAGTCCCAGGATGAACATGATCGAGAAGAATTCCAGCCACACTTCGTGAATTGCGTAGCGTCCGTAAAAGACGAATCCCGGAGAGACCGCCATGGCCAGCGCTGCTATTCGGCTTACGTTTCGTCCGACTAGTGGCTCGAACTTCAATATCAGCCAGACGCAACCGATGCTCACAAGCACGACGGGCAATCGCAACGCCCATAAGTTCCGGCCAAATAAACTCTGCGAGAGCAGCAGGACGTAAAAGTGAAGCGGCCCGTGATAGTTCGTCGGGTCGTACCTGTAGAATCCATTCTTCATCACCTGATCGACAAACCAGCCGTTGATGCCTTCATCAAAGTGCGGCGGCTTGATACCCAGCAGAAAAAAGCGCAGGAACACTGCCAGCCCGAGAATCGCCCACGGGACCCAATCGGTTCCCGCCAGCGCATTCCGCCAGTGCTCCAAGTGACGGCGCAGTCCCGCGACTGCGGGAGAAGATTCTACTGGCGCGCTCTTGTCGGCGCTGCTAGTACGCGCTGCCATGCGCATCCTTGTAACCGGTGGCTGCGGATTCATCGGGAGCAACTTTATTCGATATATTTTGCAACATTACAAGCCAGCGTACGTGACCAATGTGGATGTGCTCACTTACGCGGGCAATCTCGCCAATCTCGATGGCGTGGTCGAGGAACATGGCGAACGCTACGAATTTTTCAAAGCCGATATAGCTAACGCCGACCAGATGGACGCTCTGATGACCGAGCATCAATTTTACGCGGTAATCAATTTCGCCGCCGAGTCGCACGTCGATCGCAGCATCAATTCGCCGCTCAATTTCATCCACACCAACGTCATCGGAACGAGCGTGCTGCTGGACTGCGTGCGCCGCCACGGCGTCCAGCGCTTCATCCAGATCTCAACGGACGAGGTGTATGGCTCTCTTGGGCCAACCGGGAAATTCACCGAGCAATCGCCACTCGATCCCAGTTCGCCGTATTCAGCAAGCAAAGCCGGCGCCGATCTTCTGGTAATCGCTTCCTACAAGACTTACGCCCAGGACGTGCTGGTCACGCGATGCTCGAACAATTATGGCCCGTATCAGTTCCCGGAAAAATTAATCCCGCTCATGATCATTAAGGCCCTCCGTGACGAGCCGCTTCCGGTCTATGGCGATGGTATGAATGTGCGTGACTGGATCCACGTGAGCGATCACTGCGCGGCCATCGTTGCCGCGCTTTTCGAAGGGAAACCGGGGCAGATTTACAATTTTGGCGGCGACAGTGAAATGACGAACATCGATCTGGTAAAAATTATTCTCGATCAGCTGGACAAACCGCACAGCCTCATTTCGTTTGTGCCCGACAGACTTGGCCACGATCGCCGGTACGCCATGGACTCTTCATTCGCGCAACGGGAATTAAACTGGAAACCGCGCTGCAATTTCAAACAAGGGTTGGACGAAACGATTCAGTGGTACGTTGACAATCCATCCTGGTGGCAACCTTTGCTGGAGCGTACGGGAAGATATTGAACTGTGCCGGCGGTCGCTGACCGCCGATTATGAAGCGACGATCGGAGATCGCCGCTACAGAACGATGAAAATTGTCGTCATTGGATCGGCTGGCCGACTCGGCGCTGCGCTAGTGCGCGAGTACCGAGACAAATTCGACATCGCCGGCTTCAATCACGCACAGCTCGATCTCTCGAATCTTGATAAGATTCGGGGGAAACTCGATGGGACACACTTCGATGTACTCATTAACGCTGCCGCATTTACCAATGTCGATCTTTGCGAAACACAGCCTGATCAGGCTTTTCGGATCAACGCCGAAACGCCGCGTGTGCTCGCCGAGATTTGTGGGGAGAAAAACGCGAAGCTGATTCACTTCAGCACGGATTACGTATTCGATGGGAAAAAACGCGCACCGTACACCGAGGAAGATGAAGCAGATCCGATCAGCGTTTACGGCGAATCGAAGCTGGCCGGAGAAAAGAATGTGCTCGCCGCGCAAAACCGGCATCTTATTGTTCGCGTCTCCTGGGTGTTTGGTCCTGACCGGCCGAGTTTTATTGACGGAATGATCAAGCGAGCACAAGAAAATGAAACAGTCGATGCAATCGCGGACAAATTTTCCACGCCTACCTACACTCACGACATCGCCAAGATGTTGCCTCAGTTTTTCGATGGCTACGTCGAAGACGGCATTTTGCATTTCGCCAATGCGGGAAAATGCAGTTGGCAGGAATACGCACAATGGGCGCTGGACTGTTGCAGAGAGTTTGGCGTGCCAATGAAAGCCAAGATTGTCGGCCCTATTAAATTGAACGACATGCAAGATTGGGTCGCGCGCCGCCCGGTTTATTCAGTGCTTTCTACCGCCAAATATACCCAACTCACCGGCACGCCACCTCGCACTTGGCGAGAAGCGGTTGCTGACTATATTACGCGCTTCTATTCCAAAAGATGAAAACACACATCCTTGCTTTTATCCTGTCGATCATCGTTTGCTTTGGCGCACGCGCCGAATTGAAATGGGACAAGACTGAAGTCGAGCTGCATCCGACGCCCGCCGACAAACAGGCGGTGGGCCACTTTACGTATCAGAACACCGGCAAGGAGCCAATTCACTTTAAATCTGTCCACGCGTCTTGCGGTTGCACGACTGCACAAACTCAGAAGGACCAGGTGCCACCCGGAGAAAAAGGCGAGATCACGGCCACATTTACCATTGGCGATCGCACCGGCACTCAGGTGAAAACGGTGACTGTGGAAACCGATGATCCCGCGAATCCGAAGACGGTCCTCACTCTCCGGACAATCATCCCGCAGCAACTGGAGATAACGCCAACGTTTGTTTTCTGGAAGCAAGGCGAAAAGCCGGATCCGAAGACGATCACGGTGAAAGTGGGCAAGGAGTTTACCGTGAATCATATCAAGGTCACGTCATCGAGTCCGGATTTTCAAACCAAGGTGGAGGAAGCCGGTAAGGGCGAGTTCAAAATCGATGTCCAGCCCAAAGAGACGAACAACCTCGTTGCTTCGACGCTGACGATTCAACCGGAGGATTCACAGAAGGTCTTTTATGCCACCGCCCGCATCACTAATGCGCCGACTGTTCAATAGATAGTGACATCTTCGCTGGTTCGGCAGGCTCTCATTCTTGCAGCGCTGGCGCTTCTTCCAGGGGTGGGCGAGGCGATTTATTTTCGCCACAAAATATCCTGGCAATCGGCCATCCCGCCATCGGAATTGGTTACCGTCGCTCAAGCGCACGCATGGGGCGAAAACGTTATCTGGGTGGATGCCCGCCCGGATGAGGAGTTCGCGCACGATCACGTTCCCGGTGCGCTGTCATTGAATGAAGACCGGTGGAACGAATTGCTGCCGCAGTTTTTGGCGGTGTGGTCGCCGGGAAGAAAAATCGTTGTCTATTGCAGCAGCCTGAGTTGCAACGCGAGCCTGGAAATTGCCGTCCGCCTACGCAAGGAGGCGCAGCTTCCGGACGTGTTTGTGCTCGAAGGCGGATGGGAAGCGTGGCTCAAAAGGAAGTGACAAGTGATGAGCGGACCCTCAACTCTCAACGTTCAACTCTCAACTCGTCCACAATTCCCCTGGCGAATTGTGGACGTAATTGTTGCCGGCATTTTCATTTACGCCGGCGCCATCAAAGCACTCGATCCGGTTCAGTTCGCCAGCGACATCGACAATTACAAAATTGTGCCGTGGCCCGTCAGTGTCGTGCTGGCCTTTTATTTGCCATGGCTGGAGATTTTCTGCGGCTTCGCACTGGTTGTTCGCTTGTTGTATCGTGGTGCGTTATCAATCTCAACCGCGCTGATCCTGACCTTCACGTTCGCCACCGTCGCCGCAAAAGTGCGCGGACTCGATATCACTTGTGGCTGTTTCGGTCACGCCAGCCAACACTGGAGTTTCCCCGCTCACCTGGCGACCAATCTCGGAATTCTCGCCGCGCTACTCGCGCTTTGGGTTTCGAATCGTTCGGCCAAGCCTTTGTAGGGCAGGCGCTCCGCCTGCATGTCTTAATTCGGCAACCGAAGCGGTTGCCCTACAATTCAACGCTCGGAGTCCACTTCATCTGCGAATATTCGATGGAGTCATGATCAGGAAACTGAAATCCGGCAAATATCGGCTATATTCCCGCAAGAAAAATCCGAAGACGGGTAAGCGAAGAAATCTCGGCACCTTCAAGGCAAAGGCTGCGGCAAAGAAACACGAGAAGGCAGTGCAGTACTTTAAACGCCATTGACTCCTTTCACGGCGACGATAAAAGAGCGATAGAAAGGAGAGCAATCGATATGCACATGCTGGTTCGTCACAAAGTTGCTGATTTCGCCAAATGGAAACCCGTCTATGACGACCATCTTTCGGCACGACAGAAGGCCGGGCTAAAAGAGGTTAATCTTTTGCGAAACATCGAGAATCCAAATGAAGTCATTCTGCTGTTTTCAGTGGAAGATCCTGAGAAGGCGAAAGCGTTCGCCGCTTCGGATGACCTGCGCCAAGCAATGCAAAAGGCGGGAGTGAGCGACAAGCCTGACGTCTATTTTCTCGAGTAGTCGCGAATACACATAGAATTTCGTGGCTTGGATCAAGTGTCGTCCAAGGCGCGACAATATATCCCCAGGAAGCAAATGAATCCCCGACTGCTGCTTCGATACGCTCTTTGCGTGGCTGTCCTTGCGGCTGTGGGATGCGGGCGAAAATCGGCGAGTCAGGTTGTCAGCGGGTCCCCCTCGCCATCAATGTCGCCGGTGACGAATGCGACGCAATCGCCAGCTGGTGTACCGTCAACCACTCCGTCGTCTGAAGCAAAAGCCGATCAAAGTCCTTCGTCCGATTTAGCGAAACTGGAAACAAGGATCCGGCCTTCGGTAATCTGGGTGACCGTCTTTGATCCCAAAGGGAATTTGCTGTGGACGCAGAGCGGTTTCTTTATTTCTCCGGACGGTAGATTCGTTACTACGGAGCGCGCAATCGAAGGCGGAATCAATGCCGTCGCAAAAACGGCAGACGGCGGAATTTACAATGTCAGTGGGATTCTTGTGGCTTCGAAAGCATTGGATCTGGCGGTTCTACAGGCCGACGTAAAGCCGCGAAAACTTCTGCGGTTTCTCGAGCTACACAAAGACGCCGATCTAACGGTCGGCACCGGCGTTGCGGTGGTCGGCAGCGGACTGGCTGGAAGTGAGGGGAGCCCCCATGAAATGACCATCGCTGCACAGGACTCCGACCATTTGGAAATTGCCGGAACGACGCCTGTCAGTTCGATCGGCGCGCCCGTGGTGAACGAAAATGGCGACGTAATTGGCGTCGTTACATCGGCGGGAGAAAAGACCATTGCTCGCTCTTCCGCTACACTGGACTCATTGTTGTCTCGCATTACGGATGATACGCAGGCCCACTGGCCAGCAACAGCCGAAACGCGCGCCACACCGGGGCCAACCCCGAAACCGCGATTAATCTATGCGCCCGCGCCAGCGTTTCCGCCCCAAGCCTCTCGTCCCGGCCTTTCGGGAACCGGTCGTTTTCGATTAACTTTCGATGCAAACGGAAATGTCACGAATGTTCAAATCGTTCAATCCACAGGAAACCAGCTCTTTGATGAAGCTGCGATTAAAACGCTCCGGCAATGGAAATCTGCCCCAAGCCAGGGTTGGCAAGCGACAGTTCCTGTAACGTTTCAAACGAGATGAAGCCGCAACCTGCCGCGCTCGGCTTTCGAGTGAAATCCGGGTGGGCGGCTGCGGTGCTGCTGACGGGTCCAGCTCATTCGCCTCAGCTCTGCGATGTCCGGCGAATCGAGCTGTCCGACCCGCGGCTTCCTGAGACGCGACAGCCATACCACGCTGCAATGGGAAAACTGGAAACAGACACCAGCAAAATAAATCGGCGCGTGAGTGTGGTGCGAAGCATCGCGCAAAAATCGATTGCAACGCTTGTCGCCGGCTATCGGCAGCACGGTTGCAGGATCAGCCGTGCTGCACTTGTGGTGGGAAGCCAGATCGATCCTGGTTCGATCGCGAATCCGCACATCCGCGCGCATGCCTTTGAAGGCCATTTGTTTCGCTCGGTGCTCGAGGAAGCCTTGCAGGGATATCGCATTCGCACGGAGGCTCTCATCGAGCGCGATGCGTACGCCCAAGGCGTGCCGAAACTCAAAGAATCGAATGAGGACGTGCGGCGTATGATCCAGAATTTTGGCCGAGCTGCGCAAGGACCGTGGCGCGCAGAACAGAAACTCGCCGCGCTCGCTGCGTGGCTCGCGCTTTGTTAGCTGCTGCAATCGCGGCAACCGAAGCGGTTGCCTTACAATTTCAGTTACGAATGATGAAAATCCGCGCGGCAACTGAATCGGATCACGACGCGGTGTGGAATATTTTTCAAGAGATCGTCGCCGCGGGCGATACCTATGCGTTTGATCCGAAAATGTCGCGCCAGGAGGCGCTGGCTTATTGGTTTCGGGCCGATACCCATACTTACGTCGCAGAAAAAGATGGCCGCGTTGTTGGCACTTACATTTTAAGACCGAATCAGCTCGGTCCGGGCTCGCATGTCGCCAACGCCGCGTTCATGGTCGCACCAAACGCGCAGGGCTTGGGAGTGGGACGCAGAATGGCCGAGCGTTGTTTGAGCGAGGCACGCCGAATGGGTTTCCGCGCCATGCAATTCAATTTCGTGGTCTCTACGAACACGTCAGCCATTCATCCTTGGGAGCAGCTCGGCTTTAAGATCGTCGGCACTTTGCCCGGCGCATTTCACCATCCTGAAAAAGGATATGTCGATGTTTACGTCATGTACCGCTCGCTGCTTGAAGATTAGCTGTGGCCGCGCGTTTCGCTAAAGAAGCATTGCAAAAGGACTGATTTCCTGCTGAACCTAGGCGTGAAATGCAAACCGTGATCCAAGTCATCACGACCGGGAGTGGATCGTTGCGGGAAAAGATCATGACTGATCCGCAACTTCGGCGGTTTGATCTGATTCCCACTGAACACCAGCGCCCGGGTCGTCCGCACGGCTGGGCGAAAATCCATAGCGAAACCGCTCACGGCGCGATCAATCTCGAATGGCACGGACGCAGCCGCACTTTGATTTGCCGGGTCGTCACGAAACTTGGAAACAAGCCGAACTCTATCATTGGCGACTTTGTCGATTATCTGCTTGCCCGCCATCCAAGCCGCATTCTGTCCATTCATATCATGCGGCGATGATCTCTGCGGAAATCCGGAGCCTACGGGGCTCGAACCCGCAACCTCCGCCGTGACAGGGCGGCGCTCTAACCAATTGAGCTAAGGCTCCCCGGGAAAAACAAAAGTGTAGTGGCGCCGATCCTCAGCCGCAACTATTCGCGCTCGGCTACGCGCGCTCAAATTTTCTGAAGTAGGAGCATGAGCCTCAGTGGAGAGAACACGTTTTACGCAACAACCGATCGATAGCTTTGTTGAACATTTTGTATAATGGTGGCGTCGAACTCCGAAAGGTTTCGCGAGTGAAAGATTGCGAATGCGCAGCGATAAAGCTATAATGCTACTCGGTTCGGCGGATTGACCCAAACCATAATGAGCGACGAGCGCAGCGAGGGACTTGAGGACGGGGAAGGGAACTCGACTCCGGACAATTTCCTGGATTCATTCGACAGGGTGATTGCGTCGTTGCCTCCGGGCGATCCGGTTCGGCGCGACTTGTTGGAATTGCGGCCGCAGATTTTCGATCAGCAGGAAACGATGGTCGAAGCGCGCCGGACGATCGAAAAGCTCGAAGAAGTCATCAAAAAAGTGACTTCGCCTGCGAACCGAATCGGCACGTTTCTTGGCGCCACGTCGAAGGATACGGCGCACATCGTGGTGGGAGGCGCGGATTACTACTGCAACATCGATCCGCGCATTCCGCTTCCGAAATTGAAAAAGGGGACGCGCGTGCTTGTCAATGAAGCTTTCGTTATTGTCGGTGATCTCGGATTTGAGACGGCCGGTCCGGTAACAAAAATTACCGAAGTAATCGGCAAAGACCGGTTGATGGTCGGCTCGGAGCACGGGTTGCAATCGATGGTCCTACAGCGTTCGGCCGATCTGGCTCACTCCACCTTAAAGTCAGGCGACGAGGTCCGTGTTGATTCAAATTACCGGATGGCGCTGGAGATGCTCTCCAGCACAAAATCCCACGAGCATTATCTCGACACTGTGCCAGAGCTGCCGTGGGAAAAGGTCGGCGGCCAGGAAGCGGCGCTCCAGGCGATCAAAGACGCCATCGAGTTGCCGCTCTTGCATGCTGATCTTTTCCAAAAATTTCAGCACGTCACCCCGAAAGGATTTTTGCTTTACGGTCCGCCGGGTTGCGGAAAGACGCTCATTGGCAAGGCGACCGCCTACAATTTGACCAAGCAGCTTCGGGAAAAGGCCGGTACCGAGATGAGCGAATATTTCATGCACGTCAAAGGTCCCGAGATTCTGAACATGTGGGTGGGCGAATCGGAACGGATGGTGCGCGAAATTTTTGCCACCGCTCGCGAGAAACGAAGCGAAGGTTTTATGCCCTTTCTTTTCATCGACGAGGCTGAATCGATCCTCGGCGTCCGGCGCGCATCGCGTCACTCAAACATTCTTTCGACGCTCGTGCCGATGTTCTGCTCCGAGATGGATGGAATCGATTCGCTAAACGACGTGGTAATTATCCTCGCTTCCAATCGCGCCGATCTGATTGACCCGGCAATTCTGCGTCCGGGCCGGATCGATCGAAAAATCAAGGTCAATCGACCAGACAACCTGGGTGCGCGCGAAATCTACCGCATTTATCTGACGGATGGCCTTCCTTACGACGGGGTGCTCGCGAAGGAAGCCGATGGATTGGGAGCGTCCATCGAGCGTCTGATCGAGCGTTTTGTGGACTGGCAGTTTACGCGCCGCGACGAAAACAAATTTTTGGAGGTAACGCTCCGCAGCGGGCGCAAGGAAACGCTTTACCGCAGCGATCTCATCAGTGGCGCGATCATTGCCTCGATCGTTGAGCGGGCGAAGGCGATGGCGATTAAAAGGGCCATCGCCGCTCAACGGGAGGAAGGAATTCGGGAAACGGATTTGCAACTCGCTTTCAACGCCGAGTACATGGAGAACGATATTTTCCCAACGACGGACATCACCGAAGACTGGCTCAAGCTTATCGATTACGATCCGGAAAACGTGGTGAAAATTTCGCCCGTTCGTCCATTGTCTGATTCGCGATCGCGCACACCTTCGGCGGTGATTTGATCCAGTTTGGTGACGAGCCACAGATGAACACAAATCATCTTAGCGCGGCTTGTGTCGCAGCCACAACGGCGTTCCATCTTGGGCGTTCGGTGTTTTCCCTTTCTCAACAATGAAACGCGTCTTTGGGCTGGAGACGGAGTACGGCATCACTCTAAGCGGTGCGGAAACCGTGGATGTTGTGGCCGAATCGATCGAACTGGTGCGGCGTTACACCGATCACGGGGCGCTGATGAAATGGGATTATGACCTGGAAGATCCGCATCTTGATGCGCGCGGGTTTCGTGCACGTGAGCTACTTCAAGACACCGACGAATCGGCTTACTACGAGATCGATAAACGCCGCCCCCTCAGCTTCGAGGAAATAAAAAGCGACCTTGTGCTTTCAAACGGCGCCCGCTTTTACAACGATCACGCGCATCCGGAATATTCCACGCCGGAATGCACAACTTTTCACCAGATCGTTGCACAGGACAAGGCGGGCGAGCGTATCCTCGCGGAGTGCGCGCGGCGCCGAAATCAGAACTTGCCGCCCGGCTACGAAGTTCGGCTTTACAAGAACAATACCGACTTTGCCGGGCACAGTTACGGTTGTCACGACAATTACCTGATGAGCCGCGATATCGCATGGGACCGAATCGTTGCGGGCATTCTGCCGTTTCTCGTCACCCGCCAGATTTTCGCCGGCGCCGGGAAGATGGGCATCGAAGCGGAGAGCGGACAAAGCGATCCTGGAGTCTATCAAATCTCGCAGCGCGCCGATTTTTTCAGCGTAGTGGTGAGCATCGACACGATGAATCGGCGGCCCCTCATCAACACGCGTGACGAGCCGCATGTGGACGCCAGCCGCTATCGCCGCTTTCACGTTATCCTTGGGGATTCGAACATGAGCGAATGGGCCACGGCCATGAAAATCGGGACCACGGCACTTGTTCTCG
>WNGH01004662.1_pt1 | contig 20174 bp, 21 predicted proteins | sample 5400631 | NCBI WGS metagenome assembly WNGH01 (sample SAMN13153373, study PRJNA577476) | soil metagenome | isolation source: 115 cm soil or saprolite under Garry oak tree replicate 1 | place: USA:California | collected 2016-06-15
AAAAGCCTGACGCGTCCAAACCGGCGCCTCGTTAGATGTTGACGCGTGATCCAAGGCGTACCCAGCCTCCTCCCCGCGGCGAGCGTAACTCGGAAATCCAGACGTGTCTGTGACGCGGGTGTGAACAATGTGCGCCATGGTCTCTGCAGTCGTCCTGGCGGCGGGAGCTTCGTCCCGTTTCGGGTCGCCGAAGCAGCGGCTCCTGCTCGAGCCCGTGCTCGAGCGTGTTCGCAGGGCGCACTCGATCGACGAGATCGTCGTCGTCGTCGGCGCCCACGCGGTCGACACCGATGCGCGGGTCGTGCGCTGCGCCGACTGGCAGCGAGGCCCCGGCGCCTCGCTGCGCTGCGGGCTGGCTGCGCTGTCGCCGGCGACAAAGGCGGCGGTGGTCATCCTGGCCGACGGGCCGAAGCTCGCGCCTGAGGCGATCGACCGGGTCGTCGCCGCCTGGCGCGAGGGCACCGGCGACATCCTCGCCGCAAGCTACGGCGGCAACCGCGGGCACCCGGTCCTCCTCGATCGCGAGGTGTGGGCGCAGATTCCCGACGAGGGCGCACGCGCGCTCGAGCCGATCCTCGTCCCCTCTGACGACCTCGGCGCGCCGGGGGACGTCGACGTGCCGGACGACCTCCGCGGGAGGGTGGGCGGCGCCGGCGAAGAATGAAGAAAGCGTCCCATGTCGGTCGTCGCACAAGTCGAGCAGCAAGAGCCTTCGCCGCTCGCATCGGCCCGTCTCCAGCGCAAGCTGACGGTCGACGAGGCCGCTCGCCGCGCCGGACTCACGGCTGACCAGATCGAGTGGCTCGAGGAGGGGCGCGTCTACCGGTTTCCCAGCGCCGACGACGCCCTGGTCGCGGTCGTCCTCTATGCGACGGCGCTCGGCATCGACCAGGACGAGGCGCGCGGGCTTGCCCGCCTGCCGGTCGAGCCGCGCCCGGAGCGGTATCCGCGCAGCCGAATCGTCAGCGTCGCAGCGGGAGTCGTGGTGCTCGTGGCCCTCGCCGTCACCCTCGTTGGCGGCTTCGGGGGAGACGCGAAGAAGAGGAACCTGGAGACGACGGCCCTCCCACCGCCGTGGAAGTTCAGCGTCGACGTCCTGAATGGCGGCGGCGACATTTACTACACGCGGGCGCTCGCGAGCAAGATCGGCGGGCTCGGTTACAAGATCAAGCGCGTGGCGAGGGCCGACCGGTTCGACTACCCGAGCACTGCCGTCTACTTCGAGCCCGGTGGCGACGCCTACGGGAACCGTCTCGCCCGCCAGTTGGGCGTTCAGGCGAAGCCACTTCCGGGCGGCAGCAACCCGCGCCGCCTCGTCGTGATCGCCGGGCCGCCCCGAATCGGCTAGTGGTCTGACCGGTGACGTTGGACTCTGGGGCAGCGTGATCGCGGACGAGGCAGCTTGGTCGACGTTGCCGGTCAGGCCACTAGATCAGGGGCGTGCGCAGTTCGGCGAGCTTCGTCTTCAGCTCCGGCGACATCGGCTCCACCACTGCCTGGCGGACGAAGCGCCGCAGCTGCTCCTCGAACCGGTAGCGCTTGCGGCAGTACTCACAGCCGGTCAGGTGGTCCTCCGCAACCATCCGCTCCTCCTCGCTGAGGTCACGGTCGAGGAAGGGCTGCAGCAGCTCTTCGCACTGATCGCATGGATCGATTGCGAACCCACTCACGTCACGTCACCTCCATCAGTAACCGCCCGGTCGGCGAGCTCCCGCTTCAGGATTCGCCGCCCGCGGTGTAGGCGAGACATCACGGTTCCCACCGGGATGTCGAGGATCTGCGCCGCGTCGTTGTAGCTGAAGTCGCCGATGTCGACGAGCACGATTGCGTCGCGAAAATCATGGGGCACCGCCGAGAGCGCCGAAACGGCGTCGTCCTGGGAGAGGCGTTCGAGCACGCGCTCCTCGTCCGGATTCGGCGCCTGCGTCGACTCCTCGAGCTTGTTGTAGAGGAAGTAGTCGCCCTCTTCCAGCGGCTGCATGTCCGGGGCGCGCTGCACGCGCCTGCCCCGGTCGATGTTGAGGTTCGTGAGGATGCGGAGTAGCCAGGCCCGGAGATTCGTTCCCGGCTGGAACGACCTCCAGCTTCGAAAAGCCCGCGCATATGTCTCCTGCATCAAATCCTCGGCTTCCTCTCGGGACGAGACCATTCGCCTCGCAACGCGATAGACCTGGTCGGCCAGTTCGAGCGCTTCCTCCTCGAACCGAACCCGGTCTCGCGCGTCCTCGGCGAGTCTTCTTGCCTCTGTCTCAGGTGCCGTCTCACCCACGGCGGCCACCCTAGCAACGTTCCTTTCAGCCTCCAACGCAGCGGCCCGGCCCCGCATTCCCCGTTAGTTCCCGGTCGCTTGCGGGTAGGGCGGGTCCTGCCACCAACCGAAAGGCAGGTTGCCATGAAAGGGTTCGAGGTCGTCACCAGCGACGACTGCAAGATCGGTCACGTTGTCGAGGTCCGCGACCGGCACGTGATCATCGAGCACGGGCTGCTGATAAAGACCCGGCACGCCGTGCCGGAAACGTTTGCCCATACCACCGACGGCGACCAGATCGTTCGGCTCAGCGTCTCGAAGGAGATCGTCGAGAGCTCGCCGAAGCTCGAGAACGGTTCGATCGACACCCAGGCCGTCGCCGAGCACTTCGGCCTGGCGGAAGGCACGCCGGCTCCGGAGACGGAGGGGTACGGCGAGCTGTTGCCGGACGATTCCGCGCGCGGCGCCGATCAGGATCTCCTTCGCGCCGGCGGCCAACCGGCCGACCAGGAGCGTGCCGAGATCCGCGAGGGCGGACTCGATGCCGACCAAGACGGCACGACGACCGGCTACCTCAGCGATCGGGGGTCGGGCAAGCGCTAGGAGGGTTTGACGGGATACCCCTCGTCGTCGGCCCGGCTATTCCGTCAAACCCTCCTAAACGGACTGGGCCGGGCGGAACCCGCCCTTGGCCATCGCGGCGAGGAGCGCTTCGAGATCGGTGCGCTCCTCGTCCCAGCTGAGCGTCACCGTACCCATCAGGTTCGCGTTCGCGAACTCGAGACCGTCGTGGCCCTGGAGCGCCGCCCCCAGCCTCTGCACGCAGCGTTCACAGCGGATCCCGCTGACCTGGAGCGTTTCCGACCGAACGGCCATTGGCCTTCAGCCTAGCGTCCGCTCGACCAGGTCGGCGCAGACCGCTTCCAGCCCTTCGCGCCCGCCGATCTCGAGCTGGCGCTCGCCCTCGCAGGTCGACGGATCGAGAACCGCGAGCTCGTCGGTCGTTCCAAGCTTCTCTGCCGCCGGCCCGACGAAATCGAGGAGCTCGCGTGCGAGCTCGGGGGCGCGAACCAGGCGCGTGCCGTCGGGGTGGATGAGCTCGGCCCCAGGGCCGAAGCGCAGCGCCGCCCACCGGTTCTGGGCGTAGTCGCCGCGCTCGGCCGGCCGAGCCTGTTCGACGTCGACGGACGCACAGAGAGCCTGGAGCAGCGCGGTGAGCGCGGCGGTGACGGCAAGGCTGGTCGGCTGGTCCGGCATTCGGATCTCGAGCGTCCCGAAGCGGGGATGGGGCCGAACGTCCCACCAGAAACGCGTGTAGTCGTCGGCGAGCCCGAGACCGATCAGGCGCTCGACGAAGCTCTCCCAGGCCTCGTAGGAGCCGAACGCCGGGGGCGCCCCGGCGCGGGGGAGCTGCGCCAGCACCTCGGCGCGGTTGGACGCGAGCCCGGTCGCGCGCCCCGCGAGGTAGGGCGAGTTCGCCGACAATGCGAGCACGAGCGGCAGCCACGGCAGGATCCCTTCCAGGGTCGCGTAGCAGGCTTCGGCGGTCGCCATCCCTACGTGGACGTGGAGCCCGCTGACGCCCTGGCGGCGCGCCGAGACCCCCGCGAAGCCGACGAACTCCTTGTAGCGCGGATCGGCCGCGATCTGCTGCTGCTCGGGGTCGCTGAACGGATGGCTGCCGGCTGCGGCGATGCGAAGGCGGTTCTCCTCGGCAATCCGCGCAGCCGCGCGGCGCAACTCACTTAGCGCTTCGTGCGCCCCGCCGACCGAGTCGCAGATGTCCGTGTTCAGCTCGACGACCGAAGCGAAGAGCTCGGTCTTCAGCCGCCCCGGCAGCTCGAGCTTCTCCGACTCGCCGATCAGCACCTCCACCTCAGGCGCGAGCGCGAGCGACTCGGCGTCGAGGATCATCACCTCCTCCTCGACCCCCACCGAAAACGGCGAACTTTCGCCGAAACGCTGCTCAATCAAGAGCCGAAGGCTAAACGCCGCCGAACGCGGCCGAACGAGCTGTCCCTAGCTACGAGCCCAGCGCGGGGCCCGGTGCGTGAAGGCCTCGCCGCGAAGCGGCGAGGGTCTGCGCGCGGTCAAATTCCCTCCAGTCTTCTTCGGCAGAAGAAGACTGGAGGGCCCGGGCAGGCATCGGGCCCTCCAGTAAGCGCTCCCGCAAGCCGTGCTGGCGACGGCTGGCGCGGGAGCGCGGCCCCCAGGGGTCAGGGGCCTTCCAGGACGGTCAACCGGGGGAAGATGGCTGCCGTCCAAGCTTGACGCCGAGAGTCAGTTTCTTAGTGCCGCGATAGACCACGAGGGAGAGCGACTGGCCCGGCTGCTTCGCCGCGATCAGGTCGCGGAGCTGGTCGATCGAGCTCAGCGCGACCCCGTCGGCCGAGACGATCAGGTCACCGCCGATGGGCCAGCTTTCGCCCGAGACGACGGCGGTATCGGGACCCGCGCGAAGCCCGGCAGCAGCCGCACCGCTGCCGGGCTGCACGGTGGCGACCAGGAGGCCGCTCTGCGAGGGGAGCCTGAAGAGCCGAGCGATCTGGGCCGTGACCGGCTTCGCGGTCATGCCGATGAAGGCGTGCTCGACCTTGCCCTTCTTGATCAGCTGGGCGACGACCGTGCGAACGGTGTTGACCGGGATCGCAAAGCCGATGCCGATGTTGCCGTCGCTGCCCGTATTGCCGGTGGCGATCTGGGCGGCCACTCCGACCACCTGGCCGCGCGAGTTGATCAGCGGACCGCCGGAGTTGCCGTGGTTGATCGGCGCGTCCGTCTGGATCACGTGGTCGATCGGATACTGGTTCGGCGCGCTGATCGCGCGCTGAACTGCGCTGACGATGCCGGCGGTCACCGAGCGGTCGTAGCCGAGCGGATTGCCGATCGCGACCACCGAGTCGCCGACCCTGACCCGGTCCGAGTTGCCGAACGGGAGTGGCGTCAGAGCGCGTGACCGCGCGTCGACCTGCAGGACAGCGAGGTCCGTCGACGGATCGGAACCGACGACTCGCGCCTTCATGTTGTCGTTGTTCGAGAAGCTGACCTCGACCGACCTTGCGCCGGCGACGACGTGGTAGTTCGTCACGATGTGGCCGGCCTTATCCATCACGAAGCCGGACCCGAGCGCCTTCTGGGTCTGCGTCTGGGGCACACCGAAGTTGAAGAACGGATCGGAGCTCGTCCTGATCACCTGCGTCGAGGTGACCTGCACGACGCCGGGCGCGTCCTCGTGGAAGATCTTGTTGATCGACAGCCCCCTACCGGGTTTCGCCGTCTCAAACGAGGTCGGCGAGTTGCCGCCGAGCGCCGGCTGGATCTGCCGCACGGTTGTCGTCGTGCGGCCCACCCCGAGCGCCGCGGCCCCGACGAGCGAGACCACCCCTCCGAGCACACTCGCCGCGCCGAGCGCTGCGGCCGGCAACACATGCCCCCGTGAGCTCACGGTCCGGTTATAACCCCGCCCCGTTGCAGCGCCGTTAAGCGTGCTTTGCGTCTGTGTTAAGCCTTCGGAGGCTTGCTTTTTCCCGCGCGAGTAAGCTGCCGCCCTACATCAAGTGCCCGGTATCTCAAACGGAGGGGGAGCGACCGTGAAGAGAATCCTGGCAATCCTGGTCGGGCTCGTGGCGGCAGTCGCGGCGGCTGGGATCTTTGCGATTACGAGTGGGGCGAGTCCATCCTGGAGCCTCGTCGGTACGAACGTCGTCGCAAGCGAACCTGTCGAAGGCGGTGGATACCCGGTCCCTCCGGGCTCGACCAAGCCTTTGCCGGGCACCTGCGGATCGCAGCACCTGAATTCGAACCACTCGGAATCGTGGCTCGCGGTCAAGCCAGGCACCGAGGACCTCGTCGGAACCTCGAAGTTCTTCATCGGGAAGTGGAGCACCTTCTACGACTTCCATCTCGGCTCGTACTCGATCGCCGACGGAGCGACGGTCGCGACGAACCAGGTGCAGGGCTATGAGTGCACCACGGTCGGCACGCAGGCGATGCCGCCCAGCTGGACGAACAACACCGACCCCAACGCAGACTTCGACACCCAGGGGCGCGTGTACCAGACAACACTGCCGTTCAATGCCTATTGGGAGGGCGGCTTGCACCCGAACGGCGAGATCGATGTCTCGTACTCGGACGACCTCGGCCGCCATTGGGTGAAAGGGAACGGCGGCCGAGCGATCGACAGTACGAACAACCAGACGAGCCTTTCGTTTGGACACGTCGAGGACAAGCAGTGGATTGCCGTCAACCACGTCCCCGGCAGCCTGTACCAGGACCACGTCTACGCGATGTGGACGACTTTCAACGGTGCCAACGGCAACGGCAAGATCATGGTCGCCGTCTCACGCGATCGCGGCCAGACCTTCTCCAAGGCCGTGCAGCTCTCGACGCCGTCCGCGACGACGCCGGGGAACACCTACGTGTATCCCTCGATCGGCCCCGACGGCACGGTCTACGTCGCGTTCGAGGGCGGGTTCGACCTGAACAAGAACAAGGTCGGGAACATCTACGTGACGAAGTCGACGGACGACGGGCAGACGTGGGGCCCGTTCGTGGTCGCGGCCTCGCCGATCGAGAACTCGCTTGGCTACTTTCCGCCGACGAACTTCCGGGACGGAATCCTCGAGAACTTCGCCGCGAGTCCAACTTATTCGGGCCATCTCTACCTGACTTATGAGAACTGGGATCCGGCAGCGAGCCATTCCGATGTCTACCTCACGCAGTCGACTGACCGCGGCGCGACCTGGTCGACGCCTGCGCTCGTGAACGACGACGCGAACACTGGGTCGACCGACCAGTTCCAGCCGTCGGTCGGGGCGGGGCCTTCGGGCGCCGTCGCTGTCGCCTTCTACGACCGCCGGGCGAACTGCCCGACCGATGACCCGTCGATCATCCAGGCGCACTGGGGGGACGCGAATACCTGCATCGACGTCTCCCTTCAGGCCTACAAGGACCTTGGTGGCGCTGCCGGAGCCGTCCCGGTCGGCGGGAACGTGCGTCTCACGCAGTTCGCGTGGGATCCCGACCAGCCCGCGCAAAAGGTGGACGGGATCTCGCAGTATCCGTGTGCCGGTCACCGAGACCCGTGCCCCGTCGGAAGGGGCTTCATCGGCGACTACTTCGGCCTCGCGATCTCGAACGACAACGTCTACGCGCTCTTCGTCTCGACGCACTACCCGTCAGAGGACGTCACCGCCGATGGAGGCGGACCGGTGTACTACCAGCAGCAGGTGCTGGCGACGGTTCCGCGGACCAGTTTCGGCACGGGCTACTGAGAAACGCGACACGCCAGGGGTGCGGCCCAGCCGCGCCCCTGGCGCTCGCAAGAGCCGAGCGATCTGGGACATGCCCCCGGAGCTCACTGTCCGGTAATAGCCCCGCCCCGTTGCAGCCCCGTCAAGCGCGCTTTGCTGTGTTAGGGCGACAATGGCCCCGTGAAGGTCCCCGTCATCGTCGCCTGCATCCAGGCGGAGCCCGTGATCCTCGACCGCGACGCGACGATCGAGAAGCTCGGCCGCCTGGCCGCCGAGGCCGCGGGCAATGACGCCAAGCTGCTCGTCTTTCCGGAGGCGTTCATCCCCGCGTATCCCTCGTCGGTCTGGGCGCGTGCGCTGGCCGGGTGGCAGGAGCCGGGCGCGAAGGAGGCCTTCGCCCTGCTCGCTCGGGAATCGCTCGAGGTTCCGAGCGAGCCCGCCGACCGGCTCGCCGAGATCGCGCGCGAGAACGAGGTCTGGCTCGTGACCGGCGTCACCGAGCGCGACCCCGAGCGGCCAGGAACGCTCTACAACACCCTGCTCTACCACGCGCCCGACGGCTCCCTCGCTCTGAAGCACCGCAAGCTCGTGCCGACGAACCACGAGCGGCTCGTCTGGGGCCAGGGCGACGGCGAGGGCCTGCGGGCAATCGAGACCGGGATCGGCAGGATCGGCGGGCTGATCTGCTGGGAGAACTACATGCCGCTCGCGCGGTTCGCGCTCTACGAGTCCGGGATCGAGATCTACATTGCCTCGACCGCCGACGACGGCGACAGCTGGCAACCGACGCTGATCCACATCGCCCGTGAGGCGCGCGCGTTCGTCGTCAGTCCGAGTCACTTCCAGCGGGCGTCCGCGTACCCGAAAGACTTTCCGCTTGCGAGCCTGCTCGAGGGGATCGACCTCGTGGGCCGCGGCGGCAGCGCGATTCTCGCTCCCGACGGCTCCTACCTCGCCGGGCCGCTCTACGGCGAGGAGGGAATCCTCTACGCCGAGCTCGACCCGGCCCGGCTGGACGAGGAGCGCCAGCGCTTCGATCCGGCCGGTCACTACCACCGCCCCGACGTGCTCGGCCTACGCGTTACGCCCAACGAGCCTGGCGGTTTCGCTTAGTCTCGATTGCGATAGGAAGATGAAGTGGAGCTCGGCAAGCTGATCGCGCGCTGGCCGGTCTTGCGACAGGCGGCCCAAGACGATCCGCTCGGTCGTGGCAAGGCGGTGCAATCGGCCAAGACCGAGCAGCTGCGCCCGCGCACCGCCGGGGCTCAGCACGTCGTCAAATCCGTCTGTCCCTACTGCGCGGTCGGTTGCGGGCAGCTCGTCTACGTCCGCGACGGCAAGGTCGATCAGATCGAAGGCGACCCGGACAGCCCGATCTCCCGCGGACGCCTCTGTCCAAAAGGCTCCGCTTCCAAGAGCCTCGTCACCAGCCCACTGCGCCTGAGCAGGGTCAAGTACCGGCGCCCCTACGGCACCCAGTGGGAGGAGCTCGAGCTCGACGAGGCGATGGAGATGATCGCCGACCGGGTGATCGACACTAGGCGGTCGACCTGGGAGGACGCGGACGAGCAGGGCAACAGGCTCAACCGGACGATGGGAATCGCGATGCTCGGCGGCGCGACCCTCGACAACGAGGAGAACTATCTGATCAAGAAGCTGGCCCTGGGTCTCGGCATCGTCCAGGTCGAGAACCAGGCCCGCATATGACACAGCTCCACGGTCCCCGGTCTGGGGACCTCGTTCGGACGAGGCGGGGCCACGGACTTCCAGCAAGACCTGGCCAACTCGGACTGCATCCTGATCATGGGCTCGAACATGGCCGAGAACCACCCGGTCGGCTTCCAGTGGGTGATGGAAGCGCGTCAGAAAGGTGCGCGGGTGATCCACGTCGATCCGCGATTCACGCGGACGAGCGCCGCGGCGAGCCTCTTCGTCCCGATCCGCGCCGGCACTGACATCGCCTTCCTCGGCGGCGTCGTCAACTACATTCTCGAGAACGAGCGCTGGTTCGACGAGTACGTCAAGCACTACACGAACGCGCCCGTGATCATCCGGGAGGACTTCCGCGACACCGAGGACCTCGACGGCGTCTTCTCGGGCTTCGACCCCAAGCAGCGCACATACGACACCTCCTCCTGGGAGTACGCCGGCATGTCGGTCAAGGAGGCGGGCGCCGAGCGCGGCGGCACGAGGGGCGAGCAATCCGGCCACGGCGGCCAGTCAGCTTCGCTCGAGTACGGCGAGCCGCCCGAGGAAGACCCGACGCTCGAGCATCCGCGTTGCGTCTTCCAGCTGCTGAAGAAGCACTTCCGCCGCTACACGCCTGAGGTGGTCTCGCAGATCTGCGGCTGCACGAAGCAGCAGTTCCTCGAGGTCGCCGAGTCGTTGTGCGAGAACTCCGGCCGCGAGCGGACGAGCGCGATCGTCTACTCGGTCGGCTGGACGCAGCACACGGTCGGCGTCCAGTACATCCGCACCGCCGCGATCGTCCAGCTCCTGCTCGGGAACATCGGCCGGCCCGGAGGCGGAATCGTCGCTCTGCGTGGACACGCTTCCATCCAAGGCTCGACCGACCTCGCCACCCTCTACAACGTCCTGCCGGGCTACCTGTCGATGCCGCACGCGCGCCAGGACCCCGACCTCGCCACCTACCTCGAGAACCACACCGTCACGACCGGCTGGTGGGGCCACGCCGACGCCTATCTGATCAGCCAGCTGAAGGCGTTCTGGGGCGGGCACGCGACCAAGGAGAACGACTTCTGCTTCGACTACCTGCCGAAGATCAGCGGCGACCACTCGACCTACCAGACCGCGTTCGACATGCTCGACCGCAAGGTCAAGGGCTTCTTCCTCCTCGGCGAGAACCCGGGCGTCGGCTCGTCGCACGCAAAGCTGCAGCGGCTCGCGCTTGCGAGCCTCGACTGGCTCGTCGTCCGTGACCTCTACGAGATCGAGAGCGCCTCGTTCTGGAAGGACGCGCCGGAAATTGAGACCGGCGAGCTCGAGACGGAGCAGATCGGGACTGAGGTCTTCCTGCTGCCGGCGGCGGCACACGTCGAGAAGGACGGCGCCTTCACGAACACCCAGCGACTGCTCCAGTGGCACTTCAAGGCGCTCGAGCCCGAAGGCGACCGTCGCTCCGAGCTCTGGTTCATGTACCACCTCGGCCGCAAGCTCCGCGAGAAGCTGGCCGACTCGGACGACCCGCGCGACAGGCCGCTGCTCGAGCTGGCCTGGCAGTACACGACAAGCGGCCCCTACGAGGACCCAAGCGCCGATCAGGTGCTGCGCGAGATCAACGGCGTCGGACCTGACGGCAACGCGCTTGGTACCTACACCGAGCTAAAGAACGACGGCTCGACGTCGGCGGGCTGCTGGATCTACTGCGGCTCGTACGCGGACGAGCAGAACAAGCCGGCCCGGAAGACGCCGGGGCAGGAACAGGACTGGATCGCGAAGGAGTGGGGCTGGGCCTGGCCGCTGAACCGGCGAACCCTCTACAACCGCGCTTCCGCGGATCCCGAGGGCAAGCCCTGGTCGGAACGCAAGAAGCTGGTCTGGTGGGACGCAGCCGAGAAGAAGTGGGCGGGTGCGGACACGCCTGATTTCCAGGTGGACAAGCCACCGACGTACGTCCCCCCGGACGAGGCCACGGCCGAGGACGCGATCGCCGGCGACCATCCGTTCATCCTTCAGGCCGACGGGCGCGGCTGGCTGTTCGCGGCGGCAGGACTGACGGACGGGCCGATGCCGACGCACTACGAGCCGCACGAGTCGCCGTTCGGAAACCCGCTCTACGGCCAGCGATCAAACCCGACGCGGCAGCTCTTCGCTCGCCGGGAGAACCCGTACAACCCGGCGGAGAGCGACGCCTATCCGTACGTCGTCTGGACCTACCGGCTGACCGAGCACCACACGGCGGGCGCAATGAGCAGGACGCTCCCCTACCTCGCCGAGCTACAGCCGGCGTTCTTCTGCGAGGTCTCGCCCGAGCTGGCGGACGAGCGCAAGCTCGAGCACGGCGGCTGGGCCACGATCGTGACGGCGAGGACGGCGATCGAGGCGCGCGTGCTGGTGACCGAGCGAATGAAGCCGCTCGCTGTCGACGGCCGGACGGTCCACCACGTCGGCGTTCCGTATCACTGGGGCACGCGCGGCCTCACCACCGGCGACTCGGGCAACGACCTCTTCCCGGTCGCGCTCGACCCGAACGTCCACATTCAGGAGGTCAAGGCCGCGACCTGTGATATCCGCCCCGGGCGACGGCCGCGCGGTCGCGCCCTGCGAGAGCTGGTCGAGTCCTATCCCTCGACGCATGAGGTCTCGGCGTGAAGCACGCCGTGTCCATCGGAGCCGTGTCTGGGGGTCAGACCCCGGACAATGGCCGGAACGGTCAATCCCGTGTTCACGCGCCGAACGCGCGGCATGTTCGGCCGGGCTGCCGTGTTCATTCGAGCCATGTCGGGGGTCAGACCCCGGACGTTCCGATGAGGGCACCGGCGTGAAGCTCGCGGACGGCGTCGAGACCTACGGCCCCGAGGCGGAGCGGCGGGTCGGCTTCTTCACGGACACGTCCGTCTGCATCGGCTGCAAGGCCTGCGAGGTCGCCTGCAAAGAGTGGAACCTCGTCCCCGAGGACGGGCTCGTCTGGACCGGCAACTCCTACGACAACACGGGCGAGCTGAGCGCGAACTCCTGGCGCCACGTCGCCTTCATCGAGCAGCAGGCCCCCGATCCGCTCAAGCGAGGCAACCAGGACTTCCGCTGGCTGATGGAGTCCGACGTCTGCAAGCACTGCACGCACGCGGGCTGCCTCGACGTCTGCCCGACCGGTGCGATCTTCCGCACCGAGTTCGGCACCGTCGTGATCCAGGACGACGTCTGCAACGGCTGCGGTTACTGCGTCACGGCCTGTCCCTTCGGAGTGATCACAAGGCGCGAGCTAAGCGGCGACGGTGCCGCGCACAAGTGCACGCTCTGCTACGACCGGCTGCAGGACGGAATGGAGCCGGCCTGCGCGAAGGCCTGTCCGACCGACTCGATCCAGTTCGGGCCGCTGGACGAGCTGATCGAGCGTGCACGGGAGCGCTGCGGTGACCTCGTCGAGGCAGGGGTCTCCGAGGCGCGCCTCTACCTCGCGGACGAGAACGACGGGATCGGCGGCGCGGGAGCGTTCTTCCTGCTACTGGACGAGCCGGAGGTCTACGGGTTGCCTCCGCAGCCCATCGTGCCGACCAAGCACCTCGGCACGATCTGGGGCGCGGCCGCGGTGGCAGCCGGCGTGCTGGCGGTCGGCGTTGCGGCAGCTTTCTTCGGGGGCGACGAATGACAGCGACCTCGCCGACAGACGCGCTCTCGTACTACGGCCGGCCGATCGTCAAAGAGCCCGTCTGGGAGAAGGCCATTCCCCTCTACTTCTTCACCGGCGGCCTCGCGGGCGCATCCGACCTGCTCGCCCTTGGCGCACAGCTTTCGGGTAATCCGCGGCTGCGGACTTCGGCGCTCGCGGCCGCGACGGCCGGCGTTGCGATCAGCCCGTACTTCCTGATCAAGGACCTCGGACGGCCGCTGCGCTTTCTGAACATGCTGCGTGTCTTCAAGGTCACCTCGCCGATGAGCGTCGGGACCTGGATCTTCTCGGCTGAGAGCACAGCGACGGGAATCGCCGCCGCCTGCCGGCTCTTCGGCGTCATGCCGCGCGTCCGCGCAACGGCGCAGGTCGTTGCAGGGCTGATCGGGCCCGCGCAGGCGACGTACACGGGGGCGCTGGTGGCGCAATCGGTCGTGCCGGCCTGGCACGAGGCTCGGCGGGAGCTGCCCGTCTTGTTCGCGTCGAGCGCCGCCGCCAGCGCCGGAGGCGCGGCGGCGATCTTGACGCCGGCCGAGCACGCCGGCCCGGCGCGACGGCTGGGCCTCATCGGCGGCGTCGCCGAGCTCGCGGTCTCGAAGCTGATGGAGAGACGGCTCGGCAAGCTGGTCGGCTCGGTCTACCACGAGGGCGAGGCAGGGAAGTACTCGCGGCTCGCCACGGCGAGCACGCTCGCCGGCACGACGCTGATGGCGCGGGCCGGACGGCACCGGACGGGCGCGGTCGCCGCAGGCGTGCTGCTGCTGACAGGATCGCTCTGCAAGCGCTTCGCCGTCTACCACGCTGGCAAGCAATCGGCCGCGAATCCGCACCACACCTCGATCCCGCAGAAAGAGCGCGGCGGCCTCGCGGTGACTCAGCCGAGCAGGCGGACCGGCAACGGCTCCTCGCCGTCCGGGCCGACGCGATAGGCGCCGGCGCCCTCGCGCACGCTCACGACCTCGGCGAGCTCAGTTCCCTTGTAGTGGAGGCAGACGCCGTCGTCTGCGGCGACGCCGGGCGGGAACCCGTCCGCAACGAGCTTCGCATAGACCGGCCGCCGCAGCTCCTCACCGTCGTAGTGCGGGCACGCGCTGCCGGCGAGAAAGCCGAGGCCGTCGTGCATGCCCTCGAGCTGAGGGCCGAACGAGTCGGTGACTCCGGCCTCGAACCAGCAAATCATCCCGGCGCTCCAGCCGGTCAACACGATCCCAGCCTCCCAGGCCTCGCGCAGGATCTGGTCGAAGCCGTGCACGCGCCAGATCGCGAGCATGTTCGCTGTATTGCCGCCGCTTACGAAGATGACGTCCTGGTCGAGAGCGAACCGGCGCAGGTCCTCTGGCGGCCCTCTGGTAAAAGCCCGAAAACGCTGAGGACGAGGTCAGCGTCGTCAGCGACGGCGGTGGGGACGACCGAAACCTTGGGTTGCTTCTTCCCCGTCAGCCCGACGGCGTGGGCCACCAACCGTCTCGTCTCCTCCTCGCTCGACCCACCCCCGCCGATTCCGACGATATTCCGCTCAGACATAGGGAGTCCCGACTCTACGTGAAGGACTTTTCCCTGCCGGGTTGCAGTTTTACGGATTGCGAGCCAACCTCTGAGTACCGACGCCTGACCCGTCGTGACCGCCATAGCCGAGACCGCCGCCAAGACTGTCCTCATTTGTGAGGACGATCCGAACCTACGCACACTCGTGCGGCTGGCGCTCGGCGACGACGGTTATCGCTTCTTCGAGGCGCCCGACGGGCCAAGCGGCCTGGCGCTCGCGCGGCGAACGCAGCCCGACCTGATCGTGCTCGATCTGATGCTGCCAGGCCGCAGCGGCCTCGATGTGCTGCGCGAGCTGCGAAACGCGCGCGACTTCGCCGACACGCCGGTGATCGTGATCAGCGCCTGGTCACATTCGGACGACGCGGCAGTCCAGGCCGGCGCAGACCGCTTCGTCGCCAAGCCGTTCGACCCCGACGAGCTGCGCGAGGCCGCGATCGCGCTGCTCGAGGACGATAGTGCCAACGAGTGACCGCCGCCCAAGGTCGCTCTCTGCGCGCCTCGTAGTCGGAAGCGCCTTGCTCGCGCTGGTCGTAGCGGCCGCCTTCGGCGTGCTCGTCTTCGCCGTCACGACGCTCGACGACGCGACGAAGCGCGAGCGCCACACGAAGGCCGTCACCGCCGAGACCCTCCGGCTCGAGAGGCTCGTGCTCGACCTCGACACCGGCCTCCGCGGTTTCGTCCTGACGGGCAAGGACGACCTGCTCGCACCGTGGACGAGCGCCCGGGCCGCGCTGCCCAAGAGCTTGCGCGACTTCCAGCAGCTCGCGTCCACCACGGCGGGCGAGCGGCGTCGCGCCATGACGCTCGTCGCGTCGATCGACCAGTACGTCAACGACTACGCGGTGCCTGTGGTCGAAATCGCACGGGAGAGCCCCGCCGCAACGCGACAAACATTCGTCAGCCAGGAAGGAGCACAACAGCTCGCCGCCGTCCGCGACCATTTCGCCGACTTCCTCTCGACTGAGAGCGCTGTCGCGGCCGCCCGGACGTCGACCGCGCAGCGCCGATCCGACGAGGCGATCGCAGCCGCTGTCGCCGGCCTGATCGCTTCGGCTTTGCTGATCATCGGGTTCGGCCTCTATCTCGCCCGGTCGATCGCCCGGCCTGCCCGCGAGGTCGCCGAAGGCGCGGCACGCCTCGCCGGGGGCGACCTCACGACTCGCCTCCGGCCTCAGGGCGTCGGCGAGATCGAGGAGCTGACGCACGCGTTCAACCGGATGGCCGAGCGGCTCGAGGCGAGCCGACGCGAGCTCGAGGAGCAAAACGAAAAGCTCCGCGAGAGCGAGCACGCGAAATCCGAGCTCGTCAGCATCGTCGCGCACGAGCTGAGGACACCGCTTGCGAGCGTGCTGGGCTTCACGTCGATTCTGCTCCAACGGGAGGTCACCGACGAGCAGCGGCGCGAGTATCTCGCGATCATCGAGGCTCAGGCCCGCCGGCTCGGCGCGCTCGTCAACGACTTCCTCGACGTCCAGCACCTCGAGGAAGGCAAGCTGTCGATCGCGAAAGAGCTGGTCGACATCGGCTCCGTCGTCCGAGAGCAGTCGGAGCTCTTCGCGGGGCAGAGCCCGAAGCACCTGCTCGACGTCTCGCTGCCGCCGACGCCCTTGCCCGTGCGCGGCGACTCGAACCGCCTTGCGCAGGTCGTTGCGAACCTGCTCTCGAACGCGATCAAGTATTCGCCCGAGGGCGGCGTCGTCCGCGTCGCGGGCAAGCGGACCGACAGCGTCGTCCGCGTCAGCATTCAGGACGAAGGCGTCGGAATCCCCCCCGAGCTGCAACGAGAAATCTTCGGCAAATTCGTCCGAGGACACGCGACCGCGAACGGAATCGAGGGGAGCGGTCTCGGCCTCGCGATCTCGCGCTCGCTGGTCGAGGCGCACGGCGGGAGCATCGACTTCGAAAGCACGAAGGGCAGGGGGTCGACCTTTTGGTTCGAGATTCCCACCGCCTCACCGGAATGAAATGGCCAGGAAAGGAAGGAGAAACCCAATGCTGAGTACCTCACGGCTGCTGACTGCCGCCGTCATCCTCGGGGGACTCGTCGCCTACGGCAGCCTGAACTCGAACGCGGCCACCGGCCCGGAGTTCATCCGCATCACCGATCGGCAGTTCAGCTACAAGCGCGTCGACGTCGGCGCCCCAGGGCGGAGCCCGGGCGACCAGGAGATCATCTACGACAAGCTCTTCAACCGGAAGATCACTCCGGAGCCGATCGGCAGCGCCCAGTTCCTCTGCACGTTCACGGTTGGGAATACGCGTATGTGCACAGCCACGGTCAGCCTGCCGAAGGGGGAGCTCGTAGCCACCGGGAGAGTTCGCTTCCGCCAGTTCTACGACCTCGCAATCGTCGGGGGCACGCGCCTCTACGACGACGCTCGCGGCACGCTGACGATCACGCGCACGACCAGCCCTCCGCGCCCGGTCCGGGAGCTGCTCTACTTCCGCCTCACCGGCTGACGAAGCTGTAGCGCTACTCGGGCTGAGGCAGCTCACCGCGCGCCTCGGCCTCGGCGCGCTTGCGGATCCGCCCGAGGCGGTCCGACTCCTGCAGTGCGAGACAGAGCCGCCGCGTCACGAACAGTGCGACCACGGGCGCGACGAAGACGAGCACGCGGTAGGCCCAGATCTGGGCCTCGTAAGAGACGCCAAACGAGACGAAGACCCGGTCTGAGGCTCCGGCGAGGAAGACGACGAAGACCCAGGTGAAGAGCGCCACGCCCAACGCCGTTCGCCAGGGCGCGTCGCGCGGGCGGTCGAGCAGGTTGCGGAAGCCGTACTCACCCGTAAGGCGGCGCTCGAGCCACGGCGCCAGGTAGAGGAGCAGGAAGACGACCAGCGGGAAGAGCGCGCCCCCCCAGAACGGGTTCGGAACGAGCGTGTAGTGGCCGATCGTGACGTCGAAGTCCGGCACGAGCCGGAGCGCTCCGATCAGCCAGCCGAGGTACCAGTCCGGCTGGGCGCCGTTCGTTCCCTGGGCAACGTGGTACGGGCCCCAGAGCCAGATCGGGTTGATCTGCACGAGCCCGCCGAGCAGGAAGAGCACGGCCGCGACGGCGAAGAACAGCCCCAGCGACCTCGGCGCCTGGCCGGGGAAGGTCGGGATACCGACGACCTTCTTCTCCGTCGTCCGCCGGCTCTCGCGGAACTGCGTGTGATGCCGCGCCGCGACAAGGAAGAGGTGCAGCCCGAGGAGCGTCGCGATCAGGATCGGAAAGAGAAAGACGTGGGCCACGTACATCCGCGACTCGAAGGCGGGGCTGCCGGGGAACGGGGCGCCCCAGAGCAGCAGGGCGAGATTCCCGCCGACGAACGGGATCGACATCAGCACCGAGTAGCCGATCGCAAGCCCCATCCCCGAGAGCAGGTCGTCGACGATCGAGTAGCCGAGGTAGCCCTCCAGCAGGGCGACGATCAGCATCGTCAGGCCGATGTAGTAGGTCAGGTCGCGCGGCTTGCGGAAGGCGCCGGTGAAGAAGACACGCAGCATGTGCAGGACGATCGAGGCGACGAAGACGTCGGCGGCCCAGTGATGGGTCTGCCGCATCAGCAGGCCGGCGCGCACCTTGAACGAGAGGTCGACCGCAGAGCGGTAGGCCACGCTCATCTGGTGACCGCGCAACGGCAGGTAGTGCCCCGTGTAGTAGGTCTGCGCCGTACTGGGCTCGAAGAAGAGCGTCAGGTAGATCCCGGTGCCGACGAGGATCACGAACGTGTAGAGCGCGACCTCGCCGAGCAGGAACGACCAGTTGTCCGGGAAGACGTAGCGCAGCGCCTTGTTCAGGAAAGGCGCGGTGCCGCTGCGCTCGTCGAGGTAGCGAACGAGCGCGCGGATCACGACGGGTTCCTCGGCCGCTTCGACCGCACGCCCGACCAGGAGGGGCCGACCGGGCCGGAGAAGTTGCCGGCCGCCCGCAGGGCCCCGCTCGAATCGACCGCGAGCGGCAACTGCGGCAGCGGCCTCCCAGCAGGGCCGAAGATCACCTTGGCGGCCCGCGTCGGGTCGAAGGTCGAGTAGTGGCAGGGGCAGATCAGCGCCGGGCCTGGCTCGACAACCGGGAAGGTCGGCTTGCGGAAGAGCGCGATCGCACAACCCGCGTGCGTGCAGATCTTCGAGTACGCGACCACGCCGCCCGGCGCCCAGTCGCGGCGCTGCGCGGGCAGATCGAGCTGGGACGGCTCGAAGCGAACGACGACGATCGGCGAGCCGAGCAGCTCCTTGTCCGCCCCCTGCGCGTAGGCGGTGTAGAACGTCTCGCGCTCGATCTCGCCGAGCAGCAGAGGCTTGCCGTCCCGGTCGACGAGCCGAACGCCGCGCCGCCAAGGCGTCTCGTAGAACGCACCGGTGTCGAGCAGGGGACCGAGTGAGAGCGCCGGCACGACGAGCGCCGCGCCGATCGCTGTTCCCGCAGCGCCTGCACCCGCCAGCAGCAGGCGCTTGCGCGTGAACCGGTCGCCACTCTCCTCGACGAGCTGCTCGAGCTCTTCCTGCGACGTCGGATGCCCGGGCAGCGGGTAGTGCTCCTCGAGCTCCTCGGTCACGACCAGCCGCTTGCCGACGACGACGAGCGCAGCGGCTACAAAGCCGAACGCGAGCCCCAGCGCGAGACCGAGGTACTGGGTCTGGTGGGCAAGGTGGTTGAACGAGTAGAAGACGATGAAGCCGACCGCCGCGCCGGCCGCTGCCAGCAGCAGCAAGAGCACAAGCCACTCCGCGCGCGGATCCGGGTCGCCCGGGGGCACGATCCGGGTACGGTCCGCGAACCGCGGCTGACGCTGCTTCCGCCCCAGCAGGAGGACGCCGAGCGCGATCGCCCAACGGCGGATCGCGCTCATCGCTGGAACCTCCTCCCGATCACGAGGCAGCAGCCGACGAGCGCGACCGCGGCGATCAGCCAGGTCACGAGCCCCTCCGGGACCGGTCCGATCCGGCCGATGCTCCAGCCGCCGGGGTCGTCCGGATGCTTTGCCCACTGGACGTAGGCGATGATCGAGTTCAGCTGCGCGTCGCTGATCTGGTTGGCCGGGAACTTCGGCATCAGGTACGGCCCGATCCGGACCGCCTCCGCAATCTGCACCGGCGTCGCCTGGAGCAGCGGCGGCGCGACCGCGTTCGTGAGGTAGCCGCCCTCGGCGTCGACCTGGTGGCAGCCCGCGCAGTGCTCCGTGAAGAAGGAGAGCCCGCTCGAGACGTCGCCCCGTTGCGGCTGGGGGTGAGGCACTCCCGGCCCTTTGCCGAGGGAGGCGACGTAGGCGACCAGCGCCGCGATCTCGTGGTCGTCGAAGGGGGACTTCTTGCGCCGCGGCTGATCGTGGGGATTGGCGAGCGGCATGTAGCCGGTCGTCAGGTAGAAGTCGGCCGCTCGCGCGCCGACGCCCTCGAGCGGCGGACCGAGCCCTTCGAGGTCCAACACTCCCCGCGGATAAGAGGTCGAAGTGACCCCGCTGCCGTCGACGCCGTGACAGCTCAGGCAGTACGCGGCGTAGAGACCCTCCCCGGTCTTCGCGTTCACTCCGACGCCGGGCTGCGCGCCCGCCGCTGCGGGCAACGCCAGTGCGACGGCGCCGGCTGCGAGCGCGCGTCTCACGACTGCGTGCAAGGCTGGTGGAAGACCGCGCCGGTCCCGCTGAGCACGATGACGACGAGGAAGAGCACGTTTCCGATCGACGCCGCCAGCGCGAAGAAGTGGCGACGTCCCTCCGGCGGCGGACCGCCGTAGTCGACGTTGCGGGTCTGCCAGAGAATGTTGAGCGCCGCGGCCTCCGCGAGCAGCGC
>WNGH01004882.1_pt1 | contig 20169 bp, 20 predicted proteins | sample 5400631 | NCBI WGS metagenome assembly WNGH01 (sample SAMN13153373, study PRJNA577476) | soil metagenome | isolation source: 115 cm soil or saprolite under Garry oak tree replicate 1 | place: USA:California | collected 2016-06-15
TCGGGCAAAGCTGTGACTGTCAAAGACCCACTGGTCGGCTGAGGGATCAAAAACTACCGGGCAGCATCGTGGAGAGATGCTCCATCCCCGCGAAAATCGTAAACTCCTGCGGCGACCCGTCAGAACAAATTTACCTTGGGACGTGACCTACCCCTACCAGAAAGAACTAAAGCCCGCAGGCCGAACCCTATACCGCTGAACGGCTAGCGCGTGGGGCGGGCCTTGGAGGCGTCTGCGCTCGCAGTTGCCGCCGAGGCCTTCACCGGCGGCTTCTCCGATTGTGCCGGAGCCGCGTGGCCGTTCGTTCCGGCCCCAGCCGCGTGCGAATTGCCCGGCACAGCGATTTCGAGCTTCTTGCGCAGAACGTTTTCCAGTTTGTCCCGAATATCCTTGTTTTCTCTGAGGAAGACACGCGCGTTCTCGCGGCCCTGGCCCATGCGCTCGCCGCCAAAGCTGATCCACGTGCCGCTCTTTTCGAGCACGCCCTTTTCAACGCCCAAATCGATCAGGTCGCCTTCGCGCGAGATGCCTTCACCGTAGACGATGTCGAATTCCGCTTCGCGGAAGGGCGCGGCGACTTTGTTCTTCACTACTTTCGCGCGCGTACGCGAGCCGACCACTTTGTCGCCTTCCTTGATGGCCTGAATGCGCCGGATATCCACGCGCATGGAGGCGTAAAATTTTAGCGCGCGGCCGCCCGTGGTGGTCTCCGGGTTGCCGAACATGACGCCGATTTTCTCGCGGATCTGGTTGATGAAAATCAGGCAGGTGCGCGATTTCGAAACGATGCCGGTGAGTTTGCGCAGCGCTTGCGACATCAGGCGCGCCTGGAGGCCCATTTGCGGGTCGCCCATGTCGCCTTCGAGCTCGGCCTTCGGAACCAGCGCCGCCACGGAGTCCACGACGACGATGTCCACGCCGCCGGAGCGAATCAGCGTTTCAGCGATTTCGAGCGCCTGCTCGCCGTTGTCGGGCTGCGAGACCAGCAGGTTATCCACGTCCACGCCGAGCTTCCGCGCATAGACCGGATCAAGCGCGTGCTCCGCGTCAATGAACGCCGCTTGCCCGCCGAGCTTCTGCGCCTCGGCGATCACATGCAACGTCATGGTCGTCTTGCCGCCCGATTCCGGGCCGTAGATCTCGATCACGCGCCCGCGGGGGAAGCCGCCGACACCCAGCGCTGCGTCAATCGAGAGGCATCCGCTCGGGATTACACTCACGGGCACCAGGACGTCCCGGCTGCCCAGGCGCATGATCGCGCCTTTACCGTGGTCCTTTTCAATCTGCGATATCGCCGCTGCCAGCAATTTTTCTCTGTCGTCTGCCATTTCACACCTCGGTGGAGGAAAGTAGGAAACTGGGCCCGCGGGGCCGACGGCCTGGATTCTGCGCCGGGAAAGCGCCTGGCCCATGCGCAAGGACATAACGAAGAGTGGAATCAACCACTTGATTCATTTCTTCGCCATCGCCTTTTATCTCCCGCCACCGGGATTTGTCATCCTGAGGCCATCCGATAATGACGGCGCAAGGATGTCAACTCCAAATGGTGCCGACCCCGAACTGCCTAAAACAACTTGACCGCTGACCACCGTGCTCCGTGCCGTGCCTGAGCCGTCTGCTCGCCTTCGTCCACCGGTCGGTCAGTTGCCGCAACCGGGAGAGGTTGGAGAGTTCCTCTGCGAGTCTCTCACGTTCCAGACAGCTTAGAACACTGTTCGAAAAACCGCACATGGTGCACCTGTTGAAAACGGCGAGGAGCAAAGTACCATCAAGGCGAACAAAAAGCAAACACTATTGTTCGCCTTATATTCGCCCCTGTTGGGTATACCCCCCTTCACGAGGGGTAGTTGTAAAAGCCGCGGCCGGACTTACGCCCAAGCCAGCCCCCCGCCACGTATTTCTTCAGCAATGGGCAGACGCGATACTTTGGGTCACCCAGGCCCTCAAGCAGTACGTTCATAATGTCAACGCAGACATCGAGACCTATGAAATCGGCAAGTTCCAGCGGCCCCATGGGATGGTTCATGCCCAGCTTCATGACCGCGTCCACGGCTTCCGCAGTCGCCACGCCTTCCATCACGCAATAAGCCGCTTCATTGATCAGCGGCATCAGCACGCGATTCGAAACGAAACCCGGCGAGTCGTTCACCGCTACCGGCTTCTTGTCCAGCTTCACCGCCAGCTTCATCGTTGTTTCGAACGTGGCATCGCTGGTCTCGAGCGCCCGAATCACTTCCACCAGCACCATCACCGGCACCGGATTCATGAAGTGCATCCCCACAAACCGGTCGGGCCGCTTCGTCAACGCCGCCAGCGTGGTCATGGAAATCGACGACGTGTTGCTCGCAATGATGGCTGCAGGCCGCAGAATCCTGTCCGCTTCGCCAAGCACAGCGCGCTTCGACTCGATTTTTTCTGGCACCGCTTCGACCACGAAATCCGCCGCCGCAATGGCAGCCATCTCCGTCACCGGCTGCAACAGGCCAAGAACCGTTCCCTTCTCCGCCTCCGCAATCTTCCCCTTCTTGATCTCCCGGTCGAGATTCTTACCAATTGTTTCCATCCCGCGGTCAAGAAATCGCTGCTCCACGTCGCGCAAAATCACCCGGTATCCCGACCGCGCAAACACATGCGCAATCCCGTTCCCCATGGTCCCCGCGCCCAGCACCGCAACCGTTTTTATCGAGTCGATGGACACGGATGAAGCCCCCGAAACGGACCACTCAATGGAAGTAAAGAACGCCAAGGATGCACGCCGCACAAAACAACGTCAAGCAGACGAATAATCAGATAGTGGGTCGGTTTGACTTGGGTCCACAGAGCACTCGGCCCGCTAGACGGCTGATCCTGACTTGTTTGCATTTTAGGAATTGGGCGCGCCTGTCCGGTTGGCCGGACCCACTCCCTTTTCTGGTGCCTTCTGTTTCAATAATCCCACTAATCTTCCGGCAACCACCAGAGTCAGGCGGCGCCTCGCGACTGTGTTCTGCCGCCGCCTTTCAGCGAAGCGCACAAAGCCAGCCAAGCGGCAAGCGTGGCGAATTTTTCGTCCTGGGACCACGGAGATCCGAGGGCGCGGCCAAGTTCGGTTACACGGCGCATGAGTTCAGCAGGTTTGAGATGGAATGCCTGCACTGCTTGCTGCAGAAGCTCGCGCTCCTTGATGGCCGTCGCTGGAAGGCCACAGCGCCGGCTGGCGTGGAGCAGAGCTTCGCGGAAAAGCTCGCCATCGGCGGTGTGAATCAAAGCGTGAGACGCAATGATTTTTTCCAGGTTAGGAAGCGGTTTTCCTGACGCGAGCAGAAGTCCGCAGCACTTCAGGGCCATGCCCTGTTTTTGCAAATCGCTTTGCAGTTCGTGAATAGCGCGTTGAGCCAGTCGCTTCGCCTCTTCCCGCACTCGTTCGATGAAATCGCGGGCTTGACTGATCAGCATTTTTCCCGCAGTGTGAAACGGCTGGCGAAATTCATATGTGAAAGTTTCCACGAGGTGCGCGCGCTGGCGTACCAGAACAACCGGCGCGCCCTTTTCCAAACGCACCGCGACAAGCGCGGCCCAGCCCGAATGCACGCGAAAGCCGAGCGCTGCTTGTTTCGAATGAGCCACGGAGATTAACCTACGCCGGCGGGGCGCCTTCCACAATCTCCCGCACGATTTCCCGCGCCTGCTTTTCATTCGCCGCGGAAACGAAAATTCGCGTTTGCTCCCCTGGATTTTCAAGGTGCATGGGGATTTCGTTTTCCTGCATCGCGGAGGTAAGAAATTGCGACATCCGGTCGTCGTTGCCATTCCAAATTTCCACCGCGGGATGCGTTTCAGTGGCCACCAAGAGCGGCGGCTCCGCTGCGGCCACGTCGTCCCGCGCAGGAATTTCTACATCGGCAGGCTCTTCATCCAAGAGCTTTTCCAACACCTCTTTGGCGGCCGCAAGATCAGTCGAAAGCACGGTCACTTCGAAGCCGAACCGCGGTTTCCAGTCAATGGGGAGAGGATCAGCCGTCGGAGCGACCTCATCATCGCCGAGCGACTTGTCGGCAAACGGAATCCCGGCCGCTTGGAGTTCTTCAAGCAGGTCTGCGTGCACCGCGGGATTCTCGCCGGCCCACAGCATCACTAACGAACCTTGCCGCAGTGGTTTCGATGACATGACTTCCCTCCCGTCGACCGCGTACTTCGGCTGGGGCGCGTCGGCCGCGGCGCAACCGCAGTGCCAAAAAATCCCCCTAACCCGGCAGCCGAAATCAACGGCATCGCTCGCCTAGTCTACTACAACGTGTGCATCTCTAAGTCGTTGGCTTTCTTGAACTTGGTCGTGCCGTTCTGGCATGCGTCTTTTCCGCACTCTGGTGCGTATACCAGTTAGAATGAGCGCCACGATTTCATGCTTCGCGCCACACCGGTCCAGCGTCTATACCACCACGGCCACGCCGGGGCCAACCCTGTTCTTCTCCACGCTGATGAGCGATGAGGCAAAAAGCATCGCGCGAGGTTTACGGATGCGCGACCCGGATCTGCTCGACCGCCTGATCGAGCAGTATCAATTTCGCCTGTTCCGCTACCTGCTCTACGTCACGGGGAACAAAGAACGCGCCGAGGATTTTTTTCAAGAGACATGGATCCGCGTTCTCGAGCGCGGCCACCAGTACGATGGCAAGTCGAAATTCGAAGTCTGGCTCTTCGCCATCGCGCGCCACTTGGTGATCGACTGGCACCGCTCCAAGAAACCCCAGAGCCTCGACACACTGACCGATCCCGAGCGGGAGCATCCGCTGCAACTGGTGAACGAAAATGCAGTCTCTCCGCTCCACCAGGTCCTCAGCCAGGAGAACGAAGAAATCGTTCAGACATCTCTGCAGAAGATCCCGGCGATCTATCGCGAGGTGCTGGTCCTGCGTTTCCAGGAAGAATTACAGATCGATGAGATGGCCGGGGTGCTCAGCATTCCGCTTTCCACGGTGAAGTCGCGCCTGTACCGAGGCCTCGAGGCACTTCGCGGAGCGCTCCAGCAGGGCCCCGCATGAACCAGGCAAGACATGCTCGCGCCGAGCAATTGATCGCGCAGGAGCGCGTCGAAGGCATCTCACAAGCCGAACGCCAATGGCTTGCCGCGCATTTGCAAGAGTGCGCGCCCTGTACCGATCTGGCACGCCAAACAGATCAAGCGTTGCGCTCGATGCGCGCAGCGGCAACTTCATTCCCCAGCGGGCTCGCCAGCCGCACACAATTCCGGGTGCGCCTCCGCGCCCAGGAACTGCGCGAGCGTGAGCCCAAGCGCCGCGCGCTGTGGCTGACCTGCGCCGTTTCCTGGATCTTCGGCGTGGCCAGCGCGCCGTATGTCTGGAGCTTGTTCCAATGGTTTGGCCAGCACACGGGAGCGCCCAAGTTGGTGTGGGAGCTGGCTTTTGGTTTGTGGTGGACCCTTCCGGCGCTGTTCGTTGTGGCCGTCTTGCTGATGGAGAGGGTGCGCCAGGGCGACGAACCGGCTTGGATGCGGCAAGACAGATAGTTGGGACCAATGGAGAGAGGAACGGTATGACGGATTATCCACAACGCGTAAGTGATTCCTTTTATGAGCGGAAACGGCTCATTCGCTTGCGCCGAAAAAAGGAAAACCTCCGGTTCTGGGAGGAGTTTCGAATCATTCCCCGCTGGCTGACGGCGCTGGTGGCGGTGCTTTACGTAATCGCTCTGGTGATCGCCATTACCGTGAATCTGGCGCAGGCGCACAACCCAAACGGAAACAACATGTTTCCCTGGGAGTTGCGGGATAACCCGTCGCTCGCTTCATTGGCGATGGCCGGAATTGTGACCGCCGTCTCGCTGATGATGGCGGTGATGATTTTCATGGTCGCCTACGTGAATCGCGATGCCTCGCGTCGCGGAATGAGCGCTGCTTTGTGGACAATTCTAGTGATTATCCTTCTTCCCGCGTGGGGCTTCATTGGTTTCGTGATTTACTTCTTGATGCGGGAACCAATGCCCTACCCCTGCCCGCAATGCGGAAACAGCGTTGGCGCCCGTTTCAACTTCTGCCCCAACTGCAAATGCAACCTGCATCCCTCATGCCCGCAATGCAAGCGCGAACTCGCCGAAACCGACAAGTTCTGCCCCTACTGCGGAAATGACCTGAAGACACCTCCGAGCACAGTTGAAGTTTCAGCCCCAAGCTCACTCTAGTGACATACCGAACATGGCGAGGTCCAACGGTTCTCCCTGGAATTCGAACGGTGTTATCCTCACTCACAATATGGTAGGCGAGAGAATTGAAAGAGAACCGGGCGCGGTCTGCTGTTCGTAGCTGTAAATGAGTTACGCGTTCCTCACTTCCCGCTGTTCCCGACCGCCCAGTGTACCGACCAATCCGCCCTTCCCTCGCGGAGGAAATTCTCATGAAAAAATTTGGCGCACTCTTTCTGGCCATCACGGGACTTGCGTTTGGCGTGCTGAGTCAAGAACGCTCAAATGCGAGCATCGAGGAAACCCAGCTGATCCAGCTCGAGCGCGCCTGGAACCAGGCCGAGACAGGGGGCGACCCCAGGGGCGACCCCTCAGCCCTCGCTCCTCTGTTCGAGGACACTCTCGTTTATGTGGACTATGACGGTTCACTCATGAACAAGGCGGAATATCTGCGGTCAGTGGCTAACCCCGTTTCAAAACCCGATCATATTCGCGACGAGGGGATGAAAACGTACGTGTACGGCACTACGGGCATCGTCTCGGGGATCTACCGGGAAACGGGGACCGCGAAAGGGAAACCGTACACCAGGCGTGCGCGCTTCACTGACACTTGGATCAGGCAAGGCGGCAAATGGAAATGCGTTGCCAGTCACAGCACCCTGATCCACTAATTCTTCCCACTCCGGAATGTTAATACCGCTCGACCGCGAGGGCCACCGCATTCCCGCCGCCGAGGCAGAGGGCGGCAACGCCGCGCTTCAAGTTGCGGCGCTGCAATTCGTAGAGCAGGGTAACCAGGATGCGCGCGCCACTCGCCCCGATGGGATGACCGAGCGCGACCGCCCCGCCGTTGACGTTGACTTTCTCGGGATTGAGCTTGAGCTGCCGCGTCACGGCGATGGCAGCGACCGCAAAGGCTTCATTGAGTTCAACGAGATCGACATGCTTGTCGCGGTCCCAACCGGTCTTGGCGAGAAGCTTTTCCACGGCCTCGACCGGCGCCATCATCACCCACTTCGGCTCAACGCCACTCACGGCTTGTGCGACAATCCGCGCAATCGGCTGCTTGCCCAGCCGTGACGCGTGGCGCTCGCTGGTAACCACGACTGCCGCCGCCCCATCATTTGTGCCGGGAGCGTTGCCCGCTGTCACGGTGCCGTCTTTCTTGAACGCGGGCTTCAATTTCGCGAGCGCTTCAAGGGTTGTGTCTTCTCGCGGCGATTCATCGTACCGCATGACCATCGGATCGCCCTTCTTCTGCGGAACTTCGATCGGCAGAATCTGCGCTTCAAAAAAGCACGATTTCCGCGCACGTACCGCCTTCTGGTGGCTTTCGAACGCGAACTTATCCTGCTCTTGGCGAGTAACGCCGTATTTGTCGGCGACCAGTTCCCCGGTCATACCCATATGAAAATTTTCGTAAGCGTCCCACAAGCCATCGGCGATCATCGAATCGACAAGCTTCCCGTCGCCGATGCGGTAGCCGGTTCGTGCTTGCGGCAGCAGATAAGGGCAGTTGGACATGGATTCCATCCCCCCAGCGACAACTATTTCCGATTCGCCAAGTTGCACCGCCTGCGCGGCGAGAGCTACGGCTTTCAGTCCGGAACCGCAGACTTTGTTGATGGTCATGGCCGCAACGCGGGCATCACAGCCGCCCTTTAGCGCCGCTTGCCGCGCAGGATTCTGTCCCAGCCCCGCCTGGACCACGTTCCCGAGAATGGCTTCATCAATTTGCTTAGCTTCCAGGCCGGCGCGGCGAATCGCTTCAGCAACAGCTTTGCCGCCAAGTTCGGGCGCCGAAAATCCGGCAAGGCCACCTTGAAATTTTCCGATCGGTGTGCGGACAGCGGAGAGAATGACGGGAGCTGCGGTACTCATGGTAAGCCTCCGGAAGAGCCCTGTGCTTCATTATACCGCGATGCAAGGAAGGAGGCTCCGGCGGGAAAAATCCCGGGGGCGAAGCGCTCTCCGCCCCCAGCGGGCGATCTTAATTCGCGGCGGCTTCCGCTGCCCCCGGCTGCCCTTCGTCCGCGCTCGGACCGTAGAGCCCGGGCACCGGGACACCCAGCAAACGGTAATACACCGTCAGCTGCGCGCGATGATGAATGATATGGTTCATCACCATCCCCCGAATGCAAGCCACGCGCGGCATGGTAAAAATCTCTTTGCCGCCGGCCAGCAGCTTCCACCCCTTCATCATTTCCGCGTCGCTCACGCTCGCCAGCGCGGCACGTGCTTCCGCGACGTTCTTGTCCAATTCAGTGAGCAGCGCTCTCTTGTTCTCAATCTTAGGCGGCTGGTACGTTGGGCCGTCCACTGGGGCGTAATCCAATTCTTCGGTGTTGATAGTCATCGTCACCCAGCCGGGCATGGTCGCGATGTGACCCGCGAGCCATCCAACCGTGCCGGATTTCTCATGCGGTTTCCAATTCCACTTCTCGTCGGGACATCGTTCGAGGGTCTTGCGTGTGTTCTGCATCTCTTGGTCGAACTCACCAAGCATCATCTGTCCAATGGTCATGACTTCCTCCCTTGCGGAATTCGAGATTCGGGCGCACCGATCCTAGGCGAACAAAAAGCGAATTGTCAAGTACTTCTTTCACCGCGACTCCTCCCCCTCCCCGCTGTTTGGCCCGGTCTTGCTGAGGCGCGCCAACACGGCAATTGGTCACTCCGGATTTGCCGCGCCGCGTGAGACTTCGCCGAGGGGCTTGAACAGCCCGCAGAGAAGGGACAGAATGGCGGTATGGCGCACCAATTTACCACCTCTTACTTGAAAGATTCCATGGATGTTTTTTTCTACTACAAGAAACTGGGCGAGCGGGCCATGGCTCAATGTCCCGACGAAGCGCTCTCGACGACACTCGATGCCGAGTCTAATTCGATCGCCATCATCGTGAAACACATGGCCGGAAACATGCGCTCCCGTTGGACCGATTTTCTAACTACCGACGGCGAAAAGCCCGACCGAAACCGCGACACCGAATTTGAAGATCCCCCCAGAACGCGCGCGGAATTGATGGAAATGTGGGAGCGCGGCTGGAAACATGTTTTCGGCGCGCTTGCCCCGCTCGGTGATGAAGACTCAGTTCGAAAGATAACCATCCGCACGGAACCGCACTCGGTGATGCAAGCGATCAATCGCCAGGTCGCACACTATTCCTACCACGTTGGGCAAATCGTCTTCCTGGCGAAGCATTTTGCGGATAGCCAATGGCAAACCCTTACGATCCCGAAGAAAAAGTCAGGCGAGTTCAACAGCAGGGTAGCTTCCGGCGAGCTTTCGCAGCGCTAGCGCCCGTTTCCCCTGCCACGAAAAATCCGATACCCTTCTTGAATAATGGCGACGCTGTTTGAGATGGAGCCGCTCGGTGAGAGCGGCCTGAAGCTCAACGAAGCGCAGGAGCGCGCCATCACCCACGGCCAAGGACCACTGCTGGTTATTGCCGGGGCGGGTACCGGAAAAACACGCGTCATCACCGAACGCATCCGGCATCTCCTGCAATCGGATGACACACTTTCCGGCGAAAATATTCTCGGCCTGACGTTCACGAAGAAAGCGGCCGGTGAGATGAAAGCTCGCGTGGTGAAGGCCACCGGTGAGCGCGGCAAAGCGGTGACCCTGGCGACGTTTCATTCCTTCTGCGAGACGCTGCTGGTGGAAGCCGACCCGCAACACGTGATGCTGGACAAGTTCGACCACTGGATTCTGCTTCGTCGGAATCTGCGGCGGCTAGGTCTGACGAAATACAGGAGACTGGCGGATCCCGGCCAATTCCTGAACGATTTCGTGGAATTCTTTTCTCGATGCCAGGACGAACTGGTGACCTGCGAAGACTATCAGCGCTATGCGGACGGACTGGCGGGGCGGCTTGAAGCAGCGCGGGAAACACTCGACCAAGACACATTCGCGGAACACCTGGAAACGGTTGCATTACAACAGGAACTTGCGCGGGCGTACCGGGCCAGCGAAGAGCTCCTCGGCGAGAAGAAGCGGGTTTCCTTCGGCTCGCTAATCACCGGGGCGGTTGGGCTGCTGGAGCGGGACCGGGAGCTGCGCGAGACGCTGCAAAAAAGATACCGCTACATCTTGGTGGATGAATTTCAGGATACGAACATCGCGCAGCTCCGGTTGCTGGAGCTCCTGGCTACGCCTACCAGGAATATCGTGGCGGTCGGCGACGACGACCAAGCGATTTACCGCTTCCGCGGGGCTTCGTTCGGGAGTTTTAAATTATTCTTGGAGCGGTTTGCGGGATGGAAGCAAGGGCAAGACTCGACACCGTTTCGCGTGACATTGACGGAGAACTATCGCTCGACACCGAATATTCTGCGCGTTGCGATGCAAGTGATCGCGCAGAATGCGGTGAGCGCCGACTTCCCAAAGAAAGTCCTCTCCCCTAACAGGCCAGCGGGCGAAAAGATCCGCATCGTCGAGTTGGCAACACCACAACAAGAATCGCGATGGGTGGCGGCCGAACTCGAACGCATTCATGGAGCGGGGCGGCGCTGGAAGGATTTTGCAGTGCTGTACCGCCAGCACGCGCATCGCGATCATCTGGTGGAAGAGTTATCACGGCGAAAGATTCCGTTTGTGATCACGAAACTCTCCATTCTTGAACACCCCGTGGTGAAGGACGTGCTGGCGTACCTGCGGCTGATCGCCACGCCGTACGACGACATTGCTTGCGCACGGGTGTTGGGGGCGCCGGGGTGGCACCTAGTGGCGGCGGATTTGGTGCGCCTGGCGGAGCGTGCGCGAAAAGACAAACGGTCGATCTACGACATCTTGCAACTGCCCCAGGGGCAATTGGCCTTCGACCAGTCGCAAGCGGCGCTGGGGCAACTGGTGGAGTTTGTTTCGTCGCAGAGAAAAACACTCAAGCGATCGACCGCGCGGAAGATTCTGGGCAGCCTGACGGAGTGGCTGGAGGTAGCGCAGCACGCAAAGGAACACGACCGAAAATACGTGACGCGACTGGCAGAATTCATGAAGGAGTGGGAACCAAAGAGCGAAACGCGCGGACTGTCGGAGTTTATAGAGTATCTGGATTACTACACAGAGGCCGGCGGAGCGGTGAGCCTCGAAGAGGACCCGCCGGGAGACGCGGTGCAGTTGATGACCGTGCATGGAGCGAAGGGGCTGGAGTTTCCGCACGTGTTTCTGCTGCGCGTGAACAATCGCGCCTTCCCGGCCACCGAGAGGTCGCGGGTGTTCGAATTCCCAGTGGAGCTTATGAAAGAGGGTGGCCCCGCCGAGCAGTTTCATATTCAGGAAGAGCGGCGGCTGTTTTACGTGGCGCTGACGCGCGCCGAAGAGCGGCTGACGATCACGACAGTGACGGAGAAAAAGGGGAAAGTGCCGGTATTCATCGAAGACATCCTGATGGAACCGACGGTAAAGCGGCAAGACGCGCGTCAGATGATGCCGAAACCGCTTCCCACAGGACTAGAGGATCGGGCGCGGGAAAGCGTTTCGGAAGATGCCTTGCTCTTCCCCGCCACGGCCGAGCCGGCAAGGATTTTTTCGCGCATTGCGGAATGGGCGGAGGAGTTTCATCCACCGGCCGCAGAGCCCCTGACCCTCAGCCCTTCGGCGGTGAACGGTTACCGCACCTGCCCGCAGCGGTATTTGTTCGGGTATTTGTGGTCGCTGCGGGAAGGGCCGAAGGCAGCGATCAGTTTTGGGGCCGTGATGCACACGACCATCAAACGATTTGTAGATCAACTGCGCAAGGGCGTGAAGCTGCCGTTTGACGAACTGCGGAGGATTTTTGAGACGGAATGGAATTCGAAGGGGTTTCAAGACGATTATCAGGAAGGAGAATACCAGAAGGATGGGCTGGAGCAATTGCGGGTGTTTCACGAGGGCATGATGGCGGAAGCGCCGCCGGTGTTGGAACAGGAGAAGGCGTTTGAATTGCCGCTGGAGAACAATGTCGTCATCAAGGGGCGGATCGACCAGATCAATTCACTTGGTAAGAATCGGGCAGTGGAAATCGTGGACTACAAGACGGGGCGGCCGAAGAAGGATGTGGACGCCAAGAAGGATTTGCAACTGAGTTTGTACGCGCTGGCCGTGAAGGAGATTTTGGAGCTGCAGCCGGTACGGCTGGTGTTTCATTACTTGCAGAACAACCAGCGGCAGGAGACCACCCGGGAAGCGCAGCAGTTGGATGAGGCGCAGAAAATTGTGCAGCAGGCTGCTGCGGACATTCGAGCCGGAGCATTTCCCGCCAAGCCGGGTTTCGTCTGCCGCAATTGCGCCTACCAGCCAATCTGCCCGGCGCATGAAGAAGCCCTGAGCGCTGCTGCGAACGCAACCGAGTTCTTCTAATTCTTTCTGGAAAAGAACGTCAGCCGAAGGACGACACGCGAATCAAAAAATGTATTTGTTTCTTGGGACCGTGCTCCCCTACTCGCAAATTCGTGCCGTGGATCATCGAACACGGACCGAACTTCGAGGTTCTCGCCCGACAACTCTTTGCCAACAGAGTCAGCGCATTCTTCGGGTTGGACGTTTTGGTCTCGGCCATAGTCCTGCTGAGGTTCATCAGCGTGGAAGGCAAACGCCTAGCGGTAGTTTACTCGGAATGTGTATCGGGAGTTGCCTGACAGAAGGAAAAAAGGCACCCCAACCCGCGTCAGGGCGCCTGTCCCGCCGAAAACTGTTAGCGAGGTCCTACTTCCCTTTTTTCGGGCCCTTTTTCTCGTCCTTCTTGGCCTTTTTCTTCATTCGAATTTCCTCCTCACGCTCAGCCCATGACCGGCGTCAGGGCCAGCCATTCGTCCTTGACCTCATATACGAGCGGTCTCGGCAAGAGTCAAGACAATATTGAGGGAAAATGAAAAACAGCTTATCTCGGTGTGGCCCCGGGGTAATAACCCTCGCGGGTCAGGATGGTAAGCCCTTCGCGCCTTACACGGATCTCGATGGAATGGTATTCCGCGCCGCGGTCCGTTCCGCTGGGCGTGTAGGCTAGCGTGTACTGATTGCGGGCCTCTTCGGTGACTTTGGCGTACAGTCCCTCCATTGCCCGGCTCTTCAAACCATAGTAGACGTCGCCGCCCGTGTCATGAGCGTATTTGGAAAGTCGCTCGAAACGTCGCTCGAAAAAAGCGCTACCCACGCCCACTCCGTAAACCGCGATGTTGTAGCGCAGCAGCTCCTTCAGCACGGTGTCATAGTTATTCACATTAAACTTTGGGCCGTTCACGCCATCGGAAATCAGAAAAATAATCTTCCGCCGCTGGCGCTCCGGATCACGGTCCTTGAGCAACTGCGCCGCAGCGTACACTGCATCATCCAGTGCCTTGGTCGGCTGGCCCTTGATGTTCACCGTAGGGCCGGTCATGTTCGGCGCATCTCCAATGGCAGAGTGCCCGTTAATCGACGGGCCGTTGCTGATGGCCGGGCTCGAAGGCCCCGCGGAAGGCTCATTGTCCAAATGCGTCCGCTTCAACTCGGTGAGGAGTTTGTCCTGGTCGCTGATGAAGCCCTTCCCCACGTGAAAAAACTGGTCAAATCGGCAGACGAAGGCCTCATCGTTCAAGGCCAGGCCGGCAACCACGGACCACAGACTTTCGCTAACTTGCTTGGCATCCTTCGATTTCAAGTCGTTGTCAATCAACAGAACCATGGAAATGGGAACAGGTTCCGCTCCGAAGTAAACGACCTTCTGTTCGACGGCATCCTCGAAGATTCGAAATTCGTCTCGCCGCAGGTCGGCGACCAACCTCCCGGACCCGTCCTTCACGGTGACGGGCACCACAACTTGGTTGACCGAGAAAGTAATTCTGCCTTGCCTGTTCTCTTGCGGAAGCGGCGGAGGGTTTTGTCCCGGAGCAGCGGGGGTAGTGCGCGGTTGGGGCCCTTGAGCACCAAGCTGGGCGAGTAGCACGGTGAGTCCGCAAACCATCAGGAAGGTTTTTCGTAGACTTTTCATGGTCCTCAAGCCAAACTTCGTATTGAAATTATCCGCGCGGGTGATTTCGGCCACGCATCCAGCGCACCACTTCGCGGCATCCTACAAGGCGGCAGGACACCGCGGGGATTTTCGGGTCGGGCATCTCTCGCAAAGGAAAGTATACATGCCTTCCATGAACAAGGTTGTGACGCAGTGCGCAGCAGCATTGGTTGTCTGCACGCTGGCCCTGCCGGTGCTCGCCCAGGAGCCCTCCGGGCAAGGCGGGGTGATCAAGTCGCAGGTAAGTCTGGTGAACCTGTTTGCCACGGTGCGCGACAAGAACAAAAGGATCGTGCCCACACTGAAGCAGGAAGACTTCAGGATTTCCGAAGACAATCAGGACCAGAAAATCGCATTCTTTTCGAGAGAAGTGGCCCTGCCGATCACCCTCGCGATGTTGCTGGACACTTCCGGCAGCGAGCAGGACATGCTGGCTTCCATTCAAGACGCCGGGAGCCAGTTCATCGCACGCATCATCCGCAAAGGCGACGAGGCGCTGGTAATGTCTTTCGACGCCAATGTCGATCTGCTATCGGATTTCACGGACGAACGCAGCCAATTGGAACGCGCCATTCATAAGACCAGGATCAACGTGCCGGATCAGGGAGCCAGGGTGGGAAATCCGGGACCAATCGGATCGCGGCAAATCACCGGCACAGCTCTCTATGATGCGATCTACCTGGCGTGCGGTGAAAAACTCGCAACCGAAGCCGGGCGCAAAGCAATTGTCATCGTCACCGATGCCCAGGACGAAGGTAGCAAGGTGAAACTGGAAGAAGCGATCGAAGCGGCTCAGCGCACGGACACCGTGATTCACATCTTGCTCGTGGTCGATCCGCGATATGGCGGGAACCCTGGCGTGGCTCACAAGCTGGCGGAGGAGACTGGCGGGCGCATGATTTCCGTTCGTTCGGAAAAAAAGCTGATGGAAGCCTTTGATGAGATCTCCCAGGAGCTGCGCAGCCAATATACGCTAGGCTACTATCCCACGAACTCGACGCAGGATGGAAAATTCCGTAGAGTCAAGGTCGAAACCGCTGAGAAGGATTTGAAGGTCCTCACCCGCAAAGGCTACTACGCACCCAAGGGGTGAGGCCTGTAAACTCTACGCGGCAACACAAAACACGGGCTCCCACAGCAAATGCGTGTTCCCGCTCAAGTCCCTCTGCAGATACGAAGCAAGCAAATCGATCACTATCAATGATGTTCGCAGCATCCGCCGGCAGGGTCTGCGCCCTTAGCTGGCTGCCGGTACTCTGCCTTCGCGTCCACCCGGTAGGCTTCGTCATACTTGTCATGGTGCCGCACCCAGGCCATTCCATGCTTCAGCCCGGCCTCGTCGCGCCCCCTTGGCGTTAGGTCCAGCCAGTTGTATGCCCCGATGAGTATGTCCAGCCCGCGAGCGTAGCTCGAATAGGTGTGGAAAATGTTCCCGGCCTGATCCTTGTAGAACACACTTGTGCCGGGCCTTTCCTCGCTTGGGAATTGCTGCATGGAATAGTTGTAGTACACCTGGCCCTTCTCTAATTCCTCCTTGGTCATCGACGCCTGGTAGTCATAGTTGAAGTCGGTGGCATTCGACGACACCCAGTGAAACCGCCAGCCCATGCGCTTCTTGAACGCCTCGATCTGCCCAAGCGGCGCCCGCGAAACCACTGCCAGCCGCACATCACGCGCCGCCAGGTGCACCGCACTGCCGTCAATATGGTCGGAAATGAACGAGCAACTCGGGCAGCCTTCCGCCCACCCAGGACCGAACATGAAGTGATACACAATCAGCTGGCTTTTGCCGCCGAAAAGATCGGCCAGCGTCTCCTTGCCCTTCGGTCCATCGAAGATATAGGCCTTCTCAACCCGCTCCCAAGGCAGTTCGCGACGTTGTTGGCTCAATTCGTCGCGAAGCCGCGAGAACTCCTTCTCTTTCTTCAACAGCTCTTGGCGCGCGGCCAGCCATTCGGCCGGCGACACGACTTTCGATGGTTTCATCGCGCTCGTTGTCATGCTTGATTCTCCTTTCAAGTTTGTCCACCCTCGGGGAAAACGCACCGGATCCAGAGTGAATGGGGGAGCTGGGCACTGTCCGGCCCACACAAACTCCCGCACTCACTCGCCGTTCACCGAATAGAGAGCCGGCGTCGAGCTGAATTTTAGCCGCCCGCGGCGTGCGTCTTGGGTGTCTGCAGCGCCTGTTGCATTTGTGCCAGCAACTTGCGAATCGCTGCGTTTGACCCGGGGTTGCGCTTCTCGCGCCAAGCCTCGAGGCGTTGCGACTGTTCTTCGAGGTTGCGGAGAAACGTCGGGCTGCTAAACATCGCCCGCCACGCACCGATTATCGGCTTCACCTGTTCCCAAGCGGCCCATTGCTCTCCGCTGTTTTCGAAGAAGAAGTCTTCCTCGATCAACCCGCGGTTTACGATGCTCGCCACCATTTCCCAATAACTGAGCACCATGCGCATGTACGCGTTTTCCTTGCTGCCGGGAGGACAGACGCGCATCACGTCCTCCTCGTTTTTGACATGGAAATTGGCCGAGAACCATTCCCGCGCCTCGCGCAACCGTGGCTCGCGCCGCTCTTCGTACAGCCGCAACATCAAATTGACCTGTTCGCTCGTTACTTGAACCATGTTTCCTCCTTTGGATTTGGGTTGGGGCAAAATTTCTTTGCGCCGTTCTTCGCACCAAGCTTCTTCACCACGACCGCGGCCAGCCCGCCGGTATACATCACGCTGGCGATTATCAACGCCGCACTCACGAGGCATGCTGGACACATAGGGTTTCTCCTTCCGCAGCAGTCGCGTTCACCGCGAACGCGTCGTTTCTGCCCTCTTCCGTACACCTTCATGAATATGCCCCCAGCCCTTCGTAACTCCTTTGCGGTGCTCCTCCTGAATCATTCCCAGCGCCGAGTGCCGAAACTGAATCAGGGTTCCGTCATCTACTTCACTCAAGCGGTACTGCACATTGGAGACGACCGGATAAGACATGAACAACGGCCCGCTGATTTCCAGTAACGTCGGCCGTTTGATGGCTTGCACGCTTCCCCAGAAATGGCCGTTGCCGTCGCCCAGGTCGCGATACCACCTGCCGCCCGGCCACGGCTCGATCTTCATGGGCATAGGCTTATCTTCCGCCGTTTCGTTGCTGGGTCCGAGCTGCTCCAGGAGCGCGGCAAACGTGGCATCCAGCGACGCGCGTACCTGGATCTCCTCCGTGATATTCAGCGTCAAATCCTCAATTCTTGCTGCTGTCGAGATCATTTTTCCTCCTTGAAGTGAACTCCGGCCCCCCGTCGTTTGACGGATTGTTCTTCCGTTCGGCACGTTCCTTCACCCGGCTCAATTGATGCCGCCAGTAGCGCTCGAAAGTGCTCGTCCATTCGTGAAGAGGCCGGATGGCCTGGGCGTTGGTGCGGTAAAGCATGCGCCGGCCGTCGCGGCGCACATTGACGAGGCCGACCTGGAGCAAAACGCGCAGGTGCTTCGAAACCGATGGCTGCCCGAGCCCCAGCGAATCGACAATCTCGCCCACAGGCCGCTCCTCGAATGCAATGTAGTTCAGGATGGCCCGCCGCCACGGCTCTGCCACCGCATTGAAAGCATCCGAAGTTGTCGCCGCTCTTGCCATGGGCTGGACATTACATTCCCATATGGGCATATGTCAAGTAATTTTTTTGCCCTTCTCCGGATACCCCCGCCGCGCTTTCCGTTTCCTACCGACCGCGCGACCGCCGCCGATACCCCTCAAACTGAAATGCCGTGGAGTTTGTTCTTGATGGCGTTTCCGAACGTGCGATCAAGGCGGCGCTTCGTTTGGCCTGTGGCGGCCATTTCTACACGTATTTCTCGGTTCGCCCTCACTGTCGCGGGAAGGTGAATTCGCCGGATGGGTCGTCCGGGCTGATAGAGCACCTCAAATTTAACTTTGGTCGGAGTTACGTACCCACCCGCGAGTCTTTCGAACAGTGCCGGGTCCAACGTATCAGGCTTGCGCGTAAAGACGACTTCGGCCTGATCGAGTGAGATCACCGCGCTATCAATATCTCCTTGAGGGTTTGTCCGGAAATTAACGGAGAACTTCCCATACTGTTCGTCATCCGGCGTGTCGAAACGGTCGTAATGGAAATGGCTCATCGGAAACTGGAATTCGTGAAAACCGAATTGCAAGGTGTCACTGTTGAGCGCAATCTTGAGGATGCCGTAAGCCGGATTCTCATAGTCGCCGGCGTAGTCGGCCAGCGCGTGGGACGGTTTGGTGCTCGGAATGCGGTCGGCGCCGGCTTTCGACCGTGCTTCCGTGCTTGCTTTCTTGCCGGCAAGCCGCTGTTGAAGTCGGCGCTGGCTCCACGGCGTCTGGTCCATCCCGAGAAGCCGCTCGTACACATCGTAACTGACGATGTTGTACAGCGGGGCGCTGTGATCGCTGATCACCAGAACGATCACGCCGATCTTGTCGTTGGGCAGGAAAGAAACCTGCGAGTGGAAGCCAGGGAGATCGCCGCCATGATAAGTAATCAGATGCCCGCGATAGGCTGCGGTCTGGCGCCCCATGCCATAGGCCGGATTGAGTAGCTCCCAAAATCCCTGTGATTCCCCAAGCGTGTTTGGCAAACCAATGGCCGGTTGCAGCGTGGCTTTCAGCACATTTGCCGGCAGGACTTGTTTGCCGTTGTACTTTCCGTCGTTCATGAGCGCAATTAGCCAGTGGGAGAGTTCATCGATATTCGAAATGATGGCGCCCGCCGGAGCGACGCCCTCGGTGTCTTCATAATAGGGAATCTTGTAGAGCTCGAACGAGTCGCGCCTTTCCCGGAAAGGCACGCCGTGGTCGGGATGCTGGGTCATATCGGAAATCGTGTAGGTGGTCGTATTCATGTCCAGGGGCGCAAAGATCTTCTCGCGCACGAACTGCTCCCAGGTTTTCCCCGATTTCAGTTCGATGATGTTACCGGCGGCAGCGTACATCAGGTTGTTGTACAGGAAGGTTTCCCGCATCGGCTCCTGCGGCTCGAGGTACTTCAGCTTTTCGAACAACTCCTTCCTCGTAAACGGCGACTTGAACCAGATCAAATCATGCCTCGTCACTCCGGTTCGGTGCGACAACATGTCGCGCAGAGTCACATTGTCATTCAGCTGATCGTTGTAAAACTGGATTGTCGGAACGGACTCACGTACCGGCTTATCCCAAGTCAGCTTTCCTTCTTCGACCAGCATGCCTGCGGCCACAGCGGTGAACAGTTTGGAGTTCGAGGCGATCTGGCACAGCGTCGCTGGCGTGAAGGGCAGCTTCTTCTCGTAGTCTCGATAACCATAGCCCTTGGCGAAAACCAGTTTGTCATTGACCACAATTCCCACGCCAATCCCGGGCGTATTCCAATCCTTCAGAACTTGGACCATGTAGGCGTCGAAGTCGCTCAGCTTGCTGGTGATGTCGGGCGCATGCGCGCGAGCGCCAGGCACACAGACCATCATCTCCGGCATCAGCGTGAGGAATAGGACTGCGCGAGCAAGTCGGTTGGATCGCTGTTTGCTATCGCAAAATTTGTAATGGCAGAACATCAGGCGGGAATCTCCTCTCTGCTTCGTTCGAAGGGGAAATGCTCGAGCATTGTATAACCTGGTTGAGGATTCGCAAGGTCGAAAGAGCCACCCAAAGACGGCGGCGTGATTCCAGAATCTCCGTCGTCCATACACCTCCCCTGGAGATCCGTCTCCCATAAGGCCGACCTGGCCTTGCCGGCAGGGCCGCTACTCCGTCTTGGGGTTTGAGACCGCGGCTTTTTTTTTGGCCGAGCGAGCCTTTTTTCCGTTCCTGTCACACTAGGGGGTGGGATCAGCGAGAGAATTGCGCAAAAGTGGGAGAAACGGCTTGTTGGTATTCTTCAGCTTTTCTTCAAGCCGCGACGTGCACTCACAATCGCCGCAGGCCCAGGGCTCGGAGCCGTTCTCGTCGCGGCATTTGCGGCGGTCATGCGCGTCCTGCACTTTAACGAGGTCAAAATACTCTTCCCAGTAAGGACGCTCTT